>Ga0316187_10000803_pt1 | contig 25853 bp, 26 predicted proteins | sample CroRivburrow1_MG_FD_204927 | JGI IMG/M metagenome (GOLD analysis project Ga0316187, IMG submission 204927) | Coastal sediment microbial communities from Maine, United States - Cross River worm burrow 1 | ecosystem: Environmental > Aquatic > Marine > Coastal > Sediment | place: USA: Maine...
CCAGACCGAAGGCAACCGATGGCCGTCGTCCTCAACCGACTCTTGCAAACGATCCGTTTCGACCGCGACGCGTTCGTGTGGATGGAGTTCAACGACCGGGCGACGGGTGACGCTCTCATCATCGTGGCGGTCACCGAGCTGCTGTTCCTCATCGCAGGTGGAACCCCCCTCTTCGGGCTGGTGACCAGCTTCACGGCTGTCATGTCGTCGTTGCTGTCGATCATTATGTTCTGGCTGATATACAGCGGCCTCGTCTACGCAATCGTGAAGTTCCTCTTCCGCGGCGATGGCCATTACCCGATCTACCTTCGCATGATCGGTTTTGCCTTCCCGACGCTCCTGCTGACTATCGCCACCACGCAGATCTTCGGCAACGATCTCATCGCGACGCTCGTCGGCTCGCTCTGGTTCCTTCTCGTAGTCGCATACGGGACGCACTACGTGTCCGATCTCCCTCTCGACCGCTCGATCGTCGCCGCCGTGCTCGGATGGGCAGGGTGGATCGTTGTCTCGACGATCCTCGGCGGACTGAGCCTGTTCTAGGAGCGTTGAGGGATGCCCACATATCGGGTCGACCTCGCCTACGACGGGACGGACTTTCACGGCTATGCGCGCCAGGAAGGCCTGCGGACGGTCCAAGGTGAGTTCGAGACGGCGCTGTTCCATCGAACTAGCGAGCTCAAGACGGCGGTCGCGGGCCGGACCGACGCGGGAGTGCACGCCGCCGGCCAGGTCATCAGCTTCACCGTCGACCGCTCGCTGGATGTCGGAGAACTCCAGCGGAGTCTGAACAGCCAACTCGGGCCGGAGATCGCTGTGTACGCCGTCTCAGAGGTCCCCGACACGTTCCATGCGCGGTTCTCCGCCACAGGGCGCCGATATCGGTATCGCATCTGGAACGCTCCGGTCCATGATCCTCTCTCGGTGAGGACCACGTGGCACATTCCCGAGCCGCTCGATGTTCCAGCGATGGACCGTGCGGTTGCAGGGCTCGTCGGAACGCGCGACTTCGCCTCGTTCTGCCGCAAGGCCACGGGCCGCAGCACCATGCGCGAACTCCGGGAGGCTTCCTGGAGTCGGGCGGGGAGCGTCGTCGAGCTGTCGATCGCCGCCAACGCCTTCTGCCACAAGATGGTTCGGTCGATCGTCGCGACCTCGGTCGAGGTCGGGCGCGGCCGTCTCGATCCGGAAGCGGCGTTGGGACTTCTGGAGGAGCGCGACCGGTCCGTCGCATCAGGAAGCGCCCCGTCACGAGGCCTCATCCTCATCTCGGTGGAGTACCAATAGCGCGTACCCAACCCTGGGTACGCGGCATCAGGCGCGTTCCGGTTGGCCTTATGTTCTGTGACCCGATAGCATTCGGCTCCGCTCCCGGGTCCCCGGGGGTGGTTTCGTGCCGTCTGAGGACTCCCGATGAAAGCCAAGCTGCAAAGAACATTCACGCCCACGCCCGCCGATATCGATCGGAGCTGGTACGTCGTTGATGCTGAGGGGATCCCGCTCGGGCGTCTCGCTTCAGAGGTCGCGCAGATCCTGCGTGGCAAGCACAAGCCCACGTACGCGCCGCACATGGACATGGGTGACTACGTCATCGTCGTCAATGCCGGCAAGGTCGCCGTCAGCGGAAACAAGGAGACCGACAAGGTCTACCACCGCCACTCCGGCTACCCGGGCGGCCTCCGCTCTCACAACCTCGCCTACGTGAGGACCGAACACCCCGAGCGTCTCGTGCAGAACGCGGTCAGAGGGATGATCCCCAAGAACAGGCTCGGTCGCCAGACCCTCTCCAAGCTGAAGGTCTACGCCGACGCGGAGCATCCGCACGAGGCCCAGAAGCCGCAACCGCTCACCCTCACATATGGAAAGGCTGAAGCCTGATGACCAATCCGATTGCTCAGGCCACCGGCCGCCGGAAGACCTCCGTAGCAAGGGTCCGACTGCTCGACGGGACCGGGCAGTTCACCCTCAACGGGAAGAGCCTCGACGACTTCTTCCCGGAGCCTTCGCATCGGCTCAGAATCGTTGAGCCGTTCAAGTTGGTCGAACTCGAAGGGCGCTACGACGTTTCTGCGACCCTCGAAGGTGGAGGCACCACGGGACAGAGCGACGCTCTCCGACTGGGTATCGCCCGGGCGCTCGTAGAAATCGATCCAGATCTTCGTCCTGCCCTCAAGAAGGCCGGATTCCTGCGTCGAGACGACCGCAAGGTCGAGCGCAAGAAGTACGGTCTGCGCAAGGCTCGCCGCGCTCCGCAGTTCACGAAGCGCTAGTTCGGCGCTGCGCCTGCTCGACATCCATCGCAACGGGGGTACTCGGTATGGCTGACAGGCACCTCTTCGGAACCGACGGAGTTCGTGGCGTCGCCAACGAGGGACTCACCCCGGAGACTGCATTCGACCTCGCCCGCGCTGCCGGAGAAGGCCGCGACGGCCACGTGGTCGTCGGGCGCGATACGAGACGATCCGGTCCAATGCTCGCCGCCGCACTGATGGCGGGGTTCAACTCGGTGGGCGTTGACACCATCGATCTCGGCATCATCCCGGTCGGAGCGGTGTCGCGCCTTGTCCGCGACACCGGCGCCACCTACGGCGCCATGGTCAGCGCCTCACACAATCCGGCTGCGGACAACGGCATCAAGTTCTTTGGGCCAAATGGGACCAAGCTGTCGGATGATGACGAAGCCGCCGTCGAGGAGCGCTACTTCACCGGAGAACCTTGGCATCGCAGTGTTGGTCCGAAGGTCGGGATCCAGACCGTGATGGGCGACGCCGTCGATCGCTACATCGACAAGATCGTTCGGCCGGTCGAGTATTCGATGCGCGGTCTCGAATTCTTGGTTGATGCAGCAAACGGAGCTGCGTTCCTTGCGGCCCCCGTGCTGTTCGAACGGGTCGGAGCAACGGTGGAGGTCATCAACGCGGACCCGGACGGAATGAACATCAACCGGGGGTGTGGTGCGACCCATCCCGAGGCCATGGTCGCGCAAGCAGCCGGACGCGTCGGTTTGTCATTCGATGGAGATGCGGACCGCCTCATTGCAGTCGACGAGGACGGCGTTGTGGCCGACGGCGACGTCATCATGTCTATCTTCGCTCAATGGATGAAGGAGCGGGGTCGGCTCAAGAACGACACGGTCGTCGCGACCGTGATGTCGAACCTTGGTTTTCGCAAGGCGATGGAACGCCTTGGGATCGAGGTCATAGAAACGGATGTGGGCGACCGCTACGTTCTCGAAGCCATGCGCACGTCTCGCGCCGTCGTCGGAGGCGAACAGTCGGGCCACGTCCTCCTGGAGGACCGGGCTACCGGCGATGGGTTGCGCACGGCGCTTCGCCTCATGGAAGTCATGGCGTCCACGGGCAAAGAACTCAGGGAACTACGCACCGTCATGGAGGCCTACCCCCAGGTTCTGACCAATGTCACGGTGAAGGACAAGGCCTACGCAGACAACACATCGGTAGCGGCGTCCATCGCGGAGGCCAGACGTGCACTCGGCGGCCGCGGCCGGCTCCTTGTCCGGGCCTCGGGGACCGAACCTTTCGTCCGGGTCATGGTCGAAGCTCCTTCCGCTGCCGAAGCCGCTGATGTGGCAGCTCTTGTTGCCAAGACGGTGGAGTCGGAGTTGGCGTAGTTGGGAGCGGCGAGCGCCCGGCTTTTAGCCCGATTCGGCCGCCTGCGAACCGAGCCCTGCAAGGATGCGGCATCATCCCAACGCAACTCTGGTCACGGTGGGCGTGGTCATCAGGCACTAACCCGGTGGAGCGACGCGGCGCGTCGGCGGACCGTGGTTCGTTGCGGTTTCCGCGCTGCCAGGAGGTAGAGCGGCGCTGCTGCTGCGGCAATCGCCGCTCCGACGAGGAGGGCTGCCGTGAGTGTCGTTGCTGTTGCCAATGCTCCAAGTGCGATTCCGCCGAGCATGACACCGGCGTGGCCTGTCATGCTGTTGGCCGAGATCACGGTGGTCCGACTCTTCGGGTCGACGACCGCCCGGTGCAGCATCCCCTGATGGATCGGGTTCAGAGCGCCGTTCATGCCGGCGATGAGGACGAACGCCACGACGAACGCAAGTGGACCAACGGCGACCGCAATTCCGAACAGTGCCAGGGCTTGGGTGATCAGGAGACTTGCGGCTGTGGGGCCGGGTCGCCGGAACCGGGTCAAGATGGGAACGAGGGCGGCTCCTGCCGCGGCCACGAGCCATCCGCCCGCGTTGAGTGGCCCGAGGAGAACGGCGGCTTGTTCGGCACCACCGAGGATTCCATCGAGCTTCGCCGGAGAGAATCTCTCGACTGCCACCATCGCGAAACCCCAGAGGAACTCGATGCCGACGAGAGCGGTGAGAGCGACGCTTGCCCGAATCGTCGAGATAGCTGTTCCGATGACCGCTGGGGTCGTTCGCACGGCGTTTGCGATGGTGCGGTTTCGCGAAACGGGACGGTCTTCGACCATGAGCCAGGAGATCGCCCCGAACTCAACGAGGGCCATAACCAACGCCCCGAGGAGAGGCACTACGAGGGGATCGACGTTTGGGAACGGATCGAGAGCAACGAGTGCGCTGCCGATCAGAGCACCGCCGGCGATCGAGATGCTCAGGGCCGCCCCCGCGTTCGCGAGACCTCGTTCGATGTCGGCACCTGGATCGATTGCTTGGGCGGTGTCGACATACCACGAGTCGAGGGGTCCACTTTCCAGCGCTCGATACACGCCGCGTAGGGCGAACGCGACGGCGATGAGCCAGGCTGTCGAAGCGACCGCCAGGAGGCCGATTGAGGCAACATGGAAGCCGGCTGCGGTCAGCAGCACCGGACGTCGACCGAGCAAATCTGCCAATCCGCCGGTGGGGAGTTCGAGCAGCAGAACAAGCAGTCCCTGGGCAGCCATGACGATTCCCAACTCGGTGAACGTCAAGCCGCGTTCGAGCATGAGCAGGACGAGGACCGGAATGAGGAGCCCCGTGGGTAGCCATTTGACGGCGCTGAGAATGATGAACCGGCGTTGTACGGCCCTCGATGAGGTCGGAGCGGATGTCACAGGCGCGGTTCCGGGGCGGGAAAGCTGTACAGGAGGACCTTGACGCGTTCGGCGTCCGCTTGTTGGCCGCCCTGTGCATAGCGGTTGATGACTTCGCCCAATTCTCGATTGAGAGCGGAGAGCTGCTCGGCGTTGAGGAACACTTCGAAGCTGGAATCCCCCGCAGCATCTTGCCACTCGCGACTCCACTGATGCCGTGCCGCGAGCCAATCGTTGTGCCACTGCGCATTCATCTGGGCGTAGGTTCCGATGAGCCAATCGGCGGCTGCCCGGTCGTCCGGGTCGTCGATGAACTCGGTGGTGACCCACGATGTGCCCTCGTGCGGCGATTTCCACCATCGTTCGCGACCAGTGCCTCGGTCGCTGTCTTCGATCACAAGACCCACGGCCTCCAGCTGTCTGAGGTGGTAGCTCGTGGCGCCGGTGTTCGTGTCGAGGCGTTTCGCGAGGCCGGTCGAAGTGGCGGGGCCGTACAGACGAAGAGCGGCAATCAGTCGTGTGCGGAGGGGATGCGCAAGGACGCGGAGGCTGGCGCTGTCGAGGTGAGCGAGGCGGGGATTGTCGGGTGTGTCCATATGTACATAATACTTGTGCAAAGGAATTGTGCAAGCTATTGTTCTGCTCAACGAGATCCGAATTGGCACTACAGCCATGCTCTCCCGGTTCGCCAGACATGAGCACATACCGCGTGAGAGAGGTCGAATCGAGCAGGAGAAGAACATGGAGCTACTGGTAGATCTAGGCTCGTTCTTGGGCGGTGTGGGCGTCTTCCTCGGGGGGATCGGAGTGCTCTACGGGGTGTCGGTCTGGAGTCACAAGTAGAGCGGCAGCCTCACGCGAGAGGACGCCTGCAATCTGGATCTGGCCCTTGACGCTCGTCTCTTGTTACTCTTGCCCATACAACTGAACGACCGACCGGAGAACATCCAAGCGCCTGCCCTCGCGATTCGCGAGGTGACGAGGAAGAGGGATTATCGAACAGTCGGCGGGTGCCCTCTCGGCCGCTCACGGTCGTAACGGGGTCGGGCAAAACCCGGGAGTGATCCCGGAGACAAACCCCCCCTTGTGAGCCGGGACATCGTCCCGGAGCGCCCTCCGGTCGCCAACCTCAAGGAGGTAGCGCGCGTGTGTGGAATCATGGGCTATGTAGGCCCTCGCGAGGCGGCTCCCATCATCATGGATGGGTTGCGACGTCTCGAGTACCGGGGATACGACTCGGCTGGTGTTGCGGTGGCCAACGGGTCGATCGATGTCCGGAAGGCCGAGGGGAAGATCGTCAATCTCGAGGCACGCCTCGAGGACGAGCCGCTGACCGGGACGATTGGAATTGGACACACCCGTTGGGCGACGCACGGTGTACCGAGCGATCTCAACGCTCATCCCCACACCGACCCGACCGGTGAGTTCGTGGTTGTGCACAACGGGATCATCGAGAACTTCCAGACCCTGCGCGAGGAACTCGAAGCCGGCGGAGCGATCCTCACCTCACAGACGGACACCGAGATCCTCGCCCACCTGATCGCTGAGGAGTACGGCGGGGACCTTGCTGCGGCCGTGCGGCGCGCCGTCGAGCGGGCCGAAGGTGCCTACGCGCTGGTTGTCTTGACGAAACAAGAGCCCCGCAAGATCGTGGCCGTCCGCAAGATCAGCCCGCTGGTGATCGGCCTTGGAGAGGGTGAGACCTACCTCGCCTCCGATATCCCTGCCTTGCTTCATCGCACTCGTGATTTCCTCATCATCGAGGACGACGAACTGGTGACGATCACGGAAGCCGGCGCCGTTGTCGAGACGATCGGTGGCGAGCCGATCGTTCGGGCCCCGATCCACATCGATTGGGATGCCGAGCAGGCCGAAAAGGGCGGATTCGACCACTTCATGCTCAAAGAGATCCACGAACAACCGACGGTGATCACCGAAACGCTCGGTGGACGCATCAACGAAGACGGCTCTATCTGGCTCGAACACACGGACTTCGACGACGACTTCGCTCGAAACATCGACACCGTGTGGATCACGGCATGTGGCACCGCCTACCACGCCGGGCTCGTCGGTCGGGAGATCTTCCAGCGGGTGCTCCGACTGCCGACCATGGTCGAGTACGCCCACGAGATGCGGTATTCCGATCCGATGGTCAAGGCTGGCGACCTCACCATCGCAATCTCGCAATCCGGGGAAACGGCTGACACTCTTGCGGCCGCACGGCTTGCATCGGAACGCGGTACGCGCGTGCTGGCGCTCACCAACGTCGTTGGTTCGACGTTGAGTCGCTACGCGGATGACGTCCTGTACACACGCGCCGGCCCCGAGATCTCGGTGGCCTCAACAAAGGCCTACCTCGCAATGCTGATCGGCGAATACCTTCTGGCGCTCCGTCTAGGACTCGCGAGAGGTTCGATCGATCGGGAACGTGCCGGTGAGATCTCTCGCGGCCTTGCCCAGCTGCCTGCCCAGGTCGAGACGACCCTCGACAACGAGGAGCCGATCGTCGAGGCAGCGCGGGCGATCGTCGACGCCGACGACATCTACTTCATCGGGAGAGGTTTGGACTACGCGGTCGCGATGGAGGGCTCGCTCAAGTTGAAGGAGATCTCCTACCTCCACAGCGAGGCGATGCCCGCAGGTGAATTGAAGCACGGAACGCTGGCGCTGATCACCGAGGGTGTGCCGGTGGTGGTCGTCGTGACACAGCGGGCGACCTACGACAAGACGATCTCGGCCGTGCAGGAGGTCAAGGCCCGAGGCGGAAAGATCATCGCTGTGGCCTACGACACCGACACCGAGATCGAGAAGTTTGCTGACCTCGTGCTGAGGATCCCGGAAACCGAAGACCTTCTGGCCCCTGTGAACGCTGCTGTCCCGTTGCAGTTGCTCGCCTATCACGTCGCGCGACTCCGCGGGCATGACATCGATCAGCCGCGTAACCTCGCGAAGTCGGTCACCGTCGAATAGGCGAGCCGGTCGATCGGACGACCAGGGTCGGGAGTGCATCGTGAACATCATTGGGCTGGGCGTTGACCTCGCTGAGGTTGACCGCGTGCGCGATCTGCTCGCCCGATACAGCGATGCTTTTCGCCGGCGGTGTTTCACCGACCACGAGTGGGAGTACGCCCACCGGTACCGCGATCCGGCAGGTCGACTGGCAGCCAGATTCGCCGGCAAGGAAGCGGTGATGAAGAGCCTGGGAACAGGGTGGCGACGGCTGCGGTGGACCGATATCGAGATCACCGGGGGTGGACGTCCACGAGCGATCCTGACGGGGCGGGCCGCTCTGCGAGCCGAGATGCTGAACGTGAGTGAGGTGTTGGTCACCGTGACGCACACCAGGGATCAAGCGGTGGTGATGGCGATTGCGGTAGGGGAGGATGGCTGAGCGACGAGCGACGAGCACGCGAAGCGGCCGCTCCGAAGAGCGGCCGCTTCTTATGGTCGGACCCATCCCGGGGAGGGGTTGTCTGCAGAGTGCGGAGATAGGCGACGATGATCTGCAGATCACAATCCAGTGCCGGTGGAAAACCACCCGAGGGTGGTGTGTCCACTCCCACCGAGGTGCCGGATCGTGTACGGGACCGACCGGTTCTCAAATTCTCGTGTTTGGGTGTCGCACCTCTCCAGGCTCGTGACCGGATTCCGCTTCGCCCGGCCGCTTCGCTTCCGCACTGTGAGGGTACGGACGTTCTCGGGCCATCCCTAGGGTCGAATGGCCCGGTTCTCGGATACATCATGGACACCCCCCGATCGGCTGGTATTCGTTACCCTTGCGGCCATGCGTCCGTCTTGGATCGAAGTTGATCTTGATGCCATTGAGGCAAATGTCCGCGCCATCCGCGCCGCTATTGCTCCTGCGGACGTGTGTGCCGTCGTGAAGGCCGACGGGTATGGCCATGGCGACGTCGCCGTTGCCCACGCAGCCATGGCCGGGGGTGCCACGTGGCTCGCCGTTGCGCTCGTCGCCGAAGGTGTTCGGCTCCGCGAAGGTGGTGTTGACCTGCCGATCCTTGTCCTCTCCGAACCACTCAAGGAAGAGATCGACGCAGTGGTTGAGTGGTCGCTGACCCCAACCGTCTACCGGAGCGATTTCATCGACGCGGTCGCCGAGGCCGCGGAGGGCGCAGATGCAACCCCATATCCCGTACATCTCAAAGTCGACACGGGGATGCACCGCGTGGGGGCGGATCCGATCACGGCAATCGAACTTGCCCGCCAGATCCACGCCGATGATCGACTCGTGCTCGAGGGAATCGCAACTCACCTGCCGGTTGCTGAGGCAGATCAGGGATTCACGGCCGGCCAGGTCGCGGATATCTCTGAGCTTCGTGAATCACTCGCTGCCGAGGGGATCGACGTCGACTACGTCCACGCCGCCAACACTGCCGGTGCCCTGGACCATCCGGACGCACGGTTCGATTTCGCACGGATCGGACTCGGGATCTACGGCTTGCGCCCGGCGCCCGAGACCGGCCGAGGTGTCGAACTCGTACCGGCGATGCGGGTCGTCTCCGCCGTCATGTTCGTACAACGGCTCCCGGCCGGTGCGCGCCCGTCATACGGGCGCGTTCGCCCATTGCCGAGGCCGTCCACCGTGGTGACCGTCCCGCTCGGCTATGCCGACGGGATTCCACGCCGGCTCTCCGAACTCGGCGGTGAGGTACTCATACGGGGGAAGCGCTACCCGTTTGCCGGAACCGTGACGATGGATCAGGTGGTTATCGACGTTGGAGACGATCCGGTCGAAGTCGGTGACGAGGTGGTGTTCATCGGCCGGCAGGGAAACGAGGAGGTGACCGCGACCGAATGGGCCGACATGCTCTCGACGATCAACTACGAAGTGGTGTGCCAATTCGGGCCTCGCTTGCCGCGGCGATACTTCAGAGGAGCCTCCTGATGGCCGATCCGACGATCACAGCCGTCCCGGGTGTTGCCGTTGGCCACCACACCGACGAGGAAGCCGCGACCGGCGTGACCGTCCTGACGTTTCCCGAGCCAAACATTGCTGTTGTCGACGTACGCGGGGGAGCACCCGGCACTCGTGAGACGGACGCCCTCGGAGCCGCAATCAAGCCGGTGACCGTAAACGCTCTGATGTTTGCAGGGGGATCGGCGTTCGGACTCGCTGCAGCAGCCGGGGTGTCGGATGAAATCGAGCGAGAGGGCCGCGGTGCGCCGACCCCAGCCGGGCCGGTCCCCATCATTCCCGCGGCAATTGTCTTCGATCTTATGACGGGGAATCCGCCCGGGAGGCCCGGACCGGAGGACGGGGCGAGCGCATATCGTGGTCGATCGACCGACCCGGTTGCTCTAGGGCGCGTTGGTGCCGGAGCCGGAACCACGGTCGCCGCATGGCGGGGGTTCACGGCGATTCAGTTCGCCGGGATCGGATCGGCCGCAGTGAAGGTTGGCAACGCAACTGTTGGCGCCCTGGTAGTGCTCAATGCGGCAGGCGACATCTTCAGCCTCGAGGGGACATCTCTCACCGGCGGCGAACACGCATCGATTGCTCCGCCCCTTGGTCCGGCTCCAGGGGATAACACAACCCTCGTGTGTGTCGCCACCGATGCCGGGATCGAGGATCGCAACGAACTCCGCAGGATCGCAATCCGGGCCCACGACGCAATCGGGGCTTGTATTCGACCAACCCATACCCGATACGACGGCGATTCGGCGTTTGTGGTCTCGTTTGGCGCCGAAGAGGCGGACCTCGATGCGGTTCAGCAGGCCGCGTTTGTTGTAGTCGGACGGGCGATCGAATCCGCTGTGCTCGAGGCGCGGAGCGCACAATGAGCACCGAAGCGGTTGCCCGGCTGGACGAACTCAGGACGGTCGCACTCTCCTGCACGGAGTGCAGGCTGGCCGAAGGACGGCTGAATGTCGTCTTCGGTGATGGCAATCCGAGTGCGGATGTTGTGTTCGTCGGAGAAGCGCCGGGCGCACGAGAGGATGAGCAGGGACTGCCTTTTGTGGGTCCTTCGGGAAAGCTGCTCGAGCGGCTGCTCGGTGAGATCGGCCTCCGTCGGGAGGATGTGTACATCGCCAACGTTGTGAAGTGCCGTCCACCGAAGAATCGTGACCCGAGGCCCGACGAAATCGCGGCTTGCAAGGGATATCTCAGGAAGCAGCTCGGCCTGATCGACCCGAAGGTGGTCGTCACCCTCGGCAACTTCTCGTCGAAGCTGCTGTTGAACACCGAGACGGGGATCACTCGCCTTCGTGGCACGGCATATGAGTGGTGGGGTCGCTACCTCGTTCCGACGTTCCATCCGGCAGCTGCCCTGCGGGGCTCCGCTCAAGTGCTCGAAGACATGCAGTTCGACTTCGGCCTCGTCGCCGACGCCATCGCCGGTAATCTCGGTGCGAACACCGACGACGCCGAAGTCGAGTCCGCAGCCGAACCGGATGATGACCCGGAGCAACTCGGACTCTTCGGAGCATGAAACACACATGATCACCACACGAACCGACTCCCCCGAGGAGACGCTGGCGCTCGGACGCCGTCTCTCCTCGGTTCTCAGACCGGGTGACGTCGTGCTGCTCGGTGGGCGTCTCGGCACCGGGAAGACACTCCTCACCGCGGGTATTGCCGACGGGCTCGGAGTTCCGGATCCCATTGCCAGCCCGACCTTTGTGATCGCGCGTGTCTATCTCGACGGCTTCCTTCCCCTTGTGCATGCCGACGTCTATCGCCTCGGCTCCATCCTCGAGTTCGAGGATCTCGATCTTGAGGAGACCGCTGCGAGCGGTGTGCTCGTGATCGAATGGGGTGAAGCGATCGAAGACGCTGTGTCTCCCGACCGGTTGGTCATCGAGATCGAAATCGACGGTGAGACCGGACGGCGATTCCGTTTCCTGCCGCACGGGTCGTGGCTGAATCGCCCACTCGAGGGGGTCGCGTGAAGATTCTGGCGATCGAGACCGCAACACCCGCTTCGTCGGTCGCCCTTGGTGATGGGGGATCACTCGCAGCGATGAGCGTTCGGGTCGATCGGCGGGGGCACATCGGTTTCTTGATGCCGGCGATTGAATTCTGCTTCGAGCAGACCGGGTGGCAGCGCGCCGACATCGAGGCTGTTGCTGTTGATGTGGGCCCGGGACCGTTCACGGGGATTCGAGCCGGCATCGCCACCGCCCAGGCGTTTGCGGCGGGTGTAGGCGCGCCGCTCGTCGCCGTGTCGTCATTGACGGTGCAAGCTCTTCGCGCGGCGACCGGGCGTCGCCGAATCTGGTCGGTGGTCGACATGAGGCGGCAGCAGGTAGCGGTGGCCCCGTATCGACCGCTCCCCGGCGGGGTTGCTCCCGACGGTTTGCCCGAGGTGCTCGGATTTGAGGAGTTCCGGGCCGTTCTCGACACTGAGGAGTCAGATACCCTGGTCGTTGGTGATTGGCAAGCCCTACCAGAGACAACGTGGGGCGGGCTGCATAGGGTTCGCCGCGGACGGCCTCGATATCCATCGGCCGATGTGATGCTCGAGATCGCCGCCATCCGCGTCGCCCACGGCGACTTTGTCGCCGCTGAGGACGTGCGACCCGCGTACATGCGGGAACCCGACGTGCAGATCAACTGGAAGATGTTCCGATCAGAGGGGGTGTGGCCGTCATGATTCGTGCCATGTCGCGCAGTGACGTCCCCACGGTCGCGACCCTCGAGCGCGTCATCTATCCGCAGCCGTGGTCTGCGAGGGTCTTCTTCGACGAACTCGGCCACGCCAACAGGTCCTATGTTGTCGCGACCGAGGGCGATGAAATCCTTGGGTACGGTGGCTTCATGCTGGTCGAGTCCGACGCACACATCACGACTCTCGGCGTCGCTCCGGGCCGGCGACGCCGAAAACTTGGCACCCGGATACTCCTCGCGCTTGTCGAACGAGCCGTCGGCCGCGGTGCCCGGCATCTCACACTCGAGGTACGCGCTACGAACACCGACGCGCAGTTGCTCTACGAGCGGTTCGGGTTCTCTCCGATCGGGAAACGGAAGGGCTACTACCAGGGGGAGGACGCCATCGTCATGTGGGCGCTGGATGTCGACGCCGAAGAGTACGGCACCCGCCTCGACGAGATCCGCTCCGACATGAAGGCGGCATCTGCATGACCGAGCCACTCGTCCTCGGGATCGAGACCAGCTGCGACGAGACTGGTGTCGCAGTTTTGGAGGGATTCGACGTCCGCTCGTTCGTGCTGGCGTCCCAGACCGAGGAACACGCACGATTTGGTGGTGTGGTGCCTGAAGTGGCGGCTCGGGCACACGTCGAAGCGATCCGGCCGCTCGTCCACCAGGCACTTGCCATCGCCGGTGTTCACTCCGACCAACTCGACGCTATCGCGGCGACACGCGGTCCGGGTCTTATCGGAGCATTGATGGTGGGTTTCGCCTTCGGGAAATCGCTTGCGTGGACGCTCGAGAAGCCGTTCTACGGCATCGACCACATGGAAGGCCATCTCTACGCCCCCCGTCTCGAATTCCCGGCGTACGAACCGCCCGCCGTGGTTCTCCTCGCATCCGGCGGGCATAGCCAGATCGTTCACGTGCGCGGCTGGGGCGATTACGACACGCTTGGTACCACGATCGACGACGCCGCGGGGGAGGCGTTCGACAAACTCGCCCGATACGTCGGTCTGGGATACCCCGGAGGACCGGCCATTGACGCCGAGTCGGAAGATGGTGACCCGGCGGCGATTGTGTTCCCGAGGGCGTTGCGGGATCGTCCGTTCGACTTCTCGTTCTCGGGCCTCAAGACCTCAGTTGTCACCTACCTCGAGAAGGCGCGAGACAACGATGCTCTTCCGCCGCGCGCCGACGTGGCGGCCTCTATCCAGGAGGCCATCGTGGACGTTCTCGTGGAAAAGACGTTCAACGCGGTGGAGGAAACGGGTGTCACGTCCGTCGGGGGTGGTGGTGGAGTCCTCGCCAATCGACGGTTGCGCTCCAGATTGCGTGACGAAGCCGCCAAACGAGGGGTCGAGCTGTACATCCCGTCGATCCGCATGTGCACCGACAACGGAGCCATGATCGCCGCCGTTGCGGTAGACCGGCTTCGCAATGGGACTCCTCCCGACGGTATTGGCGAAGACGTCGATTCGAGTATGCGGCTGGGCTCGTGAACCGGGCTATCCGGCTCGGACGGATCGGTGGGGTGGAGATCGTGGCCGACATGTCCGTGCTTGTTGTGGCGGCAGCGGTTGTGGTGGTGCTCTACGTCGACTTCGGTGCCGTCTATCCCGACACCGATCCTGCGGTTGTTACCATCATCGCACTGTTGGCAGGGGCCGCGTTCATTGGGTCCGTCCTCGCCCACGAGACAAGTCATGCGATCGTCGCACAACGACGCGGCATGGAGGTGCGACGCGTCCAACTCCTTGCCTTCGGTGGGTACACGATGATCGAAGGGAAGTCGGAGCGGCCGGCCGACGAGTTCGTCATCTCTGCCTCCGGTCCAATCGTCTCGCTGCTGCTCTCGGGGGTTCTATGGCTTGTCGCGGCGGCGGCGTCCGGTGCCCCGGCGATTCAGGAAGGAATCCGCTTTATCGCTTTCGTCAACCTCTTCATTGCTGCATTCAACCTCATCCCCGGCTTCCCGCTCGACGGCGGTCGCGTACTCCGCGCCAGCGTGTGGCACTTCAACGGCGATCGGGTCCGGTCGACTGCTCTCGCGGCCCAAGCCGGTCGCGTGTTCGGATGGTTCGTCATCGGCATAGCGACTCTCGTTGCCCTGGTGACCTTGAGTCCGTGGGCGTTGCTCGGCGCCGTCCTCGGCTGGTACCTGCTTCGAAGCGCCGACATTGCGGGTCGTCGAGAGCTGGCAATGACCAAGGCCGACGGCCTCGTCGCAGGTGATGTGATGCGCACTACACCGGATCCTGTGCCGGGAGAGATGTTCGTCACCAATGTGGTCGATCTGTACCAGATCGGCGCACGTCTTCGCTCGCTCCCGGTCGAAGTCGACGGGCGAATTTGTGGTGTGCTCGGCGAATCCGAGATCGAGCGCCTGTCGCCGGCACGGCGGATGTCGAGCCGGGCGTCCGGCGCCATGGCGAAGATCGGCCCCGCCGACGTGGTCGATGTTGGTCTGCCCGTTGACGTGATGATGCAGCGTCCAGCGGGGAAGACCGGTCGGCTCGTGGTAGTGAGCGACGGACGCGCCGTCGGCATCATTGAGGCCGCCGATCTCGGACGCGCCGTGGAAGACGTCTAGCGGATCTCGCTGGATCCGGCCCACCCTGCGCCCGGGGGTGGTGGCCAACCCCGCGCGGCACCGACGCAGATTTCTTGATGGTCCCGAAGAAACCTGGCAGTCGAGAGCAAAGAGTGCCAAACGCGTGCTACCATTGGCACTCGCAATGGCCGACTGCCAGCACGTGAAGGAGGAGTCGGATGAATTTGAAGCCTCTCGGCGACCGTATCGTCGTGAAGCCGCAGGACGAGGAAGAGTCTCGCACAGCGAGCGGCCTCGTTATCCCGGACACCGCAAAGGAAAAGCCGCAGCTGGGCGAGGTGCTCGCTGTGGGACCGGGTGAAGTTAAGGATGGGGAACGGATCCCCATGGATGTAAATGTCGGGGACGTGGTCTTCTACTCGAAGTACGGCGGCACCGAGGTGAAGGTCGAAGGTGAGGACTACCTGATTCTGTCCTCCCGCGACGTGCTCGCCGTACTCGCTTAGGAGGGTGACTCAATGGCAGCAAAAGAACTGAGATTCAATGAAGAGGCCCGACGCAGCCTGCAGGCGGGCGTCGACAAGCTCGCCGACACCGTCAGGGTGACGCTTGGCCCGAAGGGCCGCAACGTCGTCCTCGAGAAGAAGTGGGGCGCCCCCACCATCACGAACGACGGCGTGACGATCGCGAAAGAGATCGAGCTCGACGATGCCTACGAGAACATGGGTGCGCAGCTCGCCAAGGAAGTAGCGAACAAGACCAACGACGTTGCCGGTGACGGCACTACGACAGCCACGGTGCTCGCCCAAGCCATGGTGCAGGACGGCCTCCGTCTCGTTGCAGCGGGTGCGAACCCGATGGAAATGAAGACGGGTATCGAGGAAGCCGTGGCGCGGGTCGTTGAGAACATCGCCGACGGCGCAACACCCGTGTCGAGTGACGACAAGGGTGCGATCGCCTACGTCGCCGCCAACTCCGCCGCCGACAAGGTCATCGGTGACCGCATCGCTGACGCGATGCACAAGGTTGGCAACGAGGGCGTCATCACCGTCGAAGACAGTCAGACCTTCGGCGTCGAGCTCGAGTTCACGGAGGGTATGCAGTTCGACAAGGGCTACATCTCACCGTACTTCATCACGGACCCCGATCGTCAGGAAGCAGTCCTCGAGGACCCGTACGTATTGATCGCCAATTCAAAGATTGGTTCGGTCCAGGACATGCTCCCGATCCTCGAGAAGGTCATGCAGTCGGGCAAGCCGCTGTTGATCATCGCGGAGGATGTCGAGGGTGAAGCGCTCGCGACACTCGTTGTGAACAAGATCCGTGGCACGTTCCTTTCGGTCGCCGTCAAGGCTCCCGGATTTGGTGAGCGCCGCAAGGCCCAGCTCCAGGACATCGCGGTCCTGACGGGCGGAACCGTCATCTCAGAAGAGGTCGGTCTCAAGCTCGATAGCGTCACGATGGATCTGCTTGGGAAGGCCCGCAAGGTCGTCATCTCGAAGGACAACACGACGATGGTCGAGGGCGTTGGCAGCCATGCCGACGTTGAGGCCCGCGTGAAGCAGATCCGCCAGGAGATTGAGAACTCGGACTCCGACTGGGACCGTGAGAAGCTCGCTGAGCGCCTCGCGAAGCTCTCCGGTGGGGTGGCGATCATCAAGGTCGGCGCTGCGACGGAAGTCGAACTCAACGAGAAGAAGCATCGGATCGAGGACGCCATTCAGGCGACCCGCGCCGCTGTTGAAGAGGGCATCGTCCCTGGTGGCGGTGTTGCGCTGCTCCGTTCTGGTGATGCGATCGACAAGCTCCGCGGTGGCACGGACGATGTCAAGGCCGGGCGCCAGCTCGTCAAGCGTGCGCTTGAGGCTCCGCTGCGTCAGATCTCGGTGAACGCCGGGTACGAAGGCGGCGTCGTCGTGAACAAGGTGCTCAACGAGTGCAAAGGCAACGAAGGCTTCGATGCTGCGACTGGTGAATACACCGACCTCATTGACGCGGGCATCATCGATCCCGCCAAGGTCACTCGTTCAACGCTGCAGAATGCTGCGTCGATCGCAGCGCTGCTCATCACGACCGAGGCGCTCGTCGCTGAGCAGAAGGAAGACGCTCCTCCGATGGGTGCCGGTGGTCACGACCACGCAGGCGGCATGGGCGGAATGGACTTCTAGAGAGCTTCCTGCTGGCAGCTGCCAGCTTTCAGCCAAAGAGGAAGGGCGGCCCCGGAGGGCCGCCCTTCCCTTTTCTGGCCTCTCCCGCCGAAGGTGGGGGAGGCGCGAGCATCCGGCCGTTGAGGCCGGAGCGGAGCGGAGGGGGCTTTGGGAGCCTCGACGTGCAGATGAGGCAGGGAGCGGAATCGGGCGGGGAGCTCCGACCTACCCGCGCCGAAGGATCCCATCAGCAATCAACTGTTTCTTGATTCCAGGCCACTCATTCTCGAGGACACTCCATGCCGAGTGGTCGAGCCATGTGTCTCCCACCTTCACTTCGTGGCGGAGCATGCCGTCGTAGTTGAAGCCGAGGCGCTTGGCGATCTTGTCCGACCGTTCATTGCCGGCGGCGATACGCAGGATGATCTTGTGGTAATCGAGTTCTTCGAATCCGATCTGCATCGCTCGTGCAGTCACCTCAGTCCCGATGCCTTCCCCTGTGAGATCCGTTCTCACCCAATAGCCGACCTCACCGGTCCGATTCGGCGCAGAGGTCGGCCACACGGAAACGTTGCCAACGTGAAGATCCGGCTCCTCGGGGAGCCGAATCGCGAAGTCGAACGCACGGCCGTCGTTCCAGGCGGAAGCCGACTCGCGAACGAACCGTTGTGAGACCGACCGGTCGTAGCCGATGGCCCACGGAAGCCACTGAACGAGTTCCGGCAGGGATGCATGGATGGCGTCGTGCATCGGAGCCACGTCCCGGCGGCGGAACGGACGGAGGATGAGACGTGGGGTGTTTCGTGGACGATTGTTGATACGCGGCGCCATCGAGGGCAGCCTATCGACTTATGCTCTGGAGATGGATCTCTGGAAACGACTCACTGCTCTCCCGGCTGTCGCATCTCCACCCGATGCTCGCTATGCCGTGCTCGTGCCGATCTATGTGGACAGCGAGGGGACGGATCGGATCATCTTCACGCGCCGCCCGGAGCACATGCGGACCCACCCCGGCGATGTTGTCTTTCCCGGCGGTGGACGAGAGGAAGACGAAGACGCGATAGCGACGGCGAAACGAGAGGCGTGGGAGGAGATTCAGCTCCCGCCTGAGAACGTGGTTGAGATCGTCGGTGGGCTCACGCCCGTGACGACGCGGAGCCGCACGACGCTCATCGTTCCGGTTGTGGCCAGGATTGATCGGCCCGACGAGCTGGTACCGGATCCTGCCGAGGTTCACAGCATCATCGAGCCGCCCATCGACCATCTGCTCGACGAGAGCCGGTGGGTGTCACGCGACTTCCATGGTCACGAACTGTGGTTCTATGAATTCGAAGAGGGCACGTTGTGGGGTGCCACCGCGTTCATGGTCCGAGAGCTGCTGAAGTATTTGCGGGAAGAGCCAAGTAGCAAGATATGAGATATGAGACACGAGACATGAGACACGAGACATGACGTCACCTGAACCTGAAGCGGCGAGCGACTGGGGACTGGGGACTGGGGACTCTTTCCACATGACGCCGGACGAGTTTCGGCGGCATGGGCATGACGTCATCGAGTGGGTGGCGAGCTATCTCGAGACGATTGAAGATCGTCCGGTGGTTTCGACCGTTGAACCGGGATCGATCCGAGCGAAGCTCCCTACGGCCGCGCCCGAGCAGCCGGAGCCGTTCGAAGCGGTGGTGCGGGATCTGGACGCGATCGTCATGCCGGGAATCACGCACTGGCAGTCGCCAGGCTGGTTCGGATACTTCCCGGCGAACACCTCTCCACCGTCGATCCTCGGAGAGCTGGTATCGGCCGGTCTGGGCGTGCAGGGCATGTTGTGGGCGACGAGCCCGGCTGCCACGGAAGTCGAGGAGGTTATGGCCGACTGGCTGGTTGATCTGCTTGGCTTGCCAGAGGGATGGAAGACCACGGGCCCGGGTGGCGGCGTCATCCAGATGAGCGCGTCGGACTCGACCCACACGGCGCTTGTTGTGGCCAGGGAGCGTGCCAACGGTGACGTTGGCCGGATGGTGGCCTACGCGTCGGAGCAGGCGCATTCATCGATCGAGAAGGGCGCTCGGGTAGCCGGATTCGGCCACACTCGATTCATACCGGTTGGTGAGGACTTCGCGATGCGGTCGGATGCGCTGGAGGCCGCGATCGAAGCCGACAGAGCGGACGGACTCAATCCGGTTGTGGTCGTGTCAGCCGTTGGGACGACGGGGACAACTGCGGTCGATCCGGTTCGAACGATTGGAGAGATCGCCCGGTCGCATGGACTCTGGCATCACGTCGATGCGGCATACGCGGGGAGTGCCATGATCTGCCCCGAGTTCCGACACCATCAGGACGGGCTCGAACTCGTCGACTCCTACACGTTCAATCCACACAAGTGGATGTTCACGAACTTCGACTGCTCGTTGTTCTACGTTGCCGATCGGGCGCCGCTGCTCGAGGCGTTGAGCATCCTTCCTCCCTACCTGTTGAACAAGGCGACGGAATCCGGGCAGGTCATCGACTACCGGGATTGGCATGTCCCGCTCGGGCGTCGTTTCCGCGCTCTGAAGCTCTGGTTCGTGCTGCGTTCGTACGGTGCTGAGGGCCTGCGGCACCATGTCCGCGAGCACGTCGCACTCGCTGCTGGACTCGCGGAACGGATCGAGCTGCACCCTCGCCTGGAGTTGGTCGCGCCGACGCCGTTCGGACTCGTCTCGTTCCGCCACGTCGACGGCGACATCGCGACGGACGCACTTGCAGCGGAGATCAACAACTCCGGTTGGGCGTACGTCACACCCTCCAAGCTCGGTGGCCTGAGTTTCATCAGAGTCTCAATCGGCCAGACGAATACGCGCGCTGAGCACGTCGAGCGCCTCTGGACGATGATCAATGATGCGACCGCCGAAGCCCTAACAAGGAGTAAATAGCGAGACCCGAGACCTGAGACTCGTCTCGTGTCTTGGGTCCTGCCACTTGCGTCTGTCCTCCCCAATACAATCCCCGTATGGAACCGCTCATCACTCCTGCTGAATCGGGACGGCTCGACACGGCGGCCGACGACGCACCCGAGGTGCTCATGGAGCGGGCGGGCCTCGGCGTGGCCCTCGTCGCCGTGGAGATGGGGATCGGGTACGGCGATCGTGTCACCGTGCTCGCCGGCCGGGGCAACAACGGCGGCGACGGATACGTCGCCGCGAAACACCTGGCGCGGCGCGGCGTGGACGTCACAATTCGCTCGTTCGGCTATCCGAGGGGCGACACGTCCCCGGCGAGGAAGGCGGCCCTCGCAGCCGTTCGTTTCGGAGCAAAGGTTGCTGCCGTCGACACGAACGACCGATCGGACCTCATCATCGACGCCGTGTTCGGCGTCGGATTCCGCGGGGCACTTCCGCATCAGGTGATCCCGTGGACGCTACTCGACACGCCGGTGCTCTCCGTTGATGTCCCGTCCGGACTCGATGCCGCCAGCGGCAGCGTCGAGAACACGGCGTTCTACGCCGACGTCACGATCACCTTTCAAGCGGCGAAGACGGGACACGTGCTCGGCGAAGGACCCGAACGAAGCGGGGAACTGGTGGTCTTCGACATCGGCCTCGGTGAACCCCGCCCAGAAATGATGTTGTGCGAGGCCGTGGACGCACCGATCCCGATTCGAACCCGCCGTGCCCACAAGTGGTCGGTTGGATCGGTCGCGGTCGTTGGCGGTTCACACGGAATCACCGGTGCGGCGATGCTGTCGGCCCGGGCTGCGCTCGCCGCAGGTGCCGGTGCGGCGACCGTGATTTGTCCCGGAACGCTCCAGCCCATCTACGCGGCGATGGACCCCGGGGTGATGAGCCGGGGCGTTGGTGCCGGAAGTTGTTTCACGGTAGCCGACACCGACGGAGTCCTCGAAGCAGCTGCGCGATATGACGTGCTGGCGATCGGACCCGGTGTCGGTCCCGTCGATGGTGGCTTCGTCGAGTCGCTCATTGCGAGGTGGGACGGGCCGGTCGTCCTCGACGCCGATGGACTCAATGCGCTCAGTGATCCGAGTGCGCTCACGCGAGACGGCGACATCGTCATCACGCCGCACGGCGGGGAGTTCTTCAGGCTCACAGGGAACGAGCCAAGCCCCGCTGCGGCGGGGGTGCTCGCGCGAGATTGTGATGTCGTCGTTCTCCTCAAGGGGAATCCGACATTTGTCGTGGACCGCAGCGAGACCTGGGTCGTTGCGAGCGGTGGTTCGGAATTGGCAACGATCGGCACCGGCGATGTACTGACCGGGATGACCGCGGCGTTCCTGGCGGGTGGCCTCCGAGCCGAAACTGCCGCTCGGTCGGCCGCGTTTCACCACGGTGCTGCCGGGCGGCGCTTGGCGGGTGTCGAGACCGTAACGGCGACGGCGCTCGCGGTCGAGATCGGACGCCACCTCGCGACGTGGGGTTCGGAAGACGAGCTCATTCGAGACGATTGGGTGTAGAGCCGCCGGGGAGGTTGCGCGAAATCGGCACGGTCTCCTCTAGCCGCTTTTTTCGCGTTAGGACTAGAACGCTATGCTCCCCGCTGTCACCGGCGACGCTTATGCGATCGACCGGATCGCGACGACCTACGGCGTGCACCACGAAGCGCAAGAGGGTTCGACGGTGGTGGGACACCTCGTCATCCATACGGCAATGCTGATGTTTGTTGACCGAGACAGATACCTGAAACTGGTACTCCCATTCAAGGGTACTGCCGAGGACGTCGCGGACGACCTCCCCTATTTCTTCAGTTGACCATCCAAGAGAAAGGTGCAGACGGCCATGCGATCGATTCTGCTCGCGCTTGTCCTGTTGGTGGCAGTCAATGCCGGAGCTTGCAGCAGCTCGGGCGATGACGGTATCAACGTGGAGGACCCCTGGGGTCGAACCTCACCCAAGGTGGCCGCCAACGGTGCCTTCTACATGGTGCTGAACGGAAGCGACACCGCCGATCGGCTCGTAGCCGCTGACGCGGAGATCTGCGGAACGACGGAGCTCCACCAGACGATCATGAACGATGGTGTGATGACGATGCAGGAGGCAGAAGGCGGCATCGACATTCCGGCCGGTGGGCAGGCGCTTCTCGAGCCGGGCGGCTACCACGTGATGTGCATCAACAAGGCGAGCGAGTTCAAGGTCGGGGACGTCATTCCCGTGACGCTTACGTTCGAGAACGCCGCGGCGCAAACGGTGGACGCGGTGATCCGAGAGGGCTAGGAAGGGAACGAGCGGACCGGGCATCACGGCGGCCGCATCGGCCTGATGCCAGCCTCGTCATGCGGGGCGCGTCACAACGCGCGGTTGCGTCCGTTCGTGTTCCCGGCCTGCATGGCGAGGCTCTTCTGGTGCTGGTCGGATACCTGGGCGCGACTCGATACTTCGCAACTCTCCGACGGTCCTGAACCCGACGGCCCGACCAACACGTGGGTGTTGTGGCGTCTCGTGATCAAGGCCCTGATGATTCTGGCTTTCCGTTGGTCGCACCGTTCGCTCGGATCAAGCCGACAACGATCCCGTCGCAAACCGCCTGCCACGACGCGTCGATGATGTTCTGGTGTACGCCGATGGTGCCCCAGGAGCCCTCGACGTCGCTGTGGCGGCAGAGCACGCGCACGCGAGCCGCCGTTCCATCCGATGAGTCGAGATCTCGCACGCGGTAGTCGGTGAGGTGGATTCGCGACACCTGTGGATACGCGTCGGCGAGTGCCGCACGCAGTGCAAGGTCGATCGCTGCCACCGGCCCATCACCTTCGCGGGTGGTCACAATCCGTTCCCCTCCAACGTGGACTTTCACGGTGGCTTCCGCCACGACCTCGCCTTCCCGGTGCTCAACGAACACGCGATACGACTCGAGGCTGAAGAACGGCTGGATCCATCCTTGAGCCTCGCGAACGAGGAGTTCAAACGACGCGTCTGCCGCCTCGAAATGATACCCCTCGTGTTCGAGATCCTTGATTCGGTCAACAACGACCTGCGCTTCGTCCGAGGTGAGCTCGAGGCCGGTATCTTGTGCCTTCGCGAGGATTGTGGACCGACCGGCGAGTTCGGACACCACCGTCCGCGTCGTGTTCCCAACCGAAGACGGGGGGAGATGCTCGTAGGCGTCTGGCCTGCGTGCGAGCGCAGACGTGTGAAGGCCGGCCTTGTGGGTGAATGCCGAGACGCCGACGTATGGCAGGTGATCGTCGAGCGTGAGGTTGATGATCTCCGCAATGTGGTGCGAGACGCGAGTGAGGTGGGGGAGCCGGTCTTCGGGAATGGACGGATACCCCATTTTGATCGAGACGTTCGGGATGACCGAACAGAGGTCAGCATTGCCGGTTCTTTCACCGTATCCGTTGATGCACCCCTGGACCTGCGTGATTCCGGAAGACGCCGCGGTGAGGCTATTCGCGACCGCGGTCCCCGAATCGTTGTGAAAGTGGCATCCAAGCGCCGCATCGGGGAGAGCGGCGGAGACCTCTCCGATGACGCGTTCCACCTCATGTGGCAGCGTGCCGCCGTTCGTATCACAGAGGACGAGACGCTCAGCCCCGCTGTCGCGAGCGACCCGGAGTGTGGCGAGTGCGAACTCGGGATTGGTCCGATAGCCGTCGAAGAAATGCTCGGCATCGAAGAAGACGCGTCGGTCGACTGAGCGAAGGTACTCGACGGAGTCTCCGATCATCGCGATGGCCTCTTGCTGCTCCGTACGGAGGGCGTGTTCAACGTGGTAGTCCCACGATTTGCCAACGAGGCAGACAACCTCGGTCTCCGCGGCAACGAGCGCGGCAAGCTGCGCGTCACTCGCTGCCGATGTCCCCGCCCTTCGGGTCGAGCCGAACGCCACAAGTGTCGCGATTTCCAGGTCGAGTTCCGAGCGGGCCCGCCTGAAGAACTCATCATCTTTCGGATTCGCTCCCGGCCAGCCACCTTCCACGTACGCGACACCCAACTCGTCGAGGAGTCGGCTGATCATCAGCTTGTCGCCCGCCGTCAGTGAGATGCCCTCCTGTTGGGTTCCGTCTCGGAGGGTTGTGTCGTAGATCTCAAGGGTGGTCATGGTGGTGCTCCGAATAGAGAAAACCCCCCGCTGGGCGGAGGGTCGTGGGCGCACACGGATTCGTGTGCGCCTAGGTGATGATGATGGTGGTGGTGGTGGTGCCTGATCCGGTCATGGAGTGGCGAGTATGGCCGGTTCCACGCGCCACGTCAACGTCCGATCGATTCGGCGATGAGCCGTGCGTAGGCCTCGATACCGGCACCGGTGAGATGAACTCCGTCTTCGCCGAAATACTCGGGGTGGTCGGCTGCCGCGGCATTCCAGTCGATTAAGTAGGCGTTGGGCCAGAGCTCGACACCGGCCTCGATGCCCTCGTTGACGTTGTCTTCCCACCTTCTGGGGACTTTCGCGTTGACGAAGTAGACATGGTCGACGTCATGGAGCGAAAACATGACGGCGTCCAAGTGATACGGGCTGAAGATGCCGTTGGTCCCGAGATGCACGACGGCGACATCACCGAGGGGTGCTTCTGTGCGCATCCGCTCAACAAGATCGGGAACCTGCTTCATCTGGCGGCTCACCTCCGCGTCCACCCGTGCGTCATCGATGGCCAGGGCGAGGCCGGGTTGCGCTCCGAGCATCACGGAATCCCCGATCATCAGCGGGCCCGGCGTCGCGAGCTCAACCTGTGCTTCTGGGGTCTCGTCCTCGGCCAAATCCGTCTCAGACGGAGCAGGTTGCGTCGCTGTGGTCCCCGGAGCGTCCGGCTCGGGTTCGACTTCAGGTTCCGAGGCGGTCGGCGCAAGACTTCTTGTGGACGTCTCGGGCACCGCAGATTCGGGTTGTGCTGCCGGCGGCGTGCCAACGGGATTCGCTGTCTCTGGGCTCTCGGACTCAGATTGAGCGGTCGCCGTCCCTGGATCGCCTTTCGGGGATTCATCGCCTGCTGATACAACGGCAACTTCCTGTGCGTCGGCAGGATCTCCAAGGATCTCGACTTCGACGTTCGCCGATTCACCGGCGAGCGCCACCGATTCCTCAGCCGAAGGAGCCGCGGACGAGCCCTCAATAAGTCCGATCGTGAGGCCGAGGAGGAACACAGCGGCCACGACGGGCCAGAGCACTGCAGCCTGTGGCGACCTCCGCCGCAGCGGTTCGGTAATCATCGCGACCCAAGCCTTGAATCCAAGCCGCCGGATTGGCTGTTCGATCAAGCGATAGGAGAGTTCCGCGACCGCAACGGTGAGTCCAACCTGGACGACGAGGGTTGGCCATCGGCCCCATGGCACATCGATGCCGGGCCGGAGGAAGACGAAGATCGGCCAGTGATACAGGTAGAGCCCGTACGACCGCTTGCCGACCCAGACGAGGGGGCGATTGCCGAGTGCGGGGTTGAGGGCGCCTTGGGGGTGCACCGTGACGGCGATGACCACGGCGGTAAGTACCGAGACAACGAAGAAACCACCGCGATAGAGGAACAGGTCGTACTCGCCCATCCGAAGCAGCAGCACGATCAGCCCGCCGAGTGCGGCGAACCCAAGCACATTCATGATGGCGGCTCCCACGG
>Ga0316187_10000804_pt1 | contig 25840 bp, 18 predicted proteins | sample CroRivburrow1_MG_FD_204927 | JGI IMG/M metagenome (GOLD analysis project Ga0316187, IMG submission 204927) | Coastal sediment microbial communities from Maine, United States - Cross River worm burrow 1 | ecosystem: Environmental > Aquatic > Marine > Coastal > Sediment | place: USA: Maine...
CACCATTCTGAGCACCAACCAGGTGTTTCAGGAAGTACTCATGGCCTTTAGCAGAACAGCCCAGCAGGTTAGCACGCCAGACGAAGAGGTTACGCGGATGGTTCTCTTCCGCATCGATATCTTCACAGGCAAAAGCCAAATCACCGCTCTTGAGCTGGTCGACCATATAGCCAACTACGCCGGCCTCATCACTTGCACCGCTCTTCTCAGCATCTTCAATAATCTGCAGTGGGTTGCGGTTAAAGTGTGGCGCTGAAGGCAACCAACCCAGACGTTGTGAGACTACATTGTAGTCACCCAGTTGATAGCCTCTGTACTTGCCTTTGGCAGTTGCGCCCATGACATCATCAGCTTCAACCTTCTCATAACGCCACTGATCGGTATGGAAATACCAGTAGGTGGTGCTGTTCATATGGCGAGGTGGACGGTGCCAATCAAGTGCGAAGGCTACAGGTGCCCAACCGGCTTGTGGACGTAGTTTTTCCTGTCCAACATAGTGAGCCCAACCACCACCTGACTGGCCAACACAGCCGCAGATGTGCAGCATGTTCATGATGCTGCGGTAACCCATATCATTGTGATACCAGTGGTTGATAGCTGCACCCATGATGACCATGGATTTACCACGAGTCTTGGAAGCATTATCAGCAAATTCACGGCCAGTGCGGATTAACAGGTCAGCTCTAACACCTGTGACCTTCTCACCCCATGCTGGTGTGTAGGCAATAGAGGCATCATCATAGCTGGTGGCAAGATTATCGCCAAGACCGCGATCAATACCATACTGACCCATCAACATATCGTAGACGGAGGTCACTAATGTCTCTTCGCCGTCGATAGTGAGTTTGCGTACAGGCACAGCGCGCTCAATCGTACTCTCTTCACCTGGCGCAAAGTGCGGGAAGGTGATGGTGACCACATCATCACTGTTATCAATGCTGGTCAGCTCAGCCTCAATCTCTGACTGATCGGCAGCATTCTTTGGCAGCAGATTCCAGCGACCCTCTTCACCCCAGCGGAAACCAACTGAACCGTTAGGCACCACAAAGGCCTTTGTATTAGAGTCATATACGACTGTCTTCCACTCTGGGTTATTTTTCTCACCCATGCTCTTATCAAAATCTGAAGCACGGAGGAAACGATCTGAAACATAACGGTCACCGTCTTTACGCAATATGACCTGCATCGGCATATCGGTATAGGTGCGGCCATATTCCAGAAAGTATGGATCTTGCTTATCAACATGAAACTCTCTCAGAGCAACATGCGCCATACACATGAAGGCAGCAGAGTCAGTACCCTGCTTGACCGGCATCCACAGATCGGCAAACTTCACGAACTCAGCATAATCAGGCGCCATGGATACAATCTTGGTACCGTTATAGCGTGATTCGATAGCAAAGTGCGCATCAGGGGTACGCGTCATCGGCAGGTTAGCACCACAGATGATCAGGTACTTGGAGTTATACCAGTCTGCAGCCTCAGGCACGTCAGTCTGCTCACCCCAAACCTGTGGGGAACCGGCAGGTAGATCACAGTACCAATCATAGAAGGAACCGCAAGCACCACCGATCAGAGAGAGGTAGCGAGAACCAGCTGCATAGCTGATCATTGACATCGCAGGAATTGGGGAGAAACCATAGATACGGTCTGGACCCCATTTCTTGATGGTGTATACGTTTGCAGCAGCAATAAGCTCAGTTACTTCATTCCAGTCACTGCGAACAAAACCACCCAAACCACGAACAGCTGTATATTTTTTACGTTTGACTGGATCTGCTTGAATCGCCGCCCATGCCTCAACTGGATCTTGTCCAGCCGCACGTTCCGCACGATAAAGCTCCATCAAGCGACCACGCATCAATGGGTATTTAATGCGGTGTGGGCTGTAGAGGTACCATGAGAAACTAGCACCACGTTGACAACCACGAGGCTCGTGGTTTGGCAGATCTTCACGGGTACGCGGGTAGTCGGTCTGCTGCATTTCATAGGCAACCAGACCATTCTTTACAAAGATTTTCCATGAACAGCCACCGGTACAGTTTACACCGTGAGTTGAACGAACAACCTTGTCATGGCGCCAACGATTGCGATAGGTATCTTCCCAAGTCCTATCATCATTGGTCACTATGCCGTGCCCTTTGGAAAAGGTTTCGGGCGTCTTCGAAAAGAATCGTAGACGGTCAATGAAGTGACTCATAATTTGTAACCTCTCATTTGACTATGCGCTTGTAGAAACATATTTTTCATGTGTGTTTTTCGTACTCTAAAGTCAGAAAAAGCGACAACAATCAAGATTGTTGTCGCTTTCTTCAGCAGATAATGTTACGGGTTGTCATACTCCCGCTTCGGTCCTAGATAGTACCACCAGTTCAGGAGCAAGCAGACAAAGTAGAACACCGCAAAGCCGTACAGAGCATTCTCAGGTGTAGTCGCCTTAATCTGCTCACCGAACACCTTAGGAATGATAAAGGCGCCGTAAGCAGCTACAGCTGATGTCCAACCCAATACGGGGCCAGCCTGTTCTTTGTCAAATACCATGGCAATGGTACGGAAGGTAGAACCGTTACCAATACCGGTAGCTGCAAACAGTAGCAGGAAGAGCAGGAAGAAAGGCCAGAAGAACTCTTCTGGGGTAGCTGAGGCATAGGCTGCTTTCATGAAGTAAGCAACACCCAGCGCACTACCGACCATGGTGATTGACACCCAATGAGTCACCTTAGCGCCACCAACCTTATCGGCGATCCAACCACCAACAGGACGGATGAAGGCACCGATGAAAGGCCCCATCCAGGCGTAGGTCAGTGCAGATGGGCCATTCGGGTTTTTCTGTGAATGATCCATAGCGCCACCGGCTGCATCAGCAAGATGCTGAAAGCCGAAGACCACTTTAATAGATAGTGGGAAGCCAGCTGCGTAACCGATAAAACTACCAAAGGTCATAACGTAGATGATACTCATGATCCAGGTATGTTTATGGTGGAAAATCTTAAACTGACGAGCCAGATTCGGTTTGATATCACCTGGAACCATCTTCATCATCATGACAACGATAAAGAGCACAAAGGCAATCACCGGCCACTTGGCCCAGTTCGGAGCACCGATACCAATTGGAGCAGGCAGAATGATGTAGAGGCCAGCGCCAGCACCGATAAAACCAATCAGCAGCAGACCTGTGATCTTACTCATTGCACCCACTGGAGAACCAATGTGTGGTGAAACATGCTCAGTACGTAGGTTATTCATGCCAAACCAACCAGCAAAGGCCAGTGGGATCAGAAAAACCAACCAGACGAAACCAGCGTTGTGAAGATAGGTGTCTGTACCGGCTGGAATCTTACCAATCAGAGTACCAGAGGTGCTCTGCAGGGTCATTGGATCACCGCCGAAGATACCCATGGTCATCGCCAGAGGAACCAGAATCTGCATGGTGGTTACACCCGCATTACCCAGACCAGCATTCAGACCAAGCGCCAAACCCTGCTGCTTTTTAGGAAAGAAGAAGCTGATATTAGACATGGAAGAGGCAAAGTTACCACCACCAAAACCAGACAAGAATGCCAGGCATTGGAAGACCCAAAGCGGGGTATTAGCATCCTGCAGGGCAATACCAGCACCAGCAGCTGGAATCATCAGCAGCGCCGTAGTGAAGAAGATGGTGTTACGCCCACCAGCAATACGGATAAAAAAGCTACTTGGGATACGCAGTGTTGCACCGGTAAAACCAGCAATAGCCATCAGTGTAAAAAGTTCGGATTTCTGAAATGGAAATCCAAGATTCAGCATCTGTACAGTGATAATCCCCCAGTACAGCCAAACAGCGAATCCACAGAGCAGACTCGGAATAGATATCCATAGATTGCGATTCGCAATCTTCTTTCCCTCTCGTTCCCAGAATGCTTCATCCTCCACATTCCATTCTTTAATATCAGCCATCTCTTCAGCCTCGTAAAAGTTTAAGTTTCCACACAGTTTGTGAATCAAAAATATCAATAACCAAAATTGATATACATCTTAATAACAGGGGCTCACCATATTGATGATGCCAATGAGCTTCATCAAACCGGGGATCCAACTGTTCACTAGTTACCAACAAAATACGCTATTCAGTTAACTTCTCACTTGGCCAACTTAAACAGCGTTCACGTCGATAGTCTAAACCCACACTCATAATACAGCTTATGATCTAGATCAAAAAATGATCTAGATCATAAACCTTGTTCAAGCCCCAAAGCACCCTCAGACAGTCTGTTTTCACAGCAACACACTTAAGAAAATTACACTAAGGATAAGGACAAAAAAGCACCGCAACAGCTCTTCAGCCACATGCGGCACCTATACCTAACACAAGACGAGGGGATTGAACCAGCCAGCATTTACGCCATCTTTTGCTGCCAATTAAGAGCGCAGAAAGAGTCTTTTTAACCAACAAATTCAACAGCTTGCTTTATTGCGTTTTTAAGCGCCAACCTCATCTATATTAGGATGAAAAATGGTCAACATATTCTCTTACTAAATTCAACAACGGCTCCGAATAATCCGAGAGCAGGTACAAGCTGGTCACAAGACCAACCAGACCCACTCCCGCAACAATCGGAATATATTGCTCTATCTTTACTAAATCCTTATCGGACATAATTTAGCTTTGAAACATCACGGGGCAAGGTGCCTCACCAACCAAGGTCCGCACACTTATCCTCTGCTGGCCTTTGCCAAAAAAGCCGCCCATGCGTTTGACCCTGCTACCCAGAGACATCACGATCAGGTCCGCACCTATCTCATTAGCAAGCTTAACGATCTCATCAGCGGTGCCGCCTTCCCGGACCTCGAGATTAATCTCCAACTCATGCTCTTTTGCAATAGCCTCAAGCTCAGCAAGCGCTGCCTTCGCTTTCGCTTGAAGATCATCCTGGATCGCCTCCCAAAGGTTGTCTGAAGGGACGATTGTCTCAAAGTGATATGAAATAACTTTCAACCCCGTCACCTCTGCTCCCTGCTCTTTAGCTAGTTCCATCGCCTTTTCAGCCGCCCTGTTGCAAGCCGCTGACCCATAATACGGGACTAGAATCTTTTTGAATGTCGCCATAGTTTTAGATCTCTTTTCAACATCAAATTGGTTTTAGAACTGCAGCTGCTGCACCTACACCAGCAACATCTACTTGTTTGAGGCCAACTTTAAGAGAAGATACTTCTCTGAAGATGCTTCTCAAGCGCCAGTCGTTTCTGGTCAACCGGCATAGCCTCCATCTGCATCAGCTCTGACACTTTCGGTTTTTCATGAATCATTTTCTTTTTGAACTGCACCTTCTGCCCAGAAAAGCTCATTGAAAGCGAGTAGATCGTAACGCCAATGGCAATAGCTGCCTCAAAAAACAGGAAATAGATCCCATATTTGTACCATGGCTCATATACATATGACTCATCAGGTTCTGCGTGACCACCCATAATATTTACCTCTATTTATTCTTCAACAACTGTTAACGTTGATTGCAGTAATCAAACGACTAGGCAGCATCCTTGCCCAGCCATTTCTCTTTACTGCCAAAACCGTGATCTTCTGGATGAACATCCCAATGCATCGCCCAAAGGTAGTAAATGATGAATGGGACAAACATGCAGATTGCTACAAGCGCGTAGCCCATATGGATACCGCCCTCTGGCCACCAGCCAGCAGCTTGACCATAGATGAGCGGATAGACGATACCACCTGCGCAGGAGACACCACCAATAAAGCCAGTTGCAGTACCTGGACGCTCTTTGAACATCAACGGAACAATTGCGAAAGTTCCGCCCGTACCAAAGCTTACCGTGATACCAAATACAGCCAGGAAGAGCACTGACAAGATCAAGTTGCCGGTCATTCCAGCCCATGTCAGCAAAACCATGGTGATGGTGATTGAAACTAGCGCAAACAGCAGGAAGTGAATGCGTGGCGCATAGTAGAGCTTCTTGGAAACCAGCGGAAATGGCGTCCATCTGTTTCGCTGCCAAATATCTGAGATCCAGCCTGAGAATGGGCGGAAGAGCGAAGCATTGAAGGACTGAACCGCCGCAAATGAACCCGCTGCAATCTGCACATCAACCAGCGTCTCAAAACCAAGCGCCTTGATGGCATCTGCAAAGCCCATCTTATAGTAACCAGGCAACCAGGCATTCATGCCGATTTCAAGGCCGAAGCACATGGCATATGCGAACATCAACGCGATCGCAGCATGGCGAGTCCAAACAAAGCAAGTATCTTTGAAGGTCGCGGTTTTCTTGGCCATCGCTGCCTGCTCAATACTCTTGGCCGGCACACCCCGGAACAAAATCCAGGCGGCAATAACAAAAGCAACAACACCAAGATGGACAAATGCCGTATGGTAATCAAGACCATAAAGCCGCGGCAACATTAGCGCACCTACACCAGCACCCACATTACCCGTGCCTGCATAGAGCCCTTCAGCCGCTCCCATCTCTTCAGACTCAAACCATTGCGCAACATGCTGGATACCCACAACAAATGCGATACCCGCGGTTGCAACAATTACGCGAGTCCAGAAGAGGAATTGATATTCTGACATACCTATAGCCGGGCCTAGCGTTTCGGCGTATGCAGACAGGATGCTGCACCCACCAGTAACTACCAGTATAAGTACGAAGGCCTTTGGCGCACCAAATTTATCTGCCGCCCAACCCGCTAACGGCCTGGCAATCGGCGCAGTCCAGATAGCAGAGCTAGCAAGCAGCGCCACACCTTTGATGCCGAGACCAAACTCTGAAGCGATTGTTGGGACGAATGCAGCACTGGCGAACCACATCAGGAAGCACCAGAAAAAACCTACTGCTGCCATGACCAATTGTTCTACTTTATGCGTCTTAACGTTTGTCATTTTCTTTCTACCCTAAGGGATAAGGGATGGGAACATAATTTTTATAATACTGAAGATGATCTATTTAAGTGCTTATGATTGAGAACCAACAACTGCATAGTTCTGCATTTTAAATCGCACTTAAAAACAATAATCAAATTCGAAAGAAACGGTATCACCAGGGGGCAAAATTCAAAAATGATGTAGATCAATTTCCACTGATTTGCAGGTGTATTATTGCTAAATTTTTTCGCCTGAATGAGCTTTGTAATTACTTGATTATTATACTTATATATTTACTTGACCATTATGCTTATGTATAAACTTGACTGTTTTACTTATGTAATAAACTGACCATTTTACTTGTATATTTTGCATTTTATTGCATGAAACAATCTTGCAGATTTCAGGTGGAATTTACTTGATAATTTTACTTATAAATTTTTCCAGTGCGCTCCTTATTAATATGCACATTCACACACTTAACACCTGCATGCCATTACAAGATCTACACACCAACCAATGCTTAACTATTTTCACCAACTCAGCTGCCTGTTTTCTACCCACACCAGGTAGGTCAACCGACTCTTAGAAGGAGCTGAAGAACAGCGAGAATAGCGCAAGACAACAGAAGGAGAGGACTATTTTTCAATTACTCTAACGAGTAAAAAATGGAAATCTGAAGAGGGAGGGCGGACCTTGGCCCATATTGAGTGCAGACCACCCTAAAGAAGAGGACACAATAGCATTTGCCCCTTGGCAGTAGAAAAGCTAGTCCTTCTCTAATGTATTGATGCCAAGCAAACCATAAATAGGGCAGTGCGACACAATACCCGACATTACGCCAAGCCAGCCCAGAACTACCAGCCAAAACTCCTGTTCCTGGCTTACCGACTCCAGAAAAGCAACCATTATCAATACGGCACCGCACAACAATCGAATCTTTCGTTCTGATTTACCAACGTTGGCTGGGAAGCACTTTTTAAGATAGTTCATCATCGCGCAGATCATACCTCTATCTTTGTCATACTAAAACGCGAAAAGCATTCATCCGGAAGAGGAAGGCTATACCCCCTTCCTGATCTTGCCCAGCTCTCTGGATTTTAGGATCTTTATATCCTTATTGACGATCTGTATGACACCACTTTTATCAAAGTCACTCAAAACCCGCACGACTGACTCATACGTTGCACCAATTAAACTGGAAAAGTCTTTCCGGCTTAATGCGTGGCTTAGCGTTTTTTTTCTTTTTCTGTCGTACCCAAAGGTTTTGAGGTTATAAATAAGTGCTTCCGCCATTCGTTGACGAACATCCAGGTTTGTAAAACTTTTAAGCAGGCTTTCAGAGGCGCGCAGCTCTTCAGCAAAGAACATCATAAAGTGGTAACAGAAGTGATTATTTGCAATCAAGGCTTCCTGAAAAAGCTCAAGCGGAACATGTGCAATTGCGGTCTCTTCAAGCGTTTTGCAGCTTACAGAATAAAAATGATCGCCACCAAAGCCCCGGTGCCCAACTATCTGACCATTTGCAGCAAGGCGGACAATCTGCTCCCGCCCTGTTTTGTAGGTGAAAAAAACCTTCGCCTTCCCTCGCATGATAATTTTAAGTCGTTTAGCAGGCTCTCCTTCCCTGAACACATACTCGCCTTTTGCGTATTTAATAACATCCTTATTTTGCTCAAGCCGATCCCTCCATTCCGGAGAACAATACTCCGCAATAAGCTCATCTATCTGTTGAAGGTTTTCCAGCTCATCCATCTAATACACCAGCTCTATTAACGCCTACAAAACCCATGCCACGCAAAGACTGTCTTTTACTGGCTTACAGGGGCAACCCCGATTAATACTTTCCGCCAGCCCTATGCATTACATTAGTTGATTTGGCAAACACATCTTTTATCCACATGCACAGCAGGGGTATATTATTGATTAATAAACTAAAGAGTGCATGCACCAAGATGGGACAGGGTAATCTATTATTTACCCTTAATACAACAGTGGAATGCAATTCAAGAATTGAAATGGATTGTAGATACAAACGCCTACAGGGCCGCATGCACTAAGGCACCAACAGTAGGCACTTTAGGTGGCGCAGGGGCAGCCGCCAATCCATAGGCAGATTTGCCCCTGCAATTTAGGGGTTAGGCGCTCTTTTTATTCCGGCTTGCCTGCATGGTACGGCATGACATGCGCGCACGCTTGAGCCAGGCATCCGTCTCTTCAATCAGCCCAGGATAGAGCAACTCATCCAGCTCACCCGCCCACTCAGTAAATTGAGCATAGCGATCAGCATAGGCTTGCGCAGCAGCCGGATCATCGGCAAGCGCAGTTGTAATCGCTGCTACCATTTGATCTTCTGCTGGGCTGACCTCTTCTGCTCCCGCCGCAATCAACAGTGCGCGCCCAACCAGAGAGAAGACATTATCCATGCTCTCAGCCGCCTCTCTGAATTTGCGCTTGGCCGCAAAGGCATCCCGCAGGTTGCGCTCATAGGCAATATCCAGCAGCAGCTTGTCGACTGGATCAATGGAGGCGCCCGCACACTCGCCCACACCGGTAGACTGCACCTTAAATACCGCGCTATCGCCATGATCACGTTGCAGCATCGGCAGCTCAAATTCACGTACTTGAGTCAGATCCTGCAAAAGCTTGTCGAAGTAATCTGGCCCCAGACGGCGGCTCCAGGTAGAGAATTTTTCATCTTCTTCACGCTGTTCGGCATAGGCATCGGTAATGCGTTTTACCGCAACAGGGACACGTACAGCTGGCACTTCCGGCCCAGCAAATGCCAGATCACCACCGGCCATACCGCAACCACCAAGCCTTATGGCGTAAGTGGGTATTAACTGACCAAAGTGACGTCGCCCTTTTCCGTAAAACCCAATATCCGCAAGATCAGAGTGCGCGCAGTTATTTTGGCAACCATTAACACGGATAACCAGATCATCCGGGCCACCATCCAGCATCTTGGCTACCACGCGCGATGAGGTAATACCCAGCTGACAGGTGGTTGTGCCTGGGCAGGCTACAACATCAGTGCCTGGCTCAATCAGCCCCAGATCCAGCGCCTTCAATCCTTCAACCAAAGCAGGAATGCCCTGCTCAGGTACGTTAAAAACAATCAGCTCCTGATCCTGGGTTGCTCGCAGGTGCGTATAGCCCTGCTCTGTTAAAAGCTTGTGCAGTCCACGCAATTGGCTCGCAGTCAGATCCCCACCTGGCACATGTACCGGCACAGCAAACAGATCAGCCTGATGCTGAGCTGTTACCTGGCGAGGAGCACCATGCCCACAGATCGCTGCATCTTCCTGCGCCTGTCGCCATTGGCCTGCGGGGGCCAAATCCGTATCAAAAGCCGCAACGGTACGCTCCAGCTCCTCGCGATACTTTTCAATAAAGCCTTCAGGGCCAAAACGCTCAACCAAAAATTTAATACGTGAACGGGATTTCCGCTTACGATCCGAGTATTTATCATGCATCGCCAATACAGCTTGCGATGCGGGTAGCAGCAGCTCTTCCGGCAGGAACTCATCAATCACAATGGCCTGACGCGATTGAGGCCCCAGCCCCCCACCAGCCAGTACCTTGAAGCCTGGCTGGCCTTCGCTGTTGCGGGTTGCAACAAAACCTAGATCCTGAATAGCACCCTGGGCACAATCAGCCTCACAGCCGGAGTAGGTGATCTTAAATTTACGTGGCAGTGATTGCGTCAGCGGGTTACGCACCAGGTATGCAGCCGTCGACTCAATATAAGGGATGATATCCACATGCTCACGCTGGCAGGCACCTGCCATGGGGCAGCCAGAGACGTTTCGCACGGTATTGCCACAGGCCTCTCGCGTAGTGATGTTGTGCGTTGCCAGCAGTCGCAACAACTTTGGTGTTTGTGTAAGAGGCACATCGTTGTACTGGATATCCTGGCGGGTCGTGATATGCACCGTCTCCATGCAGTCAATCTCATCCAGCCCTTCCGCATAGCCCAGAAGGTATGAGAGCGGCACATCGCCACCGGGCAGTTTTGACCGAACCATGCAGAGATTTTCCTGCCATTGACCATAAACCCCAAGCTGTAGACGCTCAGCAACCATCTGGTTGTGATCAATCTTCTCGTCCAAATAATCCTGCAGGGCTTCTTCTAGCTGATCAAAATCTTCCTGCTTGATGTATTTATCCGCTTCAATCACATTATATTCCTCATAAAACAATAACAATAATCCGCCTGGAGCGGATTTTCACGTAAGCCCCGAAGGGGTGAGGCGCACGGATGCGCCGAATAATAATCCGCCTGGAGCGGATTTTCACGTCAGCCCCGAAGGGGAGAAGCACAAAGATGCGCTGAATAAAAAACCCGGTCTAGTAACCGGGTGCAATTGGGTTATTTTACATGATGTTACTTATTGCCAGAATGGATTATTCGCTCTATTGCTAGTACTTATTGGAATAAGGAAAGGGATTCTGAATGCCATTAGCCAGGGAGGACACCCCGGCTAACGCAAGAGCTAATCGTCTGAACAACAACCGCAACTGGGCGCAAGATGCATCTTTTGATGGCCTTGGCCCGCCTCAATCATGGGGTAGACGCTCTCTTCCGGATCAATCACCACCTCAACCAGTACCAATTGGTCCTTGATGGCAAATGCCTCTCGTAGCTTGGACTCCAGCTCTTCCGGCTTTTCTACACGCATTCCCACATGGCCGTAGGCTTCAGCCACTTTTACAAAATCAGGAGAATCATCCAGCGCAACCACCGTGTAGCGCTTATCAAAGAAAAACTCCTGCAGCTGGCGCACCATGCCCAGATAGCCGTTATTGAGCAAAATGATCTTCAGCGGCAGATTGTATTGCTTACAGGTTGCCAGCTCCTGGATGCTCATCTGCAAACTACCATCACCCGTTATACAGATCACCTCAGACTCTGGATGCGCAAATTTCACCCCCATAGCGGCAGGCAGCCCGAAACCCATGGTGCCAAAACCACCCGAATTGAGCCAACGCCTCGGTTGATCAAACTTGAAATACTGCGCCGCCCACATCTGGTGCTGCCCCACATCCGAGGCCATATAGAGATCATTACCCACGACTTTTTGCAAGGTTTCAAGCGCGAACTGCGGCTTTATCAGTTTGCTATTGCGATCATATTGCAGGCAATCCTGGTCTCGCCATTGACTGATCTGCGACCACCATTGTTCGAGGGCATCTGCATCAGGTTGTGCCTTATGCTCTTTGACCATCTTAACCATCTCAGCCAACACCTCTTGTACCAGACCAACAATGGGGATATGCACACGCACATTCTTGGAGATGGAAGCCGGATCGATATCGACATGGATGATCTTGGCATCCGGACAAAATTCTTTGATTTTGCCTGTGACGCGATCATCAAAACGGGCACCAATGGCGACCAATACATCACACTCATGCATGGCCATATTGGCTTCATAGGTGCCGTGCATTCCCAACATACCAAGAAATTGCTCATCACTGCCAGGGTATGCACCTAAACCCATCAGGGTGCTTGTAATGGGGAAGCCCAGCGTTTTCACCAGCTCAGTCAGCTCTTTGGCTGCACCACCAATTACCACACCGCCACCGGAATAGACCATCGGCCGTTTCGCTGACAACATCAGATCCACTGCCTTTTTGATCTGCCCCTTGTGGCCTTTTTTCACCGGATTATAGGAGCGCAGATTGACCTTTTTGGGGTAGCTGAAAGGGATCTTATCCCACGGGTTGGTTACATCTTTTGGCACATCAATAACAACCGGACCAGGCCGCCCTGAGGTCGCAATATAGAACGCCTTCTTGATGGTCTCAGCCAGATCATGGACATCCTTAACCAGAAAACTGTGTTTTACACAGGGACGGGTAATACCGATTGAATCCACCTCTTGAAAGGCATCACTGCCGATAAAAGGGGTTGGCACCTGACCGGTAAAAACCACCATCGGGATAGAGTCCATAAAAGCCGTGGCGATGCCGGTCAGCGCATTGGTTGCGCCAGGGCCAGAAGTCACCAGTGCAATGCCCGCCTTGCCTGTAGCGCGGGCATAGCCATCCGCCGCATGAATAGCTGCTTGCTCATGCCGAACCAGAACATGCTGAACATCCTGTTGCTGGAAGAGCGCATCATAGATGTGCAGCACCGCCCCACCAGGATACCCAAACAGATATTCAACACCCTCTTCTTTCAGGCTCTGAACCAGAATTTCAGCACCATTCAATTCCACACGATCACCTCTAAACTAACTGATTTACTCAACAATACCACCAGAGAAGCGCAATTATCTACCCAACAGATTCACTTGAGGGCTTTACCTAATAAAAAAAGCCCCGCTAAAACTAGCGGGGCTTTTGGCGTACAGTTGTTACAGACAGCTTACATCATGCCGCCCATACCACCCATTCCGCCCATGCCACCCATGCCGCCCATATCAGGCATTGCAGGTGCATCGTCTTGTGGCTCATCAGCTACCATTGCTTCGGTAGTAATCATCAGGCCAGCTACAGAAGCGGCATTCTGAAGTGCAGCACGGGTTACCTTGGTTGGGTCCAGAATACCCATTTCGATCATATCGCCATACTCACCGGTACCGGCGTTATAACCATAGTTGCCTTCATTCTCTACAACCTTATTGAGAACAACGGAACCCTCTTCACCGCAGTTGATGACGATCTGACGCAGTGGCTCTTCCATAGCGCGACGCGCCAGGGTGATACCAACATCCTGGTCGTGATTAGCACCTTTAAGGTCTTTGATAGCCTGCAGAGCACGAATCAACGCTACACCACCGCCAGGAACAACACCCTCTTCTACTGCAGCACGAGTTGCGTGCAGAGCATCTTCAACGCGGGCTTTCTTCTCTTTCATCTCAACTTCGGTAGCAGCACCGACTTTGATTACAGCAACACCGCCTGCCAGTTTAGCAACGCGCTCTTGCAGCTTCTCTTTATCGTAATCAGAGGTCGCTTCTTCGATCTGAGCACGGATCTGCTCAACACGACCCTTGATGTCATTCTCGCTGCCAGCACCATCGATAACAGTCGTGTTCTCTTTGGTGATCTGGATTTTCTTAGCGGTACCCAGCTCTTCGATGCCAGCCTTCTCCAGAGAGAGACCAACTTCTTCAGAGATCACGGTAGCGCCGGTCAGGATGGCGATATCCTGCAACATGGCTTTACGACGATCACCGAAACCTGGAGCCTTAACGGCGCAGACTTTAACAATGCCACGGATGCTGTTAACAACCAGAGTAGCCAGGGCTTCGCCTTCGATATCTTCAGCGATGATCAGCAGAGGCTTGCCAGCTTTGGCGACAGCTTCCAGGGTAGGCAGCAGATCGCGGATGTTGGCAATCTTCTTCTCAACCAGCAGGATGTAAGGAGATTCCAGCTCTGCACTCATGTTCTGTTGGTTGTTGATGAAGTAAGGAGAGAGGTAACCACGGTCAAACTGCATACCCTCTACAACGTCCAGTTCCATCTCAAAGGTTGAACCCTCTTCAACGGTGATAACGCCTTCTTTGCCCACTTTCTGCATGGCTTCGGCAATCTTCTCACCGATAGTTGTATCAGAGTTGGCAGAGATAGTGCCTACCTGGGTGATGGCCTTGTCATCAGCACAAGGCTCAGAGAGACCTTTCAGCTCTTCAACGGCAGCAATAACAGCCTTATCAACACCGCGCTTCAGATCCATTGGGTTCATGCCCGCAGCAACAGCCTTCAGGCCTTCGCGCAGCATAGCCTGAGCCAGCACGGTTGCGGTGGTGGTACCGTCACCCGCAATATCTGAGGTGTGGGAAGCTACTTCCTTCACCATCTGAGCACCCATGTTTTCGAACTTGTCAGAAAGCTCGATCTCTTTGGCTACGGAGACACCGTCTTTGGTTACGGTTGGCGCACCAAAGCTCTTCTCCAAAACCACGTTACGGCCTTTAGGGCCCAGGGTAACCTTTACCGCGTTAGCCAGTACGTTGACACCAGCCAACATACGGGTACGGGAGTCATCACCAAATTTAACTTCTTTTGCCATGATATGTTCCTTAATAAATAGTGTTTGTCAGTGTGCAGAGATTGCAGCAAGCTATCGCGCAAATACCCTGCAACGGTTGTTTGGCGGCTGGATTAGCTCTCTATCACACCCACGATGTCTTCTTCACGCATGACGAGAAGATCTTCACCTTCAACCTTCACCTCTGTACCGGAGTACTTACCAAACAGTACGGTATCGCCAACCTTCACATCCAGAGGACGTACATCGCCATTTTCCAGAATCTTGCCTTTACCAGCAGCCAGGATCTCACCCAACATCTGTTTCTCAGTGGCGGCATCTGGCAGGATAATGCCACCTGCGGTGGTGCGTTCCTCTTCCTTACGACGAACGATCACACGATCGTGCAGCGGACGAATATTCATTGATTGCTATCTCCGTTAGTAGTAGCTAAAAAACATGTCTATATAGTTTAAGGCAGCGAATTATTAGCACTCGCCACATGTGAGTGCTAATAATAGGGGCGAAAAGTGCATAGTCAAGGGGCAACCCTAAAAAAGATTTAGATCGCACAGACTGATCCGGCGAAGCTAAATCCCAAACCCTCTCTCCAACTCTATCGCACAGCCTGAACAGGTCAGTTAGAATGGCTTGGCAAAGCTTAGAAAATAATTACACCATAGCCGCCAAGGATATGTCTCAGCAAATCAACAGCATCATAAGCACAGACATCCTCTCTGTTCCGCCAGACGCACCCCTCAAAGATTGCATCGCACTGATGAAAAAGCAGCGCAGCAGCTGCCTTTTGATTACTGAGCAAGGGAAGCCGCTGGGCATATACACCGAACGGGATATCGTTCGATCGCTCTATAATCAAATAGACCCAGCTCACACCCCGATTCAGGATGTAATGACCCAACCCGTCATTACGGCACCCTCAAACATCACGCTATTTGAAGCCTATTATCTCTTGTCCTCAAACAAGATCCGCCATCTTCTCATCGTAGATAACCACGGCAAATCCAAAGGCATCCTCACTCAAACCAACATCATCACGTACCTGAGGAAGGGCTATTTTTTTGGCGCCAAAACCATCGACACAATCCTGACCCGCAATCTGCTAACCTTCAAACAGGATGACTCGCTTTTAGAGATCATCTCCGCAATGGTCCAGCGCTCACTCAGCTGCGTTGTCATTGCAGAGAAAAAGAGTCCGATAGGGATCTTTACCGAACGGGATGCCATCAACCTGCTACTGGAAAACAACAAATTAGAAACGCTCAAGATCAGCGAGGTCATGAGCCAGCCGGTTAAAACCGTCTCCCCCAATGAGCTGACTCATGATGTTACGGAGCTCATGAGGAAGCTGAATATCAGGAGATTGGTTGCGGTTGATAACAACAACCGCATCAAGGGGCTTATTGAGCAGAAAAACATAATCCAGGATTTAGAGCAGAGGCACATCGAGTCCCTGCAAAAGCTGATCCAGCACAATGAACAACAACTTAGTGAGACAAAAACAGCCCTGGAACAAAAGCGCATCTATTTAGATAGCATTCTTAGCTCCTCGGTTGAGACAGCCATTGCCGCAACAGACATACACCTCCGCATCGCCTACTTTAACCCCAGGGCTGAAAAACTGTTTGGACGCAAAGCCAAAGATGTCATTGGCCGCACAGTGATGGAGATCCATCAGGAGGAAGGCGTTGCGCCACACCGGCTTGCAAATGGCATAAAAAAGATCGATGAAAAAGGGGAGCACTGCTTTGAATTCACAGCTGCATCCGCAGAAGGAAACAGACTGCTTGAAGGGAGAGCCACAAAAATTCTGGACAGCGGGAAAAATACCGTGGGCTATACCTTTATATCCCGCGACATCACAGAACAGCGAGGCGTTGAGCAAGCCATTCACACCCTGATGGAGACAACGGCCGGAACCGTTGGCGAGCCATTTTTTGAAATCGTGGTGCGCCGCTTATGTGTATGGCTTGATGTCGATTGCGCACTTGTAGGTTTTCTTGATGGACAACATCGCGTCACAACCATAGCCATGCAGCTAGATGGCAAACCAGCATCCAATTTCACCTACAGCCTAAAAGATACCCCGTGCGATAAAATCAAATGCTGCAATTTCTCTTTTCACCCCAAAAATATTACTCAACTATTTCCTAACGACAAAGACCTGGCCAAGCTCAAAGCAGAAAGCTATGTTGGAGTAGCATTAAAAGATAAAAACAGTAACGTCATTGGCATTCTATGCGCCATATCCCGAAGGGAGCTTACCCTACCCAGAAATGCAGAGGAGGTGTTGAACATCATCGCTGCAAGAGCAGCGGCCGAGCTGGAGCGAAAGCTATCAGAAGAGGACCTTATGCTCGCCTCTCATGTGTATGAGCACACCATTGAAGGCATCATGGTTACCGATATAAAAGGGCAAATCCTCTCAGTGAATCCTGCCTTTACCTCCATCACGGGCTATAGCGCAGAGGAGGCGATTGGCAACACCCCCCGGCTGCTAAAATCAAACAAGCATGACCAGCAATTCTATAAGCAGATGTGGCACTCCCTCATCACTCACGGATCATGGAAAGGGGAGATCTGGAACCGACGTAAAAGCGGTGAGATCTACCCAGAACGTCTCACCATCTCAACCATAAAAGACCCAAACGGCAAAGCCCACCGCTATACCGCCATCTTCTATGACATTACCGACATCAAAGAGAGCGAAGACAAAATCAGGCATCGCGCCTTTCATGACCCACTGACAGAGCTGCCTAACAGACTGCTCTTCCAGGATCGGCTCCTGCAAGCCATTGCCCACGCCAAGAGAAGCGGCAGTCAACTGGCCATTATGTTTATGGACGTTGACTACTTTAAAAACCTCAACGACAGTCTTGGACACCACATGGGCGACATTTTCCTGCACCGGCTCGCCACCCAGCTCACCGACATCATTCGAACCGAAGATACCGTCTCCCGCGTGGGAGGCGATGAGTTCACCATCCTGTTAACCCAAATATCCAGCGAAGCCGATGCCGCCTCCATTGCCAATAAAATACTGACATTGTTTAAAAGCCCATTTGAACTGGGTGGACACAACATCCACCTGGGCGCCAGCATCGGCATTGCACTTTACCCCAACGATGGCGGCGACACCGAAGTCCTGATTAGAAATGCCGACACCGCTATGTATCATGCCAAAGAGCGGGGCAGAAATAATTACCAATTCTTCACCACAGAGATGGAGACCCGTGTCAGAGAGCGGGTGATCTTGGAAGCTGACCTAAGAAAAGGCTTGGATCGGGATGAATTTAGACTCTACTACCAACCAATCTACGACCTTCACGCCGAAACACTCGTGGGCTTTGAAGCACTGATCAGGTGGCAGCACCCCGACTCCGGTTTCATGACACCCGCAAAATTTATCCCTATCGCAGAAGAGCGGGGGCTCATTATCCCAATAGGAGAGTGGGTACTTAAAAGAGCCTGCCAGCAACTTGATCACTGGAATAAGCAAACCGATAAGACACTTACGCTCTCCATTAATATATCGCCCCACCAATTCACCAAAAGAAATTTTATCCACATCGTTAATAACATATTGGATAAGAGCGGATTTAGACCCAATCAGCTCATCTTTGAGATCACAGAAACGGCCATGATGGACAATGTGGGTTACACCATTCAGACCCTCAAACAACTGCAAACCATGGGGGTCCAAATTGCAATGGATGACTTTGGCACAGGCTACTCATCCTTGACCTACCTAAAGCAGCTACCCATTGATATCCTAAAACTGGATTACGCCTTCATGCAGGACGTTATGCACGATCCCGATTCAGCTGAGATTGCCGCAAGCATTATCCATCTCGCCAAGAAGCTGCGGCTAAATGTAATTGCAGAAGGCATAGAGAGTGCAGAACAGCTGGGGTTTCTAAAGAGACATCAATGCGAAAAAGGGCAAGGCTACCTGTTCAGTAAACCACTGCCTCAAGACAAAGCAGAAGCCCTGCTCACAACGCCCTAATCATCTTCCCGCCGATACTCGGCATCAATAATACGAGGGTCTGAATCCGATTTCGGTTGCACCGAAGATGAGGCGGGCCAGATAACGTTGCTCCGCTTGAGAAACCACAACACCATACCGCGACGGACAGCAGGAACCAGACAGATAAAACCAATGGCATCAGTAATAAACCCCGGCAGCAGCAGTGACAGACCGGCGACCAACAATAGCGCCCCCTCCATCATCTCAATGGCTGGAATTTCACCCCGCTCCATACTCTCTCTTACTCGCATGGCTGTAGTGAACCCCTGCAGTCTAACCAATACACCACCCAGGGCGGCAGTAAACACCACCAACGCCACTGTAGAGAAAGCACCAATCTCAGCACCCACCTGCACCATAAAATAGAGTTCAACGGCAGGGGCACCAACAAAGATCAATAGGAATATAAAACCAGGATTCATGGCCAACATTGATTATGCAAGGAATAACCACCATACCCTGACCGCTACCCTCTGACAACTATCGGCCACACAACACCCTACCATCATCCGACACCTAAACCCATGTCAGTACCAACTGACGCCTGACAACCGCCCCCTTTATCCTGTATCGTTGCGCGATGCCGTCATCCACCCTGATAACGCTCTGCACCTGCCCAAGCCAAACAGTGGCAGAAGAGATCGCAAACTCCCTGGTTAAACAGGGGATTGCCGCCTGCATCAATATCATTCCCAAGGTCACCTCTATATATAAGTGGCAAGGCAAGCTGGAGAGAGATGACGAAGCACTGATGCTGATCAAGACAGACCGGTCACGTTACCAGGATCTCGAACAGGCACTCACCACACTGCACCCCTATGAACTTCCCGAAATCATTGCTGTCCCTGTAGAGCAGGGCCTGACCGGGTACCTGAACTGGGTTACACAATGCACAAAAAATTAGCAAAACATTTTCTATTTCTCTTTTTTCCACTACTCATTTCGCTCTCCGCACAGGCAGAAGGTTTTCTGTCCAGTCTGAAATTTGGTAGTGGCGATGAGCCACTGCGCGTTGAGGAGGCATACCAGTTCACAGCCGAAGTAGAAGGGCCAGAGCAACTGCGCCTAATGTGGCGAATCGCTGATGAAACCTACCTCTACTACGACAAGCTCGAAGTGCGGCTCATTGACGCTGAGGGTATCAGCCTTGGTGCCTACAACCTGCCAAAGCCAACGATTAAACAGGATGCCCTACGCATAGATGGCACCATTGGTGAACTGGCTGTCTTTTATGATGACATCGACCTGCCGGTCCCACTCATACGCACCAACACTGTCGCAACACCCATTGAGTTAGAGGTCAAATACCAGGGGTGTGCTGATCTGGGCATCTGTTATCCACCCGTCACCCAAAAAACCACACTCAATCTACCCGCAGCGGCTGCACCAACCTCAGCCCCAAAAGAGAACCCAGACGCAGTAGCCAGCAATATTGTTGCAGCAGAAGAGATCATTACAGAGCAGGATCGGTTGGCCAATATACTGGTCAACGAGAACATCTGGCTGGTGCTGGCTGTCTTTTTTGGCGCCGGACTGGCCCTGGCACTGACACCCTGCGTCTTCCCCATGATCCCCATCCTCTCTGGCATCATCGCCGGACAGGGGACCAAGATCACCCAAAGCAGAGGCTTCGTACTCTCGCTTGTCTATGTACTGGCAATGGCCATTACCTATACCTCCATTGGTATCGCAGCAGGCCTGCTGGGCGGCAATCTGCAGGCAGCCTTTCAGGACCCCTGGATTTTAAGCGCCTTTGTCGCCGTTTTTGTATTCCTGGCCCTCTCCATGTTTGGGTTTTATGAACTCCAACTGCCACACGGGCTCCAGACCAAGCTAACTGAAATCAGCAACAAGCAACGTAGCGGCAGCCTGATTGGCGTTGCCATTATGGGCTTTTTATCTGCCCTGATCGTTGGCCCCTGCGTTGCCCCACCACTGGCTGCCGCGCTGATCGTGATTGGCCAAACGGGCGATTGGGTGCGCGGCGGCATCAGCCTGTTTGCACTCAGTATCGGCATGGGCACACCTCTACTCATACTGGGCGCCTCTGCTGGAAAACTTCTCCCCAAAGCCGGTCCCTGGATGGATACCGTCAAGGCCGTATTTGGTGTAGGCCTACTGGCAGTTGCCATTGTGATGCTGGAACGCATCATCCCCCCCGCCATCGCTATGGCGCTATGGGGTATCCTGCTGGTTGTCAGCGCCATCTACATGGGTGCCCTGCGTGTCCTGCCTATCGAGGCCAGCGGCTGGGATCACCTCTGGAAAGGGCTGGGCGTGGTACTGATGATCTATGGCGCACTCATGCTGGTGGGCACCGCAGCCGGTGGCAAAGATACGGTACAGCCCCTGCGCGGCCTGGGGCTGGGTATGGCAACCACCGCAGCGGCCCCCGCACATCTCTCATTCAAGCAGATTAAAGGCGTAGCCGATCTTGATCGCGAACTGGCCTCTGCCAGCGCCCAGGGCAGACCCGTCATGCTGGATTTCATCGCAGACTGGTGCGTCTCATGCAAAGAGATGGAGCGCTACACCTTTTCAGACCCAAAAGTCATTAATGTGCTATCGAACTATCAGCTGCTGCAGGCCGATGTCACCGCCTATGACGAGATAGATAAAGCGCTGATCGAGGGCCGCTTTGGCCTACCCGGGCCACCGGGCATCATTTTCTATGATCGTAGCGGCCAGGAGCGCCGCAACTACCGGCTTGTGGGCTTCATGGCAGCAGATGAATTCGCCGCTCACGCCAATAAAGCACTCCGCTGAATACACCAAAAAGACACGATCTGACTCTATCTTTCAACAAAACTGGACAAACTCCCAACTATTCTGCAAAATTCGCGCAATACAGAACGGCTGTAGAAAAGCCGGATTCAGCCTATAACTTTGAGCTAATAAACATGCCCACCATCTTAGTACTCAATGGCCCAAACCTGAATCTGCTGGGCAGTCGCGAGCCAGCACTGTATGGCCATGACACTCTGGATTCGATTCAGGCACAACTGACCAAGCTCACACAAAAGGCCGGCCACAAGCTGCAGTTCGTTCAAAGCAATGCTGAACATGAGTTGGTGGAGCAGATCCACCAGGCGCAGAGCAACAAGGTCGCCTACATTATTATCAACCCCGCCGCTTTCACGCATACCAGTGTAGCGTTGCGGGATGCACTACTGGGCACAGGCATCCCATTCATCGAAGTGCACCTCTCTAATGTGCACGCCCGTGAAGAATTCCGCCAACACTCCTATTTCTCCGACATCGCTCAAGGGGTAATCTGCGGCCTTGGCGCCCAGGGTTATGAACTTGCTTTGCAAGCTGTCATGAAGCAGCTAAGCGATGCAACTAGAGACAAAACATAGACACAGGCCATCTCAATGGATATCAGAAAAGTTAAAAAGCTTATTGAATTACTGGAAGAGTCCGATATTGCGGAGATCGAAATCCACGAAGGCGAAGAGTCCGTTCGCATCAGCAGGGCCAGCGCCTTCCCTGCGCAAACCACCCAGGTTGCAGCCGCTGCTGCACCCAGCGCACCTGCAACACCCACTACACCTGTGACGGCAACACCAGAGCCCGAGCCTGAGCCAGAGGAGCTAACCGGACATCAGATCACATCCCCCATGGTTGGCACCTTCTATCGTGCGCCAAGCCCTGGCAGCAAATCCTTTGTTGAAGAGGGGCAACATGTATCCCAGGGCGACACCCTCTGCATCATTGAGGCGATGAAGATCCTCAACCAGATCGAGTCTGATAAGACAGGTGTGGTTAAGAAGATATTGGCTGAGAATGGCCAACCCGTTGAATACAATCAGCCGCTGTTCATCATCGAATGAAAGAAAAAATCGTAATCGCCAACCGGGGCGAGATTGCACTCCGAATTCTGCGCGCCTGCCGTGAACTCGGTATCGGCACCGTTGCCATCCATTCGGAAGCCGACCGGGACCTAAAACACGTACGTCTGGCGGATGAGTCTGTCTGCATCGGCCCTGCCCCTTCTGTCGACAGCTACCTGCAAGTACACGCCATTATCAGCGCAGCTGAGGTTACTGACGCCGTTGCCATTCATCCAGGATACGGCTTCCTCTCTGAGAACGCCGACTTTGCCGAGCGCGTCGAAAACAGTGGTTTCACCTTCATCGGCCCCAAGCCTGAAACCATCCGCATCATGGGTGACAAGATCAAGGCCATTGAGGCGATGAAAGAGGCTGGCGTCCCCTGCGTGCCTGGGTCTGACGGGCCACTGGGCAACGATAATGCCCACACCCTGAAGCTTGCACGCGAAATCGGCTATCCCGTCATCATCAAGGCCTCTGGCGGCGGTGGCGGTCGAGGCATGCGCGTGGTCTATTCCGAGGCCACACTGCTGAACGCCATCTCCCTGACCAAGGCAGAGGCAGGCGCAGCCTTTGGCAACGATGAGGTCTACATGGAGAAGTTCCTGGAGACGCCTCGTCACATTGAGTTCCAGGTACTGGCAGATCAGCATGGCAACGCCATCCATCTGGGTGAGCGTGACTGCTCCATGCAGCGCCGCCACCAGAAGGTGGTTGAAGAGGCCCCCGCCCCCGGCATCACTGAAGAGGTGAGAAAAAGAATCGGTGAGCGTTGCGCCGAAGCCTGTCGCACCATCGGTTATCGCGGCGCTGGCACCTTTGAATTCCTGTATGAAAATGGTGAATTCTACTTTATCGAGATGAATACCCGGGTACAGGTGGAACACCCCGTCACCGAGATGATCACAGGCGTAGATATCATCAAGGAGCAGATCCTCATCTCAGCCGGTGAAAAACTGCGTTATAAGCAGGAAGATATCCAGATTAGAGGGCATGCCATCGAATGCCGCATCAACGCCGAAGACCCCAGCAACTTTATGCCCTGCCCCGGCACCATCACCCAGTTCCACCCTGCCGGAGGGCCTGGCATTCGCCTGGACACCCACATCTACAACGGCTACACGGTGCCGCAGTACTATGACTCCATGATCGGCAAACTCATCGCCCATGGCTCCGACCGCGAAGCCGCGCTGGCCCGCATGAATACCGCACTGAGCGAGATGGTGATTGACGGCATCAAAACCAATATCCCACTGCAGCGCGACATCATCACCGATGGAGGCTTCAAGGCAGGCGGCGTCAATATCCACTATCTGGAAAAGAAGCTCGGACTCTAACGGCAGATAAAAGGCTCAAGGTACAAGGTTTTTTCATAAGTCCCTCCCTGTACCTTGCCCCTTAAACCTTGAACCTGAACCATGCCTTGGCTCCAACTCTCCCTTACCGTTCCAAAAGAGCAGGCTCCTCTGGTTGAGGCCCTGTTTGAAAACATGGATGCACTCTCCGTCACATTAGGTGATGCCGGGGACGACCCCATCCTGGAGCCCGCTCTGGGTGAGACGCCACTGTGGCAAGCCACACAGGTTACCGCTCTGTTTGAAGGCAAGCGTGATCCAGACACCCTGCGCAGTCTCATTAACCAGAGCCTGAATAGCGATGTTTCCCGCCAGCTAAAAATAGAGCGCCTGGAGGATCAGGCCTGGGAACGTGCCTGGCTAGCTGACTTTCATCCCATGCGGTTTGGCCAACGCCTCTGGGTCTGCCCCACAGGTCAGCAACCTGCAGCAGACAATGCCATCGTTATGGAACTGGACCCCGGTTTGGCCTTTGGCACCGGCACCCATCCTACAACCGCCCTCTGCCTAAGATGGCTCGACAGCATCAACCTGAAGAATCAGACCATTATCGACTTTGGCTGCGGCTCTGGAATACTGGCTGTTGCTGCACTGCTGCTGGGTGCAGAACGAGCCATCGCCACCGACCATGATCCACAGGCACTACAAGCCACGCTGGACAACGCCAGAAAAAACCATGTTGACTCCCGGCTGGAGATCCAAGAACCCAGCCAGATGCCATCCATTCAAGCCGACATCCTACTGGCCAACATACTGGCAGGTACGCTGATTGAGCTCAAAACAGTGCTGGCGTCTCAGGTAAAACCTGGTGGGCGAATCATACTCTCCGGCATTCTGACTGAGCAGGCCGATGAAGTCAGCCAGGCATTCAGCAGTCACTTTGATATGCAACCCCCAGCCACTCAAGGGGAGTGGGTCGCTCTGGAGGGCACAAGGAGATGCTAACCCGCTGCCCCAACTGCCTGACCATCTTCCGCATTCGAGAGGATCAGCTCAACATGGCAGATGGCCTGGCTCACTGCTATCGCTGTGAACAGGTATTTAATGCACGGGACAACCTGTTCGAAGACCCTACAAACCCCTCCTCCCCTGAGGATCCTGCACCAGAACCCTCCTCTCAACAGAGTGATGCAGAGCCAGAAAACAGCAGTGATGAAACACCTGAAGCACACCAGTCTGAGCAGGTTGAATCTGCCATACAGGAGATCCAAAAAGAGCTTGATCCTTCTCTGGCACAGGAACCTGAACCCAAAATTGCCGATCATTCAGAGATCCCTCCTCTCTCTATTGACGAATTGTTGGCAACACCAACAAAAAAACACAGCGCCATTGCCACGCTCTTTTGGCTGCTGACCTGTATCACACTGATAGCGGCCGCAACACTGCAGCTGGCATGGTTTGAGCGCACAGAGGTCATCAAGCACCCAGAGGGACGCATGCTGTTGGAAGAGCTGTGCCGATATGCACCGTGCAAGGTGCCACAGCGTCGCGATCTTAACCTTATCGCAGTGACCCATAGACAGATCATATCTCACCCATACAAGCTCGATGCTCTATTGGTACAACTGACCATACAAAATAAAGCCCCCTTTGCTCAACCATACCCCATACTGGAGCTGAGCCTTTCGACCCTTGATGAACAACTAGTTGCCCGCCGCAGTTTTTCACCCAATGAGTATCAAAAGCCCGGCAAAGGCCACAACCTACTGATGCCCGCTGGTATTTTTCAGGAGATCGAGATGGAAATTGAGGACCCAGGTACTGAT
>Ga0316187_10000805_pt1 | contig 25839 bp, 19 predicted proteins | sample CroRivburrow1_MG_FD_204927 | JGI IMG/M metagenome (GOLD analysis project Ga0316187, IMG submission 204927) | Coastal sediment microbial communities from Maine, United States - Cross River worm burrow 1 | ecosystem: Environmental > Aquatic > Marine > Coastal > Sediment | place: USA: Maine...
GTCGGATCGTCCCGTCGTGCTCGTGGCGAAGACGGCTTCAGGTGCAGCGGTTGCTCGATTCGCCGCTTCTTCAACGCTTCCCCTGACCTTGACGAAGGCAAGTGAGAACACGCCGATGTCGAGGACCGATGGGTCGACTCGGCCATTGATGTCAACAACTCGTTCATCGAGGAGTCGTTGGACTCGAGCCCGGACCGCAGCTTGTGAGAGATCGACTTCAGGGGCGAGCGCGGCATAGCTGGCACGGCCGTTGAGGCGGAGCAGGCGGACAAGGGTGCGATCGACGTCGTCGAGCTGACTGAAGGACGAAGTTGCGGACACGAAACGACAGTAGCTCGAATTTGAGTGGTTGACGAAGAAACGCTGTCGTGCGAAGCTCGTGACAAGTGATTCACGCGCAAAGTGTGTCTTCAACAATCAAATCATTGGTCGAGGAGTGAGTGTGCTGCAGATTCTGGATGAATCAGGGGAACTGGTCGGACCAATTCCCAGTGAGCTCGGTGATGACGAGCTCGTCGCTCTCTACCGCCTGCTCGTCGAGACCCGCCTGAGCGACGAGAAGCTCCTGAACCTCCAGCGCCAGGGTCGGCTCCCCGCCTACTACCAGGTGAGCGGTCAAGAAGCACAGGTCGGAGCTGCCTTTGCGCTGGAAGACAACGACTGGGTGTTCACTGCCTATCGAGAGCTCGGTGTCTGGATCGCTCGAGGTATGCCATCGGACGCGCACATGGGGCTCTGGAAAGGGGTCGCCGACGACGACGAAGCCTGGAACGTGCATGAGCATCGGGTGACCCGACTCAACGCCACCATCGGCACCCACCTGCCCCATGCAGTCGGGCATGGCTACGCCCAGCGCATCGATGGGCGCACTGGTGAAGTCGACATGGTGATCTTCGGCGACGGAGCCACGTCGGAGAACGACTTTCACGCCGCGATGAACTGTGCCGGTGTGTGGAAGACGCCGACCATCTTCCTTTGCCAGAACAACCAGGTCGCACAGTCGACGCCGCTGGCAAAGCAGACCGGGGCCTCGGCACTCGTCGACAAAGCGATCGGCTACGGAATGCCTGGTGTGCAGGTCGATGGCATGGATCCCCTTGCCGTCTACCAGGCCGTGCGAGAGGCTCGTCAGCGCGCGCTCGATGGGGAAGGGCCGACCTTCATCGAGATGCTGACCTATCGATTTGCGCCGCACTCGACCTATGACGGCACGCCGGTCTATCGAGACAGGGATGAAGAGGCGGCGTGGCGTGAACGCGACCCGCTGATCCGAGTTCGAGCATTCCTCGAAGCCAAGGGTCTGTGGTCCACCGCTGAGCAGGATGCGATGAGCGAGAACGTCAGTGCCGAGTTGGAAGCCACGGTCGACCGAATCGAGAAACGCCCCGCAGTTGGTCGTGACTACTCACCTCGCCATCTCTTCGAGAAGCTGCCGAAGAAGATCGTCGAACAGCTCTGGACCGAAGAAGACGACTTGGGTGTCCCCCGCTCGGTCTTCAGCGATGACGAGCTGTGGCACATCGGCAGCGATGCGCCCGTCAGCGGTGAGACGGAATCTCTCGATCTCACCGAAGCCCTCAATCGGACGTTGGTCCGTGCGTTCGAGGCAGACGATCGCCTGGTGACTCTTGGTGAGGACGTTGGCCTCGAAGGTGGTGTCTTCCGTGTCACCGAAGGGATGCAGGAGACCTTCGGTGAGTCCCGTGTTCTCGACACCCCGTTGTCTGAGACAGGCATCGTCGGCACTGCGGTCGGGATGGCGATGGCGGGCTTGCGTCCGATCGCCGAGATCGAGTTCGCCGGGTTCGTCTATCCGACGTTCGACCAGATCGTCGGCCACGTCGCGCGCATCCGCTGGCGTTATCGGGGAGCGATGACCTGCCCGATGGTCATCCGTCTTCCGATCGGCACGGCTATTGACTCGTTGGAGTTCCACTGCGACAGCCCTGAGGCCTACTTCGTTCACGCCCCGGGCCTCGCAGTCGTCTACCCGTCAGGTCCATACGACGCCGCCGGCCTCCTCGCCTCAGCCATTCAGAGCAACGACCCCGTGATGTTCTTCGAACCCATCAATCTGTATCGAGGATTGAAAGAGGACATTCCGGTCGAGGATTACACGATCCCCATCGGTCGCGCTCGAGTCCGACGCGAGGGTGACGATCTCACGATCGTCACTTACGGTTCGATGGTTCACCAGTGCGATCGTGCTGCTGAACTTCTTGCTGAAGCTGGCGTCTCCGCTGAGGTCATCGACCTCCGCACGCTGTACCCGTGGGACGAGGAGACCGTGCTGGCAAGCGTGGGCAAGACCGGCCGACTCATGACGGTGCATGAAGCCAACCTCACCAACGGACTGGGGGCAGAAGTGCTCGCAACCGTCGTTGAAAAGGCGGCGTATCACCTCGAGACACCTCCGGTTCGCGTTGGACACCTCGACAACTTCTGGGGCCCGACGCAGCTCGAGCCTCACTCGGCTATCTCACCGGAACGTCTCGCCGCCGCCGCCCAGCGCGCCATGAAGGGCTGAGAATGGCCGACCAATTCCTCCTTCCGGCCGTTGGCGACACAATGGTCGAAGGCACGATCTCGACCTGGCTCGTCGCCGTGGGTGACACAGTCAAGCTCGATCAACCGGTGTGTGAAGTCGAGACCGACAAGAGTTCCGTCGAGCTCACCACGCCCTTCGCTGGCCAGATCCTCGGGCTGGGCGGCGAAGAGGGCGACACGGTCGCGGTTGGAGACATGCTGCTCGTGATCGGCTCGCCGGGCGAAGAGATCCAGGCTCCGGACCCAGCACCGAACCCGGCTCCGGCTCCGGCTCCGACACCGGCTCCTGCTCCGGTGTCGCCTCAAACGCCCACCACCGGTCAGACCGGCAAAGTCTTGTCACCGGTGATCCGTCGGCTGATCGATCGGCACGGACTCAACCCGGCCGACGTTCACGGCACTGGACCCGGTGGTCGCATCATTCGTAGCGACGTGGATCGAGCGCTGGCGAGCTTCGACGGTTCTGGACAGCAGATCGATCGACCGTTCTTGGCCATGCCAAAAGTCAGAAAAGCGATACGGGATCGAGGTATCGATCCGAGCGGGCTCCAAGGCACCGGCCCGAACGGCTCCGTCACGCTCGCCGACCTCGCTGTTTCGACCGATGCTCCCCCCACGCAAGGTCTGCGCACCAAGCTGACGCCGACGCGAAAGGCCATCATCGCGAACCTGACAGCATCGGTGCGAGACATTCCTCAGTTCACGACGTGGTGGGATGTCGACGCCACCAACTTCATCGAGGCTCGGTCGTTGGCGTCCGAGACGCTCGGACGTCGCGTTCCGTGGGACGCCATGTTCTTGCTTCTCATGGCGCCCGTCTTCGAACGACATCCGCTGATGACCGCGGCAATCGACGGCGACGACTTGGTCATGCGTCCTGATCTGGACGTTGGAGTTGCTGTCGCTGCGGAGGCTGGACTGGTGGTGCCCGTCGTGCGAAGTGCCGACACGCTCACGCTGGAGCAGTTGTGTGATGCGATCGGGGACCTCGGCGCAAAGGCAGGCTCTCGATCGCTCAGCGCTCATGACCTGACAGGCGCTGTAGCCACCTTGAACAACATCGGAGCGATCGGAGCTACGAGAAGCGTTTCGATCCTGCCGCCGGGCTCCACGATGATTCTCTCCCCGGGGCGCCCCGTTGAGCAGCTGCGCATGGGATCGAATGGTCCCGAGGCCTTCTCACAACTCACGCTGTCGGGCACGTTCGATCACCGCGTGGTCGATGGTGGCCAAGCCTGCGCCTTCCTAGCCGACGTGGCCGCCGTCCTCGAAGAACCGCTACGAGCCATATTCCGGTAACTCTCGTTCCGAATGAAACATCGGCGAAATCAATCCGAAACAACGAAATCAATGTTCGATCTCCTCTTATTCGAGGGTTTCACTTGTTGAGAGGCGATCGTTGCACTACCTTCTAAACCAAATCACCGAAAGAGCCAAGGGGAAACCGATGAAGAACCGATCCACGTGGGTTCAACTACTCAGTCTGTTGTTCGCATTCAGCCTGGTCGCAGCAGCATGCGGCAGCGACGACGAAGCCAGCACCGAAGACGACACAACGTCTGAGGAGAGTGGCGAAGAAGCAACCGAGGAAGTCGATGGCAACGCTGCCGATGAAAGCCTCGACCCCGTTCGTATTGGCGTCATCGCCCAAGATGAAGAACTCGTGGCCTTCCCCGAGGTTCGAAGCGCTGCCATGGCGATGGAGAGCTTCTTCAACGCAGAACTCGGCGGAATCGACGGCCACCCGGTCGAAGCCGTCATCTGCGGAGCTGGTGACACACCAGAGTCAGCGATCTCTTGTGCGCAGGAGTTCGTCAACGACGACACCGTCCACGTCGTTTGGGCTGGCACCTTCAACACGCCAGCTGTCGCCGAAGTCCTGACCGCTGCTGGCAAGCCCATGCTCTCACTCGGCAACGACATCCCCGACTTCTTGACCCCCGGTCAGTACACGATCGACCCCGGCCTCCTCGGCCAGGCACAGGGTGTGTTCCAAGTGGCAGCAGAGCAGCTCTCGGCCTCCACCGCCACGCTGTTCGTCGCCGATGATCCGGCGTTCGATGCGTTCGTCCCGGTCCTCGAGATCTTGGCCGAAGGCCAAGCCATCACCATCGACCAGACCATTCGCCTCGGATTCGAAGCCGACCTCACCGGCCCGGTCTCTGCTGCCTCGCTCGAGAGCGATGTGTGGATCTTCGTCCTCGCCGACGGTTCGCAGTGTGGCGCCGGAGCCAACGCTGCGACGTCTCTCGGGTTCGAAGGCTCGATCATCGGTAACGACACCTGCGTGAGCCAAGAGCTCATCGAGTCCGGTGGCATCGACGGCTGGTACGCGCCCCTGTCGTCAGCTGCACCCGTCTCGGGCACCGAGGACTACGAAGAGATCGGTCGCATCCTCGACACCTACGCCCCAGGCACCCAGCGGGCCGGTTTCGCCGGCCTGACGGTTGGCGCCATGCACGTTGCCTATCTCGCCCTCACCGAAGCGGGTGGCGTCGATGCCACGGACGAAACGGTCACCGCAGCACTCGACACGTTCAGTTCGTCGGACATCCTCGGCTTCCCTGCCATCGAATGCCCCGGCCCTGGTTCGTTCGTGAGTGCCTGCCACACCGACCCGATTGTGGTCCAGGCGGTCGGTGGTGCGTTGGAGTCTCCTGGCTTCATCGAGATCGACTTCAGCATCTTCGAAGCCCTGCTCGGCTGACCGAGTCCACCATGGTGTCGCCGGCCCACGGGTCGGCGACACCAGCTGGTAGGAGGTAGTGATGGACACAATTCTGCAGCCGCTGCTGTTCGGCCTCGGGCCGGGAGCCATCGTCGCGGCGCTGGCACTCGGCCTCGTCGTCTCCTATCGGGCATCAGGTGTCATCAACTTCGGTCACGGGGCCATCGCTACCTACATCACCTACGTCTTTCTCTCGCTTCGTGATGATGGGCGCTACCCGGTGCCCCCGCTACCCAATCCCGTTGCCCCGATCGAGGGCATCTTCGGTATCGAAATCGTTGACTTTCCCACGTTCATTGGTTCTGCCGGGGAAGCGATGGGATTTTGGCCATCCATGGTCATCTCGCTCGCTACCGCAGCTGGCCTCGGCCTGGCGATCCACCTGGCGGTGTTTCGCCCACTGAGATACGCACCCACGCTGGCCAAGGTCGTTGCCTCGGTTGGCATCATGCTGATGCTGCAGGCCGCCGTTGTGCTCCGGTTCGGAAGCCGCGCTCGCCAATCCGAGGAGATCTTTCCTGCTGACCCTGTCGATCTCCTCGGCGTTCGAATTGGTCAGGACCGTTTCTGGCTTCTCGGCACGGTCCTGTTCGTGACCACCGTGCTGTGGGGGCTTTCGAAGTACACCAAGTTCGGCGTCGCTACCCGTGCGTCAGCTGAGAACGAGCGATTCGCCACACTCTTGGGCTTCAACGCCGACTTTCAGGCTGGGGTCAGCTGGGTCGTTGCCTCGATGCTCGCCGGCGTGTTCGGCATTCTCGTTTCGCCGATCACCGGCGCCACCCCAAACTTCTTCACGCTGCTCATCATCACCAGCCTTGGTGCCGCCCTCCTCGGTTCGATGTCGTCGTTCTGGATCGCTGCCCTCGGTGGAATTGCGCTCGGGATGGCCGACCAGTTGCTCTTCCGCATCGAACTCGACTGGTCGTGGGTGCCAGACATTGGCATCCGCCGAGCCCTTCCGTTCTTGGTCATCGCCGCGGCGATGGTGTTACGCGGCGAAACCATGCCGAGCCGAGGCGCCATCATCGCCGAGCGGCTTCCCGATGCTTTTGCCCCTGAACTGACGCGCTGGCGCAAGATGCTTTACGGCGCTCTTGTGGCCGGGAGTCTCGGCGTCATCCTGTTCGCCCCATTCGCCTTCCGTTCGGGCATGCAGAACTCGATGATTGGCGTGATCCTGTCGTTGTCGCTCGTCGTCGTCACCGGCTACGTCGGGCAGATCTCGCTGATGCAGATGGCGCTCGCCGGCGTCTCGGCGTTCGCCGTGGCTTCATTCGGCACTGAGGCTGGCCTCCCGCTGCCGATCTCGCTGCCGCTGGCGATGCTTGCGGGCGTTGCCTTCGGCCTCGTCGCTGCGCTGCCCTCACTGCGAACCAGGGGAGCGAGCTTGGCCATCGTCACCCTCGCCAGCGGCTTGGCTATCGACGAGATCTTCTTCCAGCGCACGGGTTGGTTCGGCCTTGCTCGTACCAACAAGTCGAGTGATGCGCCGTCGTTGTTCGGCATCGAGTTCGGCCCTTCATCGCCGTTCATCATTGGCGACGACAAAATTCCAACCCCGAGCTTTGGTCTCTTCGTCCTAGCGATGACGGTGCTCTCGTGCGTTGCGGTCATGCGTCTTCGACGCTCGAGACTCGGGCAACAGATGTTGGCTGTTCGAGTCAATGAACGTGCCGCTGCTGCGGCAGGCATCAACGTCGCTGCGGTCAAACTCGCTGCCTTCGGAATTTCTTCGGGTCTTGCCGGCCTCGGCGGTGCGCTCACGGCGTTCAAACTCGGCACGTACGGCGCCGATTCGTTCGGCATCTTCTCTTCGCTGAACGTGCTCGCCTTCTCCTACCTCGGTGGCATCGCCACGATCGGCGGAGCGATCACTGCAGGCACGCTCTTCAGTGAAGGGATTGGCATCGTGGCGTCGAATGAATGGTTTTACGACGTCGGCTCCTACACCGCCTACACCGCAGGCTTCTTCCTGATCGCGACAGCGGTCTACAACAACGAAGGCATCGACGGCTTCCAGCGAAATCAGTTCCACGCCCTGGTCAACTGGGTACGTCGCCGACGCGGCCTGGGCCCGCTTGATGCAAAGGCGGTGGCTGGTGGCTGATCAACACGACGCGCGCAAGACCGTGCTCCAGACCCGGGGCCTCACGGTCACCTTCGGCGGCCTCACCGCAGTCAATGGCGTCGACCTCGATTGTCGGGCAGGAGAGCTCACTGGCCTGATCGGCCCGAATGGTGCGGGGAAGACCACCTTCATCGACGCAGTCACGGGCTTCCTCCCGAACAATGCTGCCGGTCAGGTCGAACTCGACGGTGTCGATGTCTTCGGAAGTCCACCCCACAAGCTGGCTCATCGCGGCCTCACCCGCACCTGGCAGACCCTGGAACTGTTCGATGACATCACCGTCAGGGAGAACCTCACTGCCGCGTCGGAACCTTTGGGACTGCGGGAACTCGCCCAGGACTTCTTCCGGCCTCGGAAGGTTCCGGACCGTGTCGAGGAAGTGATCGAACTCCTTGACTTCGCCGAGATCGCCGATCGCAAGCCGAGCGACTTGTCTCAAGGGCAGCGAAAAATGGTCGGCGTCGGCCGGGCACTCGCAGCCCCTTCGACACGCGTGCTGTTGCTCGATGAGCCTGCCGCAGGTCTCGACAAGGCTGAGACCGACTGGTTTGGCGAGCAGCTGAGAGCACTGGTCGATCAGGGTGTCACGATGCTGCTGATCGATCACGACATGGGCTTGGTCCTGAGCGTGTGCGACCGGATCCACACGCTCGTGTTCGGCTCGTTGATCGCATCGGGCACCCCCACCGAGGTTCGCAACGACCCCGACGTGATCAAGGCGTACCTCGGTTCGGGGTCGAGCTCATGACCGAACGACGACTCACCGTCACCGATTTGCACGCTGGCTACGACAGCGTTGCCGTTGTGCGCGGTCTAGATCTTCATGTCGATGCTGGGGAGGTGGTGGCCCTTCTCGGACCGAACGGTGCAGGCAAGACCACGACCCTCATGGCCATTTCCGGACTCGTGCAGAAGCTGAGTGGTTCGATCGAGGTCATGGGTCGCGAGGTGCCATCGCTGCGCCAAGCCCACAAGGTCGCCCGGTGGGGCTTGATCCACGTGCCGGAGAACCGAGGCGTCTTCTTCCAGCTGACGGTGCTCGAGAATCTCCAGATGGCCAAAACACGAGGCAAGGTCGACGTCGACCGGGCCTTCGAGTTCTTCCCCGCTCTCGAGCCGCTCGTCGAACGCCGTGCTGGTCTGCTGTCTGGTGGCGAGCAACAGATGCTGGCGCTGGCCAGGGCCATCGTGGCCGAACCGTCAGTGCTCGTCGTCGACGAGCTCAGCCTCGGGCTCGCACCGATCATCTACGAGGAGCTACTGCCGGTGGTTCGACGCGTGGCCGATGAGACCGGGGCCGCCGTGCTCCTCGTCGAACAGCATGTCGATCTCGCTCTGGCTGCTGCTGATCGCGGCTACGTGGTGAGCCACGGTGACCTCGTGATGTCGGGAACTTCCACTGAGCTCCTCGCCAATCGTGCGCTCCTCGACGCCAGCTATCTCGGACTCGACGACGAACTCTCCAAGAAAGATGGGGCCCAATGACCTCTACGTCCAAACCCACGACCAACACCGTCCTGTCCATCCCGGCCCCTGGCGAAGTCGAGCTGATCAGCAAGCCGTACCCGAAGATCAAGCCCGGCTTCGTCGTCGTTGACCAGGTTGTTGCCCCGGTCTGCAACGAAGCATCGATCTACCGCGACCATCGCTTCGAATGGCATGACGGGCCCGAGCACCTCGGTCACGAGGGAGCTGGAGTCATCGTCGAGGTGGCCGAAGGGTCACGCTACGAAGTCGGCCAACGTGTGCTGGTCTACCAGGGCAATCCGTGCGGCCAGTGCTTTGTCTGCACCCAAGGTTTGTCACCAACTCACTGTCTCGGCATTCCCTACGAGAGCTACGACGACGGCATGGCGCCTCAAGACGTCGAAGCTGGATTGTTGGGCATCGAGAAAGTCAACGACGCCGAGTCCGGCGGTTTCGCCATGGCTCGGTACCGCATTGCATCAGAGCGCATGCTGTCGGTTCTCCCTGATGATCTCAGCTTTGAGCACGCCGCAGCCGGTAACTGCTTCATCGGCTGCACCTACACCGCATGCGAGGAGCTGGGCGTGAAGGCTGGCGACGTGGTTCTCGTCGGCGGCATCGGTTTCATCGGCCTCGGTGCCATCATCAATGTGGTCTACCGCGGCGCCACCGTCATCGCGCTTGGTCGAAACGAGTTCCGTATGGACCTCGCCAAAAAGGCGGGTGCGACACATGTCCTCGATCCGACACAGGACGGTTGGCTCGACACCGTTCACGAACTCACCGGTGGCCGTCAGGGAGCCGACGCAGCGTTCGAGGGATCCGGAGCTCCTCTGTACCTCGACGCCTGTTTCACTGGCCTCCGGCGCTACGGCGGGCTGTTCTCGCTCGGATTCGTCCCGGGTGGCGAGGGGTACACGATCAACTTCCTCACCTCACTCATGGACCGCCACATTCGTTGGACTGGCGGCCACGACGTCGCCGTCAAGCACCGAGACGGCCTCATTCGCATGCTCGGTGACACCAAGGTGCAGGCTGCTGTCGACGCCACGGTGACCCACTCGTTCCCGATGTCGCAAGCGGCGGAGGCGTTCGAGGCGGGGCTGTCCAAGCAGTGCGGCAAGATCTACTTGCGACCAGGAGAATGACATGAATCTCGATCTCGATGGCAAGAAGGCCATCATCACCGGAGGCACCAGAGGCATTGGCCTCGCCATCGCCAAGCAGTTCCTCGCTGAGGGTGCTTCGGTCGCTATCTGCGCTCGCAGTAGTGACGGTGTTGCCAATGCGGTGCAAGAGCTCGAAGCCAGTGACGGCTCGGGTTCTGTCGTTGGCGGGGCGGTCGATGTCGCCGACACCGAGGCGTACACCGAATGGCTGCGCGACGCAGCTGAGCAACTCGGCGGTGTCGACATCTTCATCGGCAACGCCGCGTATACCCCCGAAGCTGACGAAGATGCATTGTGGCGAGCGGCCTTTGATGTGGATCTCGGTCACTGCGTTGTGGGCGCTCGGGAGCTGCAGCCGGCTCTGTCAGCGTCCGACGCTGGCGCTGTCGTATTCGTGTCGAGCGTGGCTTCGGTCATGTCAGAGATCCCTGAAACCGAGGGACCCTACGGCGCGATGAAGGCGGCAATGGTCAGCCATGCCGCCCAGCTCGCCCAGCGAATGGCTGCCGACGGCACACGGGTCAACACCGTTGTGCCGGGCCCGGTGCTGTTCGAAGGCGGTGTGTGGGATCAGATCCGTGCTGAAGACCCCGACACGTTTGCCTGGGCCGAAACGCTGCCGGCCCGAGGTCGACTCGGGACACCGGAAGAGATCGCCAACGTGGTCACCTTCCTCGCTAGCCCTGCTGCGTCGTTCGTGACCGGTGCGAACTGGCGGGTCGACGGCGGCACGCTGAAGCACGCCAACTTCTGAGGCGTTGGTGTCCGAACGCGTTCCACACGTTCCACTCATCGTTTGGCAGATCGTCTTGGCGCTCGCGGCAGCGGCAATTGGTGGCGTCGCCGCCGTGTTGCCTGAGTTGCGAGACGCCAACGGTCTGACCAACGGAACCGTCGGGGTGATCGCGGCCGCAGGTTTCCTGGCAGCGTTCGTCGGACAAGGGTTGCTGGCGCCGTTGGCTGACCAATGGCAGCGACGACCCATCATCTTGATCGGCTTGATCGTCGCCGTCTTGGGGTTGGTCGGTATGGCCCTCGGATCGACCGGTTGGCAGTTGATCCTGTCGAGGCTTGCCATCGGCGGGGGAACGGGCGTAGTCATCCCTACCATTCGCGCCGCGGTCGCCCTGTCCGACCCAGATCATGTTGCCGAGAACCAGGGCAAGCTTGTCGTCGGTGAGATGGTTGGCTTCATTGTCGGTCCAGCCGCGACGGCGATCGCCGCCGATGCGCTTGGCGTTGATCGAGCGTTCTTGATGCTGGCTGGCCTGCTGGCGGTGTTCTTGCCGTTGGTGCTGCGAGTGCCACACACACCGGTCGAGTCAGTTGCCGTCGAGCGTGAAACTCGTAGCCAGGTCCTGAAGCGGCCAGCGCTGCGGGGCGTCATGGTGATGGTCGGCGGCTACGCCCTCGGGCTGGGAGCGTTCGAAGCGGTGCTGCCCCTTCAATTGGCCGACGAAGGTGTTTCGACCGCAGGCATCGGGCTCTTCCTCACCATCTTCGTCATTCCGATTGCGCTGTCGAGTGTCCTCGGTGGTCGAGTCGCCGACCGGGTCGGGCCGCTGCGAGTCGCAACGATCGGCATGCTCGCCGGTTCGATCCTGGCGATGGGCATCGGGATCATGCCGTCTATCTGGTGGATCGCTGCTCTGCTTGTCCTCGCTGGCGTCAGCGATGGGTTCGGGTTCACCGCCTCCTTGGCTCTTGCGTCGGCCTCGGTCGCACAAGATCGTCAAGCCACTGCACTTGGCGTGGTGGGTGCGTCTGAGGTCCTGTTTGCCGGGCTCGGCGCCCTACCTGCAGTGTGGTTGTTCGACACGCAAGGGCCAGGCGTGGCCTGGATCGTGATGGGCGCAGCAATGACAGTTCTTGTTGCCGTCGGGGCGATGATGTGTGCCCGAGCAACCACGGCACACGACTCGCCCCGGTTGACGCCAGCAGCGTGAAGTACGAAGGCAACATGAGCGACCTCGACATCTCAAGGAGCATCTGATGACAACCATGCAGGCGGCCATTTTCGACACCGCAGCAGAACCGCTGCGGCTGGCGGAAGTCGACCGACCCACACCGGCGGCACACGAGGTGTTGCTCAGAGTCGCGGCCTGCGGCGTGTGCGGCTCGGATCTGCACGCCACCGCAGACGACGATGGCATCGCTCGGAACGGCGGCATCCTCGGCCATGAAGTCACCGGCCACATCGCCGAGCTCGGGGCTGACGTCACCGGGTGGAGCGTGGGCGACCAGGTCTACGTGATGCCGATTGGTTCTTGCGGTTCATGTCCGCGCTGTTTGCTCGGCGAGCCAGAACAGTGTCCCGACCAATTGACGTTCGGCGCGCTGGGCGACGATCAACCCGACGGGGCGTACGCAGAGTTCGTCGTCTGCTCGGCGACCGACCTCCTTGCCGTTCCCGAGGGCTTGTCGCTCGACGTCGCCGCGTTGGTCGAACCGCTGGCCACCGGCTTGCTGTGCGTTCGTCGAGCCGACCTCGACATTGGCGACCGGGTGCTCGTGATCGGCGCCGGTCCAATTGGCCTGTCGGCCGCTCTGTTCGCCCGCTTCTTCGGAGCACGACGAGTTGTCGTTTCAGACTTCCTCGACCACCGATTGGAGTTGGCGACCGAACTCGGCGCTACCGACGTGATCAACGGCCGGAACGTCGACGATGTCAGAGACGCCTTCATCGAACTGACAGGTGCCCCACCCGACGTGGTGATCGAGGCCGTCGGCCGCCCCGGCATGCTCAACGAGGCAATCCGGTTGGTCGGCGATGGCGGCCGCGTGGTCACCGGCGGTGTGTGCATGGAACCCGACTCGTTTGACCATCTCGCTGCTTATGGACGCGAACCCACCATCCAGACGGCTCGCACGTACACGTTTGCTGAGAACGAGTTCATCCTCGAGATGATCGCTGCTGGTCGCATCGACCCCAGCCCGATGATCTCCCATCGCATTTCGCTCGATGAGCTTCCGGCAGCCTTTGATGCGCTCCGCACGCCGACCGATCAGTGCAAGGTGATGGTCGTTCCCTGAGCGCAGGCTCGCCGATCGGTCAGTCGCGACGCTCGACCCCGGGAAGCACGCACATCATTTCGTAGAGCAAGTTGGCGGCGGTCAGCGCTGTCGACCCGCTCTGGTCATAGACCGGAGCGACTTCGACGAGGTCGCAGCCGACGAGGTCCAAGCCGAAACAGCCACGAATGATCTCCATGCCCTGGGGCACCGTGAGCCCGCCGATCTCGGGGGTGCCGGTTCCGGGTGCGAACGATGGATCGAGGCCGTCGATGTCGAAACTCAAGTAGACGGGGCCACCTTCGACCTTGGCCCGGATCTCTTCCATGAGCGGCTCGAGCGATTTGTACCAGCACTCTTCGACCTGGACGACCCGGAAGCCCTGCTCCCTGGGCCAGTCGAAATCGTCAGCGGCGTAGCCAGTGGCGCGGACGCCGATCTGGGCAACGCGGTTGGTGTCGAGGAGTCCCTCTTCGACTGCTCGACGGAACGGTGTGCCGTGGGCGATCTTCTCGCCGAACTGGCTGTCGTTGATGTCGGTGTGCGCGTCGACGTGGACAACACCAAGCGGGCCGTGTTTTTCGGCCAGCGCACGAAGGATCGGAAGCACGATGGTGTGATCGCCGCCGATCGAGATCGGGATCACGTCGTTGGTCATGAGCTCTCGGTAGAAGGCCTCGATTCGAGCGACCGAGTCGTTCTTGTCGAACGGATTCGTGGCGACGTCGCCGATGTCGTCGATCCGCAGCGAATCGAACGGAGCGGCGCGTGTGGCCATGTTGTAAGGCCGGATCAACATTGACTCATTGCGGATGCCCCGTGGACCGAAACGAGCCCCAGGCCGAAGCGACGTTCCGAGGTCGAACGGAACGCCGACGACGGCAACGTCGAGATCAGAAGGCTCCGAACGACCAGGGAGCCGCATGAAGGTGCCCGGCCCTGCGAATCGAGGCATGTCGTTTCCGCCCAGTGGTTGTGGATTCTCGCTCATGGTTCTCCAGTGATTCGCTGTTCAAACTCAGACTAGACCAATGAATTGTTCTGTGAAAGACTCCGTAACGAAGAAATTGTTCGTGACAGCTGGCGAGAACGTCGCCGAGGAGCACCCATGTCGGATCTGACCTACCAACTGCACCACCTCTGCATCTACGAGAAGAACCCGCGTGACGCAATGTGGAACTGGCTGAAGTGGTACCACGGCATCCCTGCGTTCTATTGGAGCGGCATGGACGGGTTTCATCACACCGATGAGGGGCACGTCGACTACACGTTCCTTGCCTGCGGAGGGCCCTTCCAGTTGCAGCTCGAATCCCCACCGTTCCAGTTTGAGTACGAACGGAAGTGGTTCGACAAGCACGACTCGGGTATCAACCACATTTGCTGGATCGTCGACGACGCCGAGGCGACGATCGAGCCCCTCATCGCCGCCGGCTGCGAAGTGGCCATGGGCTACGAAGAATTCGACGGGGTCTACAACGGCTTTGTCGCCATCGACCCCGAGGGTCGCTGGATCGAGATCATGAGCTACGTCAACGGCTTCAAGACCCCAGACGTCGAGTTCTATCCCGTTGGTGCCCGCAAGCTCCAGACGCTGGGGGCCATGCAGCTCTGCAACGACCTCGACGCCATGGTCGACTGGTACTCCGAAACCATGGGTCAGCGCATCTTGCTCGACCGTCGTTCCGACAACACCGGTCTGGTCTACATGGTCGATCACACCTACGACGGGCGTCAGTGTGTCAACGTGCTCGCCACTCCAGACAACGACGCTGAGCTCGCCATCATGGACCGTCACGGACCAGCGATTTCAGGAGTTCTCTACCACGCTGATGACGTCGAAGGTGTGTACGCCGATGCCTTGAGCGCCGGGATGGAAGCCGTCATCGCCCCCACACTCGACCCCCGCACCAAGGCCGTCACTGGCACGCTGCGTGAACCGAGCGGCAACCTCATCCAGGTTCGCGAGCGACTCGCCGCCTGAGGTGATCCGAGGCATCCACCACGCCGGTCTGGTGGTCACAGATCTGGGTCGTGCCATCGAGTTCTACGGCGCGCTGCTCGACATGGAACCCGTCGAGCGCGACACCTGGCGATCGCCGGCACCCCTCGAGGATCAGGCCGTTGGCTTGGTCGGATCATCTGCCGATGGTGCCATGCTGCGTGGCTCGGGGAGCTACCTCGAGCTCTGGCAGTACTCCGCCCCGGCTGAGCAGGGACCGAACCCGTCATCGCTGGGTGCGAACGAACTCGGCCTTCGCCACCTGGCGATCGAAGTCGACGATGTTTCCGCTGCACTCGATCGGGTGCAGGAACTGGGCGGGTCGAAGATGGGTGACTCCGTTGCCCTGTCCGACACCGGCGCTGCCGTCGTGTACTGCCGCGACCCCTTCGGCACCATCCTCGAGTTGATGTCGACCGGCGGCACGATGGCATCCCTCGATGATCTGGCGGAACAGACGTGACCGTCGATACCGAGAGCCGAGATGTCGCCGAGGTTCTTGCCCATCAATGGGGGATCACTGCGGCCGAGTGTGAGCTGCTCGGCGGGGAATTGGATCGCACCTATCGCGTCCAGTCGTCTGATGGGTCGCTGTATTGCGTCAAGGTTCGTCACGAAGCCGGTGCCGAGTTCGAACTCGAGCTCGCGGCACTGACCCATCTCGACGATGTGGATGACATCGCGCTCCCGCGCCTGGTCCCAACAACTGAAGGCCACAGCTCGTGGCGGGATGGCGCCAAGGCCGTCTGGGTCCTGCAATGGCTCGATGGCCTGCGCTGGGCCGACCTTTCCTGGCGCTCGCCGGCTTTGGCTCGAGATCTGGGACACCGCGCTCGCCAGCTCTCTGATGCGCTGCAGTCCTTCGAGCATCCGGCTGCGCATCGCAGCCACCATTGGGACGCCCGTATTGGGAGCGCATCGATCAAGCAGCACGCCGACCAGACGCAGACCGCAGAACAACGAGCCGCAGTCGAGCGTGTCCTGCGCCTCTTGACCGGTGCCGAGTCGGACCTGGCTGACCTACCGCAGTCCGTTGTCCATCAAGATCTCAACGACCACAACATCCTCGTCCACAGCGACAACGGTGCGGCCTCGATCGCCGGCATCATCGACTTCGGCGATCTGCTTCACTCGGCGACGATCACCGAGCTCGTTGTCGCTGTCGCCTACGCAATGCTGCGAACGGAGCAGCCGATTGATGCTGCCGCAGAAGTCGTCGCTGGTTGGTACGGGGAGCAGCCGCCTGCAGATGGCGAACTCGGCGTCATCTTCCCGCTGGCGCTTGGCCGCCTCATGGTCAATGCGCTCACGTGGTCGGCCCGGCGAGAGGCGCAGCCGGACTACGCCGATGCCCGCTCTCGCCACACGTGGGACACCATCGACCGGCTCATCGCTCTTCCCACCTCGTATGTCGAAGAGCGCTTCGGTCAAGCGTGCTCGATCGTGCAAGGCCATGACGCGTCGATGGTGCCGAACGGCGAGTGGATATCAGCGTGCAACATGGTCGACCTCGACCCGCGGCGTGATGCGTTCGACGGTGTCGACGTGCTCGACGTTGTCGACCCCGCTGATCCGACAGCCGTTTGGAGCGCACTCGGTGCCGAGCGGCCCTTTGCGGTTCGGCACGACACGGTGCGCATGGATCTCGGCGGGTTCGCCGATGGAAATGGCGGTCCGGCCACCGTGCAGCTCGGTGTCGAACTCCACCTCGACCCGGGAACGCCCGTTGTTCTACCCGTCGCTGGCGAGCTCGTGGAATCGGGCACTGATCGGCTCGTCGTTTCTCACGGAGACCTCTGGTCGCTCTGGACCGGTGTCGGCGATCGGTCCGATCTCACTGCCGACTACCAGCTCGAGCAGGGAGCCGTCATCGGTTCGGTCAGCGCGGGCGCATCGGGACAACCGCTACCGGTCCACGTGCAGCTGTTGCGGTTCGAACCTTCGGTCGACGAAGCCGTGCCGACGTTTGTCCGCGCCGCCGATCGTGCGGCCTGGACGGCCCTCTCGGTCGACCCGTCACCGTTCTTGGGATTGGCCGTCGACTCCGAACGCCTCGCCACTCTGGACGACGGTGAGGTGCGGGCCAAGCGCAACACCAAGTTGGCCTCGTCGCAGCGCTACTACTTCCGGGAGCCGATGACACTCGTTCGTTCCAAGGGTGTCACGTTCGTGGACTCAGCTGGTCGTCACTATCTCGACGCCATCAACAACGTCACCCACGTGGGGCATGGCAACGAGCGCGTGGCCGCCGCAGCCCAGCGTCAGCTCCTTCGGCTCAACACGAACTCCCGCTTCGTTTACGAGCAGATGGGTGCGTACGCCGAGCGGTTGGCTGATCGTCTGCCGGATCCGCTCGACGTCGTTTTCTTGGTCTGCACCGGGAGCGAGGCGAACGACCTGGCCTTGCGCATTTCCCGTCAGGTCACGGGCAACAACGACATCATGGTCGTCGACGGTGCCTACCACGGGAACACCACAGCGGTCACTGGCATCAGCCCGAACCGATACAAGGGCGCTGGTGGTCAGGGCCCGCCTCCGACGACTCACGAAGTCGAACAGCCGAATCGATATCGCGGTCGGTTCGGTCACGACGACGTCGAGGCTGGCACCCACTACGCAGACTCGGTTCGCACGGTCGCCGATCGCCTGGTCGCCGAAGGTCGGCCACCTGCGGCCTTCATCGCCGAGTCGCTCATGGGCACAGCGGGGCAGGTCGTATACCCACCGGGGTATCTGGCCGAATCGTTCGCGGCCGTCCGCGCTGCCGGTGGGTTGTGCATTTCCGATGAGGTGCAGGTCGGGTTCGGCCGCCTCGGAACCCACTTCTGGGGTTTCGAGCAGGGCGGCGTCGTTCCCGACATCGTCACGATGGGCAAGCCCATGGGTAACGGACACCCGATCGCTGCAGTGGTCACCACCCGCGAGATCGCCGATGCCTTCGATCAGGGCATGAAGTACTTCAACACCTTCGGTGGCAACCCCGTGTCCTGCGCGGTCGCCGGCGCCGTGCTCGACGAGATCGACGAGCACGGCCTGCAAGCCCACGCTCTGCAGACCGGTGGACGTTTCCTGGACGAGCTGAGGAACCTCATGGCGAAACACGAGCGCATCGGTGACGTTCGAGGCGAGGGTCTCTATCTCGGTGTCGAGTTCGTGGCCGATCGAACGACGAAGGAGCCGCTGACTGCGCTCACGACCGAAGTGTGCGAACGCATGCGCGAACACGGGGTGATCATGTACCCGAACGGCGTCCTCGGAAACTGTCTGAAGATCAAGCCACCGATGCCGTTCGACGACCGAGACACCGATCAGTTCATCCAGACCCTCGACCTCGTGCTGAGAGAGCTCCCCGCATGAACGTCTCCACGAAAGAGAACGAATCGATGCCTGACGGACTGCTGTTCATCGACGGTGCCTTCGTGCCGTCATCCAGTGGCGCCACGGCGCCCACGATCAACCCAGCCACCGGTGAAACGGTGTGCGACTTCGCCCAGGGCACCGTCGACGACGTCGACCGTGCCGTTCGTGCTGCCAGGCGAGCCTTCGACGACGGTCCGTGGGGTGTCGACTCAGCACCTCGCGAGCGAGCGACGGTGTTGCACCGAGTCGCCGAACTGATCCGGCGTGACCGCGAGAAGCTGGCCGAACTCGAGACCAAAGACTCGGGCAAACTGCTGGCCGACTCTCTCGGCGACATCGACGAAGCGGCCTTCATCTTCGACTACTACGCCGGCTGGGCCACCAAGACCAGCGGCTCGATCCCGCCGGTCGGGCCGGATGCCATGAGCTTGGTCGTCAAAGAGCCAGTGGGGGTCGCCGCCCTCATCACGCCGTGGAACTTTCCTTTCTTGATGGTGGCTCAGAAGGTGGCGCCTGCCCTGGCCGCTGGCTGTACTGCCGTGCTCAAACCTGCACCGCAGACGCCACTGACAGCGATCGAACTCGCTCGTCTTTTGGCTGAAGCTGATCTTCCCAGCGGCGTCTTCAACGTCGTCAACGGGCCAGGGGCCGAGCTGGGTGATGCCCTCGTCACACATCCGCTCGTCGACAAGATCTCGTTCACTGGCTCGACTGCGGTCGGAATCGGGATTCAGCAGCGTGCTGCACCGGGGCTCAAACGAGTCACGATGGAGCTGGGTGGCAAGTCGCCGAACATCGTCTTCCCTGACGCCGACCTGGCGACGGCATTCGAGATGAGCGCTTTTGGAGTGTTTTTCAATCAAGGGGAGTGCTGCACGGCGGGAAGCCGCGTGCTGGTGGAGCGGTCCATCTACGACGATGCCATCAATGCCATGACGCAGGCGGCACAGGCAGTGCAGCTCGGTGATGGGATGGATCCGAACACCACGATGGGGCCGATGATCTCCGACGGCCAGCGGGTTCGGGTTGAGGAGTACGTCGAGCGAGGTCACAGCGCGGGCGCTCGTCTGGCTTTCCGGGGTGAGATGCCATCCGATGAAGGTCTGGCCGGCGGCTACTTCGTGCCGCCAACGATTTTCGCCGATGTCGACAACGAGATGGTGATCGCCAGGGAAGAGATCTTCGGCCCGGTCATGTCGGTGATTCCGTTCAGCGACGAAGCCGAAGCCGTCCGTATCGCCAACGACACGCCGTTCGGTTTGGCCGCCTCGGTTTGGACTCGCGACATTCAACGAGCGCTCGGCGTGTCTCGGGCGCTGCGGGCGGGAACCGTGTGGGTCAATGACAGCCAACCCGTGCCGGCCGAGGCACCGTTCGGCGGTTTCAAGAGCTCGGGCTACGGCCGCGAGCTCGGTGCGAACGGCATCGAGGCCTACCTCGAGCAGAAGCACATCTACGTCAACCTGAACAGGAGCAGCACATGACGGCGCCAGGCCCATCTCTCATATCCGACACGGACCTTGCGCTGGCATCTTCGTTCAGTCACTGGCATTCGTCGGCGGCGTTGCTTGCGACGAAGACGGATGGGCGCAACCTAAAGCGTCACCAGGTCTTGCAGCGATTGATCGAACGCCTCCAGGCCGCGTTGGCCTAGACACAACACACGCTCTTGCCGGGCCATGCCACTGTGGTGCCACTGGCAGAGGGCAACAGCGGTATTTCTCGGTCTGCAGCGGTGGCTCAGAATCCTCGCTCGTAAGCCTCTGAACAGGGAAAACGTCCGAATTTAGCCAGTTTGCGACTGGCCAGAGATTGGCCTTGAAAACCGTTGTGGCCTCACGGTCACCGGGGGTTCGAATCCCCCTCTCTCCGCCAAGTTTCCCCAGGTCAGCTGCTGTTTATTAGGCAGGAGTTGGCATGGAGAATGTCTCACAGAATCCGCTTAGAACAACCCTTGTACCACGCCGGTACCACTGGCAAGGGTCACCATCGGTTGGGTGGAGTCCGAATCTCGGTTGGTTGGCGGTCCTTGCGGGGTTGATGGGGGCTCGACGATGAAGCGGCCGCAACGGGTACAAGTTTTCTCGCTGCGGGAGATCAACCGAGGGGCCACGGCGGCGTCGTTGCGCTACCAGGTCCGGTGGCGTCTGGATGGGCGCGACCGGACCCGAGCGTTCAAGGTGAAGGCTCAAGCCCGGTCCCTTGCAGCTGGCGGACGACAGCCCCAAGGTCACTGAAGGGTTCATATGGGCTGCTCACAGCCGCCACCTCCTCCGGAAACTAACCGAAACAGCCGAAACCCCCTGACCAGCCAAAACTACAGCGACAGCCTCTAAGGGTTCACGCCAGGTTTGGTTGAGCGTTGATGGTGTAGTTCCATTCGCCGTGCCAGCCGTGGGGTTTGAGGGGCACGGCGGCGAGTTCGCTGTTGGTGATCCTGACACCGGTTGGGTACCAGTTCGGGTCATGACCGGCTTGGATCGTGAGTCCGGTGTCGGTGGTGGTGTTGGCGATGAGTTCGATGATGGTACGCAGATCGACCAGGGGCCGGCCTCGCCCAGCAACCCGTGGGTTGCCGTTCATGGTGATGAAGCTGAACATTCGGTGTTCGATCTTGTTCCATTTCGATGTGCCGGGCGGGTAGTGGGCGACCGTGACCTCCAGGCCGGTCTCGGCCGCGAACGCGGCGAGGTGGGTCTTCCATGCCCTGACCCGGTTCCCGTTGGAGCCGCCACAGTCAGCGGTGATCAGCAATCGGGTGGCGTTGGGAAACCGGGTGTGGCCCATGGTGTTCCACCAACGGCGGATGGACTCAACCGCGAACTCCGCGGTGTCGGAGGTGTCACCCACTGACACCCAACCCTCGTTGTTTCCAACGTCGTAGATCCCATAGGGGATCGCCTTGGCGTACTCACCTAAGGCAGGGTCGGGGAAGTCGTGGACCTGGGCCCGTTCCGGCTTGCCTGCCTCGGCCCATTCCTGCCCACCGTTGGCGTAGTCACCAATCAGTTCCTTCTTCTTCGTGTCGACCGAGATGACCGGCTCGTTCCCATCGATGAAACTTTGGGCCAGGTTGTTGAGGTAACGGAACTGGCCATCACGGTCACGGTGTTGGCGGCCCTCGGTCACCTTGGCGTTGGCCTGCAATGAGTACCCAAGTTGATACAGCAAGCGCAGCACCGTCCGCGATGACACCTCGAACCCCTTGGCCACCAACTCCGGAGCCAGTTTCGTCGACGATTTCGACGTCCACCGCAGCAACGACATCGGATTGCCCCGAGTGTCGGGATGGACCAACTCATCAAGTGCCTCCAACAGGCCAGGCTGTTTCTCGATCGCCGGGCGATCCCCACCGCCAGGTGCCCGCAGACGATCCGACGGCTCGATCCCTGCCTCGATTTCGCCCTGGGCTTTGATCACCGTGTTACGACTCATACCCGACGCCCGAGCCACAACCGTCTTGTTCCCGATCATCTCTGCCGCAGCACCAACCACAACCCGACGCTGCACCTCATTCAGATGAGGCAACACAACCTCAAAGAACCGCGCGAATCCCTCAGCCGTGACCTCCACACCCAAACACCACCTGCCGACTCCAGACCGAGGTCGCTGGACTTCTCCTGAACATCCAAGTTGCCGATCACCTTGCAGCCAGGGTTCGGCGAACCGGTCCGAACCCAGCGATCGACGACCGTCTACGACCCGAGGCGCCCCATCAACGTGACCGCCACGATCAGCCCGGCGGGCTGCATGCGGGACGCCCCCACCCCACCCCAATCAGACCACCGGTGGATCGAGGCTTGGCTTGGCCGGTCGTTGGCCGACCCCGTCTGGATGGCCAGCCCATCAGAGCTCGACTGAACGCTGGGCGACCGGCGAGTCGCAGGGTTCCAGGCTCGGAGGGTCCTGGGTATTGCGTGGTCGACAGCCTGCGTAGTCGTAGCCGCTACCCGTCCACACGTAGACGTCGACGAGCGAACCGGGGTCGGTGTTGTCAGGCCAGCCCTGGCGGGGGGCGATGAGGTCGAAGACGCCGGGGGTCTCGCCCTCGGTGAATGACTCGACGAGTATAGGACCGTCAACGGTGCCGAACGCGCTGGGCTCGTTGCTTGCCACATTCACCACGATAAGGGCGGCGGAGTGGTTGGTCAGCGCCACCACATAGAACTGGTTGCCGGTGGCGTCGCTGTCGACGATGACGATGCCAAAGCCCGACGCAAGCCTCGCAGACCAGGCGACCTCTCCTTCCGCGTCGAGCGCAGCGAAGCCCACATCGATGACGTAGCCCATGTCGTCGACGATGTTGAAGGCTTGCAGGTCGAAGGAGCCACCGCTCGCGGCCGCAAGCTGCTCAGCGACCGGTTCGCACCGAGCAGCTGCGCATTCAGGAAACACGGTCTCCAACGATGCCGTTGCGGTACTCGACTCGCCTTCGTCAACTGCTGTGACGTCGCTCGTGTCGTTGTCGGCGGCCGTCGCCCCCCGGGGGTCCGGAAGTTGGTCGACATCAACGAGCGGGTGCTTCCGGTCCAGCGTGCCGAGAAAGACACCGGCGGTGTACGACTCACCGGCTGTCGCCGTGGCGAGCGCCATGAACTCGGTGCTGGTCCCCACGAGCGTCGATAGCTCAGGGTCGGCAGCGAAGGGTTCGAGCGGCTCGTACTGCCAGGTGTCGCCGTCGTCGACCGTCGCCCAGGTACCGATCACCGGCACATCCGACGCGCCGTAGACGAACTCGAGCGCCACGCCGATGCTGCCGATGGTGTAGGTGCCGAGGTATGGCACTGGGTTCTCGTCGTCGGCGCGCAACCCTGGCGTCAGCTCGGCGATGGACTGAGCCTGACCCTGGGGTCCCCAGGTCAGCCCGTTGTCAGTCGATCGCCAGATCGTCGGCAGTTCGGCTATGGCTCGCCTCTCCTCGCAGGCAGCGACGTCAGCCTCCAGCTGATCGCCGTAGAGGAACTGGTCGTCCAGGATCTGCGTGCACTCGGCGTTTTCCAGGACCACGTCATGGGGGAGGGTTGACACGAAGTGTGCAGCGCCACGTTGCTGGTACTGGAAGATCCGGAGGTCGTCGCCCAGTACGAGGTCCGTGCCCTCATCGGTCGAGCCCCGGCCTACCCGTACCGGGCCACACGGATTGTCGTCGCTGCAGAGGTGTTGCTGCTGGCAGGAGTCCAACCAGACGGCGTCGTCGACGCCATCGACCCCGGCGCGAGCGGTACTTAGGCACTGGGACGAGGCCAAGGCCGCCTGCGGGCCCGCTAGGGAGATCGCTGCACTTCCTGGCGGCGCGTACTGCCATGTCACTCCGTCGAACGACTCGTAGACGACGGTGCCGTCTCCGGTGGGTATGCCACCTGGTCCGTCGGCGATACCGAGCCCGACAGCGAGCAATCGGTCATGAAGCGGAACGAGCCGTTTCACCTCAGCATCGATGCCGCTCTCGGCGGCAGCGTCGATTAGCCCACCAAGCTCCCACTCCCGTCCATCGTTTGAGTGCCAGGACACGGGCACCCACTTGAGCGCGCCCCCGGGGCCGTCCGTGTAATGCCCACCCACGGCGACGAACAGGTCACCGACGGCGGCGATGTGTTGAGGATTGAACTCGTGACCCGGTTCGACGGTCATGTCCTCGACCGGGATGAAGGTCCAACTAACCAGAGGTACGTCCAACGCCGCTTGATCGACGGCAGCCGACTCGACCGCATCTTCGTTCGTTGTCACCGACATCGGGGACGACGGCTCATCGGTGGCCTGCTCGGGGCGCTCGCCGCCGGTGCACGCCGCCAGCAGGGTGGCCGTCGCAGCAGCGATGACGAGCCGACCTACTCGTTCCCGTCCCGTTAGCATGCTTTCCCTCCGCCGAGTGAGTATCTGAGTGACGTGTCTTCCTCCGTCGCGCGCACCTCTCGACCAGGCCCGCCCTGTGATGGAATGACCTGGTAAAGCGGTGTGTCGTGGGTGGCTCCGACTAGTCCGAACGAGTCTTCGCCCTCGGGCGGCACGAGCAGTTGGTGGACCTCGCCATCCAGCTCATCGTCGATGACCACGCTCCAGCTGTAGAGCGATTCGCATGCGGCGACCTGCACGCTGAGAGCGAATGGTTGGTCGGCGGAGATCTCGGCGCCGAAGTAGTCCAACCCCGCTACCGAGCCGACCGGTGCCTCGGCCCCGTCCGGAAGGACGGCGATCAGCTCTCCTTCGTCTAAGTCGTAGCGCAGGTAAGGGTCACCGACACGTCCATAAAACTCGTCTCCGCAACCCTTCGCTGAGCAACTAATCCACTGCGGATCAGCTCGCTCGTCGTCGATGATCTGGGCGATCGGGAATCTAACGGAGCTGATGTAGGCCGGCTGATCCGTAGGATTGCGCAGAATCATCGTGAGCCATTCAGAGCCGATTGGCACCGCACCTAGCCGTAGCGCCGTCTGCCTGGGGTCCTCAGTGAGCGTGAGTTCGTTGGCGTACTCGTGGACTGTAGTGTCGGCGAGCATCGCCATGGGAAAGCCGTCGTACGTCGTACTCGGTACCGGCCAGGTGAACTGCACAGAGAGGCCGCTGCCTGGTGCAAGCTGGTCGTCATTCCTCAAGGTCGCCGATGTGGTCTCGGTTGGCGAGGCCTCCTCATCACTCCGTTCCAAAAAAGGTCCACGATCGCCGTCGAAGAACTGGAATGCGGCAACGGCGACAGTGACTACTGCACTCGCGATCGTGAACCGGGTGGCAATGCGAACGAGCGAGGTCTGCCTCTTCGACTCAGATGCTGCTTCTCGGGCGTAGGCAAGCTCGGGAGGCTCATGATTGCCGCGAAGTCCTCCCAAAAGCTTTCTGAGCACCGATATTCCTTTCCGCTCCGACGTCTATGGCCTACTACAGAACAAAGGCTAAGCCTTGTCTAGTTTGGCCAATCGCTGGATCTCTGCGAGCGAGCCGCGGGGATGCGTCAGTCGGCATCAGAATGGTCGAGCCGAGCTGCAACCATCGACTTCCCTTGGTCGAGTTGCCCGCTGATCTTGACCTCGTCAACACCAGTCTCGTCCGCGGCCTCCGGTAAGGACTGCTCAGAATTCGTTGCCGAAGGGGTCTTCCATGACTCAGAACAGGAAGGGACGCTGGCCGTTCCCTGCCGTCGCTGGCCTGGCTGTCTGCACGGGATTATTCGCCACTTAATCGCCAGTGAGACCTCCAACACTTCGCCGGTTCCCGAGTGGGTAACAAGGCGTTCGGGGCCGGGATTATCGAGGGGCTCGATGAAGGTCGATCCGGTCGGGCACACAACTGACCTTCCCGACACCGCCGATGCATGTATATTGCATGCATGGCGAACGTTCAGATCCGAGAAGTCCCCGACGACATCCACAACGAACTCGTGAGACGAGCGGAACTGGCAGGTCAGTCACTCCAGCAATTCCTGTCAGCACAG
>Ga0316187_10000808_pt1 | contig 25817 bp, 26 predicted proteins | sample CroRivburrow1_MG_FD_204927 | JGI IMG/M metagenome (GOLD analysis project Ga0316187, IMG submission 204927) | Coastal sediment microbial communities from Maine, United States - Cross River worm burrow 1 | ecosystem: Environmental > Aquatic > Marine > Coastal > Sediment | place: USA: Maine...
GCATGTTTAGCTATTGCAACATACATTAACTGGCTTTTAGACACTAATCCCCTTCTAAGTATGAATACTCAATTCGAAAATATCAATATCGATATTCCATAGGGCCACCATGCATTTAAAAAATGGTCGCACGAAAAAATTGAAGACGGACTCAGGGAATACTATGTCAAAAAAGTTTTATGTGCATTGCGACTGCCATAAGTATTTGCAGGCCAGTGTTCGGTAAGGTTTCCAATTTTCAGCAATCGCTATAAGCTTATTCTTTAGTTCTTTCTTTTCCAGATCAATACCATACCAGGCCTTCATTTGGTTTTGTATGCCTAAATCGTCCACTGGAAAAACATCGGGCCGATCCATGGGAAACATCATAATCATTTGTACAGTCCACACCCCTACTCCTTTTATTTGAGTTAAATAAGCGATAATTTCCTCATCGCTTTTGGGGTTCATAAAATCGAAAGATATATCATTAGCCAACGAAAACTGCGCAACATTTCTAATGTATGAAGCTTTTGAATTCGATAGGCCAACACTTCTTAGGGTTTGATGCCCCATACTAAGAACATCTTCTGCTTTTGGGTAGCCATTGGGAAACAAATCGGTAAAACGCTTCCAAATAACACGTGCCACTTTAACCGACAGTTGTTGCGAAACTATGGAATTCAATAAATCTAAATAGATATCAATGCTGGGTGTTGGCTTAATCTCATCTGGAACAGATTCTATCGCTTTTTTAATAATGGAGTCTTTCCCTTTAAGTATTTCAGTAATTTCTTTATATGGCTTCATCAAATTATTCTTTTACACTGTAAGACAAAAATACTAAGTGTTTGTTATTTCATTCTGCTTATTAAGCAAGGCATAACCCCTGTGTATTTCTTCGCCAAAAGATGAAACCTCAAGTACTTGGCCTGGTTTTAAAGCATTCAAATGAACAGAACCAATTCTAACACGAAGTAAACGTAGGGTTGGAAAACCAACCCTTCCAGTCATTTTACGTACCTGTCTTTTCCGTCCTTCATTTATTGTAATGCTAAGCCATGTGGTTGGTCCCTGCTTTTTATCCCGTTTCATCTTTATTAATGGAGCTAAATTAGGTATTGTTTCTAGCCTTTCTACTTTGCAGGGCGAAGTTGTAAAATATTTACCCGCAGTATAAATCTCTACTCCTTTTTTAAGTTTTTGCATGCTAGCATCATCCATTTTGCCATCAACCTGAACATGATACTCTTTTTCAATATTCCGGCTACGAATGTAATTGCTTAATTTTCCTTCACTGGAAATAAACAACAAGCCCTCTGAATCTTTGTCTAACCTACCAATGGCCATTACTCCTTCCGGGAAATCATACAATTCACCAAGTAAACCTTTGCGTTCGGCACTATTATCTACAAACTGTGATAAAAATCCGTAAGGTTTGTTTACTATAAAATGTCGATGAATGGTCATGCTTAGTTTTTATCTACTAATGTTACTATGGAAAATACTCCGCCAATAAAATGTAATTAGTTAAACGCATTCGTAACTAATTACCCCTTTATTTCTCAAACAAACTAAGTGAAAAGTAAGCATTACTATCAGTATATATTTCCAATAATTTTAAATCGTTATTTTGAGCAAAATCAAGTATTGCAGCTTGTGTAAACTTATGTGAATTCTCTGTATGTATAGTTGCTCCTTTTTGTATTTCAAGTACTGTAGACTGATTAGGAATATTTATCTCCATGTCAACATTTGCCTCTAAATGCATTTCTATTCTATTGCTCGATTGATTATAAAATGCCACATGATTGAAGTGCTCTGTATTAAAGTTTGCACCAGTTATTTCATTTACTGTATTTAAAATATTTCTATTAAAAGCTGCAGTTACACCCTTTTTATCATTGTAAGCTTCTTCTACAATTTGTAACTCTTTTTCCATGTCAGCTCCCAATAAAAACTGATCACCTTTATTCATTTTTTTTGCAATTCCTTTTACAAATTCAGAAGCTTGCGTTTTATCTAAATTTCCAATGGTACTACCCAAAAAACAAACTATTTTTTTATTTTCTCTTTCCAGATAATCATATTGGTCTAAAAAATTAGCAACAACAATGTCAATATTTAAGTTGCTATATTTATTGCTTAATATATTGGCCGATTTATAAGCAGCCGACTTGCTGACATCAACTGGCACATAGGTAATTGTAGAAATATTATTTATGGGAATTGCATCTAACAACAACGATATTTTTGAACAATCACCACTACCCAGTTCAATAATGTCTACATCTTTTAAACTACCAAAAAGAGCTGGTGCAACATTTTTTAAAATAGACATTTCTGTCCGAGTCGGATAATATTCATCCAACTTGGTAATTTCTTCAAATAATTCTGAACCTTTTTTATTGTAAAAGAATTTACTTGAAATGTATTTTTTTTCAGCAAATAAGCCTTCAATTATTTCATCGTAGGCTTTGCTATATGTTCTTTTCGTTCGGTAATTGTTAACCTTAACATTTTCATGTTGCAATATGCTATTTTCAATAAAAGTCATAAGCTTATTCTTTATCCGGATTACCTGTTTCAAACGGGTTTTCAGTATCGTTACTCCATTCATACCACCCACCATCAAAAACCGATACATTCGGCCAACCCATTAACCAGGCATTGTAAAAGGCTTCGCTACCGCGCCAACCCGTACCACAATAAAAAGCCAGCTGCTTGTCAGGTGTTACACCAACTTCTTCCCAAATAGCAGCAACTTCTTGTGCTTCACGTATAGTATGGTCAACATTTCGGTAATTCTCCATGTGATAAGCATCCGATCCGCAATTACCAAACACCGCTCCTGGGATTCGTCCTTTTTTCTCAATGTAATTATAACCACTTACCTCACCAATATACTCCGGCCAGCTTCGCACACAAACAATATCAGCATCATTGGCCTTAATCATTTCCTTAGCTTTTGGTACATCTACAATAATTTCGGGCTTTGCAGGTATTTCAACTCCAAAATTATTTACCGGAATCTTTTTAACATCCTCCATACTTATTTCATTTCCCGCATCTTTCCACGACTGAAAACCTCCATTTAATACACGTACATCTTTAACGCCTGCATACATCATTATCATAGCATTTCGGATCGCTCCTATATGTCCGGCGGCACTTCCCGGAAAATCGTCATCATTATCGGGCCACATAAATTTTCCATAAATTATTACAGTGGTATCGGTTGTTATTCCATGTTGCTCCAAAGCTTCTTTCAATTCTTTTGGCGACCTTCTATTCCATGTCTCCGCAGCTTCTAATGCTAAAGTGTCCATATCGATGGCAGTAGGAATATGACCAGATAAATAAGCTTCGCGATTACGGTAATGGGCATGTACAATAAGCGTTTTACCCCCATCAAACTCCTGAGCTTGTTGTCCATCAACAATTGCTTTTACCCAACTGGCAGGTACCAATTGTTTATACCTAGCTAATTGCTCCATAGGTAATTCTTTATTCTCAATCCATTCATCAACAAAATGATTATATACCGAAACATCGTTGTAATCAGCTTTATTAAACAAATTAGCCACCTTTAAACTGTCCTCCGATTTATAGGAATAAATTATTATTTTATCATCTGGACTTATTTCTTTAGACCGAACTACTTCAATCCAATCCATATAATTCGTCCATTTTATGGGTAAGGACTTGGCACCCTTTATATGTCCACCACGACTTTCGTTCTGTAATTTCCACCCATTATAGGCATCGACAGACCGTACATCAATAATTTTTACATTTTTATAATCAAGTAAATCAAAAATAGCATTAGTACTTATTTGCTTTATGTGTTCTATCATAATTTAAATTTAGTAAATAGTACATAACAAATTGAGTATTGTTCAAACAAATCCATTTAGGAAAGAACTAATTCTTTGCTTTAGGAATTCGAAAAAACATGTTTATTAACCATTTGGTCAAACTTTTTAGTTAAATATTTTGGTTAGTTGCAAAACTTACTTAGATTTGCATTGACCATTTGGTTAAATATTTTGGTTAAATACTTTAGTTAAGATGACGAATAAAGAAAAACAAACAGAAGAAAAAATTGCAGAAGCAGCTCGTGAGGTATTCATTGAAAAAGGAATGCATGGGGCACGTATGCAAGAGATAGCAGACAAAGCAGGGATAAATAAGTCTTTGTTGCACTATTATTTCCGATCGAAAGAAAAGTTGTTCGACTATATATTTTCAAAAATTATTGGCCGTATTGGAAATATGTTTACTGAAGTAATGACTGAAGGAGTTACAATTGAAAACAAATTAAAAATGTTTGTTAGTACTTATATTGACACCCTATTAAAGAACCCATTTTTACCAAACTTTATTTTCAATGAAATAACACGCAATCCTGAAGGGATTCTTAAACGCTTTAAATCAGCAAATATAAATCCTAAAGAACTATTTATTCCCCTAGAAAAACAGTTAAGAGCTGAAGGGTATAAAGTAGATACCAGAGATTTCGTACTTAACCTCATTTCAATGGTGGTTTTCCCTATTGCAGCAAAACCCATTGCTAACAGTTTACTTTTTGACGGTGACAGCAAAGCCTATAAAAATTATATCATTACACGAAAAGAAAGCATTGTAACTTTTGTAATGGGTGCTCTTGAAGCTTACAAATAATTTTGTCAATGCACTTTTTAAAACCATAAAAATATGGAACATACCAACAAAAATCAATTGGAATACAATTCAACTCGTAAAAGCTTTTCTGGCTTAATTTATATTTCGATTAAGCCCATTTCAAACCGAATAAGCTTAATTTTAAGAACTGTAGTAAATTCCTTTAAGCTTATTCTGCTAACTACAATATTATTGTTGTCAATAAGTAGCAAAGCACAGAATAAAATTACTCTGGAAATGTGTCATTCAAGCTCCGATTCATTATTCCCTTTAGCGAATCAGATAGAATTACATGCTATAATTAACTCTCTTGAAATAGAAAACTTGAAACGCGGGTATTTTCCTCAATTGGATTTAAACATTAAAGCTACTTATCAATCTAAAGTAACCGAAGTCCCTTCTCCTGCAGGAGCAAGTGGTGGAAGTAGTCCTACCATGCCTCACGAACAATATGGTGCAACTGTTGATATTAAACAAATAATTTATGATGGTGGTAGCATTAAAAATGCAAAAAGCATTAAGCAATTAAAACATAGTGCCAACATTCAGGAAATTGAAGTTGAGCAATACAAAATTAAAGAAAGAATTAACCAACTTTTTATACTTTGTTTGATTGTACAGGAAAATGAACAGATTATTGACCTTACATCGGCAAGCATAAATGAACAAAAGAAGGTGCTTCAATCGTCAGTGGATAATGGGCTGATAAATGCTTCAGAATTGGATAATTTAGATGCAGAATTACTAAAACTCGATCAACAAAAAATCGAATTATTGAGCCATAAAAAACATGTTTTATCGGCATTGAATAAACTTTCATGTATGAATATTGTACTAAACGATGTGCTGGAACTTCCAAAATTAAATTTGCCTCAAGAACTAAGTGTATTCCGTCCCGAACATCAATTATTTTTAGACAAAGCCAAAGTTATTGATGCGAATATAGATTTTACCGGAACTCAACGAATGCCCAAAATTTATGCTTTCACTTCTGCCGGAGCCGGATATCCGGGACTCAATATGTTTAGCGACCAGATGGAACCATACTTTATTATTGGTGCACAGCTAAATTGGAAAATATGGGATTGGAAACAAACCAAACGAAATAAAGAACAATTAAACATACAAAAACAATTGGTTTTTAATCAACAAGAAGTATTTGATAAAAATATAAGCATACAATTAACAGAAGCAAAATTGAATGCTGAAAAATTAGAATTGCTTATAGAAAAAGACAATGAGATAATAGCATTACGAGAAAAAATAACCATGCGGTCAGCCTCACAATTAGAAAACGGAACCATTACATCAGCAGCTTATTTAATGGATTTAAATGCTGAAAAACAAGCAAAAATTAATTTAAAACAACGACAAATTCAATTAACTCAAGCTCAAATTAATCTACTTACCATAAGTGGGGAAAAATTATTTGCAAATAAAGCGATTGAATGAGATTGAATAAGTTTAATGTTGATTGACTAAGCTTTAATCGTCCGTAGAACCTTTAAGCGTAGCATAGCAACCCGAAAGTATCAGTAAAACCTTTTAGTGTTGTAAGAATATAAAATAGAGAAAACAGTTTGAAGCAACCTTCAACCGTCGGCAAGAAACTGAAGCGTTGAAATAATAATAAAAAGATAAATAAAATTTAAAGTATTATATCATGAATAAAGAAACTTTTAATAAAATATTTCGAGCAAACCTGATATTGTTACTAACACTTGTATTTTTGAGTGCATGCAATAAAAATACAGCTGAAGTGGATGCCTATGGAAATTTCGAAGCCGATGAAACTTTAGTATCCGCAGAAATTGCTGGCAAAATACTATCCTTTAACATAAGTGAAGGAGAAACACTTAAACAAAACCAAACAATTGGCTTAGTTGATACAATAATGTATGCATTGCAGCTAAATGAATTAGAAGCATACTATCCAAAAATCAATTCAAACCTAGCAAATATCGATGCTCAAAAAGGGATTGTATTGCAACAAAAAGAAAATCTTGAAACAGATTTGAAGCGAATTGAAAATATGAAATCAACAGGGGCTGCAACTCAAAAGCAATATGACGATATTATAGGAAACCTTAAGGTAATTGACAAAAAAGTAGAAGCATATCAGGCTCAAAAAAATGCAATTAAAGAGGAACTGCAAATAACTATAGCAAAAGAGCAATTAATAAAAGAGCAGTTAAATAAATGCCGCATTAAAAATCCAACAAAAGGTACTGTAATTGAAAAGTATGCCGAACAAGGCGAAATTACTGCTCCAGGAAAACCCTTATATAAAATAGCCGATCTTGATAAAATAATTCTTCGGGCCTATGTTTCAGGTTCTCAAATCCATGCTATTAAGTTAAATCAAGCATGTAATATTCTCATCGACAAAGGAGAAAAAGATTATCTAGAATTTAATGGAAAAGTAGAATGGATAGCTAACAAAGCTGAATTCACCCCTAAAATTATACAAACAAAAGAAGAGCGAGTGAACATGGTTTATGCCATAAAAATTGCAGTAAAAAACGATGGCTCAATAAAAATGGGAATGCCTGGTGAAGTTATTTTCAATGAGATTGATACTGATTAAAATAACCTTCAATCGTCTGTAGGACATTGAAGCGTTGAAAATAGAAAGGTAAAGCTGATGGTAAAACGGTTGGCAGTATTCAGTCCTCTGTCAGCAGTAAAAAAAGAAGTGTTGAAGAAGTTGGAACATTGAATTTTTGAAATTAAACATGATAGAAATAAACAACATATCGAAATCATACGAAAATGTTCAAGCTCTTAAAAACATTACATTTAATGTTAATAAAAATGAGCTTTTCGGATTAATAGGTCCCGATGGTGCAGGAAAAACCACCCTGTTTCGGATTTTAACTACTCTGCTATTGAGCGACATGGGTACCGCAACTCTTAATGATATAGATGTAATAAGCGAATATAAAAAGGTGCGCGAAATTATTGGTTACATGCCTGGCAAATTTAGCTTGTATCAGGATTTAAGTGTAGAAGAGAATCTAAATTTTTTCGCTACAGTATTTAATACTACCATAGAAGAAAACTACGATTTAATAGCTGACATTTATAAACAAATTGAACCTTTTAAAAATCGTTTAGCGGGTCGTTTGTCGGGTGGCATGAAGCAAAAGTTAGCTCTTTCGTGTGCTCTTATTCATAAACCAAAAGTTTTAATCCTCGATGAACCTACAACTGGTGTCGATGCTGTTTCACGCATGGAATTCTGGCAAATGCTAAAACGTTTACAACAAAAGGAAATTACTATTTTAGTAAGTACACCTTATATGGATGAAGCAAGTCTTTGCGATCGCATAGCTTTAATTCAAGATGGTAACATTTTAGGAATTGATACACCCACTGGTATTACAAAACAATTTGGTCGCGACCTATTTGCCTTAAGTACCGAAAACAAATACGAACTAATTACTAATTTACGTTTATACCAAAATGCAGGTACAGTATTCCCTTTTGGTGATGCCGTTCATTTCACTGCAAAAAACAATCAGTTAGACCCTCAGGATTTGAAAATTTTCCTTACTCAAAAAGGTTTAACTCAAGTAAAGATCGAAAAAATTGAACCCAACATCGAAGATTGTTTCATGGAACTGCTGAATCAATAGGAAAACAAATGGATAAAAATACCATAGATATAACAGCCCGTAACCTCACTAAAAAGTTTGGTGCTTTTGTAGCCAACGACAATTTAAATTTTGACGTTTACAAAGGGGAAATATTTGGTTTTTTAGGAGCGAACGGAGCTGGTAAAACAACGGCTATCCGAATTCTTTGCGGATTATCGAAACCTTCAAGCGGTAATATAACTGTTGCTGGATTCGATGTGTACAAGCAAACCGAATTAATTAAAAAGAACATTGGTTATATGAGTCAAAAGTTTTCGCTATACGAAGACTTAACCATTACCGAAAATATTGAATTGTATGGTGGTATTTATGGTTTATCGCGAAAATTTATAAAACAGCGCACCAATCAACTACTTAAGAAGCTGGGAATGGAAAGCCAAAAGAACACGCTAATTGCGGCATTACCCTTGGGGTGGAAGCAAAAATTAGCTTTTTCGGTAGCCATTATTCACGAACCCAAAATTGTTTTTCTCGACGAACCAACCGGAGGTGTCGATCCTATTACACGCCGTCAATTCTGGGATTTAATTTATGAAGCTTCGCACAATGGTATTACCATTTTTGTTACCACACACTACATGGACGAGGCTGAGTATTGCGATCGGGTTTCAATAATGGTGGATGGTAGGATTGATGCCTTAGATACACCTAAAGGATTAAAAGAAACTTACAAGGCAAAAGATATGAATGAGGTATTTATAAAAGTTGCACGGCCTGACTTTTTTAATGAATAATTATTAATGAATAATAAGTAATTATGAAACAGACTATGTTTGAGATTTTTGTTGAAAACACCTAAGACATAATTAAAAAGCATATCAAATCTCAACCATTGTCACAAATTTGAAACGGATGAAAGAAAATATAATATTAACAAAGACATTTAATTTTGCCATAGGAATTGTTGAATTGAACAAATTCCTAGTTCATGAAAAAAAAGAGTTTGAGCTATCAAAGCAAATACTGCGATCAGGCACATCAGTTGGGGCTAATACTGAGGAAGGTACTGGAGGTTATTCTAAGAAAGATTTTGCTGCTAAAATGGACATTGCATACAAGGAGGCTAGAGAAACCCATTATTGGTTAAGACTATTAAATGCAACAAATTATATAAACGAAAAACAATTTAATTCTTTAATAAAAGATTGCAATGAAATTCTCAAGATTCTCTACTCTATCATCAAATAACCAATAAATTAAATACCCATTCTTAATTACTCATTATTAATTGATAAAAATGAAACGTTTCTTAAGTTTTGTAAAAAAAGAATTCCACCATATTTTTCGCGATACGCGAAGCCTAATCATTATTTTTGGAATTCCTGTTGCCGAAATTCTAATTTTTGGTTTTGCCATTAATACTGATCTAAAAGATGCTCACATTGCCATACTCGATCATTCTAAAGACGCAACAACACAGCGCCTAACCAATAAAATTTTATCCTCCGACTATTTTATTCTCGATTCATACTTGCAATCGGAAAAAGAAATAGAAGCCATATTTAAGCAGGGTAAAGTAAAAGAGGTGATTATTTTTGAGCCCAACTTTGGTAAAAATTTCGAGAAACAAGGAAAAGCTTCTATACAATTAATTTTAGATGCCTCGGAACCCAATACAGCAAGCATGTTAAATGGCTATACCTCGAATATTATTAATGAGTTTGTACTACAAGAAAATCAGTTAAACCTAAACAACATTGGCATCAAGCCAACTGTTCGAATGTTCTACAATCCCGATTTAAAAAGTGTGTTTATGTTTGTTCCCGGAACCATGGCAATTATCTTATTACTCATATCGGCATTAATGACATCGATAACCATAACTCGTGAAAAAGAGCTGGGAACTATGGAAGTGCTTTTAGGTTCGCCTTTAAAACCTTCACATATAATATTAGGCAAAGTGGTTCCGTATTTACTGCTCTCCTTAGGTAATGTAATTACCATTTTAGGCTTATCGTATTTTGTATTTGGCTTACCAGTAAGAGGCAGTTTAAGCTTACTTATTTTCGAGTGTCTTTTATTCATATTATTGTCGCTTTCGTTAGGTATATTAATTTCTACTGTAAGTAAAACCATGCAACAAGCCATGTTAATTTCCATGATAGGTTTAATGATGCCAAGCATGCTATTATCCGGTTTTATTTTTCCGGTCGAAAATATGCCAGACATACTTTATTACATAAGTTTTTTAATGCCCCCTCGTTGGTTTATCGAAATTGTTAAAGCAATTATGATTAAAGGAAATGGAATTATGTTTGTTTGGAAAGAAACCCTAATAATATTGGGAATGACCTTGTTTTTTATACTGATGAGTGTTAAAAAATTTAAAATAAGATTGGAGTAAACAATTACTAATTACACATTACTAATTACAAAAGATGAGAACAATACTATTTTTATTACAGAAAGAATTCAGGCAAATTCGAAGAAATAAAACTATACTGCCAATTATTTTTGTTTTGCCAATTATTCAATTGCTAATATTGGTACATGCAACCACCTTCGAAATAAAAGATTTGAATATTTGTGTGGTTGATTTAGACATGAGTAACACATCACAACGATTAATACACAAGCTTGAAGGTTCTTCATTTTTTAATATTACATCCACCTCCTTTTCATTTAAAGATGCCGAAAGGCAACTGGCTGCTAACAAAGCCGATATGATAGTATACATTCCTCAACATTTTAGTCAAAATTTATTCAAAGAAAAACAAGCAAACATTCAACTTATTCCAAGTGCAATTAATAGCAATGTAGCAACCCTGGCATTTTCATATGCTTCAAAAGTAATTCTCGATTTTAATAAAAATATAATTACAGAATTAGCTGCAAGTTTCCAACCAACACCCATGAAAACAATTGATACACAAAGTCGATTTTGGTATAATTCCGAGCTAAACTACAAGTGGTATATGTTCCCAGGTATTATGGTTATATTAATTACTATGATTGGAATATTCCTTTCGGGTTTAAACTTAGTCCGTGAAAAGGAAATTGGCACCAGTGAACAATTAAACGTAACTCCAATAAAAAAACATCAATTCATTATTGCTAAGCTTTTACCCTTTTTAATTATTGGTTTATTTGAATTATTGCTTGCAACCTTGCTCGGAAAATTAGTTTATAATGTTCCTTTTGAAGGAAATTTTTGGGTATTGGTAGGGTTTACATTTGTTTATCTGTTAGTTGTATTAGGGATTGGTCTTTTTATTTCAACCTTGGCCAACACTCAACAACAAATGATGTTTGTAGCCTTCTTTGTAGTTATAGTGTTTATATTGCTTAGCGGCATTTTTACTCCAACTGAGAGTATGCCAATTTGGGTTCAGAAATTTAATTTGATTAATCCGATTTCGTATTTCATGAAAGTAGTACGAATGGTAATGTTGAAAGGATCTGGATTTAAAAACTTAATATTTGAGTTTACAGCGCTTGTAGTTTATGCAGTAAGCATATTAAGTTTAGCCACCTTGCAGTACCGTAAAACAAACTAAATTGTAACCCTTTTAATTCAAATATTATGAAAACTACAAAAATTGCACTTTACAAAATTTTCCGGCGTATGGGCATTCAACGCAACGATATTTCACTAAGCACAAATATAAATACCGATTTATTTTTCGATAACGACGACATGAATATTTTCCTGTTTTTTATTGAAACTAAATTCAATATAAACGTAGCAGATCAAGAAATACCTCAATTACAAACGGTAAACAACACCATCAGCTTTATTGAAAAAAAAGCAGGTATACAATAAATTTAATTTTAACTCTTGTTTGGGCTTTTGTTTATTTCTGACAAAAGCCTTTTTTATGCTTTAAACTTTTTTGATTGCAAAAGGCCTGAAACTCCGGTAATAGTTACGTAAACGGCATAAATAATCTCAAAAACTAGAATAAAAGGAAGCAAGCGCTTATGATTAAAGAAGGAGCTTGTTTGCTGAAAGAATAATATATCGATTCCTGTTTTAAAGAATAACAAAAATAAAATTGGCTGTAAATAGTTCCATTCAATAAACATTAACAAAGCTCCTACAACAGGAATTACTGAAATTAAAAACACAATACTAGCCGTAAAAATTGTATCTCCATCTTTGTATCCATTAGCCTTTGACACCCAACGCTGCCTTTGGCTCATGAATTTTTTAATACCTTTTGCCCCCTGTGTAACGACAGCTCCACTATGCGATTTCAAAAAATGAATATCGTCTGCCAATTCCTTTTTCAAGTTATGCATTAGAAAAACATCATCGCCTGAAATAAATTCTTCTTTTAAAGGATTATCCAAAGTCATAAAGGCTTCTTTTTTAAAGGCTAAATTTGCTCCATTACACATAATCGGATGTCCTATACCGGCAGCCCCAGCACCTGTCATTATTAAGCTGTTAAATTCTAAGAGCTGAAAAGAGTTCAATATTCCACTTCCAGTTTTCAAAAAAACCGGCCCAATTATCATTCTGGGATTGTGTTGCTCGTAATAATCCACTATGGTAGATAACCAATCTTTTTTATACGAACAATCAGCATCAGTGGTGACTATTAAATCGCCACTGGCAGCATTAATGGCTTTTGAAAGTGCTGCTTTTTTACCCACCCCTTCCGACTCAATAAAATACAGTCGATTGTATTGTTCGGCCAGATCTTTCACAATCGGTACCGACTTATCGGTCGAACCATCGTTAATTGCTAGTATAGTATATTCGGTGGTTTGTATATTTTGCCCCAATAAACCGAGTAAGCATTTTTTTATTAGTGCTTCTTCATTATAAAATGGAACAACCACAGTTATCTTGGTGCTAAAAATATTTTTTTTCGTAGTAAAATAGCGTATTTTATTCCATCCCACTATGAAATAGAGCATTAACGCTGAATAAAGCACAGTAATTACAATAGCAAACAGCCAATACCACGAAAACAGATTCATCTAAACTATTTTTCAATAAATTTAAACGATTTTGTTAATTATCAGCTACATTCAATTGACTTTTTAAGTTTCTATGTTAAAAAAGGGGCTGCATCCTTATCTAGGTACCATAATGTTTTGTTCAAATCAGCTGAAATATGGGCAGCAGGGAATTTTAAGTAATCGTCGTTTTTAGTTACTATTTGTTCCAAAATAGTTGCTTTGCTTTTACCTGTAACCAAGAAAAATATTTGTTTGCCATTATTAATAACAGTTCCTGATAATGTAATTCTTTCCTGTCCGCTATATGGATTTTTACCAACTACAGCATTTTCTCTGGCTTTTAATAAGTCTATTTCTGGTGGAAAAATTGAGGCTGTATGTCCATCATCACCCATACCCAAAAGAACAATATCAAATTGCGGAATTCCATTAATGCTTGGAACATGGTCGGCAATTTCCTTACTGTAACGAATTGCTTCGCTATTTGGGTTTTCCTCACCCAACACTCGATGAATGTTCGCAGCAGGAATGTCTATTTTATCGAATAGCGATTTTTTAGTATTCCCATAATTACTTTCACTACTTGAGGGAACAACACAACGTTCATCGACCCAAAAAAAGTGAATATTCTCCCAATTTATTGTATCGCTATAATTAGAAACCAAAGCATCGAACATTATAAATGGCGTACTTCCACCTGATAAGGCAATGGTTACTTTTTCACCTTTAGTTTTTTGCAATTTGCTTGCTAAATCATGGGCTAAAGCTTTAGCTGTTTCTTCCTTTGTGTTATATATTTGATATTTTATCATGCTAATCTCTTTTGGCACTAATAACAACAAAGGGAACCGAAAGTTTGAAAAAACCTTGCTCCTTTGCTTGTTTGTTCATTAGTAATTCAACTTTTTCAAATACTGTGGTTTGTTTTTCTTCAGGGACAATACTTTTCCATCCATCTAAAAATGCCAGGCGCATAAAATAATGATTAAAAAGCGCCCTACCATCTACAAATTTATAATCAAAGCTATCTTCTTCAACATCAACTATTGTAAAGCCATGTTGTTCAATTAAAGCTGTAAATTCATTAATTGGCTTGCGTTTTGAATAAATCTGTTCATGCATCTTTTCAAGACAATTTTTCAAATCCATTTCCATCAATACCTGTTCAAATAGAGCATAAAACTCCTGCATGGTTGAATTTAAATTCACAGTTTGTACAAATTCACCTCCTTGTTTCAGTATTCTGGAACATTCACTTAAGGTTTTATTCAAATCTGCTACATTATTAATCCCATTATTACTGATTATTAAGTCAATAACACTGTTATCTATGGGGATTTTCTCCGCTTCCCCTTCAATTAATTCAATATTTGAAATTCCGTAAGCCTCAATCTTCTTTTTAGCACGCTTAACAGCAGCCTTCCAAGGATCAATGCCATAAACTGTACATGAATTACCCAAACGCATGGCTAATTCAGTAAGCGGAAAACCTGACCCAAATCCAATATCTAAAGCTTTAATATTTGGTGCTAAATTTATTTTAGCAAGCAATTTTATTCCGAATGGAGCCGACCAAAATGGAAGTTCATCAATAACTTCGATTAACTGATCAGAATTAAAATCAAAATCGGTTTGTAGATAATTAGTCATGAACTACCATTATAAAAACACCTATTCTGTAGGTTTATTGTCGTTTTGCGGATTCTGAGTTTTTTTCTTGTTAGGATTATACCTGCGATGCTGAGGTTTCTTTTTAGCAGGTTTCTTTTCTGCATCTGCATTTTCTTCACCCTCTGTTTTTACATCCTTTTTATGAGGAGAATTATTTTCTCTCTTTTTATTTATTTCGCGACGAATATTTTTCACATCACGATATAAGGATGATTTCATTTTTCGGAATGAAAGATCCATGTCTTCTTTGGTGTTTTCGTAATTAGCCTCAAGAACCTTTCTGATTTTTGAAATACGAAAAGCATTAACTACTGAAATGGCAAGAGCAATAAAAGCAATTGCTACAATTACTAGCCACAACATCACATGACCAGCATACTCACTAGTATCAGCAGCCATAGCATTTACTCCGAACATTAGTCCGAAAGTAATTAATAGATATTTTAATCTCATCTTAAAAATAATTTTAATTTTTTAATAACTACTCAATTGGGTTCATTAAAATCCGAAGAATAGTTTACCTATTCCAAAATAGATAAACATTCCAATAACATCGTTGGTAGTTGTAATAAATGGTCCGGTGGCCAGTGCCGGATCAATTTTAAATCGTTCGAGAGCTAGTGGAACAAATGTTCCGAATAACGAGGCGAAAATAATAACTGCAATTAAGGAAGTGCTTACAGTTAGTGTCAGTGCAAATGAATCAAGAAAAAACATATTAAATAAGAATAATATACCACTACATATTATTCCATTCAATAATGCAACGGAGAGTTCCTTAAATAGCTTTTGCGAGGTTGAATCTAAACCTAATGAATTGTTTGCTAGGCCCTGCACAATAATTGAACTTGACTGAATACCTACATTACCGGCCATAGCTGCAATCAAAGGTATGAACAACGCAATCTCAGGAAACTTTCCTAAATCGTTTTCAAAAATACCAATAATCATGGCTCCAAAAACCCCTCCTGCTAAACCAATGAGTAACCAAGGGATTCGTGCACGGGTGAGTTGAATAACGCTATCTGAAGCCTCAACATCACTACTAATACCCGAAATCATTTGATAATCTTTTTCGGCTTCTTCCTTAATTACATCAACCACATCGTCAATAGTAATTCTTCCCTTAAGTCTACCAATACTGTCAACAACAGGTAGCGCAACCAAGTCATACTTTTCCATTACTTGAGCTACCTCTTCCGAATCAGCATCGGTTTTAACTGAAATAACACCTTTATCGCAGATGTTAGCAATTTTTGATTTACCATTAGAGATTAGCAATTGTTTTAAAGGTAGAATACCTGTTAACATTGAATCATCGTCTGTTACATATACGAAGAAAATTTCGTTAACCTCTTCGGCTTGTTTACGAATTTCTTCAAGGCAAGCTGTAACATTAAGGTTCTCGTTTACCGCGATTAATTCTTTGGCCATTAATCCACCAGCGGTATCTTCATGATAAGAAAGCAGATCAACAATATCGCCCGCTTGCTCTACATCTTTAATGTGCGAAAGAACCTCGTCTTGTTTCTTCTCTGGTAATTCTCCAATAATGTCAGCTGCATCATCGGAATCCATATTGTTGATGAATACAGTAGCAATCTCTTCGCCTGAAAGATAACTTAAGAAGCGCTCTCGAACATCCTCTTCAAGTTCTACCAATACATCTGATGCCAACTCTTTATCTAAATGAATATAAACTAAACGAGCCTCTTCAATATCAATTTCATCAAAAATATCAGCGATATCAACAGCATGCAGGTTTGCTGTGAGTTCTTTAATCAGCTTTTTATCTTCTTGCTGAATCGAACTTTTTAATGCTTCAAGGTAATCTCTAGTTAATTCAAAACGCATAAATATATGGCTTTAGGAATTTGCTTTAATTATTGCTTCAACCTTATTTGTGAGGTCGAAAAACTCATTCACTGAAAGTTGTTCAGGACGCTTCCTGAATATTTCATCTTCTGGCTTCAAATTTAGTAAAATACTTTTTAAACTATTCGATAAAGTTTTGCGTCGTTGGTTAAAGCCTAATTTTACTACTTTTTTGAGTAATACTTCATTGCAAGGTAATTTTAAATTTGCTTTACGTACAATTCTAATTACTCCCGATTTCACTTTTGGAGGAGGTGTAAATACATCTTCATTTACGGTAAATAAATACTCTATATCGTAGTATGCTTGTAACAGCACACTTAATATTCCATATTTTTTTGTTCCATGTTTTGAAGCTACTCGCTCAGCTACTTCTTTCTGAAACATACCTACCATTTCAGGAACCAATTCTTTATAATCAATTATTTTAAAAAGTATTTGACTTGAAATATTGTATGGGAAGTTTCCTATTATAGCAAATTGTTCTTTAAAATGCTCATCAAGCTTTAGTTTTAAAAAGTCGCCCTGAATAATTTTGCCTTGCAAAGCGGGAAAATGTTCATTCAAATAACTTACCGACTCACGATCAAGTTCAACAGCATGCAGGTCAACATCCTTTTGATTCAATAGGTTTTTAGTTAACACTCCCATCCCAGGACCAATTTCAAGTACTGTTTTAGGAGCATTTTCAGTTAAACTAGTTGCAATTTTTAATGCAATGTTTTCATCGTTTAAAAAGTGTTGCCCCAAATGCTTTTTTGCCCTAACCTTACCCATAATACAACCAATCAGTTTACGGGCGGCAATTTACGCTTTTGCATTTAAAATGCGATGCAATAATTTGATTTTTAATTATACTATATTTGCTGACTCATGGAAATAGGAAAAAAAATAGCACTGGCAATTAAAACAATTGTGGTTGTAATCTCCATATCTTTTATAGGTTCAAAACTCTACTTAGAAACCCAGGACAACAATATTTTAAATGCCTTTCAGCAAATTACTCTCTTAAAAGTACTACTTCTTGTTCCTGTCTTTTTTATGGTATTTATAAATTGGGGTATTGAAACTTTTAAATGGAAATTTATAATTAAAAAACTCCAATATTTGTCATATAAGGAAAGTATAAAAGCTGTATTGGCCGGAATTACTGTTGCCATTTTCACACCTAATCGGGTAGGTGAATTTGGTGGGCGAATTTTTGCTTTAGAAAGAAAAAATAGGATAGCCGGAGTTTTTGCCACCTTACTTGGAGGCTATGCTCAACTATTAATAACCTTAATGTTTGGACTACTTGCTCTTCCTATTTATTTAAAGTCGTATCCTTCTCAATTTGAGCTGAATACAAATTACGACTTGTTTTTTTATATTTCCTTTGTAGTAATTCTTATAGCTTTATTCGTCTACTTTAAGATAAAGTTCTTTGCCCTGCTATTTGAAAGGTATATAAAAAATGATAGAAAAAAACGATTTGTTAGTTTTTTAAAAGAGTACCAAACCGGTGAACTCCTTACAATTCTTTTACTGAGTTTAACTCGTTATCTAATATTCACAAGTCAATTTCTGTTGCTTTTATATTTCTTCGGAATTAAGATTCCTTTTTTTCAAGGGATAATGAGTATTGGCCTGGTCTATTTTATAATGGCCATAATCCCTGTAGTATCCCTATTTGAATTTGGAGTTCGAGGAACAGTTGCTATTCTTGTTCTTGGTGCTTTTTCAACATCTTCTATAAGCATAATTGCTGCAACGCTACTCCTGTGGATAATTAATCTGGCACTACCTGCTGCTGTAGGTTCAATAGCACTTTATCGATTAAAGATTTAAGAAAAACGAATATTATGTTTGATTTTATGATTCTTGCTGTTGGCATTACTCTTATGATTATTGGTTTCATTGGTTGTGTTATTCCTGTTGTACCTGGACCTCCGCTTAGTTTCTTGGGAATGTTAGCTTTAGACTATACCAAATGGGGAGATTTTGACTCTGATTTACTATGGACTTTTGGATTAATTGCTGTACTTGTAACAGTAATGGACTACGTTGTTCCTCTTTGGGGAACAAAAAAGTTTGGTGGTAGTAAAGCTGGAATCTGGGGGGCATCAATAGGCTTACTTATTGGAATATTTATAGGCCCAGTTGGTATTTTATTTGGCCCATTCACTGGTGCATTTATTGGTGAATTAACACAAAATAACGATACAAATAAAGCTTTAAAAGCTGCTCTTGGAGCCTTTGTAGGATTATTAATGGGAGTTGGTTTAAAGCTGGCGGCATCTATAACAATGACATTTTTATTTTTGAAAGAGCTGTTTACATAAATACATGTTTTTAAATTCCTCGTATTAACTTTATATATTTTAATATTTAGTTAAGTGACTAATATTGAAGATTTGTATATTAGCATGAGATTTATCTATAACCATTTGCTAAAAATGAAAACACTAATTGTATATGCAACAAAACATGGCAGTAGTGAAAAAGCTGCCAATATGTTAAAAGAAAAATTAAAAGGTGAATTAGCAGTGCACAACATTGCTAAAAAAGGGTTACCCAACATTAACAATTTCGATGCTATAATTGTAGGGGGTTCAATACATGCCGGTATGATTCAAAAAAAGATAAAACATTTTTGCAATGACAATTCCGAACACCTACAAAAAGTGCACTTGGGCTTATACTTATGCTGCATGTATAAAGAAGAAGCACAAATGCAATTCGATAGTGCTTATAGTCAGGAATTGCGTGATTCTGCATTAATAAATGGCCTTTTTGGTGGTGAATTTTTGTTCGGAAAAATGAATTGGTTCGAAAGGTCGATTGTGAAAAAAGTTGTAGGAATAAACAAAAGCTTATCGAATATAGATCATGGAGCAATTGACCGATTTGCTGAAAAATTCAATCTGCTTCCAAGCCAATAAACTCATACGCTATTCTATAATATAAAATATTGCAGAACAATTTGAATAAAAATTCGTTGGTTCGCTGAATAATATAGATATTTGTACGACAAATAGGCCAGATTCTGGTCATAATAACTGAATTAAATGAAAACAAGCGGAAAATTAATGGATCCTATTGGACGTCTAATGGGATTGAGATATAAATCACATCCATGGCATGGTATTGACCTAGGAGAAAAAGCACCTGAATTAGTTACAGCTTTTATTGAAATGGTTCCTACCGATACCGTTAAATACGAAGTGGATAAATCAAGTGGATATTTACGAATTGACCGCCCACAAAAATATTCGAATGTAATACCGGCCTTATATGGTTTTTTACCACAAACCTATTGTGGCGAAGAAGTAGGAAAATATTGTGAAAAAAAGACTCAACTCAAAGATATTGTTGGAGATGGGGACCCATTAGATATTTGTATTCTTACTGAAAAAGCAATTACCCATGGCGATATAATAGCCATGGCGATACCAATAGGTGGTTTCAGAATGGTTGATGGCAATGAGGCTGATGATAAAATTATTGCTGTTTTGCGTAATGATGCTACTTATGGTGAAATTAAAAACATATCGGATTTACCTGAGATCGTAGTTGACAGATTAAAACATTACTTCCTTACTTATAAAGATATTCCAGGCGTTGAACAAGCAAATACTGAAATAACTCACATTTATGGAAAGGAAGAAGCTCTTGATGTTATTAAAGCATCAATGTCAGATTATATGAACTGGCTTGATAATATACAAGTAGCCTTATCGAGAGTTTAAAAAGTGCAAGTTTTTAAAGAAAATAAAGCTTTAGTTATCTGGTTTTTGCTTGCAAGTTTAGTATCCATTATTGGCTACTACAGCCCAATAAATGCTAACTTTTCAAGCAATGAAATTCAACAAGATACTTTAATTCACTTTACATTTAAAGCAGAGCAAAGACAAAAACTCAATGATTTATTTACCAACTTGAATAAACACCAGGATTTTAATGGTGTTGTTCTTGTTGGACAAAGTGATTCCATTTTTTATAGTGGGGCTTTTGGCCATGCCAACTATGCTATTGGCGACTCTTTAAGTTTACAATCCTCATTTCAATTGGCCTCTGTTTCAAAACAATTTACAGCGGTAGCCATTTTGCAATTGTACGAAAAAGAATTATTAGATTTGCATGACACCATTCAATGCTTCTTTCCTAATTTCCCATATAAGAATATTACTATTCATCAATTATTAGTGCACCGGGGTGGTTTAGCAAATTACCACTATTTTTTTCAACATATACCTACTACAGCTGATACAATAATCTCAAATTTAGATGTAGTTAATGAAATGATTGAGAAGAAACCAGAAGCATACTACAGTCCAAACAAACGCTATCATTATAGCAATACTGGCTACGCTATCTTGGCTGCTATTGTTGAGAAGGTAAGTGGCAAAAGCTTTCAGGACTATATAAAGGAGAATATTTTCAAACCCTTAAATATGCAAAATTCGTTTGCTTATAGAGGGAGTGATGATGAAAATATTGAAAATAAAACCATTGGGTATCTCCACCATTGGCGAAAAGCTGAAGATAATTATTTAGATGGAGTATTGGGCGACAAAGGCATTTATTGCAGTGCAGAGGATTTATTTAAATGGGATCAAGGCCTGTATAATAACATAATTATAAACTTTGACACCTTAAACCTGGCGTTTCACCCCATGGGAAAACCTAGCTTTTTTAAAGCTAATTACGGATATGGTTGGCGAATGCTTAATTGGGGAAATGATACTACAAAAGTACTTTTTCATGCTGGATGGTGGCATGGTTATAAAACTCTGCTTTTAAGAATACCAAAAGATAAAACAAGCATAATAATCTTAAATAACAGAAGTAGTGGGGCTATGACAAGAACAAAAACTCTATTAAACCTACTTTATCCCCAACAAACAGAAAAAAAAGATTCTGTTAAACAAGATTCTATATCGCTTGTTAGTTCATTAATGTAAAGTAAAGGTTCGTTAGCGTAAATAGTAGTAAAACAAACAACTCTAAACAATAATTTCCGTAAATCGAATATTATCTTTATATTTAATTCAAAGTTAAAAAGAGTATAATGCAGATGAAGAAAAAGGTGATTTTAATAGCGGTTTTAGTAGTAATTATAGGAGCTCCTGTAATTATTGGCTCATTTTTACCTAAAGAAAAAATTGTTACAGAGAAGACCTTTATTGATAAAATGTACTTTTTTATTCTTGCTGACATTACCAATCATTGGGAAGAACCCATGTGGCGTCATGAATTAGACACTATGTTGCATGTCCCCGAAATTGATGGGATGGATGTATGGAAAGAGTACTATAAAAATGGCGATTCGGTACTTTTAATGACTCAGGTTACTGGTCAAACAGACTATATTAGAATAATTGTAGATAATGATGGCAGATATAGGATGCGTTCAATTATGCTTGTAGATGTGCAAGGGAAAACTGCTATCCGAATGTCGGAAGAAATTTATACCGGGAATCCTATAAAACGCTTCATAAGCTTATTTAACGATACTAGTTCTGATCATCTGAAAGCTTACCTCGCTGATTTAAAAGAAAAAAATAAACCTAAAGAAATCGAAAACAAAGAAGGTAACTGGTAGGGAATTGCATTTTTGCAATTGCTTTCTTAAATATTCTAAGCATTTTATCGGGCTCGTAAATAAAGATTTCTCCATAATTAATAGATATCAAGCTGCATTGGACTGTTTTTATTTTTATTTTCAATCTTTCTTCTTAAATATATTTCAAACTCAAAGGCATTTATTATTTTTGCAGACTATTTTGTTGCAAGTTGTTAAAAATGAGCAACAGTAAACAACTAATTTGTAATTATACATTCAATGAGTAATCAAGAAATAGCTACCACTTACAATCCAGCAACTGCCGAAGATAAATGGTATAAATACTGGATGGACAATAACTTTTTCAAGTCAACTCCTGACGATCGTGAACCATATACTATTGTAATTCCTCCACCAAATGTAACTGGAGTATTACACATGGGACATATGCTAAATAATTCAATTCAAGATATTTTGGTTCGTAGAGCCCGTATGCAAGGAAAAAACGCTTGTTGGGTTCCGGGCACCGACCATGCCAGCATTGCTACTGAAGCAAAAGTTGTGGCTAAACTTAAAAACGAAGGAATTGAAAAGTCATCGCTAACTCGCGATGATTTTATGAAACATGCCTGGGAATGGAAAGAAAAACATGGTGGTATTATTCTTGAACAACTTAAAAAACTAGGAGCCTCGTGTGACTGGGATAGAACCAGCTTTACAATGGATGATAATTATTATGAGAGCGTAATTGACACTTTCATTGATTTATTCAATAAAGGTTTGATTTACCGTGGTGTTCGAATGGTAAACTGGGATCCTGAAGCTCAGACAGCCGTTTCTGACGAAGAGGTTATGCATACTGAAGAGAATTCGAAATTATATTACTTACGCTACAAAATTGAAGGTGAAGAAGATTTTGTGACCATTGCGACCACGCGTCCAGAAACAATATTAGGAGATACAGCAGTATGTATAAATCCTAACGACGAGCGTTTTACTCATTTAAAAGGCAAACGTGTTTTAGTACCATTAATTAATCGTTCGATTCCAATTATTGAAGACCAATATGTAGATATGGAGTTTGGTACTGGTTGTTTGAAAATAACTCCAGCTCATGACCTAAATGACTATGAAATTGGGAACCGCCATGGCTTAGAAAGTATTGATATTTTTAACGACAATGGTACGCTGAGCGAAAATGCACAACTATATGTTGGTAAAGATAGATTTGAAGCTCGCAAAGAGATAATGCCTGATTTGGAAAAAGCAGGTAATGTGGTGAAGATTGAAGATTACAATAATAAAGTTGGCCGTTCAGAGAGAACCAATGCAGTAATTGAGCCAAAGCTTTCAATGCAATGGTTCTTGAAAATGGAAGATATTTCAAAACCTGCATTAGATGTGGTAATGAGCGATGAAGTACAATTCCATCCTGCAAAATTTAAAAACACATACAAACACTGGATGGAAAACATTCAGGATTGGTGCATTAGCCGTCAGCTTTGGTGGGGACAACGCATTCCTGCTTACTATATTGGGAAAACCAATGAGTTTGTTGTTGCTAAAACCATTGATGAAGCTATAGAATTAGCCAAAACAAAAACAGGAAATACCAACCTAACTGCAAACGACTTGCGCCAAGAAGATGATGTAATGGATACTTGGTTTAGTAGTTGGTTATGGCCTATCTCTGTATTCGATGGAATTCATAACCCCGATAATGAAGAAATAAATTATTATTACCCTACCAATGATTTAGTTACTGCCCCTGAAATTATGTTCTTTTGGGTAGCACGAATGATTATTGCAGGTAAAGAATATAGAAAAGACATACCATTTAAAAATGTTTATTATACGGGAATTGTACGTGACCAGCAACGTAGAAAAATGTCAAAATCGTTGGGCAACTCTCCTGACCCATTGTTGTTAATTGATAAATATGGTGCTGATGGTGTTCGTGTAGGAATGTTGCTTTGCTCTCCTGCAGGTGGTGACTTATTATTCGATGAGTCGTTACCGGAACAAGGACGTAACTTTTCAAATAAAATATGGAATGCATTTCGCCTAGTAAAAAACTGGGAGTCTGATGCAAGCATCGAACAGCCTGAATCAGCAAAAGTAGGTATCGAATGGATGAATGCCAAACTAAGTGAAACTTTAGAAACTTTAAATGATCATTTTGATAAATTCCGTTTATCAGATGCTTTAATGACTGTTTACCGGTTATTCTGGGATGATTTTTCATCGTGGTATTTGGAGATTGTAAAACCTGCATACCAAAAACCTTGTGATAAAGCAACATATGATTCAACTATAGCAATATTTGAAAAGCTATTGAAACTATTGCACCCATTTATGCCATTTATTACCGAAGAACTATGGCATCTAATTAATGAAAGAGAAGAAAAAGATTGCGTAATGTTAGCTCAATGGCCAGCAGTTGAAAATTTCAATGCGGCTAAATTGGCAAAATTTGAAGATGCAAAAGCAGCTATTTCAGAGATAAGAACTGTTCGTAAAAAACGAAATATATCGTACAAAGATCAATTAGCCTTAATGGTAAATGACGGTACTGATGGTTACGCAACTGAAAACGATGCGGTAATTATTAAAATGGGTGGTTTAACAGGCATTGAAAAAGTTAATGGTAAAGTTGATAACTCAGCTCCGTTTATGGTTAAAACCAGCGAATTCTTTATTCCACTTGGCAACAACATTGATGTTGAAGCTGAATTAGAGAAACTTGAAAAAGAATTGGCTCGCCACCAAGGCTTTTTAAAAGGAGTTATGGGCAAACTGAATAACGAGAAATTTGTTAGCGGTGCGCCTGAACATGTTGTGGCAATTGAAAAGAAAAAACAAGCCGATGCTGAAGCAAAAATTAAAGCCATTGAAGAACAAATGGCCGGTTTAAAGAAATAAAGAAAGTTTTATTCGTATGTAGTAAGCTCCAAAGTAAATTACCTTGGGGCTTCTTTTTTATAGTTACATTATATTTCAAAACAAAGGCCAACTACCTACTCGGTAATTAATCTCTTTAAATAAACCTATGTTAAACAAGTATTGTAGTTAATGTTTTATGTATAAAAACAATCTGTCCGGATTGCTTTTCTTATTTCACATCCTCTATTCTTTTAACATATTTACCATAAGAAATTAATATGCCTATTTTATTGTTTAGACCTGGGCAATGTAGTTTCCCCTAATAATAAAGTCTATTTTTTTATATTTTATTCAAATAACAATTAAAAAACATCTCATTAAAATCCTTCTTCACATTTAATTCTTATATATTAGAATACTTTAATTCCTAACATGCGTAATACTCAAAAAAAAATACTATGCTAAATAAGGTTCTAACTTCGTTAATTATTGCATTCACTGTGGCAAATACCTATGCTGTAGAAGGAATGTGGCTGCCCATTTTGTTAGCAAAATACAACATAGAAGAAATGCAAGCCACTGGGTTTAAGTTAACAGCTCAAGATATTTAT
>Ga0316187_10000809_pt1 | contig 25804 bp, 21 predicted proteins | sample CroRivburrow1_MG_FD_204927 | JGI IMG/M metagenome (GOLD analysis project Ga0316187, IMG submission 204927) | Coastal sediment microbial communities from Maine, United States - Cross River worm burrow 1 | ecosystem: Environmental > Aquatic > Marine > Coastal > Sediment | place: USA: Maine...
CATCACGGAAGAGGCAGCACGTTTCTGCGAGGGTGAGCTGGCGCCGTTGAATCGCTCCGGCGATGAGCAGGGCTGCACGTTTGCGGACGGCGCCGTGACCGTACCCTCAGGATTCAAGGCCGCCTACCAGAAATACATAGAAGGTGGCTGGGCCGGGCTCTGTGGCGAAGCGGAGCATGGCGGTCAGGGCCTGCCGGACAGTTTCGGCCTGGTTCTCGAGCACCTGATGGCGGCGGCGAATCCCGCCTGGACCATGTACCCGGCCCTGTCCCGGGGTGTGGTGGAAGCCCTCGAGCATCATGGCAGCTCAGAGCAGAAAGCCCAGTTTCTGCCGAAGCTGCTGTCCGGCGAGTGGACGGGAACCATGTGTCTCACCGAGCCGCACGCCGGTTCGGACGTGGGCCTGGTGCGGACCAAGGCCGAGGTGCAGGCAGACGGCAGCTACCTGATCAGCGGCACCAAGATCTTCATCTCCGCCGGCGAGCACGATCTGTCGGACAACATCGTCCACCTGGTGCTGGCGCGGACGCCGGAAGCGCCGGAAGGCACCCGCGGCATCAGCATGTTCGTGGTGCCGAAATTCGATCTGGACGGCAGCCGCAACGGCGTGGTCTGTGGCGGCATCGAAGAGAAGATGGGCATTCACGGCAATGCCACCTGCATGCTGCATTTCGAGACAGCTCGCGGTTACCTGGTGGGCGAGGAAAACCGCGGCATGCGCAACATGTTCACGATGATGAATGCGGCCCGCATCGTGGTCGGCCTGCAGGGCGTCTGTCAGGCGGAATCGGCCCTGCACGACGCGACGGAGTATGCGAAAGAGCGCCTGCAGATGCGCGCGTTGAGCGGCCCTAAAGCGCCTGATGAGGCGGCGGATCCGATCATCGTGCACCCGGACGTGCGGCGGATGCTGCTGACTCAGCGGGCCATCGTCGATGGCGGGCGGCTGCTCGTTTACCTGACCGGGCAGATATCGGATGTGGCGGCGTTCGGGGCCGACGAGGAGGCGCAGGCCGCACAGGATCTGCTCGATTTTCTGACCCCGATCGTCAAGGGCCTGCTCACGGAGCTTGGCTTCGAGTCGGTGAACCTGGGACTGCAGATCTACGGCGGCCATGGCTTCATCCGGGAAAACGGCATGGAGCAGCGGGTGCGTGATACCCGGATCACGCTCCTTTATGAGGGCACCACGGGCATTCAGGCCCTGGATCTGCTCGGACGGAAGATCCTGCAGACGCAGGGTCCGGGTCTGGCGGGCTTCATCGGGCTGATGAACGAGCTTGCGGGAGAGCTCGATCAACACGATGACGAATTCATCGCCGGCATCGCGCCGCTGCTCAGAGCTCACGCCGAGGACTGGGACGGGCTGGCTAAATCGCTGATGGGCAAGGCGATGGAAAATCTGGACGAAGTGGGCGCAGCTTCGGTGGATTTCCTGTTCTACAGCGGCTATCTGTGTCTGGCCTACTGCTGGGCCCGAATCGCAGTTACGGCCGCCGACGGCGATGGCGGGGACCCCTACCTCGAGAGCAAACTCGCGGCGGCGAAGTTCTACTTCGCGCGCATTCTGCCACGCGTGCTCGCGCATAAATCGGCCATCGAAGCCGGTGCGGAGACGCTGATGAACGGATCGGTCGAGAGCTTCGGTCCCTTCTGATCACAATTATTTGCTGATTACTGACTACGGGAAGGCACATGCTGGAATATAAAGCACCAGAGCGGGACATCGATTTTCTGCTCTTCGACCTGTTCAAAGTCCAGGAGCGCTGGGCTGAGATCCCGGCGCTGACCGAGATTTCCGAGGAGCTGGCTCGGGCGGTGATCTCGGAAGCCGGTCGCGTAGCGGGCGAAGTCATGGCGCCGACCAACCAGCCCGGTGACGAGGCGGGCTGCAGCTGGGATGACGGCGTAGTGACCACGCCGCCCGGCTTCAAGGCGGCCTTCGATGAGATGGCTAGCGGCGGCTGGCTGGGCCTTTCCGGCAACCCGACCTACGAAGGACAGGGCATGCCCAAGGTGCTTGGTTGCGTGATCGAGGAGATGTTCTGGGCGGCCAACACGAGCCTGTATCTGTACGGCACGCTCACCACGGGCGCCTGTATCTGCATCGACAGTCATGGCACCGAGGCGCAGAAGAGCACCTATCTGCCGAAACTCTACAGCGGCCAGTGGACCGGGGCGATGGACCTGACAGAGCCCCACGCCGGCACCGACCTCGGCATCATCCGCACCCGGGCCGTGCCCCATGCGGACGGCAGCTACCGGATCTCCGGCACCAAGATCTTCATCACCAGCGGTGAGCACGACATGGCGGAGAACATCGTCCACCTGGTGCTGGCCAAGCTGCCGGATGCGCCGGCCGGCTCGAAGGGCATATCGCTGTTCATCGTGCCGAAGTTCCTGCCGGATGCCGATGGCGGCGTCGGCGAGCGCAATGCGGTGGCCAGCGGCAGCATCGAGCACAAGATGGGCATCCGCGGCAGCGCGACCAACGTCATGAACTACGACGAGGCGGTAGGCTTCATGGTGGGCGAGCCGAATCAGGGGCTTGCCTGCATGTTCACCATGATGAACTACGAACGCCTTTCCGTCGGTCTGCAGGGGCTTGGCGCTGGCGAACTGGCGTATCAGCAGGCCGCCCGCTATGCCCGGGACCGGCTGCAGGGTCGGTCGAGCAGCGGCCCGAAGAATCCGGACGGGCCTGCGGATTCGCTGCTCGTGCATGCGGACGTGCGCCGCATGCTGCTCACCGTTCGCACCCTCACCGAAGCGGGACGGGCGTTCGCCATATTCACCGGCATGCAGCTCGATCTGGCGAAGCACGCGGGCGATGAGCAGGCGAACCGGGTCGGCGAGCTGCTCACACCCATTGCCAAAGCCTTTCTCACTGACAGGGGCTTTGATGCGGCGGTGATGGCACAGCAGGTATTTGGCGGCCATGGTTTCATCAGAGAGTGGGGGGCAGAGCAGATTGTCCGGGATGCCCGGATCGGCCAGATCTACGAAGGCACCAATGGCATACAGGCAGCCGATCTGATTGGTCGCAAGGTGCTGAGAGACGGCGGTGCGACGCTGACCGCTCTGCTGGAGAGCTTTGACGTGGCCGGCGTGGATGAGGTGTATCGCAGCGAGCTGGAGGCGGCATTCGCCCGGGTCGGCAAGGCGCTCGAGCATGTTCAGGGTCAGGTCAATGAGGACCCGGACCTGCCGGGTGCGGTGGCGACGGATTTCCTCGATCTGATCGGCTACACGCTCTACGCCTGGTTCTGGGCGGAGATGGGCTCGCGGGCCGGTGCTGACGAGTTCGGCCGGGACAAGCGGGAATGTGCCGCCTTCTACTTCGCGCGCATCCTGCCGCGCACGCTAGGGCTCGAAGCGAGCATCCTCTCGAGTTCGTCCTGCGTGATGGGGCTCGAGGAAGACGCCTTCTAGACGGGCTAGCCTGCCGGATCCGGGCAGGGGTGTGCAGCCGCGCGGCTCGGGTCGCACACCGAGATGGACTTCATGAACACGGCCCAGCCGCCGATCTCCGTTTCCTCGATCGGTGGCGCCTCGTCTTTCGGGATCGGATCGCCGCGCATTGCCCGGGTGATCACATAGAAATAATCATTGCCCTGGATCGTCTTGATCATGCTGACTTCTGAGCGCTCGGTGGACCGGTCCATGTGGCAGACAAGCAGGTACACGGAAGTGGGGTAGCCGTTCTCCAGCCCGGAGAACGTCGGGTAGGAACGGAAGGTGCCGCAGGCATAGTCTTTGCCTGAATTCATGAGCTCGATGAATTCGATGGGGTCAGGCAGCGGATCTTCCTGCATGGATTCGAAAGTGATCCGTCGGGTCCAGGCGTCTTCCAGCTCGTCGTCCGGGATGTACTCGGCGCGTCGGAGATTGCCGATGTCGGTGGTGCCTGTTCGACGCCAACCCTTGGGTGGTTGGGCGATGAGTTGCTCGGCTGCGGCAGCAGCCATCTCAGTGGCCGCCTGCGCGTCCGCAGCCCCAGTCTCGGTCTCAGTCTCGTTCGCCGATGTGTCCGTCGCTGCCACACAGGCCGAGCACAGCATGAGGCCGAGGGCGAGTAGTCCCGCACGTGGCATCATGCCTTCTGCCTCGGAAACGACCAGGGGTGAGAGGCGGACAGGCCACCGTCGACGGCGATCGCCTGTCCGTTCACGTAGCTGGCCCGGTCACTCAGCAGGAAACAGGCCATCTGGCCGATCTCATCGGGCTGGCCGAAGCGCCGGGTGGGGTTGATCTGGCCGATCCTGTCCATGGTGCCTCGCTCTTCAGCCATCTCGAACACGGGCCTGGTCATGCCGGTCTGAATCAGTCCAGGACAGATGGCGTTGATTCGAATCGGCTCGCCATAGAGCTGGTAGGCCACCGTCTGCACGATGCTGATCACGCCCGCCTTGCTGGCGCTGTAGTCGACGCCGCCGGCGTTGGCACGAAGTCCGGCCACCGACGCCGTGCAGACGATGGCGCCGCCGCCTGATTTCTTGAGCTCCGGCACCGCGTGCTTCACAGCCAGGAACACACCAATGGTGTTCACACCGAGGGTGCGCTGCCAGTCTTCCACCGACAGCTCCAGCATGGGTTTGCCGCCGCCGCCCACGCCCGCGTTGGCGTAGATGCCATCCAGACCGCCGAAGGCGGAGACTGCCTGGGCGACGTAGTCCCGGACGGCGCCTTCGTCACTCACGTCCGCCTGCACTGCCAGCGCCTGACCGCCGGCCTCGCCGATCATCGCAGCGGTCTCCTGAACGCTCTCCGCCAGATCCACAGCCAGCACTGCCGCGCCTTCTTCTGCGGCCAGCTGGCTGGTTGCCCGGCCGATGCCGCTGCCGGCGCCGGTGATGATGAGTCGTTTGCCGTCGAGCATGCCCATGAGTCGATTCCTTCTCGTCGATACCTTCAGATTGCCGATTCGTTGGCGGCGCGAAGCCGTTCCGGAAGACGGGCGTAGATGCCGCCGAAGCTGCCGTTCGACATGATGACGAGATGCCGGCGCCGCTGCGGCAGCTTGGCAAGCGCATCCATCAGCCGATCCAGGTCGTCGTGCTGGTGCGCGGGCACCACGCAGGCCTGTACCACCTCTGACAGATCCCATTTGATGTTCTCGCCCCGGAACCAGTACACGGCATCTGCGGCCGCGCAGCAGGTGGTGAGCTCGTCGCGCAGGGTGCCCAGCGACATGGTGTGAGACCGGGGCTCGACGATGGCGATGATCTCGTCGTTGCCTACCTGTTTGCGCAAGCCCTGCAGCGTTTTGCGGATGGCGGTGGGATGGTGGGCGAAATCGTCGTAGACGAAGGTCTCGCCCACTTCCGCGATCAGGTCCATGCGGCGCAGCACGCCGCTGAAATCAGATAGCGCATCGATGGCCCGTTCCGGCTGAACGCCGGCGTGCCGTGCTGCGGCGATGGCCGCCAGGCCGTTCATCATGTTGTGCTCGCCCAGCTGCGACCAGCGCACCATACCCAGATTGTCATCGTTCAGAAAAACGTTGAAGGCGGTGCCCTCGGTGCTTTCGGCGCGCCATTGCTCACCGTTGTCCTGCTCGAGCGCCGGCCGATGGGAAGCCGGGCCGAAACGTGCGGTCGGCGTCCAGCAGCCCATCTGCAGCACTTCATGCACGTTGTCGTCGCTGGCGGGGGCGACGATCAGCCCGCCGCCCGGGATGGTGCGGATCAGATGGTGGAACTGGGTCTGGATGGCCGCCAGATCCGGGAAGATGTCCGCGTGATCGTATTCCAGATTGTTGATGATCAGCGTGCGTGGGTGGTAGTGGACGAACTTCGAGCGCCGGTCGAAGTAGGAGGTGTCGTACTCGTCCGCCTCCACCACGAAGAACGGATCCTTGCCGAGCCTTGCGGAAACGTCGAAGTTTTTCGGCACGCCGCCGATCAGGTAGCCTGGCGCCAGCCCCGCCTGCTCGAGAATCCAGGCCAACATGCTGGCCGTCGTGGTTTTGCCGTGCGTGCCGGAAACGGCCAGTACCCAGCGGTCGGCAAGGATCTCCCTGCCGAGGAACTCGGCGCCGGAGGTATAGGGCAGGCCGCGCTCGAGGACGTACTCCACGCCCGGATGCCCGCGCGGCAGCCCGGCGTTGCCGATCACCACCAGATCCGGCTCCGGATCGAGCTGGGTGGGGTCGAAACCCTCATAGATGGCGATGTTTGCCCTCGAGAGCTGATCACTCATGGGCGGGTACAGGGCTTTGTCCGATCCGGACACCCGATACCCCTTCTCTTTGGCGAGTTGGGCAAGGCTGCCCATGAGGGTGCCGCCGATACCGAGAAAGTAGATGTGCTTCTGTTCCGCTGCGCTCACATCAGGCCCCGATGGCGGTGTAGCCCGCCGCGCCGCTCAGCATGGAGATACCGAGGGCCAGCAGCACGCCGATGCCGAGCTGCACGTTCAGGGATTTGGAGAGGATGTAGCCGGAGATCGCCAGCCCCCAGAAACCGTAGCCGAGCTGAACCGCGAGCTGGAAGCGGTCGTCGAGCGATGAAAGGATGGCCACGTCGAGCAGACCGTAGAGCGCCGTGATGATCAGATCACAGCCGAAGATGGCGGTGAGCGTGGTGGTGAAGCGATCGGGTACCTCACGTAGATAGGTGGCGAGCCAGAGCAGACCAGCATAAGCCGCCTGATTCACCAGAACCAGCGTGCTGATGCTGATCAGTGATTCATTCGCCTCGCTCGCGATGAGCGAAGACACGAGCACGCTCGTCAGCAGGTTGGCGATCACCACGGCAGTGACGAACCAGCTTTCCGATGGCACATGGGCGGGACTCTGGCGGAGCAGACAGATACGCCAGAACATCTGCAGGACGACTTTCATTTGATACCGGTAGGAGAAACTTCGTATTGAGAGTGTGAGAAATTCTCGCACAAATCTCTGCCATCGCGGAGAATGCGCGCTCGAAATCCTTGAGCCTTTTCACACCATGCCGAAAGCCAATGCCTTTTATGCCCAATCCGGCGGGGTCACCGCCGTCATCAACGCCACCGCCTGCGGTGTGCTGGAAACCGCTCGCGCGAATCGTGATCGGATCGGCAAGGTTTATGCGGGGCGGAACGGCATCATCGGTGCGCTCACTGAAGAGCTGATCGATACGAGCAAAGAGAGCAAGTCGGCCATTGCCGGGCTACGCTCCACCCCCTCCGGCGCCTTTGGTTCCTGCCGCTACAAGCTCAGGTCGTTCGAGGAGAATGAGCGGGAGTACCGACGTCTGATCGAAGTTTTTCAGGCTCACAACATCCGCTACTTCTTCTACAACGGCGGCGGTGATTCCCAGGACACGGCGAACAAGGTCTCTCAGCTCGGCGACCAGCTCGGCTACCCGCTCACCTGCATCGGCATCCCGAAGACGGTGGACAATGACCTGCCGCTGACCGACACCTGCCCGGGCTTCGGCAGCGTGGCCAAATACGTGGCCGTATCCACCCGGGAGGCATCGCTTGATGTGGCGAGCATGTGCGAGTCCTCCACCAAGGTGTTTGTGCTCGAAGTGATGGGCCGGCATGCGGGCTGGATCGCGGCGGCGGGTGCGCTGGCGCAGGAAAAGCCGGGCGATGCCCCGCACATCATTCTCCTGCCCGAGGTGCCGTTTCAGAAGGCTAAGTTTCTCCGGCGCGTAAAAGAAGTGGTCAACGACAAGGGCTACTGCGTGATCGTGGTCTCAGAAGGTGCTCAGTATAAGGACGGCACCTTCGTGGCGGACGCGGGTGGCAAGGATGCCTTCGGCCACACCCAGCTCGGCGGGGTCGCGCCAGCCATTGCGCAGATGATCAAGGACAGGCACGGCTACAAGTATCACTGGGCCGTGGCCGACTACCTGCAGCGCGCCGCCCGGCACATCGCCTCGAAGACCGATGTGGAGCAGGCCTACGCCGTCGGCAAGGCTGCGGTGGAGTTCGCACTGGCCGGCAAGGACAAAGTGATGCCCACGATCGTTCGCACCAGCGATGTGCCCTACCGCTGGAAGATCGGCGAGGCGAAGCTGTCCCGGGTCGCAAACGTCGAGCGCATGATGCCGAACAGCTACATCACAAAAGATGGTTTTGGTATCACGGCCAGGGGTAAGCGCTACCTGGCGCCGCTTATAGCGGGTGAGGACTACCCCACCTACAAAAACGGCGTGCCCCAGTACGTGACGCTGAAAAACGAGCTGGCGAAGAAGAAGCTGAAGCCGTTTAAGGTCTGATCCTGCTGACGGTCATTACCGCTTCGGGAAGCGGGACCAAAAAAAGGGAGCCAGTTGGCTCCCTTTTTCGTTGCGCCCAGGTGATCTATCAAACCGCCTGGCGATCGCCTGCTCAGATGAGCAGGTCTCCTTGTTTAAACAAGGAGAGGCGCAGAATCACGTGTCATTGCGCCACTGCTCGTTATACGAGCAGCGGTGCAATGACCAAGCTCACAATCGCCATCACGTTGATGAGGATGTTCATGGACGGACCGGAGGTGTCCTTGAAGGGGTCACCCACGGTGTCGCCGACGACGACTGCCGCGTGAACGTCCGAGCCTTTGCCGCCCAGGTTGCCTTTCTCAACGTACTTCTTGGCGTTATCCCAGGCGCCACCGGCGTTCGCCATGGTCAGTGCGAGCAGCACACAGCCGAGCAGACCGCCACCCAGGGTGCCGCCGAGCGCGGCCGGGCCGAGGCCGAAGCCGACGATGGGCGGAACCAGTACGGCGATGGTGCCGGGCAGCAGCATGCGACGCAGTGCGGCCGAGGTGGCGATGTCCACACACTTTTCGGTATCCGGCTCGGCGTTGCCTTCGAGCAGACCGGGAATCTCGCGGAACTGACGGCGGATTTCCTGGATCATGTCCATCGCCGCGTCGCCAACGGCCGTCATGGTGATGGAGGCAATCAGGAATGGAATCATGCCGCCGATGAACAGGCCGATGAGCACGTCCGGATCACCGATGTGCAGCGAGAATGTCGGATCCGAAGCAGAGATCGTCTCCACGAAGGCCGCGATGATGGCGAGTGCTGCGAGTGCGGCCGCGCCGATGGCGAAACCCTTGCCGATGGCGGCGGTGGTGTTACCCAGCTCATCGAGAGAGTCGGTGATCTTGCGGGTTTCTTCACCCAGACCACCCATTTCGGCGATGCCACCGGCGTTGTCTGCTACCGGACCGTAGGCGTCGATGGCCATGGTGTAGCCCACTGTGGCCAGCATGCCGAGGGCGGCGATGCCGACGCCGTAGAGGCCAGCCATGGAGGTGGAGATCCAGATGATGCCGCAGATGGCCAGAACCGGAACTACCACGGACTGCATGCCGACTGCCAGGCCGGTGATCATAACGGTCGCCGAACCGGTCTCACCGGATTCCGCGATCTTCACGATCGGAGAAGAGGAGGTGTAGTACTCGGTGACCAGGCCGATGATGATGCCGCCGACGGCGCCGGAGAGCACCGACCACCAGATCGCGGCGTCCAGACCCATGCCGGTGATAACGAAGTAAGCGGCAATAATGAACAGAGTCGGCGCGCCGATGGTGCCGAAGCGGAGCGCTACGCCGGGCTCCTGGCCGGACATGGCGCGGACGATGCCGATACCGATCAGGGAGCAGATCAGACCTACAGACGCGAGCAGCAGTGGCAGACCCATGAGCGTTGCCCGTGCCTCTTCTACGTCCAGTCCCGGTGCCAGGTCGCTGATGCCTGTCATTGCCAGGGTCGAAGCGATGGCGATGGTAGCGATCATGGCGCCGCAATAGGACTCGAAGATGTCGGAGCCCATACCGGCCACGTCGCCCACGTTGTCGCCCACGTTGTCGGCGATCACGCCCGGGTTGCGGGGGTCGTCTTCCGGGATGCCGGCTTCGATCTTACCCACCAGGTCTGCGCCTACGTCGGCGCTCTTGGTGAAGATGCCGCCGCCGACCCGGGAGAAGAGGGCGACGACCGATGCACCCATGCCGAAGCCGTGGATCTGGTGTGCCGTTTCCGGATCGCCGCCGAAGAAGTAGTAGAGCGAGCCAAGGCCGAGCAGACCCATGGACGCCACGGTGAGGCCCATGATGGAACCACCGAAGAAGGCGACTGACAGGGCCGCTGGCGCGCCATGCTGGTGTGCGGCCGTGGTGGTGCGCACATTGGCCTTGGTGGCCGTGAACATGCCGATCCAGCCGGCGATACCCGAAGACAGGGCACCGACGATGTAGGCAATGGCGGTATTCGTGCCCAGCGCCAGGTACAGGATGACCAGCAGGATGCCGCCAAACAGCGCCAGCATGGAGTATTCCCGGCGCATGAAGACCATGGCCCCGGTGTGAATGGCGTCGGCGATCTTTTTGATCTTCTCATCGCCTTCGTCGTAGCGCATCACCAGTCCAAAAATGATGAAGGCCACAATCAAGCCTAAGATACCGAATATCGGCGGTATCAAGGATGTATCTATCATTGGTTTCCCCAACTCTCGACGACCGAAACAAGAAAATAGGCAGGAAACCGACCCTGGCGCTTCTGACGGCACCTGATACGTGGACTCGGTGAACCCCTGCCCGGTTTGAGCGGCGCGTATTCTAAACGGATCGGTTGGGGATTAGAAACTTGGGTTTTGTTCTGTCTTTTTGGTGGTTTCGGCGTCGGCGAGGGCGCGAAAGGCGTTTTCGGGAACGCTCCGAATCCGGCTCCGCCGGATCCGTTCATCCCTGAGCGCTCAGGCACGGCACATCCCTGTGCCGTGACTGCCCCGCCAACGCCTTTCGCGCCCTCGCCAACGCTCAAGATCCTGCAGAATTCGATCAGCACAGTGCCAATCCGGCATGGACGGTGGGGTCAATGCCAGGTTTCAGCAGGTCGGCTGAAGGTCAGCCCTGTGTGAGGAGGGCTCTGAGGTCGATGATGGCGGCATTGGCTCTCGAGATGTAGGACGCCATCACCAGCGAGTGGTTGGCCAGCAGGCCCAGGCCGTCGCCGTTCAGGACGATGGGGCTCCAGAGGGTGTCCTGAGTCGGTTCCAGCTCACGGATGATCTGCTGCAGGCTGACCCGGGCGTTCTTCTTGTCCAGCACGTCGCCGAAATCCTGCTCCATGGCCCGGAGCAGCTGGATGAGCGCCCAGGTCTGGCCGCGGGCCTCATAGAAGACGTCGTCGATCTCGAGCCAGGACGTTTTGTTTTCCTGTTCAGCGGGGGCTGCCGTGGCCATGGCGGCGGCCGAGTCGCCGGCCAGGTCGATGTTCAGCTGGCGCTTGCCGACGCTGGTGGATAAGCGCTGGGAAAGGCTGCCGAGGCGGGTTTCGACGCCCTGCAGCCAGCGCTGCAGGTTGTCGGCCCGGGCATAGAACTGGGCGTTCGGGTCCGTTGGGTCCGCCAGGCGCTCGAGATAGGCCTCCAGGTAGCGGATCCCGGCCCGGTACTCACTCTCGGAAGGTGGCAGGGCCCAGCTGGCGTTGTCGAAGAAGAATTTACCTTCTGCCTCGCGCAGGTCCTCGTCTTCCACGGACTGGCTCTGGGACCGGGAGAAGTCGATGCGGAAGGCGCGGGCGGCGTCTCGGATCTGGGTGAGCACGCCGAACTCCCAGTTGGGTACGTTGTCCATCCACACGCCCGGTGGAAACAGATCGTTGGAGAGGTAGCCGCCCCGCTTGTCGAGCAGGGTTTCTGCCAGCCGGATCAGGGTGGTGGTGGCGATGTAGCCGGTCACCAGCTCCCGGTTGTTGGCCTGGGCGTGCTCCAGGGCATTGGCGCGGGCATCGAACAGATCCGGCTCATAGTCCCACCACCAGGCGAGCAGCAGGACGAGCGCCAGATAGGCGACGATGGCGGCAACGCCGGCACGCACGATCAGATTGCCGGTACCGGCTGCGTTGTCAGCTGACTGCCAGAACTTCCAGTTCATACTTCTTCCTTAGATTGAGCCGCGGCCTCTATGTGTTGCGCACCTGGTGTCATGCACCTGTTTGTCTCGCATCTTGTCTCGCATCTTGTCGCGCACCGTCTTGTGCGCCTCATTGCGCGCCCACGGCGATCCGCTCGAAGATGATCTCGCGCACCGTGCCGTCTGTGAACTCGAGCTGCACCGGCAGTTCGGTATCCAGCGATCTTACCCCGAACAGCATCAGGTGACGCCCGCCCGGCTCGAACCGAAGCGTCTCGCCCGCCGGGATCTCGACGGTCTTGAGGCGCCGCATGCGCATCACGCCGTCATCCATGCGGGTGGTGTGGATCTCCATGGCCCGCACGGTATCGGCCCTGGCGCCGGTCAGCGTGACGGCCGAGCCCGTTCGGTTGTGCACGTCCATATAGGCGACGGTCTTGTCCTGGCCCGGAATCAGCGCCCGTACCCTGGCGTTGTCGATCAGCACGTCAGGCGCTGGACTGCAGCCGCCCGCCAGCAGCAGCCCGCTGACTAGAAGGGTGGGCAGGCGGATGCTGTTTTTTTCGCTACGCACTGGCAGGGTCCTCGAAGCAGAGAATGTCCACCGCTGCAGGCGACGCGATCTTCACCTGTGCGCGGACCCGATTGTCCCCGCGCGCGGCGTTCATCTGCTGGAATACCCAGCGACCCTCGGCATCATTGGAAACGTTGATGGTGACCCGGCAGTCGCCTTCTTTGGCGATCTGACCCAGCCGCTCGAGTTTCGGGCTCAGCGTCGCGCTGCGCTCGGCCACCAGACGCCAGTCCAGGGTCTCCCGGGTGCGTTCGGCGGATTCGACCAGGGCGATCTGGTGCGCCATGGTCGCCACGGGCGGGTATTCCGGGTAAATCATGCGCGCTTTCGAGACCATCGCGTCTGCCTTCAGCAGCTGATCCGCATCCAGCGCCGTCTGCGCCTGAACGAGAAAATGCTCTGCGAGCCGGGTGAGGCCGGCCAGCGCGTGCTCGTTATCCGGATCCTCGAAAAGCACGTCGTGATAGATGGACATGGCACTGCCCCGGGACGGGTAAATGAGATGGTCCTGCCGTTCGGCGGCCTCGGCAGCGTCCAGCAGGGCGTCGATCTCTGTGGTCCCCGCCAGTGCCGCGTTGGGGCTCAGACACGCGCACAGAGCGATGCCCAGCCAGGCAGCCCGCGCCAGGATGGCGGTTCGCTCGGTCAGATCTGGAAAAATCCGGACGATTGGCCGCGAAATGCGGTTATTTTCACTAAAATGCAACGAGTTCACGGCGGTGCATCGAGGGACGCACTATATTGCCCGGTCATCTGGCGAACTCCAACGACTTTGGCGTGTCCCTTTAAACAACGCGAGTGATTACGCAAATGGACCAGCGGACAGACTTCATGGGTAACTCAACCGCCTGCCGACGAACGATAAACGTCATTTTATTTGCTCTTATGGGTGCTTTGCTGCCATCTGTGGCGCTGAGTGCCGGCTCGCTGCTGGACGGTGCAGACGCGAGCACGGACAAGGTGGATGAGTGGTCTTTCGAGGAACCGGAATTCCTGCATGTGGATGAAGCCTTCGTTCTGAACGCCGAGGTCGGCCAGGATGGCTCGGTGCTGGCCCGCTGGGAGATTGAGGACGGCTACTACCTGTATCGCCATCGCTTTGCCTTCAGCTCCCGGATCGATGCGGAACATGCTGCCACCCCGGTCACCTTTGGCGAGGCGGAAATTCCACCGGGCAAGAAGAAGGTGGACGAATACTTCGGCGAGGTGGAGGTTTACTACCACGAAGCTCAGGCCCGGGTGCCGGTGGTCGATGGGGCCGGTATCGTCGAGGTGGGCATCGAATATCAGGGCTGTGCGGACGCCGGCCTTTGCTACCCGCCTGAAACCAAGTGGGTGGCGCTGACCGTTGGCTCGTCCGGTGGCAGCACCTCCGGCGGCAACTCTGCGGAGTCCGCTGCCGGCGCTTCCGCTTCCGTCACCAGCGGCATCGTTCCGCAGACCGAGGAGCGGGCACTGGCCGCCACCCTGGCCGAGGGTGGCCTGGCGACGGCACTGATGCTGTTCTTTCTGGGTGGCGTAGCGCTCGCCTTTACCCCGTGCGTGCTGCCCATGGTGCCCATTCTGTCGAGCATCATCGTCGGCGATTCAGAGCAGATGAACCGGCGTCGAGCCTTCACCCTGTCCGTTGCCTATGTGCTCGGCATGGCCGTCACCTACGCGGCGCTCGGCGTGCTTGTGGGTCTGTTCGGGGCCAGCGTCAATCTGCAGGCAGCGCTGCAATCCCCTGGCGTGCTGGTCTCCTTCGCAATCGTATTCGTGCTGCTTTCCCTTTCCATGTTCGGCTTCTACGAGCTGCAGCTGCCGATGAGCTGGCAGAATCGCCTGAATGCGATTGGCGATAAGGTCGGTGGCGGTAAGCACGCCAGTGTGGTCGTCATGGGCTCGCTGTCCAGCCTGGTGGTTTCCCCCTGCGTCTCCGCGCCCCTGGCCGGTGCCCTGATCTACATCAGCACTACGGGAGATGCGGTGCTTGGTGGTCTCGCCCTGCTGACGCTGGGTCTTGGCATGGGCGTGCCGCTGATTCTGATCGGCGCCAGCGGTGGCCATCTGCTGCCGAAGGCGGGTGCCTGGATGAACTCTGTGAAGGCGGTATTCGGTGTTGGCCTGCTGGCGGTGGCGATCTGGCTGCTGGAGCGAGTCATTCCTGCCGGCGCAACGCTTGCCCTCTGGGCCGCCCTGGCGATCGGCTGCGGTGTCTATCTCGGCGCCATGGATTTTTCACCCCGACAGGGCTGGGGCCAGCTCTGGAAGGCCAGCGGTGCGTTCAGCTTCATCTACGGCGTGATGCTGTTGATTGGTGCGGCAACCGGCGCTGAAAATCCGCTGAAACCGCTCGATCGTCTGGCGGGAAGTCCCGCATCCATTCAAATGGCCTCTTTAGAAGGCGGCGCGCACACGAGCGACGGCCTGGTCTGGCACCCCGTGGCGAGCCTGGCCGATCTGGACGAGCAGCTGGCCGAGGCCGCTCGAGCCGGGCAGCCGGCCCTGCTCGATCTCTACGCGGACTGGTGCATCTCCTGCAAAGTCATGGAGCGGACCGTCTTCCCGCGACCGGAGGTGGCCAGCCAGCTGGCCCAGTTCCGACTGCTTCGGGCCGACGTGACCAGGAACAACGAGGACGACAAGGCGCTGATGGGAGCATACGGCCTGTTTGGACCGCCCAGTCTGGTGTTTTTCGCCGGAGATAAAGGCGAGTTGAGCGATGTCAGGATCCAGGGAGAGGTTGGTGCGGAGTCCCTGGCGGCCCATCTGGCGGCCGTGCTGGATGCAGTTGATGTCGGTAAGTTCGGGGATCTTGCAGCTAACTCCAGATAAAATTCAATGATTGGCTGGTATCCTGCAGAGATCTCCGGCAAACTGCTGCTAACTTCGTAGCAAAGGGCCGGATCGATGGCCAGACTGCTGGTGCTGAATGGCCCCAACCTCAATCTGCTCGGCACCCGGGAACCGGAGATTTACGGCTCGGATACGCTGGCCGACATCAATGCCCGGCTGACGGGCCTGGCAGAAGATCGAGGCCACAGCGTTTCATTCGTGCAGAGCAATGCCGAGCATGAGCTGATCGAAGCGGTGCATCAGGCCCGCACCGACGGGGTCGGCTGCATCATCATCAATCCGGGTGCCTTCACCCACACCAGCATTGGCCTGCGGGATGCGCTGCTGGGCGTCGCCATTCCTTTCATAGAGGTGCACCTGTCCAACGTGCACGCGCGGGAAGACTTTCGCCAGACGTCCTATCTTTCCGATGTGGCCGTGGGTGTCATTACCGGTCTCGGAGCCAAGGGCTATGAGTACGCCGTGGATCGAGCGGCAGCGATCTGCGAGGAGGGAGCATGAGCGTCGATTTGAGAAAGGTGAAGAAGCTCATCGAGCTGGTGGAGGAATCCGGCATCTCCGAACTCGAAGTGCGGGACGGCGACGAGACGATTCGGATCGCCCGGCATGGCAGCCAGGTGATTGCCGCGCCGGCAGCGGCCGCAGCCGGAAGCCCCGCCGCGCAGATACCCACCGCGGCGCCTGCTGCAGTGCCGATCAGCCAGAACACCGCCGGCGTTCAGGTGCGCTCGCCCATGGCAGGCACATTTTATCGGGCACCATCGCCGGACGCGGAACCGTTCGTGTCGGTGGGTCAGTCGGTTGAGCCGGGTGACGTGCTCTGCATCATCGAGAGCATGAAGATGATGAACGAAATCAAGGCAGAACAGGCGGGTGTCTGCTCCGCTGTCGTGGTGGAGAACGGCGAAGCCATCGGCTCCGGCCAGCTTCTTTTCCGCTTCGATTAGGGGCTGAGGTCGAATCGTGGGCTGGCTCAAGCTGACGCTCCGGTTGGCGCAGGCCTCGGTGCCCGTGGCGGAAACGTTGCTGGAACCGTTCACGCCCCTCTCCGTCACCGTCGCCGATGCGGGTGACGAACCCGTGCTCGAGCCTCAGCCCGGAACCGCGCCGCTCTGGCAGGCCTGTCGCCTGGAGGCGCTCTTTGATCTGGATCTGGACGTGGGCAGGCTTCGAGGTGCGCTGGCAGACGCTGAATTGCCGGTCGAAAGCCTGGATTTCCTTGATGATGCGGACTGGCTGAATCGCTGGCGCCAGTACGCGGTCGATTTCTGCTTTGCCGATCGCCTCTGGCTGGTTCCCCGGGATACCCCCGCACCCGGCGAGCCCGCCCTGCACCTGGATCCGGGCCTGGCGTTCGGCAGCGGCAGCCATCCGACGACGCGGCTCTGCCTGGACTGGCTGGCACGGGCGGACCTCGAAGGCCGATCCATCCTCGACTATGGCTGCGGCTCCGGGATTCTGGCGCTGGCGGCGCTGAAGCTGGGTGCAGCCAGCGCGCTGGCCATCGATCATGACCCTCAGGCCCTGCTCGCAACGCGGGAAAACGCTGCCTACAATGCCATTGCCCTGCCGGGCGATGAGGCGGCGGCCACACTCGATGTAGGCTTGCCGGATGCGCTGGGTGACAAGACGTACGATGTCGTGGTGGCCAACATCCTGGCAAACCCGCTGATCGAGCTGGCCGATGTGCTGGCCGGCGCTCTGAATCCGGCCGGCGTGCTGGTGATGTCGGGCCTTCTGGAAGATCAGGCGCAAGCCGTGATCGACGCCTACCCGACGCTTGCCTTCGAGCCCGTGGTGCTGGAGGCGGATGAGCAGGGCGGGCGCTGGGCACGGCTGGAAGGCGTGCGCACCAGCTGAACATACTAAACGGTCAGGATTACCGTTCTCGCAATCATGGTCGATGAAGATCTCGAGCCTCTGATCACCCGCTGTCCGAACTGCTCGACGCAGTTCCGGGTGACTGAAAGTCAGCTTGCTGCTGCCGGCGGCCGGGTGCGCTGTGGCGCCTGTCTGACCGTCTTCGAGGGCACCGAGCACCTGATTCTCGATGAGGATTCCACCTTCAGCGACGGCGTGGACGCGGACGCGGCGCTGGACGCGCTGCTGGACGAGCTCGGCACCGCGGAGAAGCCTCCTGAACCGGAAGTCGACTCTGCTGAATCGGCGGAAGAAGAAGCGCTGACCGACGACACGCCGGTGATTTACGGCGGCTTCGAAGATGAACCTGCCAACGAGCCTGTTGGAGAAATAGCGGCCGAGGGGGCAGTGGAGCCGGTCGTTGAGTCGATGGCTGCCAACGAACGCATCGAGTCGGCTGATGGCATCGAATCGCAGGAAGTCGCCGAGCCCGAACAGCCGCTGACAGAGGCTCAGGATCTGAAGTCAGGCCCTGCGGGGGATACCGAAACTGCCGAAGCCGATAAGTACGCGACGGTGGCTGACGCCGAATCCAGCAGCGTTCTGGACGAAGACTACAAAGCCTGGATTCGCCCTGGCACGCCCGACATCGATCAGATGGTGCACGAGGTCGTGTCGTCCGTTGCCGAGGCGCCCCAGGAGACCGGGCCGGATGCGACAGACGCGGGGCCGGCCAGTGAGGATGGCTTCCACCTGTCGGCGGTGGAGAAAGCGCTCGAAGAAGAGGGGGTCGGCACGCGCCCGATCAGCTTCGCGCCGGAGCCTCGACGCTGGTGGGTGATTGGTGTGGCGGCGTTGCTGTTGCTCACGCTGGCCGGGCAGATTTTCTTTCTGCAGTTGCCGGAGTGGTCCCGGGATCCCGGGACACGGGGCATGTACGAGGCTGTTTGCGGCCTGCTCGGTTGCCAACTGCCAGAGATCAGGGCGCTGGATGCGCTGCGAACCCGCAACCTGATGGTTCGCAGCCATCCGGAGCTCGAAGATGCCCTGGTCATCGATGTGGTGATCGTCAACCAGGCTGGCTTCGCCCAGCGTTTTCCCGGGCTTGCGCTCAGGTTCACCTCGGTTGGCGGGCTGCTGGTGGCCGGTCGGACCTTTCAGCCTGAAGAGTACCTGGCGGGCGAGATAACCCCGGAGGACCTGATGCCCGTCAACACGCCGGTGCAGGTGTCTCTGGAAATCTCGGATCCGGGCGATGAGGCGGTGAACTACACGCTGAGCTTCCGCTAGCGGCAACAGTCAGCGCACGCCGGAAGCCAGTCCGAAAAGCGGCCCCGGAAAGCCCGCGAAAAGCTTCTGCTCCAGGTTGCACAGGAGTATGATGGCGGCCCTCTAAAGCCGAGCTTTCTGAGCGCCCCTCTTGGTCGCAATCGGTCCCCACAAACTGAGAAACAACGTGCTGCTGGCGCCAATGGCTGGCATCACCGACGTGCCGTTCCGGTCCCTGACCTGGCGTTTTGGCGTAGGCCATGTGGTGTCGGAAATGGTGGGCAGCAAAGCCGAACTCTGGAATACGGAGAAGTCCCGTCTGCGTCGCGGCACCGTCAGCGGCATCAGGCCGGTGGCGGTTCAGATTGCCGGCGGAGACCCTGAGATCATCGCCGAGGCCGCGCTCCGCCACTGGCAGGATGGCGCGGACATCATCGACATCAACTTCGGCTGCCCGGCCAAGAAGGTCTGCCGGAAGGCGGCAGGTTCCCAGTTGCTGGGAGATCCGGCGCTGATTCGGGAGATCGTTGCCGCCGCGGTGGCGGCCGTGCCCATTCCAGTCACGATAAAGATTCGCACCGGCCTCGCGCCGGAGTCCCGCAACGGCGTCGAGATTGCCCGAATCGCGGAAGGCGAGGGTGCCCGGGCTATTGCCGTGCACGGACGCACTCGAGCCTGCAGGTTCGAGGGTCGCGTGGAGTTCGACACCATCGCCCGGATCAAGGCGGCCGTCACCGTCCCTGTTTTCGCGAATGGTGAGATCGGGGATGCGCAGACTGCGGCGAACGTGCTTCGGCAGACCGGCGCGGACGGCGTGATGATCGGCCGGGCGGCACTGGGTGCGCCCTGGCTGCCTGGGCAGGTCGCAGGGGTGACCGGCGCGCTGTCGATATCGGAGAAGCTCGCCATCGTGCGCGAGCATGTCATTGCCGGACACGACTACTACGGCGAGCCGGGTGTGAAGATCATGCGCAAGCACGTGCAGTGGTATCTGGAAAAGATGACTGAGCTGGGCAATCCGGCGTGGCGGCGGGGCCTCGTCTCCGAGTTCAACCGGCTGACTGAAGCCGGCACACAGCTGGATCATCTGGATGGATTAAGCCTGAGGCTCGCAGCCTGAGCCGCTCAGGGCACAACGAAGACAAAGAGAACCATGACTGACCAAACGAGAAGCATGCCGAGGCGTGCATTGCTGAGTGTTTCCGATAAAACAGGCATCGTCGAACTGGCCCGGGCGCTGGATGCCCATGGTGTGGCGCTGCTCTCAACCGGCGGCACCTTCAAAGCCATTCAGGAAGCCGGCGTGCCGGTCACCGAAGTGTCCGCCCACACGGGTTTTCCGGAGATGATGGACGGCAGGGTGAAAACCCTGCATCCGAAGATCCATGGCGGCATTCTCGGCCGCCGCGGTCAGGACGAGGGCGTGATGGGTGAGCACGGTATCGAGCCGATCGATGCGGTGTTCGTGAACCTCTATCCCTTCGCGGAAACGGTCGCCCGGCCGGACTGCACTTTCGAGCTCGCCATCGAGAACATCGACATTGGCGGTCCCGCCATGGTCCGCTCCTCGGCGAAGAACCATAAAGACGTGCTGGTGGTGGTTGATCCCGGCGACTATGAGCAGGTCATCACGGCGCTGGCCGACGGTGGTCTGGACTATGAGGCCCGCAAGGGGTTCGCGGTAAAAGCCTTCCGGCATACGGCTCGTTATGACGCCATGGTTTCAGCCTACCTCGGCGAGGAGGGTGCGTTTCCGGAAAGCCTGACGCTCACCTTCGATAAGGCGCAGGAGATGCGCTACGGAGAAAACCCCCATCAGTCCGCGGCCTTCTACCGTGAGAGCGGCAATCTGGACGGCACCATTGCCGGCCTCAATCAGCTGCAGGGCAAAGCGCTCTCCTATAACAATGTAGCGGACACGGATGCAGCACTCGAGTGCGTCAAGGTTTTCGATGAGCCGGCCTGTGTGATCGTGAAGCACGCGAATCCCTGCGGCGTTGCCGAAGCTGCGGATATAGCCGCAGCCTACGACCTCGCGTTTGCCAGCGACCCGACTTCCGCCTTCGGGGGCATCATCGCGTTCAACAGGCCCCTCGACGGGTCGACCCTGGATGGCATTCTCGAGCGTCAGTTCGTGGAAGTGGTGATCGCGCCGGAAGTGGATGAGGCAGCGATCGAGGTTGCCCGCCGGAAGAAGAATGTACGGCTCCTGAGCTCCGGTCCGTTCGGCAACCGTTCCCGCGGCCTGGAGTTCAAACGGGTCGGCGGCGGTCTGCTGGTGCAGAGCGCGGATGAGCTCTGCTGGGGGGAGTCCGGGCTGGATGTGGTCACGGAGCGGGCGCCGACTGAAGCTGAGCTGGATGATCTGGCCTTTGCCTGGAAGGTCGCCTGGTTCGTCAAGTCCAACGCCATCGTCTATGCCAAAGACAAACAGACCATCGGCGTGGGCGCGGGTCAGATGGCCCGGGTGACGAGTGCCATCATCGCCGGCATCAAGGCGAAGGATGCTGAGCTAACGGTGCCGGGTTCCGTGATGGCGAGCGACGCGTTCTTCCCGTTCAGAGACAGCATCGACGCAGCCGCGGAGGCCGGCATTACCGCCATCGTGCAGCCGGGCGGCTCCATGCGGGATGAGGAGGTCATCCAGGCGGCCAACGAGCACGGCATCGCCATGGTGTTCACCGGCGTGCGCCATTTCCGACACTGAAAAGCCCATCGCAAAGGAGAACTGAGCCATGGCTGATTCGAAGGGTCTCAACAGCATTCTGGTGATCGGCAGCGGCGGTCGTGAGCATGCGCTGGCCTGGTGTGCGGCCCGCTCTGCGGCCGTGACAAAGGTCTATGTGGCGCCCGGCAATGCCGGGACGGCAACGGAGACCGGCTGTGAGAATGTGGACATCGGCGTGGATGACTTCGAGGCGCTGGCCACTTTCGCAGAGCAGAACGACGTGTCGCTGACGATCATCGGCCCCGAAGCGCCCCTGGTCGGCGGCATCTGCGATTTCTTCGCCGAGCGTGGGCTGCGCTGCTTCGGGCCGAGCGGCAAGGCGGCTCAGCTCGAAGGCTCCAAGTCGTTCAGCAAGGATTTCCTTGCCCGGCACCGGATACCGACCGCCGAATACCAGACCTTCGAGGATCTGGCCTCGGCGAAGGCCTATGTGGCTGAGAAGGGCGCCCCCATCGTGATCAAGGCGGACGGGCTGGCCGCGGGTAAAGGTGTGGTGGTCGCCCAGACGGAAGCGGAAGCGAACGCGGCGCTGGAGGATATGTTGAGTGGCGGCGCCTTCGGGCAGGCGGGCGAACGGGTGGTGATCGAGGAGTTTCTCGACGGCGAAGAAGCGAGCTTCATTTGTCTTTGTGATGGTGAGACCGCGCTGCCGTTCGCCACGTCGCAGGACCACAATGCCCGCGACGATGGCGACAAGGGGCCCAATACCGGCGGCATGGGCGCCTACTCTCCGGCACCGGTGGTCACCCCCGAGGTGTACGACCGGGTTATGGCGGAAGTGATCGAGCCGACGATACGGGGCATGGCAGCCGATGGCGCGGCTTACACTGGTTTTCTTTACGCCGGTCTCATGATCATGGCCGATGGCACGCCCAAGGTGATCGAGTTCAACTGTCGATTCGGCGACCCGGAAGCGCAGCCGGTGCTGATGCGGCTGAAATCCGATCTGGTCGCGCTCTGCAATCAGGCAATTGATGGCGCGCTGGCGGGGGTCACGCTGGATTGGGATACCAGGGCATCGCTTGGCGTGGTCATGGCTGCGGGCGGCTACCCGGAGCGCTATGACAAGGGTGATGCGATATCCGGACTCGAGCAGACAGTTGATGAGGCGGTGAAGGTCTTTCATGCCGGGACTCGCCTCGAGAACGGGCAGGTGGTCACCAACGGTGGCAGGGTGCTGTGCGTGGTCGGGCTCGGCGACGACGTGGCCGCAGCCCAGGCCAAGGCCTATGAGGGCGTGGATCGGATTGATTGGAAAGATCGCTATTTCCGCACCGACATCGGCTACCGGGCGATTAATCGCGCCTGAGCAAGTGGCTGACGGATGGCCGGGTGCAGGTCTTACCCGATCGGACGGCTCTGACCTGCCGTTCAGCCGATCGGGCACGTATAAGCTGGCTTCATGCGTGCTCGCCCGAAACTTCAGATCAGCCTGTTTGAACCCTTTTCAGAACTCAGCCGCAGCGAGCTCGATCTGGTTGCAGCGCATGCGCACAGGGTCCTGATTCCAGGGAGCCGCTGGCTCCTGCGTCCTGGCCGCGGGCTGCACGGACACCATTACCTTGTCCGGGGTTCAGTGGCCACCGTGCAACCGGCAGGCGTCGTCACTGCCGGTCAGCCGGCGGCCAGAAAAGCCCTCTATCCGGGTGCCACCGGTCTGCGCACGCTCACGGATTGTGAGTTTCTGCAGGTGCCCGCAGTGGTATTCGAACTCCTCGAACCGCCTTCCGAGAAAGCGCTGATCGTGGTCGGCGAGGCGGTGGACTGCTGGCAGAGCCGCTTTCTCGATTCGGAGCTGATGACCACGCTTCCGCCTCTGATCTGGCAGCGGCTGTTGAGCTGTCTCGAACCGCGCTCGCTGTCTTGCGGTGACTGGATCATCCATGAAGGTGAACCGATGGCGGACAGCTGCTTCGTGCTGACCGCCGGTTCTGCTCGCGTGGTCCGCGACGGGCGAACGCTTACCCATCTGGCGTCTGGTGATCTGTTCGGCGAAGACGCCCTCATCACCCATGAGCCGAGGAACGCATCGGTCCGGATGGATTCGGACGGGCAGGTGATGGCTCTGGCGGCCGCCGATTTCAGAGATTTTCTGGTCAGCACGTTGCTCGAGGGTATCTATGCCGACAAGCCCATGGCAGTTGGCAGTCGCTGTCGGGCGCTGATCCGGTTCAGTTCGAGCCGCGATCTGCGCGAACGCATAGCGCGGCTGTCTCGAGGGCGTGAGTACCTCGTCAGCAGCGGCCTGCCGGAGGTGGAATCCCTGGCGATCTTTCTTATGCGTAAACGTGGGCTCGCTGCCTGGGCCGCGCCCTGAGGAGATTCGTGCGTCAGGCTTTGACCGTGCGACCTTCCGCCCAGGCTCGGAGTGAGGAAATGCTCTCGGCGCGCATGATGGACATGGGGTAGGTGCGGTTCAAAGCTGCAATCACGTCTTCGGGCTGCACCGCTTCGCTGCGGGAGCTCGCCAGGTAGCGAGCGGACACGATGGCTTCTTCGATCTCGGCGCCGGTAAAACCCTCTGATGCTTCCGCCAGCTCGGCCAGATCGAAATCGCCGGCGGGGATATCCCGCTTCTCCAGATGGATGCGAAAGATTTCTCTGCGGATCGCCGGATCCGGCAGGTCGACGAAGAACACTTCGTCCAGTCGGCCCTTCCGGACCAGCTCCGGCGGCAGTTCGGTGATGTCGTTGGAGGTGGCGACGATGAACACCGGGGCGTCATTTTCTGCCATCCACGTGAGCAGCGTCGACAGCACGCGTTTGGAGGTGGCGTTGTCGGACTGACCGGTGGCGAGCCCTTTCTCGATCTCGTCCATCCAGAGCACGCAGGGCGCCATCAGTTCGGCCTGCTTGAGGGAGTTCCTCAGGTTGCGCTCGGTTTCTCCGAAGAATTTGTTGTACAGCGTGCCGAAGTCGAGGCGAAGCAGCGGGATGCCCCAGTAGCCGGCCACGGCCTTGGCGGCCAGCGATTTGCCGCCACCCTGCACGCCGAGCAGCATCACGCCTTTCGGTTGATCTTCTGTTGCCTGCAGGAAGGCGTTCTTTCGGAGCTCGAGCCAGGATTTCAGGTTGTCGAGACCGGCCACAGCGCCGAAGTCTTCGGTGTCGTACTCGAAGCGGAGCACGCCTTCGGAATCGAGCAGCTCGAACTTGAGACGGTTGACCTCAGGGATGTCCGACTCGGTGATGGCGCCATCGCCATAGATCGCGTGCCGGATCAGCACCTGGGCATCCGAGTGGGAAACGCCGCGCAGATTGGCGATCAGTCGCTTCAGGGTGTCGTTGTCCGTGCGGACCTTCTTGCCTTGGTTCTGTTCTGCCCAGTCCTTGGCCTGGGTACGGACCAGCGCCATCAGCTCTTCGTCGCTCGGCAGCCGCAGGTCGAACTTGGCGGTCAGCCGTCCAAGCTCCTGGGGAACGGACAGTTCATGCGACAGCAGCACCAGGGTATTGCCGAGCTGGTCGTGGTCCAGGGCAATGTCCTTGAGGTGGCGAATGACGGTGGGCTCGTTCGCGAGGTAAGGGTGGAAGTCGCAGAGCACGTAAAGGGAAGGCCCTTTGCTCTGGGCGATGTGGGAGAGCAGGGCTTCCGGCTCCTTCAGATCCTCCTCGCTTTTGACTTCGGCGCCAAAACCGCCGAGCTGCAGCCCGCGGGTGACCCGCCACTCGTAGAAGGACAGCTGACGCTTCATGGCGAAGCGCAGAAGCATGGCGAGCACGCGACGCTCATCGTGGGATTCCACCACCACGATGGGGATCTTCGCGTCGAGGATCAGACTCAGGTCCTTTGTGTCTGCCACGTCAGTCTCACTATACTGGCCGTGCCGATCTGCTTGCTGACTCGATCGTCTGCTGGCAGCACGGCTGAAGAATAACTGTGCGGACGGAGGCCTGGAATGGCAACGGAATCGGATTGCCTGTTTTGCAAGATAGTCAACCAGGAGCTGCCGGCGGATGTGGTGTATGAGGACGATGAGTTCCTCGCCTTCAACGACATCAGCCCCCAGGCTCCGACGCACATTCTCATTATCCCGAAAGCGCACATTGCGACGGTGAACGACTTAACCGAATCGGAAGTGGATTTGCCGGGGAAGCTGGTTTTGCGAGCCAAGGCCCTCGCCAGTGAGAAAGGCATCGCAGATTCCGGTTTCCGCCTGATCCTGAACTGCAACCCGCATGGCGGCCAGACGGTCTACCACATACACCTGCATCTGCTCGGCGGCAGACAGCTCACCCATCTCGGATAACACTCGGATAGCTGATGGCACTCATAGACGACATCGTAATTGGACTAGACCGCGCCTTGCGCACGGTCGCGGCGGAACCCGTTGCCGAGCGAGCGAACCCCGGCGAAGCAGTGGATGACACCCCATTGGATGACGCCGAACGCCAGCACGCCGCTGGACTCATGCGCGTCAACCACACCGGCGAGATCTGTGCGCAAGCGCTCTATGAAGGTCAGGCGCTGACCGCGAAGGACGATGCCACCCGCGAAACCCTGCTCGACGCTGCTCAGGAAGAAACCGTCCACCTCGCCTGGTGTCAGGACCGCCTCAACGAACTCGACTCGAGGCCGAGCGTGCTGAACCCGCTGTTCTATGCCGCCTCATACGCCATGGGCGCCGTCACCGGTCTCATGGGCGACAAGGTCAGCCTCGGTTTTGTCGAGGCGACCGAAGACCAGGTCTGCAAG
>Ga0316187_10000810_pt1 | contig 25791 bp, 13 predicted proteins | sample CroRivburrow1_MG_FD_204927 | JGI IMG/M metagenome (GOLD analysis project Ga0316187, IMG submission 204927) | Coastal sediment microbial communities from Maine, United States - Cross River worm burrow 1 | ecosystem: Environmental > Aquatic > Marine > Coastal > Sediment | place: USA: Maine...
CTCTCGGACGAGCATCGTGTCGGAGGCGTCACCAAACCTCTCGAGCACGCAATCATTGAAGACGTCTTCGTCGAAGTCCGGCTCCTCGATGGCATAGGCTGCAGGAACAGTTGCGGTGAAGAGGACCAATACGAATACCAAGATTGGCGGGACACAAACGATCCGTGAAGTGAGCTTGTCCGCCAGGCGTTCTGTGGTCATGAGAGTGGTTCCTTTTCGAGGTGTCCATCAGTTGGCGACTGCGCTGCCATCACCCTAATGCAAGTCAACTGAAATGTCAGCATTCGGACCGAGATGGATTGAGCTGTCTTCCCGGGCCACTCCTGTGCGACCCTCCCTGCCCCTAAGCCCCTAAGCCCCTAAGCCCCAAGTTACAATGTCCGCATGCCCAGCCGCCTCGAAATCGCCCGCAACTGGTTGCCCCGCTATACGGGGATGCCGCTCGATGAGTTCGGCGACTACATCCTGCTGACCAACTTCCACGACTACACGCGTAAGTTCGCCGAGCAGTTCGACTGCGAGATCCGGGGTGCTGACAAACCCATGCAGGCGGCGACCAACGCCGAAGGTCTCACCATCGTCAACTTCGGCATCGGTTCTGCCAACGCCGCCACCATCATGGATCTCTTGAGCGCCCGACAGCCCAAAGGAGTCCTGTTTCTGGGCAAGTGCGGGGGCTTGAAGAAGTCCTCGGAGATCGGTCACTTCATCCTGCCCATCGCTGCAATCCGTGGCGAGGGTACGAGTGACGACTACTTCCCACCCGAGGTCCCGGCCTTGCCTTCGTTCAAGCTCCATAAGTTCGTCTCTGAAAAGATCGCGTCGCAGGGGCACGAATACAGGACGGGCGTGGTCTACACCACGAACCGGAGGCTCTGGGAGCACGACTTGGAGTTCCTCGATCGGCTCAAGCGCAATACGTGCATCGGCATCGATATGGAGACCGCGACGCTGTTCATCGTCGGGCACTACAACCGGATTTCCCGCGGGGCCCTGCTGCTGGTATCGGATGTTCCGATCACGCCGGAGGGTGTGAAGACCGAGGAGTCCGACGCGGCCGTGACCGAGAGTTGGGCCGACATTCACCTGCAGATCGGCATCGAGGCGATGACCGAGATCGACGACAGCGGCGAAGCGATTCGCCACTTTCGTTACTAGATGTCGCCATCAGCTTGACGGAGTCACGCCTGAGCCAAATACCTATTGGGGTTCCCAGGTGTCCAGGGATTCGACAGGGGGAACTCCAGGGGGTTCTTGCAGCGGAAGGGAGGAAAGCCCCCTGGAGTTCGCGTGTCGAGCCCTCAGAGTCCGCCACAGACTCGCTGGGATTCAGCCTGCTGTCACTCGAGGACGGCTTCCGTCGCCTCGGGAAGATTTTCAGCCTTCCAGGTCATGGCCATGTGGATGCGGCTTCGGCCGCTCGGATGGTCGTAGAAGATCCACTCCTCGATCGGCCCCGGGTCCAGCTTTCGATACTCGGCCAGCTTGAGAGCGACTTCGGCGGCGCCATCCGGTTCCCTGGCGGCGTGAAGCGCGAACAGGTCGGCTTCCGCCTCGTTGACCCGAATGAAAGTGTTCATGAACGGCGTTATCAGGAAGAAGAAGAGGGCAAACAAAGCGGCTAGGAGTGGCATGCCGGCAAGATCACCGATGCCACTCACGGACCAGCGGTTTCCCCATCGCTTCCGTACCCATTCGAAGCTCCAGCGGATGAAGACGAACCCGAAGATCAGAACGATTCCGAAGAAGACGATCGTCTCGTACATGTGGTTTAGTACGTAGTGACCCATCTCGTGGGCCATGACCTCCCTGATCTCGGCCAGGGAGCATCGATTGAGCAGATTGTCGTTCAGTGAGATTCGGAGGGTCCCCAGAAAGCCGCTGACGTTGGCGCTGACGCGGGTGGTCTGACGCGAAGCGTCGAATTGGTAGACGTTGTCGACTTCGATGCCGTTGGCCTTGGCCATGGAAAGGATCGGCTCCTTGATGGTTTCGTCTTCCAAGGCGACGTAGGTATTGAAGAAGGGGGCGATGAAGACAGGGCCGATGAGCATGATGAACATGACGAATGTGACGCCAATGGCCGAGCCCCAGATCCACCAGGTCTTGGGAGCCTTCCGGAAGACCCCATACAAAGGAATGAGGAGCAGCGGGAACAGGAGTACCGTGAGACCCAGGTCCATGAGTTGGTCCCGCATCCATGGCAGGAACGTCTGGGTGGCGAGCCCGTACTGATGCTCGCGGAAGAAGCCCTGATACACGGTCAGCGGAAAGAAGAGGATCGTCGCCGTGACGATGTATTGAACGCTGTAGAAGACAGTCTGCAGCGGACTGCGCTTGGTCAGGCGCTCCGCCAGGTCGCGCATCCGTGCCGATAGGCCGGTCCCGAGAAGCAGCCAGGCGACTCCCAATGTGTACAGGATGCCCCAGAGTTGGAGCCAGTACCCGCCCTCGAAATAGGCATCGGAGCTTACCTTCTCCTCGGGTGTGAGCTGAGCTAGGTAGGCGTTAGTAGCCGCCTCGACATCGAAGCTGTCCGACGGGGCCGGCTGCGCCACCATTGCTACTGGGACGACCAGCCAGACGAAACCGAAAACCAGAAGCCAACTCGAGACCTTGCGCATGGGGATTCCCTCCAGAGCTCTTCGTTCCCCTCTCCCTACCTTCAACGGGGCAGGAATGTTTCAAATGGAATGAGCCAAGGTGTTTCTAGCTGCCGAACCACTTCTCGATGCGGCTGCGCTCGAACTCTACTTTGTCGGCTCGGAACTCGAGGGACGGGCCGTTCAGGGCCAGGTCGGGGGTCGGTCCACCCAGGAAGTTGGCCACGATCTGCGCCACCTTGCCCTCGCCGAACTCGAAGTAGCAGACGCCCTGAGCCTGGAAGGGCTCCACCTCACCCAGCCCATGAATCGTGCGCAGGATGTCGGCCGCCACAGTGGCTGCAGCGTCTTCCGCGAAGGCCCCGGCTTTGGGGACCGCGAAGTCGCCGATCGGAATCTGGACCACGTCCCCCATGGCCCAGACTCGTTCGAAACGCGTCTGCATGGTGGAGGGATCGACATGTATCCAACCCTTGTCTCCGAGCGCGCATTCCACGACGACGGCTGGCGGGCGATGAATAGGGACGCCGATGAAGAGGTCGTAGGGATAGCGGGTCCCGTTCGCTACTTCCGCCTGCTTGGCCTGATAGTCGATCTCGACGACCTTGTGGTTCTTGTGCAGGGCTATCTGTCTCGAGGTCAGCAACTCTTCAATGCCGGCCGAGACCTCAGGAGAGATCGGCAGAGGCATCGGGCCGGGAATCAGGATGTCAATGGCGACGTTATGGCGGATGCCCCGTTCGCGGTAGAAGTCGTCGAGCTGGAAAGCGGCTTCGTAGGGGGCCGGCGGACACTTGTAGGGCTTGTCGAATATGGCGAGCAGAATCTGACCGCTCCTGAACTCGTCGACCAGGGGCCAAAGCCACTCGGCCGCGGCGAAGGAATAGAAATGATGACCGCCCGACTCCAGGAAACCAGGGGTGGCCTCGGGAGCGATGTCGGCTCCGAGCGCTACCACCAGGTAGTCGGCGGTCAGGAGACCGGTCGAGGTCTTTATCTGCCTGCCTTCCGGGTCGATCGACTCGATGGCCGCCTGATGGAAGCGGATGCCCTTGTCGTTCAGTGCAGAGAGATTCTCCTTGCACTCCTCGGGCTCTCGTCGGCCGAACATGAGATCGAATTTCGTGAAGCCGAAGTTGAAGAAGTCGTACTGGTCTACGACGGTGATCTCGAAGCTCTCGTCGAGAGCTCCACGCAAACGGGTCGCGGCCTCCAGACCACCGAAGCCGGCTCCGAGAATCAGAATGCTGCCGCCCATACCTGCCCCTTTCCGGGAGATAGATCGCTCTTGGGTTGTCGCCGGGGATCATACATCCATGTGAACAGCCGCGGCTCGGAGGATCGCGTTGGATTCGATGAACACCACCTCAGGGGGCGAGAGCTTACAGTAACTTCTTCCTGTGGAGCGATCCCCGGGCTGCTTCACAGAAGATCGCTGCAAGCTCGTGATACCCTTTTTCTCAAGCGCCCTGCGGCGGCACTCCTGGTGAGAGCTTGCGCTTCCAGGCCTGTCGAGGGTTTCTCACCTCGGTGGCCGCGCTGTCACATCGGAACTTGGGGTACAGCTCCGCTGAAGGGTCGAAGGGAGGCCAACCCGGATTACCGGCCTCCGGATAGAGAGGGACTATGGCTAGAAATCAAGCATCGATGGTCCGCCGACAGCGGGAGAGAGCTCGCCAGCAGAAACGGCGCGAGAAGCAGGCCAAGCGGGCCGAGCGGCGAGAGTTGAAAAAGGAAGAGTCCGATATCGAGGTGGCGACCGACAACCCGATGGACGATCCCACCATCGACTGGAGTGCCGCGGTACGCCAGACGAAGGTCAGCGAGTCGGACTTCCCGATCCCCGAGCTCGACGAGACCGAAGAAGTGGAGTCGTAAGGGCGGCTCGAAGCTGTGCGAGCCAAGACCTCCAGTCTGATCCTTCTTCTGGCAGTGTTACTGATCCAGGCCCCGGCTACCCTGCGCGCTGGCGCTGATGCAGCGCCAGCCAGCCCGGCGGGACCCATGCCCTCAGAGCAGGAGTTGTTGGATTTGAAGAGGTCGCTTCGGGAGACCGAGACCGCCTTCGCAGCGAGCGTTGCCAACCAGGACTGGGATCGGTTCGCCAGCTTCATCGCGGACGAGGCGATCTTCGTTTCCGGTGCCGTGCAGCACGGCAAGCAGGCCATCCTGGACGGATGGGCTGTGTTCTTCCAGGAGGGTGCCCCGAAGCTCGTCTGGAAGCCCGAGGTCGTCGAGATCCAGGACGATGGTGAGCTCGGGATGACGCAAGGTCCGTTTACCGTCGAGCAGGCCGGTCCCGACGGCAAGGTCGTGTCTCAGTCCGGCCTCTTCACCTCCGTCTGGGAACGCCAAGCGGACAGCAGTTGGAAGGTCATCTTCGACGCCGGCTGTCCGCCCTGCCAGGGCCCTGCGGCAGCCGACGAGGAAGACTGACTCGCCTTCACACGTATAGCCGATCCCGAATGAGAGGGAAACCGCAGGCCCTTTGTGCTATCTTTCTGCCGCCAATGCCGTAGATTGGGTGCTGAACCAGCCCTCGGAATTGGGAAGACGTAGGAAATAAGGCCGGGTGCCGGCCTGGCATGAGTGACTCTGATCCATGCCTCTCAGGAGGCTGGGAGTCGGTTCAGTGATGATTGCCATATTGCAGAGAATCGATAATTACTACCTGCTCGGATGGGATGCAACCCAACCCCTCCGGGTGTTTCGCCAAAGGTCGCTGACTTGGTATAAAGATCCGTTACATGTTGAACCAAAGGTGACTGAACCCAGGGAAACCTGGAGACGGCAGACGGTCTGGCTTCAGGAGGGTCGGACCCAGCAGTCTTAGCTACGGGGGAAAGCCATGAAGAGATCACTGTTACTGATGCTGTTGGCCGTTTTGGTCACCGGAATGCCGAGTCTGGCGCAAACGGTCAGCGACAACATCAATGTCCTGCCCGTCTTCAAGTCGGGTGTCTCAGAAGATCCGCTCGACTACGCGAGAGGCGATCTCTATGGCAACCGCCAGGGTGAGCCGAAGGTCGCGGTCTCGACCGCCAACCCCGATCACCTGTTGGCGGTCTTCAACGACTTCCGACTGGTGGACGTCCCCGACGATCCTCCGCTGCCCGGGTTGCTGGCCAGCTTGCCCGAGGAGAATCAGTGGATGTTGACCAGGTACTTCGGCGTACCCGCCTCCGCCTTCGAGGAGCCGGCCTACGTTGCCGGAGTCGAGGCCGGGATCGGCATGTCGGTCTCCTACGACGGTGGCCTCACCTGGATCGGTGGATTCGTGCCCGGCCAGTTCCCGGGGGATACCACACTTGCATCCCTGGCCTCACCGGCTTACGGACTGGAAGGGGGTAGCGACCCGATCCTGCTGGCCGCTCCCTGCGGCAGGTTCTATCTCGTCTGGCTGCAGTTCATCCGCGGCGACGTCAGCATGCTGATGGCGGCCCTGATCCAGGACAACAACGACAGCGACCTCGCGCATACGTTCACCTGGGAACACACGACGCTGATCGCCGAGGCGAACAACGCCACCAACGGCCCGTTCGTCGACAAGCCCGAGGCTTCACTCTCCCTGACCGGCGCCACCGACTGCAGCGAGATCACGGAGGAGCTCAACGTCACCTGGACGCAGTTCACCGGCCAAGGGAATATCTCGAACTTCCAGAACAAGCTCTTCTTCGGCAAGTCCGTCGACCAGGCCCGAACCTTCGACATCAAGAAGGTAGACGACAACTACACCGATACCTCCGGCACGGCAACGGTGGTCGATCCGGTGACCAACGACATCTACGTCTTCTTCCGCTCGTTCAATCCTCCCGCCATGGTCATGACGAAGTCCACGAGCAACGGCGTCAAGTGGTCGAAGCCGGTGGACCTGCTCGAGAACGTGCCCATGGCGCCCTTCGACCAGCCCACGGTCTCCATCCTGGATCTGCCTTTCGGGACTGATATCAAGGACGAGATCGCCCCCCGGGCCAACGCCTTCCCAACCGCCGCGATCACGCCCGACGGCAGCTTGCTGATGTTGGCCTGGCATGAACGAGTGACGGTAGTCGATCCTCTAGCCCCTCTCCCCGAGGCCGTCCCGGATCCCTCCGCGGGTCCCAAGGCGGTGATGATCTACTCCACCAATGGAGGCGACACCTGGTCGGATCGCATTGCGATCGCTCCGGACACACCCGCTTCACCTCCTGGACTGGGGTTCTTCAATGACGTCTACAGCCCCGTGAGCGGTCCCCAGATCCAGCCCCGCGCGAGCTGTACGGCGGGGAATCCCAACCAGTGCCTGGTGATCTTCTTCGAATCGCGCCCCTATGCGGAGCCTTGGTCGAACCCGGCGAATCCGGCGGACTGGAATCCGCTCACCGGTCTCTCGGCCGACGGCTTTCTCGGCGGCTACGACCGGGTCATGGATGTGCGGGGCGTCCTGATAGACGCTCCGATCGATGGAAATCCTTTCTTCAATGACAGTTTCCAGATCTCGCGCTACTCCTACCGCCCCCTACTCCTCGGCGAGGAGACCGGAGAGACGGTCGATTACGTTGAGGAGATCTGTCCGCCCGACCCTGATCCTGACGATGGCGTGAGTCCACCCTGTTATCCGTCGCTCAACTACAGCGGCTACCCCCACACCGGCGGCGGCACCTCGCCGTTTCTCCACGACTATCTCTCGAACGATCCCGTGGTCTCCTATGTCAAGGATGCCGAGTCGGGAAAGTGGCGGGTGGCGGAGAGGCCGGAGGACGTCCCCTACGGCGCCGCCTTCATCACTGCCTTTCCGGACAACCGCAATGTCGTGCGGCCCTCCGAGGACTGGGATGAAGGCTCACTTCCCGCGGAAGTGGAGGATTGGGAGGCCTTCGGGATCTACACGCCGGCCGGGTACGACGTCGACGAGAACGGGCAGACCCGAGTCAACTCGTGCCGCAACCCGGGCTCCCGCGATCAGAACGTCCTGACCGCCAAGATCAGCCTGGGTCTCCGGGTCACGGCGCCGACCAACTACAAGCCCTTCGTGGCTCCGGTGATCGAGTTCCCGATGACGGTCTGGAACAACACCGCCGATGAGCGACTGTTCGAGCTGACGATTCTTCCGGATCCGAGCTCAGTGGAGCAGCCCTCCTTCGCCAAGGACGATCTCGGGGACTACGATCAACCTGTCTTGTCGGGTGCGGTCAACATCCTGTCCTACTCGAGCAGCTCGCTCAACGTCTACGCCTTCGACGACCTGCCCTTCACGGTCAAGGTCGTCGAGGTGTCGTCCTGTACGGAGTCCGAATGTGTGCCTGTCCCCGAGGGGCTCACTGGCTCGATGACCTTCAATGCGCCGGCGTATGCGCCTCCCGGAGGGTCGGTGCTGGACTATCGGTATCAGTCCTCCGCGGTGGCGGTGAATCCGGTGCCTAGGAATCTCTCAGCGGGGAACCCGGTGCCGAGGAACCCCGTTCCCAGGAACCCAGTACCGAGAAATCCCGTACCCAGGAACACAACGGTCGAAGACGTCATCGACTACTCCTGGACCGTGACGACCACGAGCGCGGACGATACGGGGACCTATCTCACGATCCCGAATATCGACAAGGCGTTCCAGGACGACTACATCTTCCAGGTCTTCATCACCAAGCCCTCGGTACTGCGCCAGGTCTCGGGAGAGTGCGATCCGAGCAACCTGCCGCTCGGTACCCTGATCGGCCACATCAGCGACCCGGCCAACCCGGTGCCGCGGAATCCGGTGCCGCGGAATCCGGTGCCGAGAAACCCGGTGCCGCGGAACGCGACCTTGTCGGACATCCTCGTCCAGAACACGACCTTCACTCTGTCCTCCGATCTGACGGCTGCCGGCGGTGGCCAACCGCTCTCCCTCGATTCCCTGGCCCCGGAGGGCTGCGATCCGGTGACCGGTGGCGGCCGGTTCGGCGAGTGCACGCTCTTCGCGCCGCGCGAGCCGGGCCAGCTCACAATCACCATCCGGTCGTATCAGATCTCTGATGATGATGATATCGATCGTTTCTGGGATCCGTACGGAGACCGGGGCGAGCCTACCCTTCCCAGCGTTATCGTGACCGATTACTGGTGCACAGGTCCGGACTCGCCCGATGGCTGTGCGTTCGCCCAGGACGGACCGGATCTGGTCCCCGACTCGGACATGGCGGATGTCGAGCCGACCGAGGTGCAGGCGGGAGGCACCATCACGTTTCCCACGGTACCCGTCCTCTACAGCAATTCAGGCACCCAGCCGGCGCAGGCGCACAGAATCGGTTACTACATTTCTACAGCCGATTCAGCAGTAGTTTCAGAGGACTCAGTTATAGTCCTGCCTCGCAATGACGACGGCACGATCGACACCAGCGGCCCTGAGACGAGACTTCTCATTTCGGAGACTGCGGGCGAACTGGCGCCGGAAGACCCCCCCGCGACTGTGGGCTCGCGCGAGCTGACGATTCCGCTCGACATTCCCCGACCCGACAACGGTGTGGGTACCTACTACCTCTGGGCCTACGTCGACGATCAGCGGGTCGTCTCCGAGCTGAACGAGGACGACAACTACATCCGCAGCGGCGCGATCACGGTGATTGCGGAGAACGTGGCGCCTAGAAACATAGAGTTCGAGGCGGTGTTCAACGCCAGGGAAAGGGAAGCGGTTACATTTGTCGTGAACTTCGATGATCCTGGCGACGCCGGCGAGGGCTATATCTATCTTTGGGACTTCTTTGCCAATGATCCCAATGGTATTGGGAGCCCCTGCGATTCCACGGTTTATCCCGAGATATGCGGCATCGTGACCTCAGAAGGCCAGGTAAGTGCACAGCACACCTACGACAACGACGGGCAGTACACAGTTACCGTCACGATCATAGATAGCGGAGGGCTCGACGGCAGCGGCTCGCTGGATGTGGGGGTGTCGAACGTCGCGCCGACCGCCAACGACGATGCCTACAGCACGGATGAGGACACCCCGCTGACCGTGGGCGCGCCGGGCATCCTCGGCAACGATACCGATCCGGCGGACGTGCTGACCGGGGCGATCCTGGTCTCGGGCACTTCGGAGGGTACCCTCAATTTTGCCGGCGACGGCTCGTTCACTTACGCGCCGAATGCGGACTTCAACAGTTCGGACAGCTTCACCTACCAGGCGAACGACGGCGGAACGGAAAACAACCTCTCCAACTTGGCGACGGTGACGATCACCGTCAACCCGGTCAACGATGCACCAGTGGCGGTCGACGACCAATATGTCTTCACCCAGGGGACCTCGCTGAATGTGGGCACGTCCTGCACCGTGACGGATCCTCCAACGCCTGTTGGAGTGCTGTGTAACGACTCCGATCCGGTCGAGGGCGACAGCCTGCAAGCCTTTCTGGTCACCGGGCCCGAGAACGGCTCGCTGATCCTGAACGAGGACGGGAGCTTCACCTACACGCCGGATACCGGCATCTACGGAGGGGACAGTTTCACGTACGTGGCCAACGACGGCACCACGGATTCCAACGTCGCGACGGTGACCATCGGTCTGCCGTACCTGCATGTCGGTCTGTTGAGTCCTTGGAGGCCGCCTTCACCGCCGTACTCGATCAAGAAGGGCAGCGCCTTCCCGGTGCGCTGGCAGTATGCCGATCGCGTGACGGGCTCGGTGATTGACAGTCGCGACCTTCTGCCAGAGGTCAGGCTGCGGAGCGGGGTGAATTGCCAAACCGGTGAGGAGACTAATGGACTGGTGACGATCCTGACCCCGGGCAACAGCACCTACCAATACGACGACGGGCAGGATATCCACCAGCTGAATGTGGATACGAACGAGCTGACGGTCAACGAGTGCTACAACGTCTACACCTACAGCGGCTTGACCGGGCAGTTGGACGGCCCCTTCATCTTCAAGATCAAGAAGTAGGTCAGCGGTATGAAGGACTTCGACGATCGTCCTTGACCAGAAGGCCCCGAAAGCCATCAGGCGGTCGGGGCCTTCTTCTTGCCTGGCTGAAGCCTGGGTTACCCGGTCTCGGCCAGACCGAGAGAGCTCCACCGCTGGCTCGCGTCGGACGCGAGCGGGTCGGGTGAATCGGCAGCGGTTCGCATGGTGAGGAATCTCTCGTAGTTCTGTCGCGCTTCGGCGACTCCGATCGCCTGCTGCGCACGCGCCAGCCAGTAGTACGCTTCCGGTAGGTAGCGAAGACTTGGCGTGTCGTAGAAGAAGACGTCGGTTACCTCGCCGTGGCGCTCCACTGCAAGGTCGAGCTCGGCCATCGCCTCGGGGTAGAGCTCCCGGTCGACGTAGAGCCTGCCGAGGAGAAAGCGAGCGAACCAGGTATCGCGCCGCTCGATGCTGTCGCGAAAGTTCTCGATGGCCTCAGCGTACTGACCCCGGCTTGCCGCGACCTCGGCTTCGATGAGCCGCGCATACGCGCTGGTCAGGGTCTGCAGGCGATTGTCGAGCTCGTGAGCAATGGCTTCCGCCTCTTCCACTGATCCGGCTTGGAGAAACACGAGGGCAGCAGGAAAGACAACGCTCTCGTGGGAGCTGAGCTCGATGGCCTTGCGGGCGGCATCGAGGGCTCGCTCTCTCTCGTCGAGCACCAGCAAGGCCTCGGCTGCGGCCACGTAGTTTTGGGCGAGCATTCCGGTATTGCCGGACTCCTCGTCCTGAGCGATAGCCTTTTCCAGAATCTCGACTGCGGGTCGGAAGCTACCGCGGTACATGTCGAGATCCGCTCTCCCGAAACGTGCCAGCGAGGCTCCGTAAGGACTCGTTTCTTCGAGCTGATCGTAGGTTGAGAGCGCACCCTCGAAGTCGCCCTGTACCAGCTTCGACAACGCCACGGGAACGAACGCCAACTCGAAGGTCGGCACCTGCTCGACGACTCTGGCGCCCTCGGCTTCGGCGGTGTCGAAGTCTCCGGCATACATCGAGTACATCGCGTAGTTGTAACGGTCTGCCCACTGACCAGGGTAGAGCTCCAACGCCAAACGACCCTCCTCGAGGGCGCGTTGTACGTTGCCGGTGTTCAGGTATGCCAGGGCGAGATTGCTGTGTCCCACGTTGTCAGCGGGGTAGAGCTCGATTAGAGTCTCGTAGTTTTCGATCGCTTTCTCGTAGTTTCGGGCCACGCTCATGTAGTAGGTGCCGAGCGTTCGGTACTTCTCGCGCTCGCTCATCCGATCGACGAGCTTGAGCGCCTCATCGTAGGCGGCCTTCGTCTTTTCCTCGTCCTTGAAGATGGTGTAGATGACGCCCATCCCGGCGTAGGCGCGCCCGAAGTTCGGGTCGAGCTCGATCGTCTCCTGGTAGGCGGCCAGCGCCTCTTCGTTTTTGTTGGCATCGGCCAGATCCTGCGCCCGGGTGTAGGCCTGCAAGGCCTCGATCGAGCTGGCGGTGACCGTCTCCGAGGCGGCCAGTCTGGCGCTTTCCGGCGTGGTATCACCGAGTCGCTTCCGGAGATCGGAGGCCAGACGACCTACGGCAGGCAGGACATCGTCCCTGGTCTTGGCAGTGGCTCTGACCTTCGCCAATGGCTTGGCATCTTCGGATTCGAGGGCTGCATCGAGGGCCTCCACCGAAACGCGGTATCCAGAACCCTTCTGAGCCAGCGTCGCGGCCAGCACAACGTCGATTCCCTCACGTCGCGAGATCAACTGTGCCATTCGCTGGTCAAGATGGCTGCCCGGCTGTATTTCCTCCGCCGTCTCCTGAGCACTGGATCGAGAGTACGCACTGATGAATCCGGCGCCCTCCATTGCGATGTTGAGGGCTTGCTCGAGAGCCCCGTTGAAGCTCTGGTCACCGGTTTCGTTGTGGAAATCGGCGACGAGAATCGACATCGGCTCCGGCGCCTCTTCAGGCGCTCGCGTTCGGGCAAACCAGAAAGTGCCGGCCAGCAGGGCGATTACGATGGTGGCTGCAGTCGCCATCAGCTTCCAGGTCAGGGTTCGCTTGATCGGCTTGAGGGTGCCATCGTCGTCGAGAAGGTCGAGCGCCGCCTCGAGCTCCGCGGTGGTCTGAAATCGATCGTCCGGGTCCGGCTCCAGGCAGTGCGAAACGAGCTGCTCCAACGGCTCGGGAATCTCTGGATCGACCTCTCGCAGGGGCGGAGGGGACTGCTTGGTACGTTTCTGCACCTCGGCGACGGCGCTGTGGGCAGTCTTGGAGCGCCTTCGGCCGGCCAGCATGTCGTAGAGGATGAGCCCCATGGTGTAGAGGTCGGCCCGCTGATCGGCGACCTCTCCCCGGAACTGCTCTGGGGCCATGTACTCGAAGGTGCCGACGATGGCTCCCGCCACCGTGTGACCGTGCACAGGCGTCGTTGTGGTGGCGGCTGGGATATCGGCGGCCTCGGGCAGGGCCTTCTGGACCACGTCGCTGGCCGAGCGAGCGATGCCGAAATCCATGATGTAGGCGTTGCTGTCTGCCTTGCCGATCATGATGTTCGCCGGCTTCATGTCGCGATGGACGACTCCGGCCTCGTGCGCGACCACCAGTCCGGAAACCACATCGCGAGTGATTTGCAGCGCCTGCGATATCGGTAACTTGCCTTCTCGCTTGATGATCGAGGAGAGATCCTCGCCCTCGATGAAGGACATGGTGATGTACTTGATGCCCTCCATCTCACCCAGGTCATGAATGCGCACAACGTTCTTGTGGGTGACCTCGCGAGCCAGAAGCAGCTCTCGTTTGAAGCGCTGATCCAGCTCGGCAGCCATTTTGGGATCGGAGGCGGCTTCGGGGCGAATGACCTTGACGGCCACGATGATCTCCAGCTCGGTGTCCCACGCCTGGTAGACGGCTCCCATGCCGCCGAGGCCGAGTAGCTTGATGATGTGGTACCGGTTGCCGAACTTCTGTCCCGCTTCGAGTGGGCCGGAGTCCCTGCTGGGTTCGGGTGGTGTGGGGGCGGAGCCACCGGCGAGAAGGGTGGCCTCCTCGCCCATCAGGTGCGTGGCGTCTTCGTCCATCAGAACCGTGCCATCTTCGGGACGGTCCCCATCGTCCTGGGATCCTGAGTCATCGCTGGTTGGAGCCTCAATGACCGTCGCACCCTGGCCTGCGAACAGGGTCTCTTCGTGATCCTCTGGAGGGGTTAGCTGCGTCAGGTCGGCGGATTCGTCGGGAATAGAGACCTCGGTCTCCCGCTCGCGAAAGAGCGTGTCCGGACCGATTGCACCGCTGCAATCCGGGCATCGGCCTTCGGCAGGCTCTATCTCGCTGGCACAGTGTGGACAGATCATCGGGGTCCCCCGTTACTCTATCCGGCGCCCTTACCGTCAGTCCATCTCGAACGGTCCTTTCTGGGGCCGCGAGATCGAGGTTTGAGCACCGAGATTTCCGGGGGTAGAGAATCCGATCCGCGGGGCATAACATAGCCCTCTCAGCGGTTTCGACATCGCTGGTCACTCACGGTCATGGGAACCAACTTCTCATCGACCCATTCTTCCGGGGGGAGAACTCATCTCATGAAGCGCTTTCTAGGGATCATCTTCGCACTCGCCTTGTTAGTGTCGTTCAACGTTGCAGCGCAGGAAGCGGAGGAGGAGAACGGCTCCATTCTGAAAGCTGAGACTTTTTCGGGTCTCGAGCTGCGAGGCATCGGGCCGGCCCTGATGTCGGGTCGTATCGCCGATGTGGCCTTTCACCCGGAAAGCCCTGCCACTTGGTACGTCGCGGTGGGTAGCGGCGGCGTCTGGAAGACCGAGAACTCGGGTACCACCTGGGAGTCGATCTTCGACGGCCAGGAGTCGTACTCCATCGGTTGCCTGAGGCTCGACCCGAACAATCCGAACACCGTGTGGGTCGGTACCGGGGAGAACGTCGGTGGGCGCCACGTCGGTTACGGCGATGGTGTCTACAGGAGCCTCGATGGCGGCCAGACCTGGCAGAACATGGGCTTGAAGGAGTCCGAGCACATTGGCACGATCCTCGTCGATCCGCGGGACTCGAAGATCATCTATGTGGCGTCACAAGGTCCCCTGTGGTCGGGCGGCGGCGAGCGCGGTCTCTTCAGGTCCACCGACGGCGGTGAGACCTGGGAAAAGATCCTCGGCGGCGGCGAGTACACCGGCGTCAACGAGGTCGTCATGGATCCGACGAATCCGGACATCCTCTACGCCAGCACCCACCAGCGGTTCCGCACCGTGGCGGCGCTGATCAACGGCGGACCTGAGAGCGCCATCCACAAGTCCACCGACGCCGGTGCGACCTGGCGCAAGCTCGAGAGCGGACTCCCCAAGGAGGACATGGGAAAGATCGGCTTGGCCGTCTCGCTGCAGAACCCCAACGTCGTCTACGCCACCATCGAGCTGGCCTGGCGCAAGGGCGGTTTCTATCGCTCCGAGGATGGGGGTGAAAGCTGGGAGAAACGCAACGACTATCTCTCGGGTGGCACCGGTCCTCACTACTATCAGGAGATTTTCGCCAGTCCGCACTACTTCGATCGGGTCTACCAGATGGATCCGGACCTCCATGTGACCTACGACGGTGGCAAGACCTTCGCGCCGCTCGGGGAGAAGGACAAGCACGGTGACAACCACGCCATGGCCTTCCATCCGAACGACCCCGACTACTTGTTGGTCGGCAGCGACGGGGGACTCTACGAGTCTTGGGATCACGGCCAGCACTGGAAATTCATCGCCAACCTGCCGATCACCCAGTTTTACAAAGTGGCGGTCGACTACGACGAACCCTTCTACAACGTCTACGGCGGCACCCAGGACAACAACTCCCAAGGGGGGCCTTCGCGCACCGACAATATCCACGGGATTCGTAACAGCGATTGGTTTATCACGCTCTTTGGCGATGGCCATCAGTCGGCCGTGGATCCGACGAACCCCGACATCGTCTATGCCCAGTGGCAGCAGGCCAACCTGGTGCGCTTCGATCGTAAGACGGGCGAGATCGTCTACATCCAGCCGCAGCCGGGCAAGGGTGAGCCGGCCGAGCGCTGGAACTGGGACAGCCCGATCCTGATCAGCCCCCACGACCCAGCGCGCCTCTATTTCGCCAGCCAGCGGGTCTGGCGTAGTGACGATCGGGGGGACAGCTGGCAGCCCATCAGCGGCGACCTGTCGTTGGGCCAGGATCGGATCACCATGCCCATGATGGGGCGGGTCTGGTCGTCGGATGCCATCTGGGATCTGTGGGCCATGTCCAATTTCGGCAACGTGACCTCGCTGGCAGAGTCGCCTCTCCAGGAGGGACTCCTCTATGCCGGCACGGATGACGGTTTGATTCAGGTGAGCGAGGACGGCGGCGCCAACTGGCAGCGGGTCGATGTGGCCGGCATTCCGGATGGCAGCTTCGTGAACGACGTCAAGGCCGACCTCTACGATGTCGATACGGTCTACGCTGCCTTCTCCAACGACAAGGCCGGCGATTTCGCTCCATATCTGGTGAAGAGCACCGACCGCGGTCGGACCTGGAGGTCCATGGCGGGTGACCTGCCGGACCGGCATCTGGTGTGGCGCATCGTGCAGGATCACGAAAAGCAGGATCTGTTTTTCGCTGGCACGGAGTTCGGCATCTTCTTTTCCATCGACGGCGGGACCCAGTGGATCAAGCTCACCGGCAATGCGCCGACAATCCCTTTCCGCGACCTGGTGATCCAGAAACGGGAGAACGACCTGGTTGGCGCCTCGTTCGGCCGCAGCTTCTGGATTCTCGACGACTATTCGCCGCTACGCTTGGTGACCGAGCAGTCGCTAGAGATGCCAGTCACGCTGTTTCCGGTTCGTGATGCCTGGTGGTACATCCAGCGTCGACCCCTCGGTGGCGGTGAGAAGGCGAATCTGGGCACGGCGTTTTTCACGGCTCCCAATCCGCCCTTTGGTGCGGTATTCACCTACTACTTGAAAGACGGGTTGAAGACGCAGAAAGCAATCCGGCAAGAGTCGGAGAAGGAGACCGCCAAGGAGGGTGGCGACACACCCTATCCCGGCTGGGATGCTCTTCAGGAGGAAGCCAGAGAGGAAGACCCCGCTGTCGTGCTGATCGTGCGGGACTCGAGCGGCAATGTGGTGCGCCGACTGACAGGTCCGAGTGAATCAGGCTTCCATCGGGTGGCCTGGGATCTTCGCTATCCGCTCACCGATGCGATCACGACCCTGGAGCCGGCTGAGAGTTGGATGCCCAACTTCGGCCCTCTGTCTGTCCCAGGCACCTACACGGTCACCCTGGCGCAGCGCGTCTCAGGGGAAGTCACGACCCTCGGTGAACCGCAGAGCTTCGAGGTGAAGCAGATGAAGACGGGCACGCTACCGGGTTCGTCGCCAGAGGCGATGGTGGCCTTCGTCCGCGAGCTGGCCGAGACCAAGCGGCAGGCGCAGGGTGTGGCCGAGATCTTCGAAGCCACGGGCGAACAACTCAAGCTCATCAAGCACGCCCTGATGCAGTCCACGGTGAGCGATGCCTCGCTCGATGACGAGGTCAGGGCGCTCGAGCAGACGCTGTTCGACTTGCGGAAGCTGGCTTTTGGAAACGAGATTCAGGATCAGTTGGGTGAGCCCGTTCCGCACTCCATCGAGCGGCGAATCTCTGCGGCTTCCATCGGCACCATGATGTCCACTTACGGTCCGACTCCCAACCACCGACAGACCCTCGACATCGCGCAGGAGGAGTTGGCGGAGGTCAGAGCCGGGCTAGCGCAGCTTGTGGACGTCGATCTTCCAGCCTTCGAGCAGAAACTCGAGGCGGCCGGGGTGCCCTGGACCAAAGGCCGGGCGGTGCCCGGCCTGTAGGTCGCGCGGTGCTTGCGACCTGAGGGCGTAGGGGCGCACAGGCTCAGGGGCGTAGGGGCTTAAGGGCCTAGGGGTTGTAGGGGAGGGGCTTGACCCCTCCCGCTCGCCTGTTCTTCCACGACCGATGATTAGTGGGAGGCCCGTTCGGGTGGTTCGCAGGCGGACGGTGTCGGCTACTCGGACTGCGACGGGCGGGCCGCCACCTCGTCTCGTCATCGCGCCTCATCTCCTGTGCTCTACCAAGGAACTTGCGCTGCGCTCGACTCGGCGCCCCCTGTCGAACCACCCGAACGAACCTCTAGCACCTAAAAGGGCTTGCGATCAAGACGGATGTAGGGGAGGGGCTTGCCCCCTCCCTCGGGCGCCCGCAAGGGGCGCCCCTACAACAGATTCGTGACCCCCTGGGGGCCCCACGCCGGACCCCCAACAGATTGCGGTCATCCAGCCAGCAATCAGGAACCTGCGGACCACCCGGATGGGCCTCCAGGAGATCTAATAGGACGTTTTCTGCGTTCCGAAGAGCCTTCACGAAGTGCTTCAGTGGATTCCCGACGAGCCCGCTATTTATTGAACTTCTGGAGCCTTCGCTCGGCTTCTTCCAGGTCGAAAACGTAGAAGTAGGTCATTCCATCTACGAAGATCTCGTGCGAGCCGTTCGAAGTGTTGTATTTGGCCTGGACCGTGTTCATGCCCTCTCTTTCGACACCGACGTTCTTCTCGTTGTGCCAGCGGAGCTTCATCTCCATGTCGGGGAACTTGAGAGTCGTGATCTTCTTTCCATCGGCCAGGAACTGGTCGGTGGCTTCGCAGCGGTATCGTTGTATCTTCCCGTCCACGGCCGAGCCGCAGAGGGTCTCGAACGTCTCTTCTCGTTCAATCGTGGCTTGCTCGCCGCCATCGCCGTCCCCACAGTCGGCGTCGGGTGTGTGCACGATCGAGGCGTATCGGCCGTCCGTGGTGCGTACCTGAACGCAATGTCCTGACCGGTTGTCTTTCCAGAACGAGTAGGCGCTGTCGTCGCTCTTCTCGGTCCTCACGTGGGTGTAGCCGCGATGCTGCATCTGGGCTTCGCCATCCCTGCCGCTGGCCCCGATCAGGTCCTGCAGATAGGGAACCGGATGCTGGGCGTAGAGGGCAGTGGTCGCTGCGAGGGCGACTGCAAAAACAGCAATCTTCTTGATGGAGGTCATCGTTGTTTCTCCTTTCTCGATAGGACGGCGGAAAGATAGCACAAAGCAGGCCGAGCGCAGTTGGCAGCCGACTCCTCCAGCGGTCGGGGCACCGGGTCACACGAACGGACTGGCTGAGGGTTGCTGCAGCAAGAGGGAGGGAGCTGTCCGGGCAAGTCCAAGAGGTCGGTCCGGGGGGCAGGATCCCAGGGGGTTCTTGCAGCGGAAGGGAGGATAGCCCCCAGGGATCCTGCCCCCCGGATGGACCTCACAAGATCGTGGTCTTGTTCCCAGGCCCCAGGCCCTCAAAGACCAGCCGGAAGGAACGCCCGGCTGCCTCAACCCCTACTCGAGCGGGTTTTGCTGGTACATCTCGATGTCGGCCTCGGTGTAGCCGAGCTCTTTCCAGTCGAGCACGCCATCGGGGCTGTGGCAGTCAGTGCAGGTGAGTGAGCCTTCGCGGCGGATTGCGTGGCTGATCTCCATCGATGCATCCATCGGCATCCAGCGAGCCTCGACGTTCTTCATTTCCTTGACCTCGTCATACGAATCGGCGTTCCAACCATCGGCGCCCATGAAGGACATGAACCTATCCATGAGATAGAACTTGAATATCCTGCCGTACATCAACCCCATCATGCTCTTTTCCATCTCCTTCGCCGCGGCTTGATCGGGGTCACCGGTGGTGTAGTAGGTCGGTAGGTTGTAGGGCACGTACATGCCGCCGAAAGGAGAGGTGTTGGCCAGATCGATGTGCTGCTTGCCGTTGAAGCGCTTCATGGCGTAGAGCTTCGATGGCTTCCTCTTGGCGATGGGGCGCATGACGGTTTCGTACCAGCCTGCGTAGTCGAAGTCCTGATATTCCGGCCAGACGTGCTCCGGCTTGTAGAAGCTGTAGAGGTTCTGGCCATTGGGATGGTCGCCGATGGGATTGCCGAGGAATGTTCCGTCGCCATTCCACCACCGATACATGACGCCGCGCTTGGCGTCGACCGCCTTCTCGAGATCGTCGTACACGTAGAGGCCCGGATGCTCTTCGAAGACGGGACTGTCGAAGTCGCGCATGGTGGCATTGTCGGCCTGCAAAGTGGGGATGTGACAGGTGACGCAAGCGATCCGCCGGGTATGCGAGTTGTACACCTCGGCCAGCTCGGGGTCGTCTTTGTGGGGCTCGGCCGAATGGCACTTCTCGCACGACACTTCCACGTCGGGCAGGTCGTTCGCCATCATCGTCGTCGTGTGGGTACCCTTGGCGATGAGATGACCCTGCGTCGTGTGACACTCGATGCAGGCCATGTTCTGCGCCGCGTGAACGTCCCAAGTCGGTGAGTAGGGTGTGCCGCGCTTCGAGCCGGGGTGGGCTATCCGCGGTCGGGCGTCGCCCAGATTCCACTGGCTCTGCATGAAGAGCGGGTCCAGCTCATCGATGTAGATGTCGCCACCAAAGTTGTGCTGGTGGCATCGCAGGCAGGTCTTGCCCGTCGGGGTGACGACGGAGAGGGCCGCGAGCATGGAGCGATCTTGATCCCATCGGCCTCGCCCGTCCGCACCCACCACGACCTGCTTCCTGTTCATGTCGTAAGCGGCTGCGTGGCAGATCAGGCAGTCGATGGCTTCTCTTTCGGCCCGGGTCGTTCGGTAGGCTGGCATCATCTCACCCAGAGGTGCCTGGTACTGGCCGCCGATATGGCATTGACCGCACCCTTCCGAGAGGGTCCTGCCGTCCTCCAGTTCTACGACCTCTGCCCAGGCGGTGAACGAGAAGGAACCCGGCTTGGGACAGGGCCGATCGATCTTGCCCATGGGGAAGTCGTCGGCCAGCTCACCGTTGAAGCCGTAAACATTGGGGTGGCGCGTGGTGAAGAAACGGTAGTGTGACGACTCCAGCAGGTTCTGCATAAGGTCGACGTTCTTGACTGCCCCTGTCTCGGCGTTCTCGATCTGAGCATACTCGTGGCATTTCAGGCAGGTCTTCGGCCCTTCGTAGGACCGAATACCGGCCTTCCTGAATCGATCCACATGCTCGAACTTCTCAGGGTAGCTGGTGGTCAAGGACTGTGCGATCTCCTCGAACTCCCCGTCGCTGACTGTCTCGACGAGGAAATCGATGGGCGCGGGTCGGCTGTCGGCCGGCAGTATCCAGTTGATGACAGAGGGCCAGGCTACATAGCCGACCAGGAAAGCGAGAAAGAGGATCAACCCCAAAATCAGGATGGCTCTCATTCGCGGGATGCCTCGTTCTTCTGCTGCGATGACTCGAGGAGGTCGATTGCCAGGACTGGCAGTCTACTCGACGACCTGACTCCAGGCCGAGGTGTTGCCGCTTTCGAAGGTATCTGCGAACACCTCCGGTTGCCGAACTCTGATGGTCACCGTGGCCTCGTTGCTCTGCGATACCAGATCCTCCGCCAGGAAAGTGAAGGTATCGTCGCCTTCGAAGCCGTCGTTCGGTGAATAGAGCACGGCATTGTCACCATCGTCACTGGAGATGGTGCCGAAGACCGGGGGATCGACCACGGAGTAGGTCAGCGGATCCTCGTCGATATCGCTCGCCGGCAAGTGCACCAGCACCGGGACACCCACGGCCGTGACTATCAGCTGGTCGAATGCCTCGGGTGGGCGATTGCCGACCCGGATCGAGGTGATTGCTGTATTCGAGGGGTCCTCACTGTCGCTCACCGACCACCAGAACTCGTCGAAGCCATTGAAATCGGTATCGGCGGTATAGGTGACGACTCCTATGGAGTCGATTTCAGAGAGCTCCCCGAAGGCCGGTTCCTGTTCGACCGTGAAGCTGTAGGGCCCTGGGCCATCGGGGTCGTCGAAGGAGAGCGCGAAGGGTAGAGCGGTGTTGGCGGGGGTCTCGAGATTCTGATCGAGCGCTACCGGCGCCACGTTGGGGCCGGAGCCCTGCCGCAGCAAGAGAAGTGTCCAGTCCAAGGTGTCCGGTGCATCGAATGGCGAGACGACGCCGCCTGTGACTGCTCCGATATCAGTCGACTCGCCGGTTCGCGGATTGAACCAGGAGGCATCGAAGACGTTGGTATTGGAGCCGAGGTCCAGCTCCAAGGATCCACCGCCAGGCAGATAGCAGACGTAGACTTCGCCTGTCTTCGACAGGATGTAGCCGGTTCCGCTGAGCAGCAGTTGATTTGAAGGCAGCATCTCCCAGAAGGGCAGCGCCTCCAAGAAGGTTCGGGCCCTGACCAGGTCGCCGAAGTAGGCCTGCCAATCGCGGTAGTCGACCAGGGGGCGGGTGTGGATCTCGTAGATTCCACCGCCCAGGAAGATCGACCATACGAGATGTCGATTCCCGTCCTGAGTACCGGTGAAGTCTCCGGTCTCATCGAAGGAGATGGGGATCGGTCTGCCCGCGGTCTCGCTCTTTTGGCGGGCCGCAATCGCCAGGGCGTTCTGAGGGTTGCCGGAAGTGTGGAAGCTGGTCAGATCGAACCGATCATCACCGTAGAAGGGATCCCATTTGGTTGTCGATCCCTGGTGGTGAACCGTCAGGGGGTGGTCATAGGCGTCCAGGTCGCTGAGCAACTGGGAGAAGGCCTTCATCTGGTCCGCTGTGTAGTTCTCGTTGTACTCCTCCGAAAGGTTCCAGATCAGACCGTTGTAGTGGCCGAAACGCGCCACCATCTGTCGGTAGTAGAGATCCCGATTGAAGCCGGTCCAGCCGCTGTCGTTCTCCAACACCAGGTGCAGCATGATGCCGTGGGCCTGCAGGTCGTCGAGAATCAGATCCCAGCCGTCGAGCTTGGCGACATCGAAGTGCTCGGAGTCGCGTTTCGTGACCCAAGGCCAGACGTTGTCACGGTCGCCGCCGGTGTTGTCAGTCATGAAGTAGAGAGAATTGAGACGTTCGTCGGCGAGGTATTGAATAGCCTCCTGTTTGGTAGCGAATCCGGCCGTTTGACCGGGTGCCAGGAAGTCCTCCGGATCGTCGACACCTCCTTTGAGCCAGAATGTCCCGTCGGCGAACTGGAGATAGTAGTCCTCGGCGTAGAGGAGACGCCCTGTGCACGCGAAGTCGGGTAGCTCGCCCGGCTCGAGAGGTTCGCAGGCGACCGTATCAGTGACCTGGAATGTGGCGCTGTAGCCGTCGAGGAGGGGGTCGGTGCTGCTGGTGGACAGGGTCCAGTCGCCGATGACGTTGGCCGCGAATCGGGCTCTCCAGATATCGCCGTCCAGGCCGCCAGCGCCGTCTCCGGCATAGAAGGCAGGTACCGCGAAGGTCCCTCCAGGGCCGGAAAAGGTCGCCGTCACTTCGAGCAGAAATGGATTTGCCGTCTCACTGAGACCCACGGACGAGGGCCCGGCCAGGTCGACCTCGAGCTTCTCCCACCGCTGGACGGAGCCGAGGTCTCCGAGATCCCCTCCAGCCACGACCGGCTGTGTTGCCAGCACCATCGCGGCCGAGAAGAGAAAACACCTCTGGAGGAACGACCGATGCATTCGACTAGTCTACAGGGTCGTACAGGTCGGCATGGCAAGTCCAGTCCGCATAGCTGGGAGGCTATGCGAGTCTGTGCCAGCAGGTCCTACCACCCTTTTGGGTGGGAGGTGCCTCACCCGACAAGGTCAAGCGCCAGGACGACGAGTGTGTTAAGAAAAGAGGTCGCCAATCGAGGGACCTCTTTGCGATGAGATTTATTGGGCATCGACGTCCCTCTCGAGCGACTCCTGCAATTGCACAAGGACTGGGGGTCGACAAGCATGACCAGAGTACTCTTGCCACTACTGGCGATCGCACTGCTTTTTGGAGGCTGCGCGAGGCAGCCGACGGAGGAGACCGTGGCCGCGAGGGAGAATCTACTTCTGTCGGAGTTCGACACACCGCTCGGGGCGCCACCTTTCGATTCGATCGAGGTGGTCCACTACCTTCCCGCCTTCGAGCAGGGAATGGATGAGCACAGGGACGAGGTACTCGCCATCGCGGAGAGCTCCGGACCAGCCACCTTCGAGAACACCGTAGAGACTCTGGAGCGCTCGGGCGAGACGCTCAGCAGGACCGCCGCCGTCTTCTTCAGACTGAACAGCTCCAACACGAATGACGAGATGCAGTCCATCGCCAGGCAAGTCAGCCCCGAGCTGGCCAAGCATCGGGACGACATCTACCTCAACAAGGCCCTGTTCTCCCGGGTGAAGTCGGTCTACGACCAGAGAGAGACTCTCGATCTCACTACGGAACAGGCGAAGCTCCTAGATGAGACATACAAGTCGTTCGTTCGTGGAGGTGCCAATCTTGCCGATGAAGCGGCAGGTCGCTTCCGGGAGATCAACGAGGAGCTGTCGCTATTGACGAACCAGTTCGATGAGAACCTTCTCAAGGAAATGAACTCGATCGCACTGTTGATCGAGGACGAGGGGGATCTGGCAGGACTTCCTCAATCCGTGGTCGATTCGGCCGCTGCGACAGCGGCTGCCCAGGGCGAAGAGGGTAAGTGGGCTTTCACGCTGCAACGCACCAGCTGGACGCCGTTCCTGGAGTCTTCGGAGCGACGGGACCTGCGGGAGGAGCTCTACACGGCCTACATGAATCTCGGTAACAATGACAACGAGTACGACAACAAGGCCCTTGCCTCCAGGATCGCCGCTCTCAGGGCCGAGCGGGCCAACCTCCTGGGCTACGAGACCTTTGCGGCCTACGTTCTCGAGGAGAACATGGCCGAAACCGCCGACAACGTGTATGGCCTTCTCGAGCGCCTTTGGGTGCCGGCTTTGGCGCGAGCCAAGGCCGAGCGGGCGGCCCTTCAGGCCATGATCGACAAGGAAGGCGGCGACTTCGTGGTCGAGCCCTGGGACTGGTGGTACTACTCCGAGAAGCTGCGGGCCGACCAGTACGCCTTCGATTCGGAGCAGATCAAGCCCTATTTCGTGCTGGACAACGTCCGACAGGCGGCCTTCGACGTCGCCAACAAGCTCTTCGGGATCACCTTCGAGCCGAGAGCGGACGTCCCCGTCTACCACCCGGATGTTCTGGCCTATGAGGTCAAGGACGCCGACGGCTCGACTCTCGCCCTCTACTACGTCGACTACTTTGCCCGCGAGAGCAAGCAGGGGGGGGCCTGGATGAACACCTTCCGCGAGCAGCGCAAGGAAGACGGCGAGGACGTCAGACCTATCATCGTCAATGTTTGTAACTTCTCGAAGCCTTCCGCCGGCCAACCAGCTCTTCTCAGCCTCGACGAAGCCAAGACCCTGTTTCACGAGTTCGGTCACGCTCTGCACGGCATGGTTGCCAACGGCTCGTATGCCAGCCTCAGCGGAACCAACGTTCCCCGGGATTTCGTCGAGCTCGCGTCACAGATGATGGAGAACTGGGCGCTGGCGCCGGAGGTGCTGCCGACCTACGCTCGGCACTATGAAACGGGTGAGCCCATACCGGCGGAGCTGATCGACAAGCTCCAGCGATCGAACCAATTCAACCAGGGTTTCGACACGACCGAATATGTATCGGCGTCGTTGCTGGACATGGACTGGCACACCCTGGATGAGCCGGTCGAGATGGATGTCATGGCCTTCGAGGCGGCGGTCGAAGAGCGGCTCGGAATGATCCCCGAGATCGTATTCAGGTACCGAACACCCTATTTCAGTCACATCTTTGCGGGTGGGTACGCGGCCGGATACTACGGCTATCTCTGGGCCGAGGTCCTGGATGCCGACGCCTTCGAGCTCTTCGAGGAAAAGGGAATGTTCAACCAGGAAGTGGCACAGTCCTACCGCGAGAACATCCTGGAACCGGGTGGCTCGGAGAACCCGATGGAGATGTACGTCCGCTTCCGCGGCTCCGAGCCCAGCGTCGAGCCGCTGATTGAGCGCCGAGGACTGGGAGGGGAATAAGGCTTAGGGGCATAAGGGCATAGGGGCCTGAGGGCCTGAGAAACTGGAGCGGCCGGCAGCGATGCCGGCCGTTTCCTTCTGGCAAGTGTCGTGACCGCTTTCGAGTGGAGGTCCGTCCGGGCGGCCCGCAGGGGGACGGCGTCGGCTACTCGGACCGCAACGGTTGGGCCGCCACCTTGTCACGTCATCGCGCCGGATCTTCTGTGCTCTTCGATGGCTCTTGCGCTGCGCTCGACGTGGCACCCCCGAGCGAGCCACCCGAACGAACCTCTGGCACCGGTGGAGGCATTAGGGGCATAGGGGCGTAGGGGCAGGGAAAATGGAGTTTTGAGCCTGCGTTCCCCTAAGCCCTCAAGGATCGGCTGGAGCATGCGACAGCCGCCTCGACCTCAAGCCCTCAATGACTGGCCGGGAGGTACGCCCGGACACTTCAACCCCCACCCGGCGCTACTCGC
>Ga0316187_10000812_pt1 | contig 25763 bp, 28 predicted proteins | sample CroRivburrow1_MG_FD_204927 | JGI IMG/M metagenome (GOLD analysis project Ga0316187, IMG submission 204927) | Coastal sediment microbial communities from Maine, United States - Cross River worm burrow 1 | ecosystem: Environmental > Aquatic > Marine > Coastal > Sediment | place: USA: Maine...
GCCGCCTACTTCAAGGGCGTTGAGGACAGTCTCGGCGACCTGTTCGAGGAAATCCCGGACGACTGGCTTAGGAAGCAGGCGGAGCTGCTGCTGTCGGACGAGGAGCGTGCCAGGATCGAGTCGCTCGGCGGTTTCGACGAGTTGATGAATGCCTTGCGCGAACGGCTCTCGGAACAGGACGATCGTCACGAAGGCGGCAGCAAGTGGATCGGTACCGCGGGTACCTCGCCATTCGGCGCTTACGGCTACAACCCCGAGGGCGTGCGCATCGGCCAGCACGGTTCCCGGCATCGCAGCGCCGTCAAAGTGTGGGACCGGCGGGAATACCGCAACCTCGACGATTCGGTCGAACTGGGGACCCGCAATATCAAGGTAGCGCTGCGGCGGCTGCGCAAATTCGCGCGGGAAGGCGCCGCGGACCAGCTCGATCTCGAAGACACGATCGACAAGACCGCGCGCAATGCCGGGCTGCTCGATATCCGCATGGTTCCCGAGCGGCACAACGCCGTGAAGGTGCTGCTGTGCCTCGATATCGGCGGTTCCATGGACGACCATGTGCGCGTCTGCGAGGAGTTGTTCTCGGCGGCCAGCAGCGAGTTCAAGCATCTCGAGTATTTCTACTTCCACAACTTCGTCTACGAATCGCTGTGGAAGGACAATCGTCGGCGTCACTCGGAGCGGGTACCGACCCTCGACATAACGCACAAGTACGGCGCGGATTACAAACTGATCTTCGTTGGAGACGCGACGATGAGCCCCTACGAAATCGTCTATGCCGGCGGCAGCGTCGAGCACTGGAACGAGGAGCCGGGCGCGGTGTGGATCAGGCGCCTGCTGAATACCTATCAAAAAGCGATCTGGCTGAATCCCGAGCCCCGCGAACGCTGGGACTTCACGCCGTCAATAAAGTTGACGCGCGAGATCATAGAAGATCGCATGTTCCCACTGACGATCGCCGGCCTCGATGCGGGCATCAAGGCGCTGCACTAAGCTACTGTCCGGCCCCGAGAGTCTCGAGATCGGCGAGAACTTCGGCCGCGTGCTCGTCCGGGTCGACCTTGGCGTAATGCTTCGCGATGTTCCCGTCGGGATCGACGATAAAGGTCTGCCGCTTGGCGACGGTCCAGCCCATCATCTTCGTCTTGACGCCGTAGGCGTCCGCCGTCTTGCCCTCGGGATCGGCCAGCAACGGGAAGGGCAGGCCGTGGTTCTCGGCGAATTTCTTGTGTGACTCGACGTCGTCGAGACTCACGCCGAGAATCTGCGCGTTCAGCTTGCGGAACGCGAAGATATTGTCGCGAAACTCACAGGCCTGGGTCGTACAGCCCGGCGTTTCGTCCTTCGGATAGAAGTACAGGACAACCCACTGGTCCCGGTAATCCTCGAGCGAGTGCAGTTGTTCGTCCTGGTCCGGCAGTTCGAATTCGGGTGCGGGGGCGCCAATCTCGACGCCGGCATCGGCAAGTGCCGGCAGGCCGGGCAGCAGGGCGAAGGCTAGGTACAAAAAACCGGGCGCGAAGCGTTTCATGAATGAGTCCGAGTCGTTGGAATTGCAGAACCCACTATGATACGACTCGTTGAACCGCGCGCAAGCTGCCGATGTGCCCGGCAATTGAAAGGTCATTATGGAAACACCGTCGAATCGCAAGAAAACCGCGTTAGTGCTGCCAGGCGGCGGGGCGCGCGGCGCATTCCAGGTCGGTGTGCTGAAAGCGATCGCAGAGCTCGTGCCGCGCGGCACCGTGAATCCCTTCGGGATAATCAGCGGGACCTCCGCGGGGGCGATCAATTCCGTCGTGCTCGCGGCGAAAGCACGCCGTTTCCGGGTCGCGGTTGCCGAACTGGAGCGCGTCTGGGGCCACTTCCGGTGCCACCACGTCTACCGCACCGACAACCTGGCGATGCTGAAAAGCAGCCTGCAGTGGCTGGGCGCGCTGGTGACGGGCGGCACGCTGGTGCGCATGCCGAAATCCCTGCTCGACAATTCGCCGTTGCGTACCCTGCTCGGACGCAACGTCCGCTTCCCGCGGATCGAGCACGCGATCGAACAGGGCTGGCTGGATGCCGTCAGCGTCACCGCGGCGGGCTACAGTTCCGCGAAATCGACCTCGTTTTTCGAGGCCTCGGAGCAGCACACGGAGTGGTCACGCACGCGCCGCTCCGGTGTGCGCAGCAGGCTCAACCTCGATCACCTGATGGCCAGCATTGCCGTGCCGATGATTTTCCCCCCGGTACGCATCGGGGATGAGTACTTCGGCGACGGGGCGATGCGGCAGGCGACGCCGCTGAGCCCGGCGCTGCATCTCGGCGCCGATCGAATCCTCGTCATTGGCGTGCGCAACGAGATTGCCGATGTTTCGGTGGATCCCGAGACCCCGGCGTCATACCCGAGCATTGCCGAGATCGCCGGCTATACGCTCGACACGCTGTTCATGGACGGCCTGTATTCCGATCTCGAAAGGGTCAACGGCATCAACCAGCTCATCGACTCCGTGCCGGCGGACCACCGCGGCCTGAAACTGTCGCGCATGCGGCCGATCGACACGATGATCATCGTGCCCAGCGAGGACCTGCGGGTACTTGCACACCGGCATCGCGAGGCGTTGCCCGTTGCGCTGCGCACGCTGCTGTGGGGAATAAGCGGCCGCGGCCGGGGCGAGGGCCGGCTGCTGAGCTACCTGATGTTCGAACAGGATTACACGCGGGAACTGATCGAACTCGGCTACCGCGACGCGATGCGCGTCAGCGACCAGCTGCAGGACTTCATCGCCGGCAAAGCGGTGCCGCGGCTGTTCGCGCCACACTGGGTGGAGGAAGATCTCGATATCCTGCCTGCCTGAGCGGCACCATGTGCCGGCCGCGACGTCAGAGCAGCAGGGCGGCCCCCAGGCCGAGAAACGTCATGTAACCGACGACATCGGTTACCGTCGTCAGCACCACGCCGCCGGCGATGGCGGGGTCGATTCGCATCTGCCTGAGCAGCAGCGGTATACCGAAGCCGGAGAGTGCGGCCATGAACAGGTTGATGATCATCGCTGCGGCGATGACTCCGCCGATGCGCCAGTCGCCGAACCACAGGTAGGTAAACACGGCGACGACGATCGACCAGCCGACGCCATTCAGCAGCCCCACCGCGAGTTCCTTCCTGAGGATTCGTGCGGCATTGGTCTTGTCCACCTGGCCGAGCGCCATCGCCCGCGTGATGATGACCAGCGATTGCGTCCCCGCAACGCCGCCCATGCTGGGCACGACCGGCATCAATACGGCGAGCAGCACGATCTTGTCGATCGTCGTCTGGAACAGGTCGACGACGGAAGCGGCCAGGAACGCCGTGCCCAGGTTGATTCCCAGCCAGACAGCCCGCCGCCTCGCGCTCTTGAAAACCGGCGCAAACATGTCGTCCTCTTCGTCGAGGCCCGCGGCGCTCATCAGCGAGTGCTCGGCCTCTTCGCGGATAACGTCGACGACGTCGTCCACGGTGATTCGGCCCACGACGCGATAGTCGTCGTCGACGACCGGGGCGGACAGGAGATCGCGGTTCTCGAACTCCCACACGACCTGCTTCGACGGTGTGTGTGCAGGAATCGGCAGCACGTCGGTCGACATGATGCTCGACACCAGCGCGTCGGCATCATGGGTGAGCAGGCGCGACAGGAACAGCGATCCGACGTACTCGTTGTCGCGATTGACGACGAATATAAGGTCGGTGCCATCGGGCATATTGCCAACCTTGCGCAGGTAACGTGCGACGACCTCGAGGGTGACATCGGGACGCACCGTCACGATGTCGATATTCATCAAGCCGCCGGCGCAGTCCTCGTCGTACGCGAGAACCTGCTGCAGCCGATCGTGGTCGGCCTTGTCGAGCGACTGCAGTACCTGCTTCGTCACGACCTCCGGAAGGTCCGCAAGCAGGTCCGCGAGATCGTCGAAATCCATGCCCGCGGTTGCCGCGATGAGTTCGTCGGTCTGCATGCCTTCGATCAGGCCGTCGCGGACCTCGTCGCTCAGCTCGACGAGAACGTCGCCCTCGTCGTCGCCCGCCACCATCTCCCAAAGCAGGGCGCGTTCCTGCAGGGGCAAGGACTCGAGGAGGCGCGCGATCTCGGCAGGACGCAGGCTGTGCACCATGAGCCGCGCGGAACGCATGCGGCCGCTGTCGAGCTTCTCGCGCAACAGCTGCAGGTTGCTCTGCGTGTGCTCTCTCGCTTCCATGGATGCTGCCCCGGCTCGCACGCCGGCCCCGGCATAGGGCCGTACACGGCAGGAGTTTAACCGAAAACCGCTACGGAGCCTCGCCGGGCATCTTTGCCGGGCGGCGAGTTACAGTTCCTTGTGGCGCGTGCTGACTGCGTCGTGAATGTCGCGCAGGGAGCCGGCGAGTTTCTCCGCCATGTATACCGAACGGTGCTGGCCGCCGGTGCAGCCGATCGCGACGGTGAGAAAGCTGCGGTTGGATGTCCGGTACTCGGGAATCCAGCGCTCGAGAAAGGCCAGGATATCGGCATGCATTTCCGCCACCGGTTCCTGGTCGTCGAGGAACCGGATGACCTCTTCGTCCAGCCCCGTCAGATGCCGCAGGTCGAGATCCCAGTACGGATTCGGAAGGCACCGCATGTCGAACACGAAGTCGGCATCGGCCGGGATGCCGTGTTTGAAACCGAACGACTCGACCAGCACCGACAGGGAGGCGGGCGCACGCCTGTCGACGCGCTCGCGAATGATATCGGCAAGTTCGTAGACACTGGTTCGCGAGGTGTCGACGATCAGGTCCGCCGAATTGATGACCTCCGCCAGCATCTCCCGTTCCTCGTTGATTGCGGCGCGCAGTTCGGCCCCGTGTTCGGCCAGCGGATGGCGCCGGCGCGTCTCGCTGTAACGCTTCAGCAGTACGGCATCCTCGGCCAGCACGAATAGCACGTCCGTCTGGATGTTCCGTTGCCGAAATTCCTCGATCAGGCGCGGCAGCGACTCGAGATCCGAGCGTCGATTGCGGGCGTCTATGCCGACGGCAATGCCACGGCCGACTTCGCCCGGGCCGGAAGACACTTCGTCGACAACGGCCTTGAGCAGTCGCGCGGGCAGGTTGTCGATGCAGTAGTAACCCAGGTCTTCGAGCACGTGAAGCGCGACGGTCTTTCCGGAGCCGGAAAGGCCGCTTACGATGATCAGGCGCGTGGTGTCGGACATTCTCGGAATCGTCCCGGCCGACGGGCCGTCAACTTCCGTGGGCCGTCTTCGGTTGCTCGGCGATCACGGAGTTGCCGCCGTCGAGCAGTGCCCTGTACAGAGCGCTGCTCGACGTCGCTTCACGAAGCCTGCGCCGCAGTTCGGGGTCTTTGAGCAGGTCCGTGAGCATGGCGATATCGGCGTGATGGTCCTCGGTCACCTCTTTCGGCACCACCAGGCCGAAAACCAGATCGACCGGTTCACCGTCGGTTGCGTCGAAGTCTATCGGGTCGGACAGCTTTATCATCGCCGCAATACAGCGATCGATGCCGTCGATGCGGCAGCGCGGGAAAGCGACACCGACGTCAAGGCTCGTGCAGCCCAGTCGCTCGCGTTCGATGAGGCGTCCGAATACGTCGTCGGCCGCGACATCGGCTTGCGACCGAACCAGCAATTCGCTCAGGATTTCCAGGCAGTGCTTCTTGCTGCGCGCCTGGGCGTTGCAGAGCACGGCATCCGGATTGATGATTTCTTCCAGCAGCATGGTTTATTGTTGTTCTTGCAGATGATGCCGCGCCGCAGGGGCGGCGCGGCTCATTCTCAGAATTGCCTCTTGTGATTGTCTCTGGCGTGATGGTCGACCATCTTTTCCTTGTGCTTTCTCACGCGCCGGTCGAGTTTGTCTACAAGGCCGTCGATAGCGGCATACATGTCTTCTTCAGTGTTGTCGGCGTAGATTGTGATTGTGCCGCCGTTCACGTTGACTTTGGCTTCCGCCTTATGCCGCAGCTTTTCTACCGTGAGGATACAGTGCACGTCTGACACCATGTCGAAGTGGCGTTCGAGACGCTCGATCTTGGATTCGAGATAACCTCTCATTGCTTCGGTAACTTCGACGTGATGGCCCGAGACATTCAATTGCATAGTTTTCACCTCTTGTAATTACGAACCCACTTCCTTGTGCGTTTATCGTGCCGGTCGCTGGCGACGCTCACTGGATGACGCAATGTTCATGGACTCACGGTACTTCGCGACCGTGCGCCTCGCAACCTTTATACCCTCGTCCGCGAGCAAGCTGGCGATCTTGCTGTCACTCAACGGTTTCGCCGGGTTCTCGGCGCCAATGAGCTTGCGAATCTTCGCGCGCACCGACGTCGACGACTGTTCTTCACCGTCCGCGGTCGCCAGGTGGCTCGAGAAGAAATACTTGAACTCGAAGACACCGCGGGGTGTGTGCATGTACTTGTTCGTAGTGACGCGCGAAATGGTCGATTCATGCATGCCGATCTCGTCGGCAACGTCGCGCAGCACCATCGGTTTCATCGCTTCATCGCCCTGTTCGAGGAAGTCCGTCTGCCGCTTGACGATGCAGGTGGCGACCTTGAGCAGGGTTTCGTTGCGGATCTCGAGGCTGCGGATGAGCCAGCGCGCTTCCTGTAGCTGGGTGCGCAGTACCGCGTGATCGCCGTCGCCGCGAAGCAACTTCGCGTATTGCTGGTTCACGGACAGCTTGGGTACGCCCGTGGGGCTGATCTCGACCTGCCAGCGGTTGTCCACTTTGCGAACGAAAACGTCGGGAATGACGTACTCCGCGGCGGCTGGACTGACTGCCTGTCCGGGACGGGGATTACAGCCGCGGATCAGGGACAGTGCCTCGTGCAGCGTTTCTTCGGAGGTTCGCAGGCTGCGGCGCAGTTCGCCGTATTCGCGCGTTGCAACGAGGTCGAGATGATCCCTGGCGAGGTCCAGGGCGAGTTCGAGTCCCGGCGTTGCCGCGTCGAGCTGCTTCAGCTGCAGGGTAATGCACTCCGATAGCGAGCGTGCACCGATGCCTGCGGGATCGAGTCGCTGTACCTTGGTGAGCGTTGCTTCGATCTCTTCGTCACGAACGCCGGTATCCGGTTCGAGAAATTCGCCGATCTCTTTGAGCGCGATCGTCAGGTAACCATCGTCGTTGATCGCATCGATGATCGCCTCGCCGATGATGGCTTCGCGTGGCGAAAACTGCTCCATCTCCAGCTGCCACAGCAGGTGTTCGCGAAGGCTCTGGCCGGATTCGTCGGCGAACTCGCTGATCGGACGCCCTTCGCCGTTCCAGCCGCCGTCCTGGATGCGCCGGTCGGCGCGCGTCTGCCACTGGTCCTCGGCGCGGATCGTTTCGATCTCGGCCGTCGACTCGTCGCTGGTCTTCGGGACGTCCGGCAGGTCCTCCATCTCCAGCATGATGTTCTCTTCGAGTGCATCCTGGATCTGGGCGTTGAGGTCGAGCACGGGCAGCTGCAGCAGGCGAATGGCCTGCTGCAATTGCGGCGTCATTGTGAGTGTCTGACCGAGTTTTAACTGCAGCGAAGGTTTTAGCATTGCCTCAGAGTTTGAACTCCTGTCCGAGATAGACCTCGCGGACGTGCTGGTTTTCGAGGATCTCTTCCGGCGTACCCGAAGCGATCAGACTGCCATCACTGAGTATATAGGCTCTCTCGCAAATTCCGAGGGTTTCCCTCACATTATGGTCCGTGATCAGGACCCCGATGTCCCGCGCGCATAAGTGTCTGATTATGCGCTGAATATCGAGGACCGATATCGGATCGACGCCGGCAAAGGGCTCATCCAGCAGCACAAACAAGGGGTTAGCGGCGAGCGCGCGGGCAATCTCGACGCGGCGCCGCTCGCCGCCGGACAGGCTGATGCCCAGGCTGCCTCGAACGTGTCCCACGTGGAGTTCGTCGAGGAGTTTTTCGAGTTCCTCCTCGCGCCCGGCACGATCGAGATCCTTGCGGTTCTCGAGTATCGCGAGGATGTTCTGCTCCACCGTGAGCTTGCGGAATATCGACGCTTCCTGGGGCAGGTAGCCGAGCCCCATCCGGGCACGCCGGTGCATGGGCAGTGCGGTCAGGTCGTGGCCGTCGAGCAAGATCGTGCCCTTGTCCGCCGGGATCAGGCCCACGATCATGTAAAAGGCCGTGGTCTTGCCGGCGCCGTTCGGTCCCAACAGACCGACGACCTCGCCACTCTTGATTTCGATAGACAGCGTCTTGACGACTTTACGGAGTTTGTAGCTCTTCGAAATATCCTGAACGCTGAGGATACTCATTGCCCGCCGTCCCCGGGCTCTGGTTCGCCGGCATCGGTGGACGGGTCCGCACTTTCCTCTTCGCCGGTTCCGGCCGCGTCCTCCCTGGGCGTGTACGTAATCCTCACTTTACCGTCGCCCTCGGGCGAACCCTGGGCGTTGATGCGTTGCTCGAGGATGTTGTAGACGAGATAGTTGGACGCAATCTTGTTGCCACCCTCGGTAATGACGGCGTTGTCGGAAAATTCGATCGTGCCTGCGAGAAGGTCGTAGCGCAGCTTGCCGGCTTCGGCGTAGGTAATCTCCCCGGAGCCGGGGCGTGTCATTTCGAAGGTTGCCGGGCTGCCGGCGATCGTTGCGAGCGTCAGCTGATGATCCGTGAAGCGCAGGTCGGCCGAGTCGCATTCGATGTGGCCGTTTTCGACGTCGATAACGACGTTGCCGGAAAACCGCCAGACGCTGTCTTCGAAATCGAGATTACTGGCCCGGCCTTCATCCGCCTCGATGCCGATCGTCCCCTGCGTCATCCGCAGGCCCCGGAACATCAGCATCGAACTCTTGCCGTCGTACGCGGTGGAGTCGGCATCCAGTGAGATGGGCAGGCGCAGGTCCGTGATTTGCGCAGCCGCGGCGGCAGGCAACAGTAACAGGATTGCGGCAAGTCTTACGGTAATGTCTCTCTGCATAAGCTAGGGCACGAATTTCCCGCTGACGTTCGACTTCAGCTCCAGCCGATTGTCGTTGAGCGATGCTAGCATGCCCGTCGCGGTCAGGCTGCGCGCTCCGATACGGATCTGGACTCGCTCGTCCGTTTCCGCGACATAGCGTTGCGGATCGAGTTCCAGGTACTGGGTCCGGATCTCGGTGTCGCTGTCTGAAAAGCCCTGCGCGCTGGTTGCCGTCACGTGGCCGCGCAGTTGCACGAGCTGGCGCACCGGCAGGATCGTCGCGCTGTCCGCATTGACCGTCCAGGGCACGTCCGTTTCGGGCGAGTAGTCGACTTGCACTTTCGTGAACTCGATACTGCCGTCCACCTGCTCCTCGGCGTGCTGCGCATGAAGTTCGTAGAGCAGGTCGCCGTCGGGGCCCGTCCCGAGGATGCGGGCCGACTTGAGGTAGAAGCCGCGGTGCACGGGATCGACGCTGCGCTGGCTAGTGTCGTCTTCGCCGCGCACCCGCGCGAGGTACCAGCTGCCGATGGCGGCCGCAATCAGTATCCCGAACAGCAGCAGGTTGCGTGCGCTCAACGGCCGGCCTCCGGCTTCGCCGCGAGGACCAGATCGCAGATCTCGCGCACGGCGCCGTGGCCGCCCGCCGCCATCGTCGTGTAGTCGCAGAAATCGCGAACCTCCTCGACGGCATTGGCGACGGCGATCGAATACCCGACCTTGCCCAGCAGGAGGAGGTCGGGAATGTCGTCGCCCGCATAGGCGCATTCGGCGGCAACGATGCCGAGGCTCGTTATCAGTTCGTCGAAGGCAGCCACCTTGTCCGCGGTGCCCAGGATCACGTGCCCGACTCCGAGTTCCGCCATGCGTTTGGCGGCCGCCGTTGAACGGCGGCCGCTGATTACGGCGACCTCGAAGCCGGCGTCGACCAGGCGGCGTATACCGAAACCATCCTGGGTGTTGAAGGCCTTGGATTCGACGCCGTCGTCGGACAGGTAGAAGCGTCCGTCGGTGAACACGCCGTCAACGTCGAAGGCGACGAGGCGCAATTCCGCGAGTCGATTATGGGTGGCGGCCGAATTCACATTATGCCTGCGCGAAATAAATCGTGGATGTTGAGTGCGCCGACCAGACGATGGCGGCCATCGGCGACGAGCAACGAGGTTATCTTGTTTTCCTCGAGCACGTGCACGGCCTCCGCCGCGAGAATGTCTTCGGTCGTTGTCTTGCAATTGGCGTGCATGACCTCGGCCATCGTCGTCGTATGCACGTCGGCGCCCTCGTCGAGCGCGCGGCGCAGGTCGCCGTCGGTAAAGATGCCGAGAATGCGGCCTTCGTCATCGACGACGGCGGTCATGCCGAGACCTTTCTGGGTCATTTCCATCAGGCCGTCACGCAACCTGACCTCCGGCCCTACCGCTGGTATGTCGTCACCCGTTCGCATGACGTCCCCGACTCGCAGCAACAGCCGTTTGCCGAGACTGCCGCTCGGATGCGAGCGCGCGAAGTCCTCGGCCGTGAAGCCCCTGTTTTTCAGCAGTGCGACGGCCAGTGCGTCGCCCATCGCGAGCGTCGCGGTCGTGCTCGCCGTCGGTGCGAGATTGAGCGGGCAGGCCTCCTCCGCTACGCCGACATCGAGGTGCACGTCGGCGATGCGCGCGAGCGTCGACGTGGGTTTGCCGGTCATCGACACGAGTTTCGCACCCATGCGCTTCACGAGCGGCAGGATCGTGACGACCTCCTGGGTCTCGCCCGAATACGAGATCGCAAGCACCAGGTCCTGCGCGGTAATCATCCCGAGATCCCCGTGGCTCGCTTCCGCAGGGTGCATGAAAAACGCGGGCGTGCCGGTACTCGCGAGTGTCGCGGCGATCTTTGAAGATATATGGCCCGATTTTCCCATCCCTGTCACCACGACGCGGCCGGGCGTATCGTTGATCAATTTGCAGGCCGCGGCGAAATCGTCGCCGAGCCGCGCACGCAACGAATCGACGGCGCGCGCTTCGATCTCCAGCACTTCGCGCGCGAGTGCAATGAGCTCGTCGTTGTTCAGGTTTTCGGACACAGGGTTCTCGCAGTTGCAGGCTGCCGGACCGGCGTTCGGACTATTCTAAACCTTTTGCGCCCGAACGCAGCCATAAGCGTAGCCCTGCCGGGCTACAGGTTCTGCGACGTAACGTAGCCGAGGTAAGCGATGTAGGCCGTCAGCAGGGCAACGCCTTCCAGCCTGGACAGGTCGCTCTTGCCATCGTAGTCGTAGGTCATCGCGAACAGCACCAGCGTAAACGCCACCATTACGAAGATGTGCAGCGAGAGGACCGATGGCGCCAGCGCGGACGGTTCGATGGCCGCGGCAATGCCGATGACGGCCAGCAGGTTGAAGATGTTGGAACCGACAATGTTGCCGATGGCGAGCCCGTACTCGCCTTTCAAGGCGCTGACCAGCGATACCGCCAGTTCCGGCAGGCTGGTACCGATGGCGACCAGCGTAATACCGATGACGACCTCGCTGATGCCCAGTGAACGCGCGATTTCCATCGCGCCCTCGACCAGCAACTCGGCGCCGACCAGCAGCGTGCCCAGGCCCACGCACAGCCACACGACGGCCGCCACCATGCTGACGTGCCGCGGAATTTCTGCGTCGTAGTCCTCTGCCATCGGGTCTGTCGCCGCCGAGCGCATGCCGAGGCGGGCAAGCCAGATCATGACGATAACCAGGCCCGTGAGCATGACGAAGCCGTCGATGCGCGACAGGAACGCGTCGAGAAACAGGGATACGGTGAGCAGCGAGACGGCCAGCAAGGCCGGCATCTCGCGGCGCAGGGTCGCGGACCTGAGTTCGATCGGCCGAACGATCGCTATCGAACCGAGAACCAGCCCGATGTTGGCGATGTTGGAGCCGATTGCGTTGCCGAAGGCGAGGCCGGGTTCGCCGCGAGTCGCAGCGACGACCGACACCAGTATTTCGGGCGCCGAGGTGGCGAACGCCACGATGGTCAGGCCGATCAAAAGCGGCGCGACACCCATGTTCCTCGCTGTCGCGGCAGCGCCGTGAACGAAGCGGTCGGCGCCCCAGATAAGGAGAACCAGGCCGCCAATAACCTCGACGATATTGAGAAGCATAGGATCGTTGTACTTGTGAGCGGCCTTGTTATTAGATTGAGCGGACCAAAGTCTCCCGCGCTCCAGGCCGACTCGGGTGGGCTATCATACACAATCGCGCCGGCGCGTTGGGATACCTCCGGATTTACGGGTAAACTGCGCGGCCCCGAGGAAAATAACCCATCGAAAGAGTCAAATGGAACCTGCCGAGATTGAGAAACTGATTACCCAGGGTTTCGAGAATCCCGTGGTACGCGTCGCGAGCGACGACAACCACCATTTCGAGGCGCTCGTCATTGCAGCGGAGTTCGAGGGCAAGAGACCGATCGCACGGCACCAGCTCGTCTATCGTTGTCTGGGCTTGCTCGTCGGCAATGAAATACACGCGCTTTCCATACGGGCATTGACGCCCGCGGAATGGCAGCAGGCGGGCGGGGAGCCCGGGTAAACTTGGACAAGCTGCTTATCGAGGGCGGCACGCGGCTTTCGGGCCAGGTGCGGATATCGGGGGCCAAGAACGCGGCGCTGCCCATCCTGGCGGGCACCTTGCTGACCAGCGAGCCCGTGACGATCCGAAACGTCCCCCACCTCAAGGACGTCACGACGACAATCTCGCTGTTGCAGACTATGGGGGCGCAGGTCACCGTCGACGACCGCCTGAACGTCGAGGTCAACGCGTGCGACATCAGCCATCGCACGGCACCGTACGAACTCGTAAAGACCATGCGCGCGTCGATCCTTGTGCTGGGTCCGCTGGTCGCGCGCTTCGGGGAAGCGGACGTTTCTCTGCCCGGCGGCTGTGCAATCGGCGCCCGTCCCGTCAATCTTCACGTTGCCGGCCTGCAGGCGATGGGCGCCCGCGTCGTCGTGGAGAACGGCTTCATCAAGGCGCGTGCGGAGCGCCTGAAAGGCAGCCACATCGTGTTCGACACCGTTACGGTGACCGGCACCGAGAACCTGCTGATGGCGGCTGTGCTCGCCGACGGCGAAACCGTGCTCGAAAATGCCGCTCGCGAGCCCGAGGTCATAGATCTCGCCAATTTTCTCATCACGCTCGGGGCGCATATCGAGGGCGCCGGCAGCAGCACGATTCACGTCCAGGGCGTCCAGTCGCTCGGCGGCGGAGAGTACAGCGTGCTGCCGGACCGCATCGAAACGGGGACCTACCTGGTGGCGGCGGCCGTAACCGGCGGACGCGTCAGGGTCGTGGATACGGCGCCGGATACCCTGGAAGCCGTCCTCATCAAGCTCGCCGAAACCGGTGCCGACATTACCACCGGCGACGACTGGATCGAGATCGACATGCATGGCCGGCGGCCGCGTGCCGTCGATCTTCGAACGGCCCCTTATCCCGCGTTTCCCACCGATATGCAGGCGCAGTTCTGCACGCTGAATGCCGTCGCGGAGGGCGTCGGTACCATTACCGAGACCGTATTCGAGAATCGCTTCCAGCACGTGCTCGAACTGCAGCGCATGGGCGCCGACATCCAGCTCGAGGGCAATACCGCGATCTGCACCGGCATCGACCGCCTGACCGCGGCGCCCGTCATGGCGACCGACCTGCGGGCCTCGGCGAGCCTGGTGCTGGCCGGTCTCGCGGCGGAAGGCGAGACGCTGGTCGATCGCGTGTATCACGTCGATCGCGGCTATGAGCGCATCGAGGAGAAACTTCGCCAGCTGGGCGCCACCATTCGGCGCGTGCCGAACTGACCCTTACGGCGCCAGCCCAGGCCGCTCGGTGGCGGTGACCGTGGTGCGAAAGCGTTCGCCATCGCGCCATACAACTACTTCGATCTCGTCGCCCGGTTTCGTGCTGGCCGCGATCAGGAGCGCTTGCCGTTCCTGGAACACCGGGTCGCCGTTGATCGACAGGATGACGTCATTGGCCCGGAGGCCGGCGCGCTCGGCAGGTGCGTCCTCGTAGACCTCCGCGACCAGGATGCCGCGGTCGTACTCCAGGCCCATTTGCTCGCGCTGGCCGTTGGTCAGGTCTTCCGGAAACAGTCCGAGATAGCCACGAATCACCCGGCCATGTCTCTTGAGTTCCTCGACCACGCCGCGCACCAGGTCGACGGGGATAGCGAAACCGATCCCTTCGGTGGCGATATCCTGTGTCAGAACCGCCGTGTTGATCCCGACCAGTTCGCCATTGCTGTTGACCAGCGCACCGCCGGAGTTGCCGGCGTTGATGGCCGCATCGGTCTGGATGAAGTCCTCGAACGTCGCCAGTGCGAGCGCGGCACGTCCCGTGGCGCTGACGATTCCCTGGGTGACCGACCTCGTGAGGCCATACGGGTTGCCAATGGCAAGGACCACGTCGCCGATGCGGAGCTGGCGGGAACTGCCGAGGCGAATGGCCGGCAGGGCCCGCGCGTCGATTTTCAGGAGGGCGAGGTCGGTTTCGGCGTCGAGCCCGACAACCTCGGGCGCCACGAAAGCGCCGTCACCCAGCTCGACCTGGATTTCGGCGGCCTCCACCACGACATGCCAGTTCGTAACCAGGTAGCCCTCCGGATCGATGATGACGGCCGAAGCGAAACTGGTGTTGACGCGGAAGCGGCTGCGGCCGGACGGATCCGGATCGCCCGGCACCAGGCGTCGGGTGACGACCGTCACCACGGACGGTGCGCTCGCGTCGACGGCTCCGGCGTAGCTCGCCGGGGCGCCCGCGTCGGCCGAGCGCAGCGAAGGCAGCAGTTCCGGGCGAATCAGAACGACGATGAAGGCCACCGCCAGGCCCGCGACGATCGACTGCAGCACAAACAGCAGCGCCGATTTTATGCTCGCCACCGCTCGATTCTCCCGGTCCTGCTCTCAGGAATCGCGTCCCTAGCCAATTTCGACAACGCCCGTGTATAATGCGCAATTGGTTCCGCACCAAGTCCCGGTGCCTCCGTCATCCTGACGGTAAACCGGGCCTGCTGCAAATCTACCAGTATCGAAACAAAGAAAAAGCGCGCTGTTCGAAGGGACCTTAAACCTACCTTTCTCAGCCGGGCGTATGGGAGTGCCTGATGACCGAAGACGACGCCGATCGGATAGACCGTAACCGCCGTCATTTCCTAGCCGTTGCAACCGCCGTGACCGGTGCCGTCGGGGCTGGTTTTGTAGCTGTTCCATTTCTTTCATCACTCAAGCCGAGCGCGAGAGCGCAAGCGCTGGGTGCGCCCGTCGAAGTCCCGCTGGGATCGATCCAGGCGGGTGAGATGGTTCGCGTACTGTGGCGAGGCAAGCTGGTTTTTGTGCTTCGCCGCAGCGACAGGATGCTGGAAACCCTTGACGAGCATGCCGACAAGTTACGCGACCCGAATTCCGAGGTTGTCGAGCAGCAGCCCGAATACGCGGCGAACGCGACGCGTTCGCTGCAGCCCGAGTGGCTGGTGGTCGAGGGTTCCTGCACGCATCTCGGCTGTGCTCCGCTCGAGGACTTCGAGCCGCGGCCGGTCGAAGGCTGGGACGGCGGATTCTTCTGCCCCTGCCACGGATCGAAATTCGATCTCGCCGGGCGGGTGTTCAAGGGTGTTCCGGCCCCCGCCAATCTCAAGGTTCCCCCCTACCGCTTTGTCCGTGAGGACCTGATTCTGATCGGCCAGGATTCCGGAGTAGCGTAATGGCAAAAGTTGAGGCAGAAGTCGGCAAGCGACCCGAGGGCGTCTGGGGCGGTCTGATCAAGTGGATCGACGACCGTTTCCCGATGACGGAGACGCTCGAATATCACGTCACCAAGTATTACGCGGCCAAGAGTTTCAACTGGTGGTACGTATTCGGCGTGCTCGCGTTCGTCGTGCTGGCGATCCAGCTGGTCACCGGTATTTTCCTGACGATGAATTACAAGCCGTCCGCGGACGAGGCATTCGCCTCGGTCGAGTACATCATGCGCGACGTGGAGTGGGGCTGGCTCATCCGGTACCTGCATTCGACGGGAGCGTCGTTCTTCTTCATCGTCGTCTACCTGCACATGTTCCGCGCAATGCTCTACGGCTCGTACAAAAAGCCGCGCGAGTTGATATGGCTGATCGGCATGCTGATCTTCTTCGTGCTGATGGCCGAAGCTTTTGCCGGCTACCTGCTGCCGTGGGGCCAGATGTCCTACTGGGGGGCGCAGGTCATCATCTCGCTGTTTGGTGCTATCCCGGTCGTCGGCGACGGCATCGTCGAGTTCATTCGCGGCGACTATTCGATTTCGGACATCACCCTGAACCGGTTCTTCGCGCTGCATGTGATTGCACTGCCGCTCGCGCTGATCGGCCTGGTCTTCGTTCACATCGTCGCGCTGCACGAAGTCGGCTCGAACAATCCCGACGGTATCGAGATCAAGGAGCACAAGGGACCGGACGGAGTGCCGCTCGATGGCATCGCATTTCACCCGTACCACACCAGCAAGGATCTCGTCGCGATCATCATCTTCCTGATGATATTCAGCGCGGTCGTCTTCTTTGCGCCCGAGATGGGCGGCTATTTTCTCGAGCACGCCAATTTCGAGCCCGCAAACCTGAGGGCCACGCCGGAGCACATTGCGCCAGTCTGGTACTTCACGCCGTTCTACGCGATTCTCCGCGCGGTCCCGGACAAATTATGGGGTTTCATATTGTTCGGGCTGTCGGTCGTGCTGCCGGTATTTCTCCCGTGGCTGGACCGGTCCCGCGTGAAGTCGATTCGCTATCGCGGCTGGATCTACAAGTCTGCGCTGACGATATTCGTCATCACGTTCCTGACGCTCGGCTGGCTGGGCGTGCAACCGGCGGAAGGCATCTACGTGCTGATGGCCAGGATCTTCACGGTCGTGTATTTCGCGTTCTTCCTGCTGATGCCGTACTACACGAAGATAGACAAGACGAAGCCTGTACCGGAGAGGGTGGTCTACCATGGCTAAGTTCAACGTGATCGCCAGGCTTGTCGGAGTTCTGGTACTGCTCGGTGCCACGCAGAGTTTTGCCGCTGGCGGCGGCGCTCTCGAACATGCGGACATCGAACCCGGCAATACCGCCTCGCTGCAGCGCGGTGCGCGCAACTTCATGAATTATTGTTCGGGCTGCCACTCTGCGAAGTACGTTCGTTACAGCACTATCGGCGAGGACCTGGAGCTTTCCGACGAGCAGCTCAGCGAGAACCTCATGTTCAACGCCGAGAAGACCTTCGAGACCATCAAGGTTTCGATGCCGGAAGCCGCAGCCGGGCGCTGGTTCGGCGTCGCACCGCCCGATCTCTCGCTCATCGGTCGTGCCAAAGGCGCGGACTACATTTACTCGTTCCTGAAGGGTTTTTACGTCCAGCTCGAGAGCCCCACGGGCGTCGACAATACCGTACTAGCAGGCACGAGCATGCCGCACGTGCTCTGGGAGCTGCAGGGCTATAAGAAGGCGATATTCGCCCAACACACCGAAGGCGGCGTAACCTCGAAGCAATTCGAGAGTTTCGAGACGCTGACGGAAGGTTCGCTGGACGAGGAAGCCTACGATGAGTTCGTTCGCGATACGGTGAACTTCCTCGTCTACATCGCGGAACCAATTCGTTCCGAGCGCCGCACGCTCGGTGTCTGGGTACTGATGTACCTCATCTTTTTCTGGATTATTGCCGTGATGTTGAAAAAGCAGATCTGGAAGGACGTCAAATAAATGGCAACGATTCCGAACAGGCGATCCGTCATGACCTTATTTTCCCGGCCGACGGATATTCACAGTCATCGTACCCGTCTGGTCCTTGCGGAAAAAAACATTAACATCGAGATCGTCAATGTTATGGGTCCGGATCTGCCCGAGGACCTGATGGACCTCAATCCGTATCATACGGTACCTACGCTTGTCGACCGCGACCTCACGCTTTACGATTCGCGCGTCATCATCGAGTATCTCGATGAACGATTCCCGCATCCGCCATTGATGCCGGTCGATCCGGTCACGCGCGCGCAATTCCGCCTCGCATTGTTTCGTATCGAGACAGACTGGTACTCACTGGCGGAAGAGGCCGATCCGTTCGACGGCAAGCTCAGTTCCAAGTCCCGCAAGATGCTGCGCGAAAGCATCCTGCAGAGCGCCGAACTGTTCGGTGCGCGGCCGTATTTCCTGAGCGATGAATTCTCGCTCGTGGATTGCAGTATCGCGCCCATCCTTTGGCGCTTGCCGCTGTACGGGATCGAGTTCGGCGCGCAGGGAGCGCCGATCGAGGCCTACATGAAGCGCGTCTTTGCGCGCCGCTCGTTCCAGCAGGGCCTTACGGAGCTGGAGCAGGAAATGCGGATGTAGTGTGTTCGCGCGGTTCGGGGTGTTTGCTTCCGGACTGCTCGCCTGCGGCTCGCTTTAGGTCTCGGGAGTGAACGCCCCGAACCCTGCCTGTTAGCTGGTGGTGTTGCGCCGTAGCGGCTTATGTCTCGGCCCGGGTATCCCGGTTTGACCATATTTGTGCATACGGCAGCCTGTTTGTCGGCTTATGTTATCTTTTCAAACGCGCCGCAAAACGGTGGTAAGCTTCGTCCCAGGGAAAAAACAAACAGGCTTGCGGGAAAGTGGCAAATCCAAGTCGATCAAAAAGACCCTATCTGATAAGAGCGATGCACGAATGGATGGCCGACAACGGTCATACGCCCCATATCGTGGTAGACGCTTCTGTCGATGGAGTCAGTGTGCCGTCGGAGCACGTCAAGGACGGCAAGATCATTCTGAACATCAGCGAATCCGCTGCGCATAATCTGAAACTCGTCGACAATTCAGTGAGTTTCCGGGCGCGCTTCGGAGGCGTGCCCTTCGACGTGTGGGTGCCGACCAGTTCGATACTCGGCATCTACGCGCGGGAGACCGGGCAGGGCATGATCTTCTCCAATGACGCCGGCACGTCGGACTCCGTCCACGACCAGAACGACGTCGAGGAGACGCGCTCGCGACCGCACCTGCGGGTCGTCAAGTAGTCACGTACTCAGGCGTCTCCGAGGAGCGTCGTGTCGATCAGGTCGCAAAGGCAGTGAATCACCAGCAGGTGCACTTCCTGGATACGGGCCGTGCGGGTCGCCGGTACCCGGATCTCCACGTCGTCGCCGGTGAACATGCCGGCCATGCGGCCGCCGTCGCGGCCCGATAGCGCTACGACACTCATGCCGCGTTCGTGCGCCGCGGCGATGGCGCGACAGACGTTTTCCGAATTACCCGACGTCGAGATGCCCAGCAGGACATCCTCCGGTTTGCCCAGCGCGCGGACCTGTTTGCTGAAGATCTCTTCGTAGGAATAGTCATTGCTGATCGACGTAACCGTCGAGGCGTCCGTCGTCAGCGCCATTGCCGGCAGTCCCGGACGCTCCATCTCGAAACGGTTCAGGAGTTCCGAGGAAAAGTGCTGGGAATCGGCAGCGGACCCGCCATTGCCGCAGCTGAGAATCTTGCCGTCTTTCAACAGCGCCCGGGCCATCAGTTCCCCGGCCGCGGCGATGCTCTCGCTCAGGGCGTCTACGGCATTCTGTTTGGTCGCGATGCTCTCGGCGAAATGCTCACGAACGCGCGTTACTGGATCCATGATTCATCTACTCGTCATCGAAGATGGGCCGATTCTAGCAGCCGATCGCGGGATGCGTCCGGTCAGGGACCGAAAGCATCGCGAATCCACTCGACGCTGCGGCGTCCGCCGGCGCGGCCGTCGATGCCGATGACGTCGAAACGCGCCATGTGCGATGACAACGCGGGGCGCATCGCAAGGAACATCTCCGCTGTCCTGACGAGCTTGCTCTGCTTGCGGTGGTCGACCGTCACGGCCGCACTCGAGAAGGCGCCGGGCGATCGATAACGGACCTCCACGAACACCAGGCAGTCGCGATCGAGCATGATCAGGTCGATTTCGCCGTGCCGGCACCGAAAATTGCGCTCGACCGGCTGCAGTCCCCTGCGTTGCAGGAATTGGTGCGCGAGTTCCTCGGCGGCGGCGCCTACAGTTCGCGTGTCTCTTCGTACCACGTCTGGCCGTCGTCAGGATCTTCCGCCGCGTCGTCGCCGATCGTGAGGGACGGCGAGTCGGGATCCCCGGGGCCGGGCAACGGTACCGGCTCGCCGCGACGGAATTCCGCCCATGCGAGCCGGCGGTGGACGCGGCCGTTGCTGTCCAGGAACAGGATACCGCTCGCGCCGTCGATTTCCGGCATCGTGCCGTTGCGCGCGGTAAACAGCGGCGCGACCAGGTGGTAAGCGTCGTAACCCATCGCGTGCAGCCGGCCGAGGCGCCGCTCTTCGGGCCAGTACTCGCGGTAAACGTCCGGCAGGTAGCGGATCCAGCTTTGCGGCGCGATGATCCAGGGTGTATCCGCGAAACGTATGCCGTTCAGGTCCGAGTTCGAGCGGCCGTCCATCGCGTAGATCGACGAGGTCGAATACACGGGCAGATCGCCGGAATAATGAAACTTGAGCTGCGACTTCAACAAGCGGCCTGCCGCGCCATCGGCCGCCAGGAAAATGAAGTCGACGTCCTGGCGGCGCCGCGGATCGAACTGCAGCGGGGAGCCGATGTTGGCGCGCAACCGCTGGTAGCGGCTCACGCTTCCGGCGAGCCCCATGAGCTCCTCGATCGTGCGCGAGAAATCCGGGCTTTCCGACGTGAAGCTGCGGTAATCGAGTACGGTTCCGCCACGGGCCTCGAACTCGGTTGCGAAAGCCGTCAGCAGCCGGCGCCCCCAGTTGCTGTTCGGAACCAGCGCGACCGCCGTGCGGTGCCCGTCCTGCAGTGCCCGCATGGCGGCGGATATCGCTTCGTCCTCGGGCGCGAGTGCGAACTGGAACAGACCCGGCGGCGGCAGCGATTCGTCCGGCAGGTAGTTCAGGGTAAGAACCGGCACGGGAACGAGGATATCGTTCGCGAGTTCGTTCACGTTGTCGCGCAGCAGCGGGCCGACGACGAATTCGGCGCCATCCTCCACGGCGGACATGTAGGCCGCACTGGGCCCGCCTTCGGCATCGACGTCGTAGACGTGAACGGACTGGCGATCGTCCAGCCCGCCGGCGCTCGCAAAATAGGCGCCGAAGAAACCGTTCTGCACGGCTTGCCCGGCGCTCGCGGCGCGGCCGCTCAACGGCAGCAGCAGTGCAATGCGACGGGGGTATGCGAGCAACTGATCGGTGGAGATGTCCAGGTCGTCGAGCACGCTCATTGCCGGGTGCCCGGTGTTGCGTTCACGCCAGCGCACGACACCGTTGCTCCAGCCGATGCCCTGCTGCCCCGTTGCCGTGGCGAGCGAGCCCAGCGTGAGCCAGCCGTGCACCGTCGGATCGGCGGCCATCTCGGCCGCGGCGCGCAGCACGTGCGGGTCGCTTACCAGCAGACCTTGCCAGATCCGTTCGCGATTGCGCTCTATGCTCTGCTGGTCGTCCAGCCAGGTCTCGCGCTGCACCAGCAATTCGATTGCGCGCGCCGGTTCCTGGAGCTGAAACCACGCATCGGCGCGCAGAGCCTCTACCCGCAGGCGCAGGTCGGGGGGCAGAGACTCCCGGCTCAGGGACTCGAGCATGTCCCTTGCGCTTTCCGCTTCGCCCCGGAAAAGCAGCATCGCGGCACGGGTCGAATTCCAGCGCCACAGGAGTTCGCCACCCTGCGGCTGTGCGACACCGCTGAATGCATTCTGTGCGCGAACCGCGTCGCCGGCGTCGAGCCAGTTGTCTACGGCCAGCAGTGTGAGCCGGTCGCGTTCGCTGCCGCTCGCCGCGGCGGCAAGGCCGATGTAAGCGCTCGCCGCGTCGTCGTACTCGCCATTCAGTGCGAGCCGCTCGGCACGGGCTTCGGCGGATCCGCCGAACGTACCGCCACCCGGCGTTTCACAGGCGGCGATAACGAGCGCCAGCAACAGCACGGCCAGCGTGCTTGCTTTGCGGTTCCATTGCCGGGCAGGATGTCTTTCAGAATTCATTCGTCGTGCACTTGTTGATAAGGGCCGGAATCGAGCGCGCTATGAGCGGCACACTGTTCGTCGTTGCCACACCGATCGGAAACCTCGAAGACCTGTCTCCGCGAGCACGCCAGACGCTCGCCGATGTCGATCTCATTGCCGCCGAGGATACCCGCCGCACCGGGCGATTGCTATCGCATATAGGGGTAAAAACGCCGCAATTTGCGCTGCACGAACATAACGAGGCGCGTGCTGCGCCGTCGCTCATCGAACGGCTGACGGATGGCCAATCGGTGGCGCTGGTCAGTGACGCCGGCACGCCGCTGGTGAGCGATCCCGGCTACCGGCTGGTTCAGGCTGCTCTCGAACACGGCATCACGGTGTCGCCGGTGGCGGGCCCGTCCGCGGTAACCGCCGCATTGTCGGTTTCGGGCTTGCCGACCGATCGCTTCGGTTTCGAGGGCTTTCCGCCCGCGAAACCGGTGGCGCGGCGTAAATGGCTGCAGGAGCGCGCCGCGGACGGCCGCACGCTGCTCATTTTCGAGGCCGTGCACCGGATAGCTGCGACGCTTGCTGACATGGTCGACGTCTTCGGCGCGGACCGCGACGCCTTTCTCGGCCGCGAGCTGACCAAGCTGCACGAGCAGTGCAGGCGCGCAACGCTCGGTGAGTTGCTCGATGAAGTGACCAGTGGCGCCATCGTATCGAAAGGCGAGTTCGTGATCGCAATCGGTGGCTCTGCCCGACCCGACCACTCGTCCCTCGACGTCGATCGACTGCTTGCGGAGTTGGTCGATATCGTCCCGGCGAGGCAAGCCGCAGCGATTGCCGCCCGCTTAACCGGTAAAAGGCGTAATGCGCTCTATGAACGAATTCTCGAGCTTGCGGCGGACTAGATCCAGCGGCGCACCCTGGCCGCGTAGGCATCAAAACCGCGGAAGGCATCCCGCAGCCGGCGCTCCTCGTAGGCGCAGAAGACGAAATTCAGAATCGCAAACAGCAATGCCGTTGCCGCATAGAAGGGTGCCGTGCCGAAAAATATCGCAACCCCCAACAAGATCATTACGATTCCGAGGTACATCGGGTTTCGCGTGATCCCGTAGATGTCTGTCGTCACCAGTGTCGTCGCATCGTGCGTGGGACAGATCGGTGTCTGCACTTTGCGAAACAGCCACCAGGCGCGCAGCATTATCGCGAAGCCCGCGGCCGCCACCAGGATGCCGCCGAACCATGAAGGCGGCAGCACGACGAGGGGAAACAGCAGGTGCAGGATGCCGGCCGCCACCGCCAGCGACATCGCTATCCGCGGTGGCCGCAGCAAGACGATCCGGTTGTACAGGCTCACCGTGTGGTCCCCTGGAAGCCGGAGTGCCGCCACGGCAGCACGTATTTGATGTCACGGTGACTCATCGGTTGCTCCTTGTTTGAGGTTATGAAAATACATGGCCTCCAGCGTATGCCGGGTGCACTCGATGTCGTCTGTCGGTATGTCAGCAAACAGCATGTCGAGCACTTCGGACTCCGCCGTTCGTATCTTGATGAACAATTCGCGGCCGACCTGCGTGAGGGCGAAAAGCGGCGACCGTTTGTGGCGTGGATTCGGCCGCGACTCGAGAAACCCGTCTTCGAGCAGCGCGTTCACCGTGACTTGTATGTGCTGCCGCGAGACCTGGTAGCGCGTTGCGATTTCCGGAACCGAGAGTTGGGCATCGGGATACAGAAACTCGAGTACGGCCCGATCGGCTGCCACCAGGCCGTGGGCCTGCAGATAGGTGTCCGCCAGCTGTGCCATGGCGCGAAACAGGCGCCGAATCAGCCAGGTAATTTCGTAGTGCGGGGAATCTGCCTGCATGTCCGGGCCCGGTTAAATGACAATTCAATTGTCATTATCACAATTGACAACTGAATTGTCAATACTCGCGAATCGCGGCGCGCGGCGGGCGGAAATGCTTTAGAATTCGCGGTCCGGAAAAGCCGGAGTTGGCCAGGCAATCGCTGTCTCGAGAGAGGCGGAGGAAAGTCCGGGCTCCTTCGGACAGGGCGCCAGGTAACGCCTGGAGGGCGCGAGCCCATGGAAAGTGCCACAGAAAACAAACCGCCGGGCTTTAAGCCCGGTAAGGGTGAAAAGGTGCGGTAAGAGCGCACCGCGCGGCTGGTAACAGTCCGCGGCACGGTAAACCCCGCCCGGAGCAAGACCAAATAGGGGAGTACGCGGCCTCACGGCCGCACCGCCGGTCCCGAGCGGACTCCCGGGTAGGTTGCTGGAGGCGGCCGGTGACGGCCGTCCTAGATGAATGATTGCCCTCGACAGAACCCGGCTTATTGCCAGCTCCGGCTTTTCCGATTTTCGGCGGTTGCGCAAATGAGGCCGCCGGCGGCGTTTCGGATCCCCGTGTCGCCGTTTGCCGACCCGATACTCACCTGATTTGGAAGAAATGAATGTAAGCGATTGATTTCGCTTGCGCGTTTCCTGCCATTTTTTGCCCGATTTGGGCCACCCGATTGCCCCTAAGTCCCTGTAGAACAACCATAAATTAACCAGCGTTGTTGACGCTTGGCGGGGCCAAACCTATAGTGTTGAAAAGTGGAAAAAAGTGGGAGGAGATGGGCATTACTCCCGGAATTCGTGCCAGAAGAACGAAACCGGACCTGCCCGAGCCGCTGTGTTTCGAGGGGCCACCAAAGTCACGTTGGACGCCAAGGGGCGTATGGCAATACCGACCCGGTACCGGGATCGGCTTGCCGCCCGTTGTGAGGGCCAGATCATCGTTACCGTGGACAGGGATCACTGCCTCCTGGTCTATCCGCTGCCGGACTGGGAAGAACTCGAGCGCAAGCTCGTTCGACTCCCCAGCATGAATAAGGTCGCACGTCGAATAGTGCGGATTATGGTCGGTTATGCGACCGAGGTCGACATGGATGCGAACGGACGCATCCTCGTGTCGCGAGAGTTGAGGGATTTCGCCTCGCTCGAGAAGAACGCGATTCTGATCGGGCAGGGCAACAAGTTCGAACTTTGGGATGAAGCAACCTGGAACGACAAGCGTGACGCCTGGCTCAGCGAGGAAGACGAAGGCGAGCTGCCGGCCGAACTCGAGTCGATCTCGTTCTAGGCTGCAAAAAATCCCATGAGCAGCAACGCGCATGTGCCGGTGCTGCTGGGGCCGGTCCTCGAAGGACTGAATATAAGAGCAAACGGTTGTTACGTCGACGGGACGTTCGGCCGGGGGGGGCACAGCAGGGCCATTCTCGAACGATTGACTGCGAACGGGCGCCTCATCGCCATCGACCGGGACCCGCAGGCAATCGCATCGGCATCGGAGGCACTGCTGTCGGACCCGCGATTCGAATTGATACGAGGTGAAAGTGCGCAACTTGAGAAGTTCATTGACGAAAGAGATCTCCGCGGCAACGTGGATGGAGTGCTCCTCGACCTCGGCGTCTCTTCGCCACAACTGGACGAAGCAGGCCGTGGCTTCAGCTTCCTCCGTGACGGTCCTCTCGACATGCGGATGGACCCGGAAACCGGCATCAGCGCCGCCGACTGGCTCGCACGAGTGGACGAAAAGGAATTGAAGCGAGTTCTGAAAACCTACGGTGAAGAGCGTTCCGCTGCGCGAATCGCGCGGGCGATCGTCTCTGCGCGCGACGAAGCGCCGATCCGGCGTACGGGTCAACTGGCGAAGGTCATCGCCGACGCTGCTCCGTCCCACGGCGACAGGATTCATCCTGCCACGCGCTCGTTCCAGGCGATCCGGATCGTCATCAATGAGGAACTGGAGCAGCTTCGCGCCGCACTCGAGCAGAGCGTGAACGTGCTGCGGCGCGGCGGCCGCCTCTGCGTCATCAGCTTCCATTCGCTGGAGGACCGGCTGGTCAAGCGCTTCATTCGCGAGACGTCCCG
>Ga0316187_10000815_pt1 | contig 25690 bp, 24 predicted proteins | sample CroRivburrow1_MG_FD_204927 | JGI IMG/M metagenome (GOLD analysis project Ga0316187, IMG submission 204927) | Coastal sediment microbial communities from Maine, United States - Cross River worm burrow 1 | ecosystem: Environmental > Aquatic > Marine > Coastal > Sediment | place: USA: Maine...
TGTCAAGAACTGCAAGAGGTACCGGCAGTTCCCGGTCTAGTTTCAGTTTTTCATGCGCAACCCACACATTGGGTTCGCTGGAAAACACGCCCTCAACGTTCAAATCGGGCCCGGAGCAGACCGCAATATCCAACTGGTTTGAGCGAACCGCGCTTTCGAAACCCGCCGTGCAACCTGATCGGGTGACAACTTCCACACCGGGATGGCGTGTGGCGAATTCAACGAGTGCGCTTTCGAGTATGGTATCTGCATAATCATCCGGGATACCGACACGCAACCGACCCCTTAAAGGCGGCTCAAACAAGCCACTTAAACTGTGTATTTCTGAAACCACAGCGCGCGCGACCGGTTCCAGCTTCCTGCCATGCTCGGTCAGCTCCATACCGCGCGCATGCCGCTCAAAAAGACGCCTGGACAGGTTTTCTTCCAGCTTGCGGACCTGAACACTTATGGCTGACTGGGTTCGTCCCAATATGTCAGCAGCCTTTGTCAGGTTGCCGCATTCCGCGATGACCAGGAAGGTGTGCAGAAGCTCGCTGCTCGGGCCAGTGCGTTCGATTTCATTCATGCTTGAGATAATAACTATTCATTTTATCTAACGCAATGCCGGATCTAGTTTCGTGACCTCACCAGCAATGAGGTCAGTAATGTCGATTGATACAGCTTTGTTCTTGATTGCAATTGGTATTCTCGGAGGTGCTTGGAATGCCATTGCGGGTGGTGCAACCCTGTTCACTTTCCCGGCCCTTATCGCGGCCGGTCTGCCTCCGGTTGTGGCAAATGCAACGAACTACCTGGCGATGCTTCCATCGAACGCAGCTGCTCTTCCGGCCTACAGGCGGGAACTGGCAGGAGTTGGAAGTGCTGTCTGGCCTCTGCTTATTGTATCGGGACTGGGCGCCATTGCCGGTTCTCTGCTCCTGCTGGTTTCAGACCCTGCCGTTTTTGAGGCTTTGATACCGTTTTTGATTTTGGCCGCGACCGGTTTGTTTGCCTTTGGAGACAGAATACGCCAGTCACTCATGAAACTGTTAGATGGGCGGTCGGCGCACGGGCTGATGTATTCGGTCCTTTTCCTGTTTTCCATCTATGGCGGTTATTTCGGTGCAGGCCTCGGCATCATTATTCTGGCAATCGTTCAGATCATGGGATTCACATCGTTTCACGTGGCCAACAGTCTGAAAAACCTGCTCGCCACAAGCTTTACGATCCTGAGCATAATCGTCTTCGGCGTTGGCGGCATCATCGCCTGGCCGGAAGCCGCAATCATGATGCTTGGCAGTAGTATCGGCGGCTATCTGGGAGGCCGCTATGCTCGACTGGTCAACGACGCATATCTTCGCGTCGGTGTCATCGCGTTCGGTCTCATTCTCTCCACAGTGTATTTTGTCAGGATGTTTGAGAATACGTGACAAGCTTACAGCCGGTCGGGGGCTGAACTCGGACGTTCCGGATAACTTGATCGCATACTTTTCAATTGGCTGTTGCGGTGTTGAAGCTGATCTCGTTGGCTTTGCGTTGCGATCACAACGCAGATCAATATTCCATGTTCAGAATTGACATCGAATAAGCGCTGGTTTCAGCTTGTCGTAGCAACGAGGGTTTTCTCCATGGCGAAGTATGATCTGGTTCTGAAAGGCGGGCATGTTGTCGATCCGGTGCAGGCTATCGACGGGCCCATGGATGTCGCCTTCCTGTCCGGCAAGGTGGCGGCAATTGACAGAAACATCGCCGTACCGCCGGGTGTCGAGGCGCGCGACGTCGCCGGCCACTATGTAACACCCGGCCTGATCGACATGCACACGCATGTCTATTGGGGTGGCACTTCGCTTGGCATAGATGCTGAGGAGTTCTGCAGAACAAGTGCGGTCACCACGGCAATCGATACCGGTTCCGCGGGGCCTGGAAACTTTGCCGGATTTCGCAAGCACGTCATTGAACCTTCACAAGTGAGGATCCTCGCCTTTCTGCACGTTTCCCATGCCGGGATCTTTGGCTTTTCCAACCGCATCATGGTTGGCGAAAGCGAAGACCTGCGCCTGATGGATCCGCAGACGGCCGTCGAGGTGGCGCTGGCAAACCGCGACCTGATTGTCGGCATAAAGGTAAGGCTGGGAAAATGGGCGTCGGGCATTCATGGCATGTCGCCATTCGAACATGCCATACAGGTCGCAGATGAGACCGGCCTGCCCCTGATGGTGCATATCGATGAGCCACCACCTTCCTACGCCGAAGTGGTTGAAAGGCTGCGGCCAGGCGATGTGCTGACACATTGCTTCAGGCCGTTTCCAAACACACCCGTCACGCCAGACGGAAAGGTTCGCCCGGAGGTCCTCGCTGCGCGACAGCGTGGTGTCCTGTTCGATATTGGTCACGGCATGGGGTCGTTCTCGTTCAAGGTTGCCCGCACGATGCTGGACAACGGGTTTTACCCTGACACGATCTCGTCTGACGTTCATGCCCTGTGCATAAACGGCCCGGCCTTTGATCAGGTGACGACGCTGTCAAAGTTTCTCAATCTTGGAATGTCGTTTCCCGAGGTCATCCGTACGACCACCGAAAACGCCGCATTGGCCCTGTCCAGACCGGATCTCGGCAACCTGAAGCCCGGCTCGATTGGCGATGTTGCCATCCTCAGCGTGGACGAAGGTGAGTTTAACTATGTTGATGTGGTGGGCGAGACGCTGGTTGGTGACAAAAAGGTTAACGTTCAAGGCGTTGTGTTGGCTGGCAACTGGTGGCACCCGAGCTGAACCGGGAAACTGCGCCGCACATGCCGCTGCGGGCGCAGATTTAATAGCTTTTTTCCATGAAAACGCCCGGAAACAGGCGATGCGAGGTGAGCCGGAAGCTTCCAAAATGGCAGCGGGGGGGGATCCATGCGCACCACAGGAAATTGACCCAACACCAGATCGCGTAAATTTCTCGTTTAACACAATAGGTTAACAAAACTTCCAGTCAACTTCAGGTGGCATGGTTGTTGCTATGAACTTGAGCACCAAGTGAAGCTTAACGGCTTGTATCAAAATGAAACGGGGCTATGGCAATGATCAACGACGAACCTGCACCAGCAGGGATGTACAAGAAGCCTGAAAAACAGGCACAAGTTTACATATGTGAAGTTCGACCATCTGTCTGGTCGGTTCGCGATGAGAGCAACACCAAAGGCGGACTGTTTCGCTCAAAACTCGATGCCTTCCGATTTGTGCATTCGCAGTTTTCGGACGACGCGAAGATCATTCAGACCGGTAACACGCCTACTGCGCCTAGAACCTGCAATTCCACATCCCGTTCCAAACGATCACGCGATGCTGTTTCGAATCGACAGTGTCATCTGATCCAACGCGACATTTCACCAAGGAGGCCTGCCATGCACAAAGACCGTACAACCGCCACTACCCCACAAGCAGATATCTTTGCGCTGAAGGAATCGTCGGTACAGTCCTACGCCCGGGCCTTCCCGCTCTTGTGCAGCCAGGCCAAGGGTGCGGTCATCTGGGACAAGGACGGCCGCAGGTATCTTGATTTCCTGGCCGGTGCCGGGTCTCTCAATTACGGCCACAACAATCCGGTGCTGAAGCAGGCACTGCTGGATTACATATCCAGCGACGGCATTACCCACTCGCTGGACCTGCACACCTGCGCCAAGGAAAAGTTCCTGCAATCGTTCAATGATGCAATCCTGGAACCGCTCGGACTTGACTACAAGGTCCAGTTCACCGGGCCAACGGGGACTAATGCCGTGGAGGCGGCGATCAAGATTGCCCGCAAGGTCACCGGCAGAACGACGGTGATTTCGTTCACCAACGGATTTCACGGTGTCAGCATGGGCTCGCTTGCGCTGACCGGCAACAGCCACTTCCGCGGCGCAGCCGGACTGCCGCTGCAAGGGGCTGTTTCCATGCCCTACGACAAATACATGGGTCCTGAGACCGATACACTCGACTATATGGAAGCCATGCTCGACGATCCCGCCAGCGGCGTCGACCATCCGGCTGCGGTCATCGTCGAGACGGTTCAGGGCGAAGGCGGGATCAACACGGCCAGCGCCGGATGGCTGCGCCGGCTGGAAACGATCTGCAGGCGCAACAAGATGCTGCTCATCGTCGACGACATTCAGGCAGGGTGTGGCCGCACCGGCAGCTTCTTCAGTTTTACCGAAGCCGGTATCGTGCCTGACATCGTTACACTGTCCAAGTCGATTTCCGGATATGGCCTGCCCATGGCCATTGTTCTGATCAAGCCGGAGCACGACCAGTGGAAGCCTGCTGAGCACAACGGCACCTTCCGCGGCAACAACCACGCCTTTGTGACTGCCGCCGCGGCCCTTGACCATTACTGGCGCACGTCAGAGTTTGCCGACAGTATCGCAGAAAAGAGTGCTGTTCTGGAAAGCCGGCTGCAGAAGATCAAGACGCTGTATCCTCGTGAGGTGGTCGAGCTTCGCGGCCGTGGGATGATGCGCGGTATTTGCTGCAAGCATCCCAAGAAGGCTGCTGCCATTACGGCTCACGCCTTCCAGAACGGAGCAATCTTTGAACGCGCCGGATCCCATGACGAAGTCATCAAGTTCCTGATGCCGCTGACGATCGAAACCTCGCAGTTGGACGAAGGACTGGATATTCTCGAGAACGCATTCCGGGCAGTCCTCAATCCTGCCCCATGCAGGAAGGTACGCCGTCCAGCCAGGACCGGGAACACCTCCAGGATTGTTGCAAAAATCAAGGACTCCAGCAAATCCGTACAGCTTGAGGATACCTGATGAGCGTTCAAGCCTTACCAACGCGGGCCCAGCGGCGGGTAAAACGGCCCCGCAAGGGCAGCAAATCTCGATACCGAACGCCTCCCAAGCAACCGCTTACAGCAGTCAGCCTGCCGGCGAGTGCCGGCAAGCTGTCCAGCGAACCGGCGGTTGTCGAACCTGCAGCAGCTAACAAGCCGGCATCGACCGGCGTTCGCTGGTCAAAAGGCGAGCGGCTTGAAGATCTCTTCGAAGGTCTGTGCGACACGCTGGCGCTCACCGGCGAAGACACCAGCCCTGCCGTCATTGCCGAGGGAACCGAGTACAGCTTTCGCGACCTTGACAACCGGGCCAACCAGGCTGCACGCCATTTGCGGGCAAAAGGCATCAAGGCCGGCGACCGGGTGGCGCTGCTGCTGGACAAGTCGTTTGACACCTATGTGGTGCTGCTGGCGGTCCAGAAACTGCACGCAGCCTATGTGCCCCTGGACAAGAGCTTTCCCAATGAGCGGATCGCCTTCATCCTTGAAGATGCGGATGTACGAGCCCTTGTTTCGCAAGGTATGTTTCGGGAAAAACTCTCCGACCTGCCCTACACCAAGGTGTTCATCGACGATGACGCTGCGCAGATAGACAAACACAGTTGCGAGCGTTTAAAGCCTCCAAAGTCGAAGCGCGCGCCGGATCAGCTAAGCTACATAATCTACACCTCCGGCACGACCGGCAATCCCAAGGGCGTGGCCATCGACCATGCCAGCATCTGCAACTTTGTCAGGGTGGCAGCCGAGACCTATGGCATCCGCAAGGGTGACCGGGTTTATCAGGGCATGACCATTGCGTTTGACTTTTCGGTCGAGGAATTGTGGGTGCCGCTGATCGCCGGGGCAACGCTGGTGCCGGCCAGCCCCGGCACCAATCTCATCGGCGAAGACCTTGCCGACTATCTCAGGGATAACCGGATTACAGTGATGTGCTGCGTGCCGACCCTGCTGGCAACCATTGAAAGCGACCTGCCCGACCTGCGCATCCTGCTGGTATCCGGTGAAGCGTGTCCGCACAATCTGGTGGAACGCTGGTACAGCAAGGACAGAAACATCCTGAATGCCTACGGACCGACCGAAGCCACGGTCACCGCGACGCTCACTGAACTGTACCCGAACAAGCCGGTGACCATCGGCAAGGCCCTGCCGACCTACACGATTGTCATTCTGGACGAGACCGAAAGCAAACTGGTCGAAGAAGGCGGCACCGGCGAGATCGGCATTGCCGGCATCGGGCTGGCGAGAGGCTATCTGAACCGGGAAGAGCTGACGGCGGAAAAGTTCATTCCCGACTTTGCCGGCCTGCCGGACAACCCGTCGAAGCGGATCTACCGCTCCGGTGATCTTGGCCGCTTCAATGACGATGGCGAGATCGAGTATTTCGGGCGCATCGATACCCAGGTCAAGATCAGGGGCTACAGGATCGAGCTGACCGAAATCGAATCCCTGATCCTGCAGAACCCGACCGTTGCCCAGGCGGTTGTGAACCCGTTCGAGATCGCGCCGGGACAACTGGAGCTGGTTGCCTATTGCAGCCCCAGGTCCCAGACCACCGAGATCGACAGGGAGCAGATCATCGCTTCACTGCGTGAGCAACTGCCACCCTATATGGTGCCGGCCTATCTTGAGCGGCTTGATGTCATTCCGATGTCGACCAGCAACAAGGCGGACAGGAAATGCCTGCCGCCGCCCACCGGTCCGCGCTGCCAGGTGTCGGGATCAATACAGCCACCGCGCACCGAGACCGAAAGACTGGTCGCGGCAGCACTGGCTGAAACCCTGAAACTGCCGGAAGTCTCCGTTCTGGACCACTTCTTCGACGACCTCGGTGCCCACTCCCTGCTGATGGCGCGGTTTTGTTCCGCCATTCGTGACAGGATAAACGCCGTCAATGTCTCCATGCGCGATGTCTATGCCAATCCCACCGTGGAGAAGCTGGCTGGAAAACTGGAGGCACAGGTCGCACAGCAAGTCTCAACTCCAGAGCTAACCGAACAGGACGAGACACCTCGTGTGATCCCGACCCGGCTGCAATACTGGGTGTGCGGGACGCTGCAGCTTGGCACCTACCTGGCGTTGACCGTCGGTCTGGTCGCCGCAATCGTCGCTGGTGTTCAGTGGGCAAATGAGGCGATTAACGATGCGGCAGTTCTTTATGGACGCGTGCTTGTGTGCGTGCTGGGCTTGGCCTCCATATCCGCCCTTGGCCCGGTTCTGGCGAAATGGCTTCTTGTCCGGCGCTGGAAACCCGGAGCCGTTCGAATATGGAGCCTGAGTTATTTCCGTTTCTGGTTCGTGAAGCTGCTCTTTGACAACTCACCGGTCCATCTGCTTACAGGAACACCTTTGTACAATCTCTGGCTGCGGTTGCTCGGCGCACGCATTGGACGGTATGCCGTCATCCTGTCAAAAGCGCCTGTGACAACCGATCTGTACAGCGTTGGCGCCGGCAGCATCATTCGGGAAAACACCGTGACGATGGGCTATCGCGCCCGCAACAACGTTATTGAAACCGGGACGATATCAATCGGTGCGGATGCCTATGTCGGCACCGGCAGTCACCTGGATATCGACACCATCATCGAAGATGGTGGTCAGCTTGCACACTCGTCGACGCTGCAGGAAGGCCAGAAGATCGCCGCCGGCAGGCGCTGTCACGGCACTCCTGCACAGGAAACATCGACGGATTTCAACACGGTGGAAGCAATGCGTTGTTCCAGCCTTCGGCGCTGGGTGTACGGCGGACTGCTCGCAACGGCCAATCTGGCGCTGGCCCCGATACCTATCGTGTTCCTGTTCTACAGCTATTCCGTCCTGCACTCCTATTCAGGTGCGGAAAACCTGAACTATGACAACCTGGCCAGTGTTGTAACATCGCTTGCACCGATGGGTCTCTGGTTGTCCTTTCTGATATATTCCTGCGTGACCGTCCTCGGCTTCATACTCCTGCGTGTAGTGCCGCCACTTCTCCATTGTTTTTTGCGCACAGAGCGCACCTACGTGTTGTTCGGATTTCACTATGTCGTTCAGCGCCTGGTTCAATTATCGACAAACTGGAGTTACATGAACGTGATCTTCGGTGACAGTTCCTGTATTCCCAAATATCTGGAACTGGTAGGCTGGAACATAGCACCGGGTAAGCAAACCGGGTCCAATTTCGGGCTCGATCAGGTACATGACAATCCATATCTATGTCATGTCGGTGCAAACTCCATGGTTTCAGACGGTATTGTGATGTCCAACATCAAACTGTCTGCAACCTCGTTTACGCTTGCAGACGTGAAGATTGGTGCTGACAACTATCTGGGCAACGCCATCGTGATGCCGGCCGGCAACAGAACCGGCAATAATGTCCTGATCGGCACCAAGACCATGGTGCCGATTGACGGAACCTTGCGCGAAAATACTGGCCTGCTGGGGTCGCCTGCTTTCGAGATCCCGCGCTCAACCGAACAGGACAGGCAGAACGCTGCAGATGATGATCCGCTGACATTACGCAGCAATCTTGCCCGCAAGAACAGATGGAACCTGGCTACCATGGGCGCCATATTCATGGCCCACTGGTTTGCCTCCTTCGTTACCGTGTTCGTGATGTTCCTGGCAGTCCTGTACTATGACCGTTATGCCATCGCCTCAATTCTCACAGGCACCTTCGCGATCATGGCGTTTATCATCGCCTACTTCACGCTACTTGACAGGGCAAGTCTGGGGTTTGACTGCCTGCAGGCGCGTACCGTGACCATGTATGATCCCTACTTCCTGTTTCACGAGCGGCACTGGAAATTCTGCAGTCAACCGCTGAACATGCTGTTCCACGGCACGCCGTTCCGGAACCTGTTGTCACGCGCGCTTGGTGTTCGCGTCGGCAAGATGGTGTTTGATGACGGTGCCAACCTGTACGACAAGACGCTTCTGGACATAGGCGACTACAGCAACCTGAACAAGGCCTGCATCCTGCAGGCGCACTCCCTCGAAGAAGGCCTGTTCAAATCCGAACCCGTCCGCATCGGCAGCCAATGCACCATCGCGTCAGATGCCTTTGTGCATTACGGCGTTGAGATGGGAGACCGCTCAACCCTGGGGCCGAACGCATTCCTGATGAAGGGCGAAATGGTACCGGCAGGCCAGACATGGCAAGGCAACCCGGCAAGCCTGGCCCCTGTGACAGCCAGCACCGCTGCTCAAGTCCACAGACGATCTGCAGGAAAACGAACTACGGCTCGCGATCGGCTCACCGATAACATTCGCAAGGGTAGAGCTGTACCATGGAGACCAGCGCCGCAAACAAATCCTGAAACAACCGATACAACGCAGGATTATCGCGAAGTCCTTCAAAGGCAAGTCATTGTCGGCAAGATCATGGCTCCTGTTAATACGAGCAAGATGTTCAATGGCCACCGCAAGGGATGAGACCGGCCTGAATGTTACGTACGCCTGCCCGGGTGATGTCATACGCCAGTTGGGGACAGATGCCCTTGACGACGTTGAGCGCGCGCGCGCCGCCTGCATGACGCACAAGGCACGCCACCAACACTTCGTCGCTGGACGGGCCTTGTTGCGGCACTCACTTTCCGCTGCAACCGGACACACGGTTGAGCCTGCCGCATGGCAGTTTGAAAATGGAGCATACGGCAAGCCGTCGGTAATAGCTCACCTGCCGCAAGTCCACTTCAGCATAAGCCACACGGAAGGCCTGGTTGCTGTCACAACCAGCCCATTGGTCCAGGTCGGCATTGACCTGGAACTGGTAACCAGGACTGGCGACACCTGCCCTGTTCTGGACCAGTTAACCCAACGCGAACAGGCCTGGCTGGAACGGCACAGCGATGCTGACCAGTGGCCGGCATTCCTGCAATTGTGGACCGCGAAGGAAGCCACGTCCAAGGTGATGGGCATCGGATGCGGTGTGGATTTTCGTGAAATCGAAATTGATGTGCGGGCCGGATGTGTCCGATGCCCGGAGAGCCTGCTGGACACCGGCGATCATATCGGTATTGATATGACAACCGTAGATACACAAGACGCCAAATACTACTTCAGTGTTGCTTGCATGCAAACGGCCGGCCCGGAAAACATACCGTCAACCGGCCTATTGTGTGACGCCCTGCACTGAAACACCCGCCTTTTCCCGCGTCGGCACCAATGTCGAGTAGTTGGGACATTCGTCGGTATCCCATGTCTCCTGGCTGAAACCCAGCTTCCCGGCAAGCAGCTTTTCCGTATCAGAAAGCTCCGGCCAGGATTTGCGATATGATGCCGGGTAATTGTCCGACCGGGAATGGTGCCAGGTGTGCATGGTCCAGCCAAGCTCCGACCAGGCCAATCTCTCCGCACCATTGAGGTCGCGCCAGCCCATTATCTCCCAGGAACACAAATTGGCGGGAATGCGCACGCCCTCTTCCGCATATGCCTGACCAGACATCGCGCAAAGCGCAATTGACAACGCTGCAACAAAGCTGCGCGTGCCCGTTTTTTCCAGCAACGGTATAGAAATGCAGTACATCAGAACTCTCTTCCACCAACAGGCTCAAACGAACCCGTCAATCCGGTTATGAGCGAACTTGCTGCCGGTTCAGCCGCCTATTCACAAGGGCAGACAACACCAGCGCAACTGCCGATTACTCTACGTCAGACCTCAAACGGGACAAACCATTATGGATCGACGTGGTAAACGCAGACGGACAATCACGAATTTTTTAAATGCTGTCTCAAGGTTGGAGGCGCAAGCCTCTATCTTTTGCGTATTATTCATCTGTAAAATGACTGCCGGCGGCAATATTTCACTGCCGGCAAAGTCGTCTTCCGAAGATGTGAGGATTTAAGCCACATGATTCCTGCAACACGAACACAGTCCAGACATCTGATTGGGGCCGCGGTTGTCGTTGCCGGCATGCTCGTTCCGCAACCATCACAGGCTGAAACAGATATCCAAAGAAGTGTAAACGGGTTCGCGCAGTCTATTTTCAGCCTGTTCTTTCCAAAACCGGCGCCGCCCGCAGACACCGACCTCAGCGGTACAGGCGGCCTGCACAACAGTACAAAAGTGTTCGCTCAACCTGAGGACATGAACCCTTCGGACTGGACTGATCCTGCCGAGATGCGCAGGGCATGGAACGCTGCAATTGTGCATATGCCAGGCAAGGACAGGAAGTCCATTGAAAGCTCGGTGTCGGAACTGCAGGACGGAAAGTTCAAGTTCGGACAGAAACTGCCCGCCGTGGTCTACATGCACGGTTGTTCGGGCATTTGGCCAGGAACACACATGCGGACGAAATTCCTGGCGGAAAACGGCTTTGTGGTTGTTGCGCCGGCCAGTCTGGCTCGCAAAAAATACCCGCGGTCATGTGAGCTCGACAGCTACACGGCGGGCATGTATCGGCAAACGCTGAAAATGCGCCAGGCAGATGCCGGATACGCCATTGAGCAGATCCGGAAGCTGCCGTTTGTGGACGGCGACAGGATTGTACTGATGGGCCTGAGCCAGGGCGGTATAACAGCAGCCACGTTCAAACCCCGGAACAAGCAGCAGAAAGTGCGGGCACGCATTATTGAAGGCTGGACCTGCCATGATAGCTGGCCTGAATACAATGGGGTGCGTGCATCTGCTTCCGAGCCGGTGCTGGCTCTGGTCGGCACCAAAGATCCATGGTTTCGAGACACTTCACAGGGTGACTGCCAGCCGTTCCTGAACCCGAACAACGGCAGCGCGTCGATTGTTTACGCAGATGAACCGCTGGCAAGCAGACATGAACTGTTGGAGTTCAACAGCCCGAAACAGGAAGTCGTACACTTCCTGCGGCGCCATCTTGGCCCGAAACCGGGCAGTGGCTGAGTTGGGTAATCCGGCCCTAGATTTCCGCAAACATTTCCAGCAGGTTGCCATCGGGATCGCGAAAAAACAGGGTGCGATGCCCGAAGTCCCGATTAGTGGGCGGTGACACCAGATTAACGCCCCTGCGCATGAGTTCTTCGGCACACAGGTCAACTTCAAGCGCTGATACCTTGAATGCCAGATGAAGCGAGGCGCTGCCGTATGGCGTCGGAACATCCGATGCGGTGAGCCCCGGCCTGGACAGCACCAGCGTATTGTTGCCGACGCGATATTCGATCCAGTTTGGCGACAATTCCCGCAGCAGCGGAAATCCCATGACGTCTTCGTAGAAGTATCGCATCGCTTGCATATCGCGGACAAAAATGACGGTATAGTCTATTGCCCGGATGGCTTTGAAAGCCGAGCCAGATTGCCGGTCCGGTTCATTCATAACCGCTTCTTCATTGACAAGCCCCCAGCATGTTGGCGTTTGCGATTCTAACTCTGTCCGGCTCCGCAAGAAGAAGACACCAAACCAGAGCCCAAACACGTCAGAAAATATGAAAAACATTCATGCGACTTACTGTGGCTGAAATGTCACACATCCGAAAAAACTGTGCCAACTGAGCAATACAGGCTTGCCGGTTATCGGAGACACATTGTTCTATGTGGCTTATCGCGGCACGTTCCACGACAATTGCAATAACGGGGACGACGTAGACGATCATACGTTCATGGTCGGTACCAGCTACTCGTTCTCAGGTGATATGCTAACCGTGGATCGTCAGGGCGCCACCCTTGATACACCGAACTTCGACCATAGCTGCAGGGGACCAGGCCAGCAGTTTTCTGACCGCCATCTCAAGACTGATGTTGTGGCGCTTGGTGAAACCGAAGATGGCATCAAGCTGTATAGCTGGAAATACAAGTCCGACCTTGTCACCACCTGGGTTGGCGTGATGGCGCAGGATCTCGAAGCAACACATCCCGAGGCGTTGGCCATTGCACCAGATGGCTTTTACCGGGTGAACTACTCCGGTCTCGGCGTCGAGATGATGACACTGGAACAGTAGAACGCCAGACAGCTCTGATTGACTGCAATCTCTGCGATGCTCACCCCCGGATGCTCACATCAGTATCCGGGGGTCTTGTTTTGCGTACCGCACAGAATACCGGCTGAGTGCCGGTAGCAACTGTCGAGGGATAACTGACCATCTCCGCTCGCCTCATTCATTCAAGCGGCCAGTGATGCCCTGGTTTTTCCAATCAGCAAAGCCGCCTGCGCCGCTTCGCGGCCTTTCTCAATGAAATGCTTCCGGTAAATTTCATCGTGATGACCGGTTTCCTGATACTGGTGCGGGGTCAGGGAGACCGACAGTACGGGAACCCTGGTATCCAGGCTGACCCGCATAAGACCGTGCACAACGGCATCGGCCACAAAGTTATGCCGGTATATGCCGCCATCAACGACGAAGGCTGCGGCAGCTATGGCTGAATACCTCTTCGTCGCCGCCAATTCATAAGCCAGAAGCGGCATCTCGAAAGCACCGGGCACGTCGAAGACGTCGACCTGGTCAGCCGGAATGACGGAACAAAACCCTTCAAGGGCCCGGTCGACAATATCGGCATGCCAATTGGCTTTGATGAATGCGTAAGTGGTGTGTGTCACACAAGATCTCCTTTCAAGCAACAAGACACGTCACCAAGGCGATCCTGAACGATGCCGTCCACCCAATGGCAGCCGGCAATCGTACTTTCTCTATCATCCGGACTATGACCGTCGGCTCAGGCATCGCACCTGATCTGCTGACCCTTCACACGGAGTGAAGGCGCTCGCGGGCTCACAGACCAACCTGCATACCGCCGGTGGGGACTTTCACCCCGCCCTGAGAACGGGGCGGTTCTATAACAGGTTCGCCTACCAGGCAATGACCTGGGTACGATGTACCGGAGCAGTCAACGACCGAGCTTGATCCTGCTCATGTCACGGCTATATCGAAGTGCAGCACGTCCTCGCGTACGCCGAGTTTTGTGTATAGCTGGATGGCGGGGTCGTCTTCCAGATCGGCCTGGATAAAAACAACATGGGCCCCGCGCTGAGATGCAATGGTTCTGACCTGTGCAATCAGGCCGGTCGCCACTCCTCTTCTGCGGTGTTGTTCTGCAACGGCCAGATCATAAATGTACATCTCGCTGCGGCGTTGCTCGAGCTTCTCAAGTTCGTAGGCCACCAGCCCGCCGACGACGTCTGCACCCTGCAGGGCAACCAGCACGGTGACCGTTTCGCTGCCGAGCAGCTTGTCGAGGTATTGCCGGTCAGGTGGTGCTTTTGTGTATGTGTGATCGTCCTCGAAGGCTTGCCCGAATACAGCAAGCATTTCACGAACCAGATCGACATCGCCTGATACAAGGCGGCGGATGGTGAACGGTAACAGATTGGTCATGGGCACCTTTGCGAACAGATTCTCCAGCCAATTTGGGTAGGCCGGGATTGAGACGATTTTCTGTCAATGCCGATGAGCACTCAGCCTGCCACTTCGTTGACGAGATGAATCAGATCGAAACGGTAAGAATCTGTTTTTGCGTGATTTTTCGTGAAAGTTCGTGCAGTTTTGCAGAATCCGAATTTGCGATCATCCATCCATGTCCAAAATCTACAGCAGGGCACCCAGCCTTGGTGGCGCGCAGTTTTTTCGCCAGACCATCAAAGCCCTGATCCGCGTAAACTGGCCGGTTAGTCTGCAGCTGGGTTGCCTCATGAGGTTTTCCTCAACGGTTCACCAAACTCGACAACATTGCCTTCCGGATCATGGATGAAGGCTACCCGGCGTTCGAACTCGGTGCCATCCAGCGGGTAGGTTTCCGCCGTGACGAATGCGGTCACACCGCGCGCTTCAAGCGGCGCAATCCGGTTCCGTTCGCATCAGCTGCCACGATCTCGAGGACACGGGTTCCGTTCAGCGTCAGGTACGCAAGCTGCTTGCCGTCAAGTGCACTGACTTTCCAGGAGACTTCGACCTCCAGCCCAAGCTTGCCATGATACCATTCAACAGCCTTGTCAAAGTCGACAACGTTGAGTGACATATACCGGATGATTAGGCTGGACGTGAATTCGTCACTGGAAGCGGTCGGCTTCATTGCGCACATTGCCAGTTAGTTTGCCAGACACGACATGGGCGTAAATCCCCTATCAGGCTTTTTCCATGATCACCTGTTTGTTGCTGACGGGCGCGAGCACGATGCCATGCTGGCTCTGGAGCGGACTGCCAGTGACAGCCTTTGAAAGATGCTTCACATCCTGATATGCGCCATCCTGTTGCGCACCGCCGCCACGACGCTCATGGCGGTTAGAGCAGATGACTTGGGGTTTCCCGGTAACGGCCTGCCGTCAATTCTGAACTGCAGTCGACCAAAAGTGCCTTCGACCTCAATCTCGTGAATGTTTTCCGTTATTGTCGGGTCTGCCACCAGTTCAACCCTGGTTTCATCCAGGCCCGGTCCGGCCAGGGCCACGGTCGCCGCTACATTGGCATTTTTGGGATAGCGCAGGGCAGCTTCGCGGGCAGTGCCAGAAAAGTGGCACGCCGGCTCTTTAAGGTTATCCAGATTAACCACATCCTCGGCCGGCGATCCTTTCCAGCCCTGCGGCGGTTTCCGGCCCCGATAGACGATCCGGTCGATATCGCCGACACTGGCCGCCGCAATGGCATCGATGGCGCCTATGGCGCCCGACACCAGTTGCAATCGCGAACCGCCTGCTTCCGCAGCTTTATCCAGTCTGTCTGCCAGTTCAGGTTGGGCCAGCGCGCCGTTCGATGTACAGATCAGATCAATGCCGCGCCGCAATACTGCCGGTCCGTGTTCAGCAAGAGCGGCGTGTCCGGCGCATTCAATGACCAGGTCAATATCCCCGGGGATGTCATCCACGGAATTGATCGGTTTCACACCGGACCCAAGCGCGTCGATTGCTGCGGCTTCGCGGCCTGCGCGGCACAACACCCCGCTCACAACCACATCAGCGTCTTGCGATAACCTGGCCGACACATAAGAGGCGATGGCGCCGAACCCTATAATCACGATGTTCATTGTCTGCCGTCCGTCAAAGCTGGATGTGCTGCGCCTTGCCACTGTCCTGGGCCAGTCTGGCCGCGACCGAGGCCACTGCGAGGTCCTGAAGCCCCACGCCGGTCCCGTCAAAAAGCGTAATCTCGGCATCTGAAGTTCTGCCTGGATGGGTGCTGTTTATGACATCGCCAATGGACGTGATGTCAGCTTCGCTGATCAAGCCTTGCGAAATCGCATGCTGAGCCTCGCCGATCGTCGTTGACTGTGCAACCTCGTCGGTAAACACGGTTGCCGCAGCGACCAGTTCAGGATCCACTTCCTGCTTGCCCCTGGTATCGGTGCCCATGCAGGCCAGGTGTGTGCCCGGCTTCACCCAGTCCTTCATCATCAGCGGGTCATGGGCCGAGGTGATCGAGATGATCACGTCGGCTTCGGCACCAAGCTGCTCGCGCTCGACCGTCTCAAACGGCAGACCAATTTCTTCGGCCACAGCACCAAGGTTAGGCAGCATGTCCGGATGGAAGTTCCATGCCACGACCTTTTCAAAGTCGCGTTGCTCGGCAGCCGCCCTGAGCTGAAACCCTGCCTGATGGCCGGCACCGACCATGCCGAGCACCTTGGCGTCCTTGCGGGCCAGATGCGCAATCGACACGGAACTGGCGGCCGCAGTGCGTATGGCGGTCAGGTAGTTGCCACCGACCAGCGCCTGCAGTTGACCCGTGTCCGGATCGAACAGAAACACTGTCGACTGATGGTTGGTCAGTCCCTTGTCCATGTTTCCGGGCCAGTAACCGCCGGACTTGAGACCCAGCACCAGCCCTGCCCGATCAAAGCCGGACTTGAACCCATACAGGGCGTCCGCATGGCCGATTGCTTCACGGATGACCGGGAAATTATAGGCATCTCCACTGGCCATCGCGGAAAACACACTTTCGACCGCTGCAAACGCGTCGCCGCGGCCCACAACCGCCTGGCAGGTTTCTTCAGAAACAATCAGCATTGGTCGGTTCCTCAGTAAGCCAGGCCGCGGGCGGTGATCGGCCAGACGGTTTCAACCTTGCCGTTGCGCACGCCGACATACCAGTCATGCACATTGCAGGTCGGATCGCAGTGTCCGGGCACCAGCTTGAGCTTGTCGTTCACTTTCAGCTTGCCGTCCGGATCTGCGATGACGCCGTGCTCGTCTGAGCATTTGACATATTCGACATCGTCGCGACCGAAGATAACAGGCAGGCCACTGTCAACCGATTGGGCTTTCAGCCCGGCATCGCAGATCGCCTTGTCGGCCTTGGCGTGGCTCATGACAGAGGTAAGCAGGAACAACGCGTTCTCCCACTCCCCTTGGTCGATGCGGTTGCCGTCCTTGTCCAGGATGCGACCATAGTCCGCGTCCATGAAGGCGTAGGAGCCGCACTGAAGTTCATTGTAAACGCCTGAACTGCCTTCGAAATAATAGGAACCCGTGCCGCCACCACCAACGATGTCACAGTCAAGGCCTTCGCCTTTAAGCGCGTCGACGGCGTCCTTGACCATGGCAACGGCAATATCGATCTTGGCCTTGCGGTCATTGTAATCGTCAAGGTGCTGCATGGCGCCCTGATAGGCCTGGATGCCGGTGAACTTCAGCCCGTCGGCAGCATCGATCGCCGTGGCAATCGCCACCACGTCCGGCGTGGTGGTGACACCGCAGCGCCCTGCCCCGCAGTCGATCTCGACCAGGCATTCGACTTCGGTGCCGTGCTTGACCGCGGCAACGGACAGGTCAGCCACATTGTCGATGTCGTCGACGCAACAGATGGTACGCGCGCCCAGTTTGGGAATACGGGCCAGCCTGTCGATCTTGGCCGGATCGCGCACCTGGTTTGAGACCAGCACATCCATGATGCCGCCGCGGGCAAAGCTCTCCGCTTCACTGACCTTCTGGCAGCACACACCGCAGCTGCCGCCCAGCTTTTCCTGCAGCAGTGCCACGTCGACCGACTTGTGCATCTTGCCGTGTACGCGGTGACGCACACCCATCTGCTTGGCAAACTCACCCATCTTGACGACATTTCGTTCCAGCGCATCCAGATCAAGCACCAGGCATGGTGTCTGAATATCCGCTTCGTCCATGCCGACGGCAGCCGGGACATTGTAACCGACTTCAAGCCCGTCAACTTTGTTCATCACGTTCATGACATTTCTCCCTTTGAGGAATTGGCGGTTCAACTTTTGTCTTGCATCCACGGCAGCTTGTCGAGGTCGACATTGCCGCCGGTAATGATCACGCCGACGCGTTTGCCCTCAAACACAGCGCGGTTCTTCAAAATAACCGCCAGCGGCACGGCACACGACGGTTCAATGACGATTTTCATGCGCTGCCAGGTCAGATACATCGCATCTATGATCTCCTGTTCCGTCGCCAGCAGAATGTCTTCGACATGGTTCGATACGAAATGCCAGGTCAACTCTTTCAACGGCACCTTGAGACCATCGGCAACAGTCTGAGGTGCATCATCGGCGATGATGTGGCCGGCCTTGAACGAACGGTACGCGTCATCTGCGTTGAGCGGTTCTGCTGCGTAGATTTTCGTATCAGGTGAAATGTTCGACAGCGTGAGGCACGATCCGGAAATCATGCCACCGCCACCGATCGGCGCCACGACAGCATCCAGGTCGGGAATATCCTCTACAAGTTCCTTTGAACACGTGGCCTGGCCTGCGATGACCCGTGGATCATTGTAGGGATGGACAAAGTCCGCACCGGAAGCAGCAACAACTTCGGCAAAGACCGCTTCACGCGACGATGTGCTGGGCTCGCATTCAACCACGGTTCCACCATAGCCGCGCACGGCTGCCTTTTTGGCTTCAGGCGCCGTCCGCGGCATCACAACGGTTACCGGAATACCGCGCCGCCCGGCTGCGTAGCTGAGCGACAGGGCATGGTTGCCTGAAGAATGGGTCGCCACCCCCTTCTTTGCCGTCTCATCATCCAGACCGAAGACGGCATTGCAGGCACCGCGCACCTTGAACGCGCCGGCCTTCTGGAAGTTCTCGCACTTGAAGAACAGCTGCGCACCGGTCAGCTCGTTGAAATAGCTCGACGTCAGAACCGGTGTGCGATGGATATACGGCTCAATCCGGGCATGAGCGGCGATGACGTCTTCATAAGTTGGAATGTACAGGCCAGACATATCGTTCATGACATCCTCATGCAGCTTTCAACTGGGGGCGGCGGGCAGTTGCGCGATAGTAGTTTTGCGCGGCCGCAACACCTGCACCAGGTTCGATTGGATAATCCAGGTCTTTCATCGCCATTTCGATTGCCGCGATCCCCGACAATGCCATGACATCGGTCATTGAGCCAAGATGGCCAATGCGAAACGCCTTGTTGGCCATTTCACCGAGCCCGATACCGAATGAGACACCGTAGACATCAAATGCATGGTCGGTCAGGACGTTGCTGTCAAAACCGTCTGGAACGTAAACGGCGCTGACCGTGTCCGAGTAGAGTTCCGGGCTCTTTGCACACAGGCGCATGTCCCATGCCCTGACTGCTTCACGCACCCCTTCGGCAATCCGGTAGTGGCGGGCAAAAACATTGTCCAGGCCTTCTTCGAACAGCATGTTGAGGCTCTCGCGAAGTCCATGCATGATCTGCAAAGGCGGGGTGTAGGGATAACCGCCCTTGGCATTGGCAGCGGCCATGTCGCGAAAGTCGAAATAGCAGCGTGGACATGTGGCGGTTTCGCAAGCCGCCAGCGCTTTCTGGCTGACCCCGACGATGGCCATCCCGGTCGCGAGCATGAAGCCCTTCTGCGAGCCGGACACCGCCAGATCAACACCCCATTCGTCCATGCGGAAATCCATGGATGCCAGCGAACTGACGCAATCGACATACAGCATGGCGGGATGATCGGCATCATCCATTGCCTTGCGAACCGCACCAATATCACTGCGTACCCCGGTTGCGGTTTCATTGTGGGTCACGAGAACCGCCTTGATCTGATGATTCCTGTCAGCGGCCAGACGCTCACCGTAAAGGTCGGCGGGCGCTCCGGTCCCCCACTCGCATTCGATCACCTCGACATCGAGATTGTGGCGTTGACAGAGGTCTATCCAGCGATGGGAAAACATGCCGAACCGGGCAACAAGCACCTTGTCTCCCGGAGACAGCGTATTGGTTACTGCTGCCTCCCAGCCGCCGGTGCCGCTGCCGGGGAACGAGATCACCTGACCTGTCTGGGTTTTGAAGACCTTCTTGAGATCCGCAAGGACCGGTGAAAGCAGCTCGACAAAATCGGGCGCGCGATGATCCATCGACTGTATGCTCATGGCGTAGCGCAAACGATCCGGGATGTTTGTCGGACCTGGTATGAAGACAGGGTTCTGACCAGTCATTTCGCTTCCTCCACTTGAATAAGATAGCCTTCAATATACATGAGCCTGACCCAATTGCAATTTTTCTGGAAAATTATTTCATTTTAAATATAATTATGCAATTTATTGTTTTTAATGGAATAATATTTTTTCAAATTTGATTATTGGATTTTATTTGAAAATATTTTTCAATCGTATAACCTGCAAACAATCGATTATTCAGGCGTCAGGAGACGGCAAAATGGCAGACCAAATCACCCGGACACGCGGCAGGCCGCGCTCGCTGTCACCAGACGCCAACGGCGCAACTGTGCAGGCACTCGACCGGGGTCTGCAGCTGCTGGTCGTCGTGGCAAAGGAGAGCAAGACGACGCTGACCGAACTGGCCCTGCGTGTCGGCATGCCGGCATCGACCGCGCATCGCCTGCTGGTGACCCTGCAAAAGCGAGGCTTTGTCGACTTTGACGAAACCACCCAGGAATGGATGATCGGTATCGAGGCATTCCGGATCGGCAGCGCCTTTGTGCAACGCACCAGTCTGGTTGAAGCCGGCCGCGATGTCATGCGCCGACTGATGGAGGACACCGGCGAGACGGCCAATCTGGGCATTGCCGATGAGGGCGATGTCGTGTTCATCAGCCAGATCGAGACGCCAAACCCGATCCGGGCGTTTTTCAGCGTCGGGACCCGCGGTCCGATGCATTGCTCGGGGATAGGCAAGGCACTGCTTGCCGAAATGCCACAGAACAAGGTCGAACAGGTGTTGCAGAAAAAAGGGCTTGAGGAGTTTACGTCCAAGACCCTCACGTCACCGGATGACCTGTTTGCGGACCTCGAAGCCACCCGCCGGCGCGGCTGGTCGTACGACGATGAAGAGCGTCATTACGGCATGCGATGCATTGCAGCCCCCATCCACAATTTTCATGGCGAAGCCGTTGCAGGGATCTCCATCTCCGGTCCGGCAGCACGGTTGCCGGACGACGTGATCAGCGAACTGGGCCCGAAGGTCAAAAGAGCTGCAATAGAAGTGACCAAGCTGTTGGGGGGCCGGACTTCGCAGCAAGCCGGTTGATACGTCAAAAATGGCAGTGACCCGCCCGCACAGCGTGAGGAGATGACGATGAAAATTGGCCTGATCGGCGCCGGTCTCATGGGACACGGCATGGCAACAAACATACTGGCTGCAGGACATGAGCTTCATGTCGTGGCGCATCGCAATCGTCAGCCAATCGAGGACCTGGTCTCCAGGGGAGCGGTTGAAGCGGCTTCGCCTGCCGCGCTGGGTGCACTGGTTGATATTGTGGTGCTGTGCGTCACAGGTACCCCTGCTGCACAGAAGGTTATCGACGCACTCACGCCAGTGCTTCAGCCTGGCATGCTTGTCATCGATACCACGACCAACACCTCCGGCAGCCCCGAAGCATTCAGTTCGACACTGGCCAGGCTGGACGTAACCTATGTCGAGGCCCCCGTGACAGGCGGCGCACAACAGGCGCGCGAAGGTGTGCTCGGTGCGATTGTCGGCTGCGACAAGGACCTGCCCCGCGATGCGCGCGATGTGCTGTCGTGTTTTTGCAGGCAGATAGAGCAATTCGGACCAGCCGGTGCCGGCGCACGCGCCAAGCTGGTCAGCAACTTTCTGGCGCTCGGAACTGCAGCACTGGTTATCGAAACTTTCCGGAAGGCGAGAGCGCTGGGGGTCCACTGGCAAAAACTCTACGAACTGGCACAACACGGGTCCGGCAAATCGGTGGGACTTGATCGTATTGCAGGCGGTGCTGTTGCCGGAGATTTCAAGGGGTACAAGTTTTCCGTCGACAACAGTGTCAAGGATCTGTCGTATTTCGCTGACTTGGCAGAAAAGAACTCATGCAACTCCGACCTGATTCCGGCTTTGCTCGACGTGTTCTCCAGCGCTGCATCGAATGGCCACGGCAGCCGCATGATAAGCGAGTTGCTCGACCCCGAACTCATCGGTGAGAATTCAACTTGAGACGTCCGGCCGGGTGATTGGACTGTCGCCCTGAGTTGCTTTGACACAGCACCGCAGCGTGCAATTGCGGACAGCACAACCTACCTTGAAAGAGGACCGCGTGACACCATGACGATTTGGGAGATGGCCGAAGATGTACACTGCCGGCGTGACCGCAACCGAGCTTCCCGCACACAGCCTTCTGGGCGAGCGTGTTGCCTCAACCGACTTCCTGGACTGCTATTGCGTTGCGTCGGATCTGCCGCCGCGCCGGGCTGCCGAGGTGATTACCGACTTCCCCGGATGGGCACGGTTTCTTCTGCACATCCGCAGGATTGTTACCTCGCCTTTCGGTCTTTCAAACGACGGCCCGCCGGCACCGGACAAGGTCGGTGTATTTCCCGTGGAAACCGAAACCGGTCGCGAGCTGATTGCCGGGTTCAACGACAAGCACCTGGATTTTCGGGTGTCAGTTATATCGCAGGACGATCAGGTGTTTCTGGCGACATGGGTGCATCCGCACAACATTGGCGGCCGGTTTTACCTCAAGGCAATTCTGCCCTTCCACATCCTGATCGCACGCAATGCGCTGACGCGTGTCGCTGCCGCGCAATCCTGAATTTATATCAGCAGTGCACCGGGTTCAGGCACGCGCATGCCCTTAGTCTGATTGACGGTATGAATCAGGCCTGTCGCTCAAGCCATTGTTTTAGAATCGCTTTATCCCAGAGTTCGCGCACTTGCCAACCAACCCGCCGCAGGTGAAAAAGCCATCAACTCAGACAACTCCAGTGCGTCACCAACAGCAAAGATCTGACCAAACCGAGCCTTCATGAGGCGTTTGATGTCGTCGCTGACAGTTTGCTCAAATCCTTTCGCGGTGAAGCGCCGAATTTGCGGGCGTACTCGCGGCTGAACTGGTTCAGGCTTTCATATCCGATTTCATAGGCCACGGTTGATACCGCATGATTTCCCTCCGACAACAGTCGCTTTGCCTCCATCAGGCGAAGATGCTTTTGATATTGCAGCGGCGTCGTGGCGGTCACAGACTTGAAATGCTCATGAAAAGACGACGTGCTCATCCCCGCCAGTTTGGCCAGGTCGGCAACAGCCAGCACGGACTTGTAGTTCTGGCGGATGTGCGCAACGGCCATTTGAATCCGGCTTGCGTGACTGTCGTGCCAGCGCAATCTGCGCAGCATGGCGCCGTGCGGTGCCATCAGCAACCGGAAGTGAATTTCCCTGATAATCAGGGGGGCCAGGGCCCTGGCCTCCAGTGGCCGGTCTATCAAGGCGACGCAACGGCCAAATGCGTCAATCAATGCATCATCTGATGCGCTCACATCAACGGATAGCGCGTTCTTGTCTTCTGATTGAATGGCCCCGATCTCATCATCGAGACTGCGTATGATCCCCATATCGAGTTCAAGGATCACCCCCAGGTAGGGTTTCTCCGCACTGGCTTCGGTGACGCGCGCAACAACCGGCACATCGTGGCTGACCACAAGCGAGTCTCCGGTACCATAGGTCACCGTCCGGTCACCAATCACCGTTTCCTTGCTGCCCTGCAAGATCAGACAGGCAACCGGTTGGTACAGCAGGGCTTCGAATGTGGTGCAACTCGCTTGCCGGAAGATCGACAAGCCGTCCACGACAAGCGGTATCGGCTGATCTGAAGACGGGTGTTTCAAGGCGTGGCGGTCCACCTGTTCGGCGATTTCGCAGAGTTTCATGAGCAAGGTCCTTTGATCACTCAAGATATATGTACTTGCATTGCACCGATCACCCGAAATCTGGTGGATCGGAGGAATAGGCAAGTTTTCCGGAGTATGCGGCAAGCGATCAAGCCGGCTCATGCCTGAGTATCCAGTATCGGACCCGCCGGCGTTGGCAGCAGTTGTTCCGCCTTATGCGGACCATAGGTCGCGTCAAATTAAATTGCCAACGAAGCGGTCATTACAGACTTTTAAGTTTCGAACTCAAATCCATCCGTACCCTGATGCCGTTTCAAGTCGAGGCGCTGGGCTAAACAGAGAGGTTCTTAAAGTGGCTTACAATCTCAATATAAACGGTGAGCAGAAATCTTTTGACGTCGATGAAGACATGCCGCTGCTGTGGGTCATCCGTGACGTGGCCGGCCTGACGGGCACCAAGTTCGGCTGCGGCCTTGCCCAGTGCGGTGCGTGCACCGTGCATGTCGATGGCGTTCCGACCCGGTCGTGCCAGTTGCAGGTATCGGATGCGGTAGGCTCGACCATCACCACGATCGAAGGTGTCACCGGCAAGGTTGCGGAAACCGTCCAGAAAGTCTGGGCCGACCTGGATGTGCCCCAGTGTGGCTATTGCCAGTCCGGCCAGGTGATGGCCGCCGTGGCCCTGCTCAATGAAACACCAAAACCGACCGACGAAGACATCAATGACGCACTGTCCGGCAATCTTTGCCGCTGTGCCACCTATCAACGCATTCGCGCCGGCATCCATGAAGCCGCTGATCGCCGCAGATAGGCATGGTTGGACTTAATGCATTTGATTAGCCGGTAATGCGCGTCCCGGCCGCATTTTTCATCCGGCGGCGAGTGGCAACCGGCAGCAATCAAATTTGTGTTGATGCAAGATGGAGGGTTAAAGTATTGTTTTATAATGTTTTTATCTCCTGATTTAAGAACCTGAATCAATCATTGAAAGCCACTGACTAGGCGTCTTTCTGAAAGCTGTCTGTTGGTGTTTTCCGCTCCGTTGAGAGTTTTCTTCATCACAGCCAGCACTTCGCAACAGGCATCCACCTTGCTGTCATGCAACCCGTCAGGGCGGCCTGGCGCTGGCGGCATGGAAGTCCGGCGGGATCAACACAGATGTTCAAAATGCTGTTCTAAAATATTCATTACCCGCCCTGAGAAGGTCAACCATACATTGATTGCTGCCATTGGCATTTACTCCCCGACAGCACCTCAATTGCGATGGCGAGGCAGATACGATCGGAAAACATCAGGCGTCGATGAACTGCAGCCCAGGCCAGCGTTGGGCCCACTTCTTCGTTGCGATTCTGTTTCGGTAGATTGACAGCTTGTGAGCAAAGTTTGGGCTCGGCCGAACAATCATGCCGACCAGATCGTCGATTCCGTGCGGCGCGATGATCTCTACCTTGTCAGCAATTATCCGGGCGGCAATCGCGGTTGCCGTCTCCGGCCAGTAGCTGATTGCATCTGCAACGTTGCGATAGGGCGCATCCGCGTTGGCCTGGTGCATTCGCGCCTGATTGTGTACCGACCAAGGAATGGCGGGGAGTGCATCGAACAGGCGCTTCTCGATCGCAAGGTCCCTGGTTGGGCTGGTGTCGGCGGACTCATAATAGACCACATCTACATCGCTTCCCGGTACAAGCTCGACGGGCATACCGTGCAGGTGATCCCAAATCGCATTACGGATCAGGCCGGCTCCGATCCAGCAATCATCAACGTCAAGCGCCGCCACATGCTGCAGCAGCGACATGACATGTGTCTGGCCTTGAAGGAATGCCGTTATGTCCTGACACCTGTGCACAGGCATTACCGTAACGGCCAGCAAAACCGGTTGATAGTCACCCCGCACACAAATGTCGAAGGCAGCGCGGAGATGCTCCGGCTGCCTTCTTGTCAGTCACAGATTGCGGTCAACGGCTCAGTAGAAGCGATTGCGGCATCTGTAGTATTTTCTCCACCAGT
>Ga0316187_10000816_pt1 | contig 25666 bp, 14 predicted proteins | sample CroRivburrow1_MG_FD_204927 | JGI IMG/M metagenome (GOLD analysis project Ga0316187, IMG submission 204927) | Coastal sediment microbial communities from Maine, United States - Cross River worm burrow 1 | ecosystem: Environmental > Aquatic > Marine > Coastal > Sediment | place: USA: Maine...
AGAGAATGGAAGAGGAAAGTAGGATGTAAGAAGTAGGAAGTATGAAGATGGAGGATTGAAGATGGAAAATGGAAGTAGGAAGTAAGAAGCTCGAAGTTTGTATGTTGTATGTCCCTGATATAGGTTGACCATTTTATTCTAAACTGATTGTCAGATTTTCTGAATTATCCACCACTACCCCTAGTCCCTGAAAGGGAAACTAGCATGCTTTGGATCCCTTTAGGGAATTAAAGGGTGCGGGAAGAATGGCTATTACTGATCTTTGGTTCTTTTTGACGCGGTTTTGCGTTTTCAAATAAACATATTACTTATAATCTTCACATATTGTTATTTGCCAGTCAAAGTTTTATTATTAAACTAGCCAAAAGAATGTTATCAATTACTATAATATATTTAATTAGTTAAAATATCAAACGGAAGTAACTTCCGCCCGAGGTGATATTTAGTGATTTGGTGATTTATGATTGAGTGATTTATATTTATTTGTTCCGAAACGAAAATGATTTTTGTTACAGCTTTCATAGGTGAAAACTAAATTATTCCCCTCTTTGGAGGGGTGTAGGGGTGGGTCTCAATTATTTTGCGATTGAGTGATTTAAAATTCCTGATCTACTGATCTACTGATCTACCGATTTACTGAAATAAGAAGTAAGATGCTCGATGCTCGAAGCTAGTATCCCGTTTACCCTTCTACTCTTCTACTCTTATACAATAAAACTAACTAAAGCACCTTTTCACCACTTCAATCACCCTTTCCAAATCCTCATCAGACATTCCAGATCCCGAAGGAAGACATAGCCCCTTATTAAATAATGATTCTGATATACCGTTTTCATAAACGGGAGCATTTTTATATACCGGTTGTAAATGCATGGGTTTCCACAAAGGCCTGGATTCTATATTTTCCTTTTCCAAGGCATGAATGATTTTTTCCTTTTTTGTCGAATTTGAATTTAACAATACTGTGGTTAACCATCGGTTTGACACTGTGTTATTGGGTTCCTCATGAAAGGATATTTCTTCATAATTATTTAATTCACCTTTATAAATCTTAAATATTTCTATCCTTCTATTGACTTTATCCTCAATATTATTCAATTGACCTCTGCCAATTGCAGCAGATACGTTGCTTAACCTATAATTATATCCAATTTCAGAATGCTGGTAATGGACGGCCTCATCCCGGGCCTGGGTGGCCAGAAATTTAGCTTTTCTGATATATTCATCATTTGAAGAAAGCAAAGCACCACCCCCACTGGTCGTAATAATTTTATTTCCATTAAAAGAAAGAATGCTCATATCTCCAAATTGGCCTACCTTTTTTCTGTTATATTCGGAACCAAGAGCTTCAGCAGCATCCTCAATTACATGGATTTCATATTTTTCAGCTATTTCGAGGATTTCATCTATTTTGGCTGGCATACCATATAAATGAACATAAATGATAGCTTTAGGTTTTTTACCATTATTCATTCTCTCAATAATAGCTTCTTCAAGTAAGTCCGGATCCATATTCCAGGTCTCCATTTCACTGTCAATCAGTATAGGGGTTGCTTTTTGATATACGATTGGATTAACGGATCCACAAAAAGTAAAGGATTGACATATTACTTCATCTCCTTGTTCTATTCCCAATAATATGAGTGCTAAATGAAGAGCCGCGGTGCCGGAAGACAAAACCGCACAATTGTTAGTACCAATATAATTAGAAAGTTCAATTTCGAAAGCATTGATATGTGGTCCAATAGGTGCTATCCAATTGGTATCAAAAGCTTCCAGCACATATTCTTTTTCCTTTATACCAATATCTGGGGGAGATAAATATATTCGTTTCTTGGGCATCGGTTAATTCTTTGGTGTAAATATATGAAAATGATAAGATAGAAGTGGGGTGATCGATGATGGAAGTAGGAAGTAGGAAGTAGAAAGTAGGATGATAGAGGATTGAAGTTGGAGGATGGAAGTTTGATGCTCGAAGCTCGAAGATTGAAGCTTGAAGATAGATGATGGAAGATAGATGATGGAAGATAGAGGATAGATCCCACATTTACTGATCTACTGTTCTACCGATATACTGAAGTAAGAAGTAAGAAGTAGGAAGTAAGAAGTAGGAAGCTCGAGGCTCGAAGCTCGAAGCTCGAAGCTTGTATGTCCCTGATATAGGTTGACCTTTTTAGTCTAAACTGATTGCCAGATATATTGTTATTCTGCCTATTGGTTATTCGGTTAATCGGGGAATTGGTTATATAACGCTTGTCTACGCGTTTACACTTCCACCAGTCTACTCATATACTATTAAGTGATTTGGTGATTTATGATTGAGTGATTTATAATTATATATTCCGAAACGAAAATGATTTTTCTTATAGCTTTCATAGGTGAAAACTAAATTATTTCCCTCTTTGGAGGGGTGTAGGGGGGGTATCAATCATTTTGCGATTGAGTGATTTAAAATTGATGATCTCCAGATTTACTGAATTGTCCACCACTACCCCTGGCCCCTAAAGGGGAAACTAGCGTGCTTTGGATCCCTTTAGGGAATTTAAGGGTGAGTGAAGGAGGCTCGAAGCTCGAAGCTGGAAGTTTGAAGATAGATGATGGATGATAGATTCATTTTCGCATTTCAACATTTCCTGATCTCTTTATTTACTGATTTACTGATCTACCGAAATAAAAAGTAGGAAGTAGGAAGTAGGAAGTAAGAAGTAGGAGGATTGAGGATTGAGGATTGAAGATGGAAGATAGATGATGGATGATAGAGGATAGATTCCGCATTTCCTGATTTACTAATCTACTGCTCTACCGATATACTGAAATAAGAAGTAAGAAGTAAGAGGTAAGAAGTAAGGATTTCCCTGTTTGTATGTTGTATGTCCCTGATATAGGTTTACACATTTACCTATTTCCTGATCTTTGGAGGATTTATAGAAAGATATTGTAGTGCTTTGAGTTGATTAATTGTTTAAATTTTCACCTTTCACCTTTCACCCTTCAGCTTTTACTATCTTCTTCGTCGGCGATTCTTCTTAATCCTTGATTTCATAGCACGATAGGCATCATTGAAAGGACTCAGATAATATTGTACTTTAACAAGCGCGAGCAAATAATTATCTTTTTTATTAGGATTTCCACGGACATCGCGAGGTTCTAGTGAAAATATGGGATCTGCCCCGGTTTCCCTACTTCGATCTGACAATAGCATAGCTATCGGGTCTGTAAAAGAACTCGGATCAGGATAAATTCCACTACTTACATCATCCAAATAATCAGTAAATGTATAGTTAAAACGACCTTCCAGTACAACATTGAAAAAAGCGTTTACCTTAATTTTAACTCCTATTCCCATAGGAATAGCAGCCGTAAAGGCACTGTAGGAAACTCCTTCTGTTTGTAGAGGTCTTAGGGCATAGGTCTGTCCCTCATATTCTGCTTTCGGGTTGTAATACAATAATGCTATACCAGCAAAAATATAGGGATTCATAAATTTCCGTAGGTAAAACCTTGCTGGTTCCTCGAAAAGGGACACCTGCACAGAAGTAGATAACTGGTAATTGTTGGAAAAAAAAGACAATCCTCGAAGAGCTTTCCCCTCAGTAGATTTTACGTCTTCAGCTGCAAGTCTGAACCACGTTATATCACCATCCAGATAAATCCTATTGTGAACTTTGTATAAAGCACCTGCAGTAAAATTTCCATTTATGGTAAGAACATAGTCATCCACCACGTCTCCAAAATAGCTTGCCGTACCCGTCCCAGCCTGAAGGACCCACTTTTGACCTCCTTTGCGGTTATAGTATGCCTGAGGAAATGCTTCAAAAATAAGCATTACCATAATGAAAGATAATAGTATAAGACGCCGCATCTAATAAATTTTTCATAAATATATTAAAATAATCTAATAAAGGTCAAGAAATTCAAGTAAGAAGGTTACTTATACCCTGAAATTAGAATAAAACCTATAAAGAAAGCACCCCTCGCCCAGCAGCCTGTTCAATTTTTTAATAGAGTGTCAACTAGTTTTATGTGATAATGAATTATAAAATTCATTCCAAAAACGTATTTTTAACTGTTGTAATTGTTGCTTTCATTCTTTTGTTTGTTAGTAATGGTTTCAGTCAACCCACTATAAATAGTGCACGCCATTTTGATATAGATCAAAGCCTGGTTACTGCTATTGTTTCAGAACCAATAACCTCATTTACTACAGGAAACACTGGATTTACCATAACTATTGACGGCATTCCAGCAACTTTTGAAAATCCGCCTTTTTTAGCAAATGGATCTTTGTATATCGTTTTTGATATTGTAGAAATAATAGAAAATTTCCATACAGTACAACTCATATATAATGGTGCCGGAGATGCTCAGGGAGCCAGTGGAGCTCTACAGGCAGGCACCTTAAATTCTCTAAATGATAGAATTCTCACCTGCGCTGATTTTACCAACTTTAAGGGGAACGATGTTAATACCGATGGAGTATGTGCAGATGTGAATGCTCAAGTTGAAACGAGATATCAGATACGGCTGGCTGGAAGAAATAGTACAAATTTTAATGTCAATGATGTTTTTGTAAGGTATGACTGGGGAGATGCTGTACCCACCATTGATGATGTTAGTGCAACTGAGAACTATGGCGTTGTTTTTAGTGAACCAGCTTCACGATGGGAAACTTTAGAAGTTTTTGTATACCCAAATGCCGATCCTTGTGGTCATATTTTGCAGGTTAATCCGGCTTATGACTTTAATGGTAATGGGAATATAGAGGATACGGAGGTCTGTCTTCTTGGTGAAGGAGGAACTGACTTATTACAACAAATAGGATTCCCTGTCTTTGAATTAGACAATCAGAATACCGGAAATCTTGCTCTGGATCCTGTATTAATAGAGCATTGCGTCAATACTCCTATGGACACCACCATTTATGATGTTACAAATTATAATTGTAATGTAGCTACAGTAAACGCACAGGCTGCACCTCCTACTTTTGCCAATCTGGAACAGCGTTACGTCCGTTTTACCTATGGTACACCAAACGGTCCCAGGAAAATTCCAAATATGTGGATAGGCGCCACACCTGGAACATCTGTAAGGATTACTGATAATAATGGAAATTTTCTGGTACCAATGAATACTCTTAATGGCTACGAAGATCCTAGAGGTGCGATATCTATTCCTGGAACCTTGTGGCCCATAGAGCAGGTTTTAAATGAAACGCTTAATTTCTATATTTTCGCACCTGGATACGAAGTGATTGGAGATGAGATTGAAGTAACTATTGAGAATTGGAACCAGTGCAATCCATATCTTCCAGGTGCTGGATCGTATACAAGTTCTATCCAGACAACAGCGATTATTCGAATTGTAGGTAACCTGGAGCCAAACCTATTGAATAATGGTGTTTATTGCGATGGAGATGCAGTACCTGCAATCGCTGTAACAGATGCACCTGTTGGAAATTATGTTGAATGGTTTGATGATTATGATCCTAATGATCCTACCGTAGGCACTTTGGTACATACAGGTTCCGGAACATCAGGTTTATGGGATGCACCTCCAGATACGGTAACAATAGGAACTACAGCAACATACTATACGCAATATAATGGTTCATGTCCTTCAGAAACCAGGACGCCAGTTACACTAACAAAGTATGCTACCCCGGTGGGTACGGATGTGCCAGCAGGGACCTATTTTGTCTGTACTGCGGATAATGTGAATATTAATCCACAGATATATACAGATATTGCTGGCTCAACTTTTACCTGGAATGGAAGTAATGGAAGTAGTGGCTCGGGAATCATAATCGATAATCCGGTTAACAGCACAAATTCAGATTTAAATATAACTTATACAATCATTCCTACCAGTCCTGCACCTGGGTCCTGCCCCGGTAATCCTTTTACAATTGTTGTTACTGTTTCCCCTGAACCAATCGTAACTCCTGGGCTATCTCAAACTGTTTGTAGCGGTGATCCTGCCAGTTTAAATTTAACTTTTGAAAATAATATTTCAGGTGGTGCTACTTTTTTCTGGAATTCTACTCCTCTTCAAACTGGAGGTATGACAGGAGGTACAAACCGTCCTGATCCTGGGAATACCAGTCCAATAACTGATATCTTTAACAATCCAACAGCTATTAACCAAACAGCCACTTATGCTGTTACCGGAAAATCCACCGTGGCAGGATGTTATGGTAGCCCGGAAAATGTTACAATAACCGTTTTACCTCCATTAGTACCAAGTAACGATCTGTCAATCGCTGATAACACATTTTGCTATGGTGAAGATCCTGGTTTGATATCCGGATCCGATCCTACTGGAGGTACCGGAGCCTATTCCTTCCAATGGCAATCTTCACCAGATAACGCTGCATGGACAGATATTTCAGGCGCAACCGGTGCTTCATATAACCCAATTGTCGTAACAGCCGATATTTATTTCAGACGCTTGGAGACATCAGGACCATGCTCTGACATATCGAATACTGTGTTTCTGGATGTAACACCTGAACTTATTCCAAGTATTGTCGGTCCAGGACAGGTAATATGTAATGGTGACACCCCCGGCCAATTGTCAGGCCCTGATCCCACAGGTGGTGAAGGTGTGGGTACATATAACTTTCAATGGCAACAATCTTCTGATAATAGCACATGGTTCGATCTTGCAAATGGTGATCCAAATTATGGATGGCCAGTTAGTGTGAATTCATCAACACTTTCCTTTGCAGCCTCCTTGCCATCTTCTACTTTTTTCAGGAGAAGGGTGGTATCAGGTGAATGTACTACCGTTTCAAACTCAGTATTTATTCAGTCAACAGCTACCACACCTCCCAAGCCAGTAATTGATCAGGGTATTGCAAACTTATGCGTTGGAACCACAAATGTAACCTATGGGATAATAACACCAAATCCTTTAGATGATCCGAATGGGTATATATGGATTTATGATAATGGATCAACAACGACATCCATTAACCAGATGAATTCCATTAATTATGATTTTCTAATAAGTGGAACAGTCAATATAACCGTAATTGCTTCGAATGGCTGTGGAAACAGCCCTGTGTCCGATCCATTTGTTGTTATCGTTGATCAACAACCTGTTGCAAACGCTGGAGGTCCTGCAGGAGCTGACCAGTGTGACCTGGACTTTGAGCTGAATTCAACTCCAAGTATTGGTACTGGTTTATGGACATTAGAATCAGGACCTGGAATAGTTGTCAACTGGGGTGCAGGTCAGGATCAGGCTAGTACGACAATTGCGGTGGATATCTATGGTGCCTATACTTTCAGGTGGACAGAAACTAATAATACATGTTCCGATTTTGATGAAATTACTGTAAACTTCTTTGAACAACCCATCTCAGTTGCAGGGATTGATGAGAATATATGTAATAGTCTTTCATTTACATTTGATGCTACACCTTATAGTTATCTTCCAAATCCAAATATAAGTTCAGAATCAAGGCAATGGACACTTGTTTCAGGACCAGGAAATGTAAGTTCATGGGGTGCAGGTCAGGACCAGCCCAATACAAGTGTAACAGTTGATGCTTTTGGGAATGGCACCCCTTACATATTCAGATGGACAGAAACCAATGGCTCCTGTTCAGATTTCGGTGAAATATCTATTTATTTTTGGGAACAAACAGTATCGGATGCTGGACCTAATAGTGAAAATTGCGGCCCTGTCTATACTTTGGAAGCTAATGACCCACTTATTGGAATAGGTACCTGGTCAATTATAAGTCAACCTGCTGGTGCAACCGTCAGCTTCGGAAATGCTAATGATGAAATAAACGACCATGATGCAAAAGCCAATGTGGATATGTACGGCATCTATGAATTTCAATGGGAAGTAACCAATGGTGCCTGCTCAGCAGCAGATATTGTACAAGTAAATTATCGAACACCTGTAATTCTTTCGACTGGAGGGGATCAGTTTATAGCTGCTGGAAGTTCTACAGCACCACTTGGTGGAACAATATCTGGTGGAGCTTCTACCGGATTATGGTCAGTTGTCTCAGCTACACCCGGAGGAATATTTTCTCCAAATGCTACCAACCTGAATGCAACGTTCGGTCCGACACTAGCTCAGACAACTGATGGATTAATTACATTAAGACTCACTTCAGCTGATCCAGCGGGTATATGTCCTGCAGTATGGGAAGATGTACAAATATCAATAGGTGAGCTTCCTGAAGTATATATTACCAGCCCGGCAGACGGTGCAGCTTTCTGTGCAGATGAAATTATTACACTTGATGGATACTTTGATGGATCTGCTAATCAGGCAACCTGGTCAGCTGATAATGGAGGTGGACGAGGTGTTGGTACAGGTACCTTTACTACTTCTGTTTTTAATACGACTCCATTTACAACACAATATATTCCTAGTTCAGCTGATACAGCCGCAGGACTGGTACAGATCTTCCTGACTACCGATGATCCTGATGCTCCCGGCCCTCCAATACTACCAGCAGAAACGAAAATTAACATTATATTGAATTCTATTCCTATTACATCACCTATTGTTGGATTACAGGATGTATGCGTTGGAACTGAATCGGTATTGTATCGTGTAGATGGTATAGCCGGATCACCTGGATCTAATTATTCATGGACACTTAATCCTATTGATGGAAATCAGCCTATTTTAACACAACTGGGTAATGTTGCCGTATTGGACTTCGGCCCTAATCAATGGTCAGGTACTATTGAGGTTATTGAATCCAAATTAGGTTGTGCTGGAACACCGGTAACGCTCGACATAAATTCATATTCTTTACCTATTGCTGATCCAGGACCAGATCAGACTATATGTAATGATGCATCGGTAATACTTGGAGGATCACCAACAGCCAGTGGAGGATCAGGAAATTATAGCTATACATGGACGCCAGCTTTAGATATTGATGATCCAACAATTGCTAATCCTACTGCCAGTTTAACAAATCCGCTGCCGGTTCAGATATCCAGAATATTTCTGCTTATGGTGACTGATGTAAATACAGGTTGTTTTTCATCCACAGAAAATGTGACTGTAACCTTTGATCCTTTACCCGAATTGGCTGATAACCTTGATAAATTAGTTTGTAGCAATGAAATTTCAGGAGTTGTTCTTGATACAGATCCTTCTTCACCTATCGCGGGTAGTTTTGATATTTTAAACATCTCTATAGATGCTGGCTTAAATCCAGATGTCGGAAATTCCAGTGCCCCATCGAATGTGTCATCAGGAGGCATTGAAAATGATATTTTCATTAATCCGTTAAATATTCCATTGTATGTAACTTATGATATAGTTCCGATAGGGGTAACAGGATGTCGAGGCCCTATGGATAGCATTGTATTAACAATTAATGATGTGCCTACCGCAAGTCTTACCTCCGATACAGTACATGTTTGTGAGGGTCAGGAAGTTGTACTACAGGTGGATTTTACCGGGATACCACCATATACACTTACTTATCGTGATAATCTAGGGAATATGTATGTGGAAATCACTGGTGAGAATTCTGTTCAATTTACTCATACGCCTCCATTAGGTAATATCGAGTATACTTTATTATCTGTGTCATCGATTAGTTCTACATGTTCAGGCACCGTATCCGGAACGACCTATGTACAAGTTCATGATCTGCCTTCAGGATATGTAAGTGTTGGAGGTGCAGTGATTGGAGATAGCAGCGTTGAAATATGTAAAGGTGATTCAGTTGACATAACCTTCCGTTTTACTGGTACTGCTCCATGGTCTATGCAATATGAAATAGATATGGGTACTGTTACAACGGTTAACAATATTACTGATCCGGTATATACAATCAATGTAAAACCTGATAATACCACACGTTATACCTTATTAAGCGTAACCGATGGAAGTCTTGCCTCTTGTGAAGGTCCGGTTTCTGGTAGAGCTGAAATAATAGTATATGATTCACCGGTAGCTAGTTTCAACGCGGATAACCTATTGGATTGCGCACCATTGGATGTGATTTTCACGAATAGCTCATCTGGTAACCTTCAGGGAAGCAACACGGGATATTATTATAGGGAAGAAGGAGGTGATCCATACATACTTATGTCACATGATGAGTTCCTGGCATATACCTTCGAGAATAATACTACCAATCCTATCAATTACGATGTGATTTTTATCGCCGAGTCTAGTCTGGGATGTGCTGATACAGTAGCAAAGGTAATTACAGTGGATCCGGCAATTCAATTGGATATATCTACTGATCATCTGGATGATGGTTGTTCCCCGCATTTGGTAACTTTCACTAACCATAAAATCCTCGAAACAGTCTATTATGTGTGGGAATGGGGTGATGGTGAACCCAATGATACAACAACCAGTGAAACATCAATAGACCATGTTTATGTGAATAATTCAAATATTAATACCAAAACATTTGTAGTTGAAATTACAGGAATCGATATGATATATGGATGTGAAGAGAGAATAAACACCTCTATCCATGTTGATCCTGCAATAACCGTTCAAATTGAACCGAATGTTACCGAAGGTTGCGGGCCTTTAGTAGTTGGTTTCAGTAATAACACAGAGGAAGTCCAGGAACATCAATGGTTCTATCGACCGAAGGGAACTTTTAGACAGGATGGAGCATTAAATTCACCTTTTGCAACTTATGAACTTAGAAATCAAACTCAGGATTCTATGATATATGAAATAATTTATATTGCTGAGAACAGATTCGGATGTCAGGATTCAGATACTGTTGATATTATTGTTTGGCCTGAATTGCATCCTGGCTTTATTGCGGATCCGCCTCGTCAGATATTACCAGAAAGCACTATTTCTATTACTGATCAAACAAATGAAGGTCCATGGGAATATAGTTGGAATTTTAGTGATGGAAATATTTCAACGGATCCTGACTTGGAAAATCACAGATTTGAAACATATGGGGAATATCAGGTTCTACTTGAGGTAACATATGGGCCATGTCAGGCCTATCATATCGAGAACGTAGTGGTTGAGCCAATTACACCCAGAGTTGATTTTACTGCTGATATACGATCAGGTTGTCGACCATTAACTGTGAACTTTAAAAATTTATCAAGATTTGCTGATATTGATTCTTATTATTGGGAATTTGGAGATGATCAGGGATGGTCAAACGCTGTAGATCCAACTTTTACTTTTTATGATCCCGGATTATATACAGTTCGTCTTGAAGCTACAAATGAATTAGGGATAGTTGTAATGGAGGAAAAAGAATATTATATAGAAGTTTATGACAATCCGATTGCTCAGTTTAATGTCCGACCAAATGTTGTATATGTACCAGACCAGCCAATATATACATCGAATCTTAGTTTTGGTGCCATTGATTATTTCTGGGATTTCGGTGATGGAGTTGGAACATCTACCGAAGAAGAACCAATATACTATTATGCCGAGCCTGGTATTTATGATGTCTATCTGTGGGTAGCCAATGAATATGGATGTGCGGATTCCTTATTAGCTGAGAGAGCTGTTCTTGCTGAAATTGGCGGGAATGTTGCAACACCCAATGTATTTACTCCTAGTCCGGATGGACCAGGTGGTGCTGGTGGAGGAATTGGCAATCCGGCCTTTAATGATGTTTTTCTTCCTTATGAAGAAGGAGCAGTTGAATTCCATCTTCAGATATTCAATAGATGGGGTGAAATGTTATATGAAAGCTATGATAAAAATGTAGGATGGGATGGATACTATAAAAACAAACTCGCGTCATCTGATGTGTATGTATATCGATTGGATCTGAAATTGAATGATGGCAGGAGGATCACCAAATTGGGTGATGTGATGTTATTGAGATAATGTATAAATGAATTATGATGAAAAGGTATGCGATATTATTCGTTTTTTTAATTGGGGCATTCATCCAGTCATATGGACAGGACCCACAATTTTCTCAATATTATGCCTCTCCATTATATCTGAATCCTGCTTTTGCAGGAACTGGTTTTGCTCATCGTCTGGCTTTAAACAGTCGTGTGCAATGGCCAAGTCTTCCTAAGGCCTTCGTGTCACATTCACTAAGCTGGGATGTGAATTCAGAGAAATTTAATAGTGGATTTGGTCTTCTTGCAGTTACTGATAAAGCCGGAACAGTGGGGCTTCAATCAACTAGTGTGGGATTGGTTTATGCGTATAAATTTTATCTGGGTAAAAAATGGATTTTAAGTACAGGATTAGACTTTAGTTATTCAGTCAGAGATCTGGATTTTTCCAAGCTTGTTTTTGGTGACCAACTTGAATTCGGGGGATCGGGTGTTCCTACTATCGATCCTGCGGCAAACAGTTTGAAGAGTACCAGCTTTTTCGATTTTGATTTAGGATTTTTATTCTATAGCGATAAAATATGGCTTGGAATGGCTGCTGATCATGTGAATGAACCCAATACATCCTTTATTCAGGATAACAATAGGTTACCGATGAAGGTAACTGTTCATGGTGGAATGAGAATACCGTTAAATACAGGATTGTTTGCATCCTCCCGGCCTACGCATATTATGCCTTCATTCTATTACAAAAGACAAGCACAATATGATCAGTTTGATTTAGGAATAAATTATTATTATGAACCTATTAACATAGGAATTTGGTACAGAGGTATTCCGGTTCAAAAATTTACAGGTCCTCAAGATGAAAGTTATTTAAGTCATGATGCACTGGTATTTTTAATTGGGTTCGCTGCATGGAATTTTGAATTCAATTATAGTTATGACTTTACAGTTTCAGAATTAGGTGTAAACACAAATGGCGCTCATGAGTTCTCTATGGTTTATCAGTTTAAAACCAAAAGGTTTAAAAAAATGAAAAGAAAGAGAAAATCGGTTCCTTGTCCGGCATTTTATAATAATAACCTGAATCTGGATTCAGCTCCCTGGGGTAATAGTACTAAGAAGAAAAAGAATTAGTACAGTGTAAGTAGAGGATCTTCAATTCGTACCATAAGATTAATTCCTGTTTTATTCTGAAGAATTTGTTACTATTCTACAGTTCATCCCAATATTCCAACAGTTCGGTAACAATATTTTAGTAATGAGGTTGAATCAGCTGAACTTTATTTCCAAAAACACGGAAAATGATGTTCAGAACTGTTGCCCTATATACTATATTCTTCTTTACTTTATTTAGTGGGTATTCCCAAACTCAGATTTCAGGCATAATTAAATCAACTTCGAATCTCCCCCTGGTTGGAGTTAATGTATATGTTCTTAATACTTATGATGGAACGGCTACCAATCAGGAAGGATTATTCTCATTTACTACAGAAACTTCTGGCAAACAGATATTGGTAGCAAGTGCTATTGGACTTCAGGAATTTGCACAAGAAATAAATATAGATGGAAATGTTGATGGTATAGAGATTATACTTTCTGAAGAGGTCAAGAAGCTGGATGATTTGGTAATTAGCGCTGGTGTATTCGAGGTAAGCGATGAGAAAAAAGCTGTAATACTTAAGCCACTTGATATTGTAACTACTGCTGGGGCGACTGCTGATATACCCGGGGCTTTAAATACACTTCCCGGAACACAGATAGTTGGTGAAACTGGAAAATTGTTTGTCCGTGGAGGATCAGGTGAGGAAACAAAAACCTTTATTGATGGTATATTGGTTGATGAACCTTATAGCCTTTCTCCTAACAACATACCTTCCAGGATGCGATTCAGCCCTTTTTTGTTTTCAGGTACAGCGTTTAGTACGGGTGGATACTCAGCAGAATATGGTCAGGCACTATCAGGTACCCTTGTATTATCAACTGATTCTGAGCCATTAGAGACACAAACTGACTTATCGCTTATGACAGTTGGTGTGGGCATCGCTCATACACAAAAATGGGAAAAGAATTCAATCTTCTTCGAAACCAATTATACGGATCTGACTCCGTATTTTCTGTTGGTTCCTCAAAAAACCAAATGGAATAATGCTCCTTCATCCTGGCAGAATACCTTTATGTTTCGTCAAAAGACCGGTGAATATGGTAACCTGAGGATATTTTATAATAATGATTTTTCAAGAATGAGCATTAATCAGCTCGAACCAGTTAATTTATCAGAAAATGTAAGAGTGGATTTAAATAATCAATATCATTATTTGAATATAAATTATGAAAGCCCATTGAATAAGTACTGGTATCTCAAAACCGGAATATCTAAAACTTTTTCTAATGAACAAGCAAATCTGGAGCAGCTTTCTTCATCTACTACATTAAATTCCGGCCATGTAAAAGTTGTCTTATCATATGATAAAGGAGTAAATGTGGGGCTGAAAATTGGAGCTGAAATATACCAGAACCATTTTATTGATAAAAAGCAATCTTCTTATGAAAATGGAAGTATACAAAATGAATTTGAAGATTGGATACCTTCACTATTTCTTGAATCAAATATTTATATATCCCAGAAGTTTGTTGCCCTGGTCGGGGGAAGATTTGAATACTCGAATCTATCAGATAAGGCAACCGTTATGCCAAGAATATCAATGGCATATAGAACAGGGGAGTTCAGCCAGATTTCAATCGCGTCAGGAATTTATCGACAGCGCCCTCAAGCTCAATTTATTTCACAAAACCATAAGTTGGATGATGAAGGTTCAGCGCATTTTATATTGAATTATCAAATATCCAAAGATCAAAAAACTTTCAGAGCCGAAATATATCGAAAGAATTATGAAAGATTAATTCGATATTCCTGGAATACGAATGGCATTTATGGAAATATAAACAATGATGGAACTGGATATGCACAGGGATTTGATCTTTTCTGGCGGGATGGTAATACCATCAAAGGCGTAGATTATTGGATATCCTATTCCTACCTGGATACAGAAAGAAACTATAAGAATTTCCCATCAGCCAGTATCCCTTCCTTTTCTTCCAGACACAACCTTTCAGTTGTGGTAAAATATTTTGTGGAAAATATTAATACACAATTTGGGATATCCTATGCATATGCCTCATCAAGGCCTTACAACAATCCAAATTCGGATAAATTTAATGCCGGTCGGACACCGTCATACCATGATCTCAGTATGAATCTTAGCTATCTCGTAAAGACTAATTTTATCATTCATCTATCAGTTACTAATATTCTGGGTAGGGATAACATATTCGGTTATCAATATAGTTTATCGCCCGATAATGCAGGAAATTATAATAGAATACCAATAGAGCAAGGAGCTAAGAGGTTTCTGTTTTTAGGTGCATTCTTCACATTATCAAAAGACAAATCACGAAATCAATTAAGAAATTTATAACTAAAATATACTACTATGAAAGATGTATTAAATTCGAAAATTGTAACAAGTTATTTAACCAGAACACTTATAATTGGAATGTTTTTGGTCAACAACTCTTTGTTTGCACAGGATGATATAAATAAGGGAATTGAAATATTTGAAAAGCAAAATTACTATGGTGCCCAGAAGTATTTTATTGATTTCTTAAAGAACAATCCTGATGATCCCACTGCTTATTATTATCTGGGTAGAATTTCTTTTGCTATGGATGATTTTGAAGTAGCCTCTGATCACTTTGATAAAGCAACTGATCTTGATGATTCTAATACAGATTTCTTTACCTGGAAAGGAATCACATATATTGAGCTTTTATCCAGAGTGGATTTCATGAAGCAAGGATTATACGCTCCCAGAGCTCTAAATGCTCTTGAAAAGGCTGTTGATCTCGATCCTGAAAATGTGGACGCAAGGTTGTGGTTAGCAGGTTATTATGCACAAGCTCCATCTTTTGCAGGAGGCAGTAAAGATGGTGCAAGGAAAGAATTTGAAACTATTATTGAAATAGATCCAGCATTTATTCCTGTTTATACTCAGAAAGCGATTTTTTTGATCGGTGTTGAAGAATACGATGAAGCTTTTACTACATTGGAAAAAGCAATATCATTAAACCCAGATGATTTTGAGAGTTATTTCTTTATGGGTGTGTTAAGTGCAAAATCAGGCAAATATGATACACAGGGCATAATGTCTTTAAAAAAGTTTATCGAGCAAGTTCCTGAAAACCAAAATGAAAGCATCGATGAAGCCTGGTGGTATCTGGGAACGATATATAATAATGAAGGGAATATTAATGAGGCAAAGAAAGCATATGAACAAGCTATTTCTATAAATCCTGAGAAAGAAGATTATAAGAAATCCTTGAAAAGAATCATGTAGTTGATAACTTTAACGAATAAACATACTTTATGAGAAAACATAAGCAAGGAGCCCGGCATCATATTATTGGAGCTATTCTTATATTTTTAATTGGAGGATTGTTGGCGGGGTTCCTCTTGTGTCCTCCCTGCTTTAAAGATTTCAATTTGGGAATCAGAATATTTGTATTCAGTGGATTACAATGGATGTTACTCTGGAAAGGAAATGAACTGATCTATATCTATCTGGATCAACGCATTTCCTGGCTTGAAAACCCTATTAAAAGATTGTTGCTTGGAATCGGATGTATGGTTGTGTACACCTTTGGTATAGTTGCGCTTTTAATATATGTGTTTTCGTTTGATGTATTCAGAACATCTCTTGACGAAGATTTTTTCTCAGAAGTAATGAAAAGTGGTTTTATATCAGTGATAATTGCCTCTTTAATTAGTCTGTTCCTGACTTCCCGAGGTTTTTTACTATCCTGGCGGCAAGCTGCAATAAATATAGAAAAAGTTCAGAAAGAAAGTGTGAAAATGCAATATGAGGCATTAAAGAACCAGGTTGACCCTCATTTTCTTTTCAATAGTCTCAATGCATTGTCTTCACTTGTTCATGAATATCCTGATAAAGCCGTGGATTTTATTAATAGGTTGTCTGATGTATATCGCTATGTTCTGGACTCGAAGAATAAAGAAGTTATTTCGCTAAAAGAAGAAGTTAAGTTTGTTAAGTCATATCTTTTTTTGCTAAAAGTAAGGCATGGGGACAACCTGACTATTGATTATAAAGATTCATTTGAAAACGGTTTTGTTCCACCATTGGCAGTTCAGATGCTTATAGAAAATGCAGTAAAACATAATGTCATTTCAAAGGACTCACCGCTTTCGATAGAGATATTTAAGAATGAAGATCATGTAATTGTGAGAAACAATTTTCAACCTAAGAATCAAAAAATGGTTATATCGGGAATAGGATTGGAGAATATAAAATCAAGATATTCCTTTTTATCTGAAAAACAGGTAATAATTACTGAAGATAAGGACCATTATTCTGTTAGTGTACCAATTCTAGAATTGAAATAATATGAATGTTCTAATACTGGAAGATGAGAAAGCTGCCGCATCTAGATTGCAATCATTACTTTATGAATTAAATAAGGGAATAGTTGTTTTAGAAGTAATTGATACTGTAACCCAAGCTGTACATTGGTTTAGCAAAAATGAAAGCCCAGATTTAGTGTTTTTTGATATACAATTGGCAGATGGATTAAGTTTTGAGATCTTTGATCAGGTGTCGGTGGATTGCCCGATAATATTTACAACAGCCTATGATCAATATGCTTTAAAAGCTTTCGAAGTATACAGTATAGATTATCTGCTTAAACCTATTGATACTGAAAAACTAGCGAAGGCATTAGATAAGTATAACAGAATAATACAAAAAAAGGAGCAAGGATTTGATTCTTCCATCATTAAGGAGGCCATGGAAATGGCAAAAGGTAAGACCTATAAGGAACGATTTGTAGTGAAGTACGGAGATCATCTAAAATCCATTGCTTCAGATGAAATATCTTGTTTTCTTAGTGAAGCAAAAGCATCTTTTTTATACACATTCTCAAATAGGAAATACCTGGTTGATTTTAGTTTGGAACAAATTGAATTTATGCTTGATCCTTCCAAATTTTTCAGGATTAACCGTAAGTACATAATCCACATTAAAAGAATAAAAGATGTGGTTGTTTATTCCAACAGCAGGCTAAAAGTGATTTTAACAGAAATGGAGGATATGGATATGGTAGTAGCTCGGGAGAAAGTTAAAGAATTCAAGGAATGGCTTGATCAGTAGCATGTTGATAAATTATGATATCTACTGGTTGGAAATATTTCTTGACCTGAGATCTTCCAATAAAATGCGTCAGAATTTTATTCCAAGAAGCAATTACAATTTATAATTCAATATTTTAACCTTCAACTTCAACTTTTGCCTTTATAGTTATCCTTTGTGTTGGATTAGAAGGGTCGTTTGAGAATACAGATATTGACTTTTGCTGGATACCTCGTCGCCCTCTTGAATTGAAAGTAACTTTTATGATACTTGATTCGCCCGGAGCCAAGGTGGATTTTTCCGGATTGGAAACTGTGCAACCACAACTGGCTTTGGTTTCGCGAATGTTTAATTCATTTTTACCGGAATTTGTAAATACAAAATCAGTTGACACTTCATCTCCTTGCTTGATAGTTCCAAAATCGTAAACCGCGTTTTCAAAAGTAAGTTTTGGTGCATTGGCCAGCTGTTCGGCAGACATAGGTGGGAAATACTCCTCTATCGATGCAACTACTCTGAAATCTTTTACATTTTCAGTTTCTTCAGTTGTTTTAATTATAATCTGATCCGAAACAAATCCAAAACTTTTTCTTTGAGTTGGATCAAAAGTGATTTCAATGGTACCCAAGGTCTTTGGTTCAATACTGATTGGGTTAAATTTTACCTTTATATTTGCTGGAGATTTTACATCATCTAAAAATGCAATCGCATTATCTGTACTATTATAGACATTAAATGTTTTTGTGACCGGTTCTTTTGTTGTGATCTTACCAAAATTAAAGGAACGGTACTTTACACGTAATCCTCCTATTACGGTCGGATAGTCATCTTCCACTGTTCTTTGCTTAGGCTCTACATTGCCTTTAATATATATTCTCATGGAAGGAGTAGTAGTATTAGCTACAATTGACAATGATTTATTGAACTGGCCAGGTCTGTTTCTTGGATTATATACAGCAGTTATTATTCCTGTTTCACCCGGTTTAACGGGTTCTTTAGTCCAGCCTGGGGTTGTACAACCACAAGATGGTTTTACTGTCTGGATAATTAATTCGCTGGTTCCATTATTTGTAAAGGTGAAATTATAGGTAACAGGGCCATCTGCCTCTTTTATATTACCAAAATCATGTGTTGTCTTTTCAAAATTGATGGATGGACCTTCAGTTTGTGACCATACGGTTAGCACAGGAAGAAGAAGAAAAACAATTATTAACGATCTGATTTTCATAATTTTATTATCATTTATTTACCTATCACACATTACTATCAACTTACAAAAGTAACCCTCTATTTTATTTTCAGAAAACTTAGACGAGTTTTTCCGACTTTACACGTTAAAATTTATTTATTTTGCACAAAAATTGTTCCAAATGGCGAGAATACTAACTGGCATACAAAGTTCAGGAAGACCACACCTGGGAAATTTATTGGGTGCAATCATCCCAGCAATTGAATTATCAAAAGATCCTAAGAATGAATCTTTATTTTTTATAGCAGACTTACATTCACTTACTTCGGTGAAAGAAGCAGATCAAATGCGGGAGAATACATACGCAGTGGCAGCTGCCTGGTTGGCTTGCGGATTTGATACAGAAAATAATTTGTTTTACCGACAATCACACATTCCAGAAGTAACTGAATTAACATGGTATTTAAGTTGCTTTGCACCTTATCCTATGCTTTCAAATGCGCACTCCTTTAAAGATAAGGCCGACCGACTCTCAGACGTTAATGGAGGACTTTTTATATATCCTGTTTTGATGGCTGCTGATATATTGATGTATGATGCAAATTTTGTTCCTGTAGGGAAGGATCAGAAGCAACATCTTGAAATGACCCGTGATATCGCCAATGCATTCAATCATCAATATGGAGATACATTTGTTATTCCAGAACCTATCATTAATGAGGCTGTGATGACTGTTCCCGGAACTAATGGTGAAAAGATGAGCAAATCTTATAATAACATCATCGATATATTTTTACCTGATAAAAAACTCAGAAAACAGATTATGACTATTATAACGGATAGCACCCCTTTGGAGGAACCGAAGAATCCTGATAGTTGCAACGTTTTTAAAATTTATCAATTGCTTGGAAACAAGGAGCAGGTTTCTGATTTAAGGAAAAAGTATCTTGGAGGTAATTATGGCTATGGTCATGCCAAACAGGAATTGTTTGAACTAATTATTGATAAATACTCTGAAGAAAGAATCCTATTTCAAAATTATATGGAAAATGTTGATGCTTTGGAGACGAAACTCAAGGATGGGGAGGCAAAAGCAAGAGAAATTGGATTAACTGTTCTTAATAAGGTCAGGGTAAAACTTGGGTATAGGTAGTTTAATCAATCTTCCATACTTCTTCATGATGTGAGCTGTCAACTTGCAACAATATTCGGGTAGGATTTGGAATAAGAACCAGTCTTGTTAGTTTGTCAGAATAATTATCGATATCCACTATGACCCCTTCATTAAGATTTACATCAAACTCAATGTTGCCTTTATCCTTGTTATTGATTTTGTATTGGTTGGCCAGATAGGCTATGGGTAAAAGCACTTCGTTATCAGGACAGAATTCATCATGTACAATTTTTAGAACGTCTTCAAGATATTTCCCATAATCCTTTACAAATTCGTCTTCCATACTATGTAATTCTTCTTCTACTGTATCATATTCAGGATTATTGTAGTCAAGTCTGTACAATTCATTCTTCTTTAATACCAGGTTTACCAAATCCAGGTTTAGTTTTTCAGTATCCATAATTAGTGTTTATTATGAGCAAAAGTAAAATTAAAATTCTTGTGTGGACAAGCAAAGAAAAATCAATGATTTAATGTAGTGATGCAATATTTTAAATAAATTTAAATCAAAATTCAATACCGAATTTTCAAAATCTTGTAAACTCTTGCCCATCAAGCAATTATAATTTAATAAAATTATGGATAAAGCCATCATAGAAAAAGCAAATAAATGGTTACACAGCAATATTGATCAAGAAATAAAGGATGCAATTAATTCAATGATGAATAATCCTGATAAATCTGATTTGGTTGATGCATTTTATAAAGACCTTGAATTTGGTACAGGAGGTTTGCGTGGATTAATTGGAGTCGGGTCAAATAGGATGAATAAATTAACGGTTGGTGCAGCTACTCAAGGACTTGCTAATTATTTAATCAAGTGTTATCCAGGCGAGCAAATAAAAGTCGCCATAGCACATGATTCAAGAAATAAGAGTGATTATTTTGCAGAAACCACCGCGACAGTATTCTCCGCAAATGGCATAAAAGTTTATTTCTTTAAGGAGTTAAGGCCTACTCCTGAACTTTCTTTTGCTGTTCGGCATCTCGGTTGTAAAAGTGGAGTTGTCATAACAGCTTCTCACAATCCCAAGGAATATAATGGATATAAAGCTTATTGGGATGATGGTGCTCAAATGGTATCACCACATGATGTTAATGTTATTGAAGAAGTTAATTCAATAAAGGATTTTAGTTTAATAAATTTTGATCGAGACGAATCTAAGATTGAATATATTGGGGAAGAAATCGATACAATTTATCTTGAGCATATTACAAAGATCACTTTATCTCCAGAAGCTATTCAACAGCAGAAGGATTTAAAAATAGTTTATTCACCAATTCATGGAACTGGGATCACACTGGTACCTAAAATTCTAAAGAAAATTGGCTTCGAAAATGTACATGTAGTCGTTGAGCAGGCAGAACCTGATGGCAACTTTCCTACTGTAGTATATCCAAACCCTGAAGAAGCTGAAGCCCTCACTCTAGCCTTATCAGATGCCAGGAAAATTGATGCTGACATTGTGATGGCAACTGATCCTGATGCGGATCGGGTTGGGATCGCAGTTAAAAATCACCATGGTGATTTTCAATTGTTAAATGGAAATCAGACAGGAGTGCTTATTGTGTACTATCTTTTGAGATTATGGGATGAAAGAAAAAAATTGGATGGCAACCAATTTGTTGTCAAAACTATTGTTACCACTGACTTGATTCATGCTATTGCTGATAATTATAATGTAACTTATTACAATACTCTTACTGGTTTTAAATTTATTGCTGAGATAATTCGGAACCTCGAGGGTAAGAAACAGTTTATCGGAGGAGGTGAGGAAAGTTATGGCTATATGATAGGAGATTTTGTACGTGATAAAGATGCCATAGCCTCTTGTGCCGTAATTGCTGAAATGACTGCCTGGGCAAAAAATCAAAGCAAATCATTGATGGATGTTTTAATTGAGATTTATGAAGAATATGGATTTTACCTGGAAAAACTTATTTCTATTGTAAAAAAAGGCATGTCAGGTGCTGAGGAAATAGAAAAAATTATGTTTGACCTTCGGAACAATCCACCCTCTAATATTGCTGGGGCAGATCTGGTAAAAATCATTGATTATAAAGAGTCTACTGAAAAGAATATGTTATCCGGTGAAGTTAAGACTATTGATTATCCGAAATCTAATGTGCTGCAATTTTTTACGAGTGATGGGAGTAAGATTTCTGCCCGTCCTTCCGGAACCGAACCGAAGATTAAATTCTATTTCAGTGTAAATGATAAACTAGCACATAAAGAAGATTTTGACAAGGTTTGGGATATGCTAAATTCAAGGATTGATGCTATTATAAAAGACTTAAAACTTAACTAATAGTATTGAAACTCTGAAATTGTAAATTACAAATAAACTTTTTTATAAGTAGTTATAGAAAAATAAGAAAGGGAGGCTTGAGCCTCCCTTTTCTTTTATCCCTTGAAATTTACGGGATCAAAATTCATTTTAGAGTAGTGTGGTAAGGCTGTTGGACTTCCAATACATGGAAGGAACTCATCAATAAACTCCTGAGTAGGTCCATTCATATCAGTAATATAATGATTATCTACAGATCGCTCTTTTCTTGCAATATTAGAAAGGTCGGTTAGCCCTGCAGAAAACTTACCATTAGCTTCTTTTTTTATGATAACTGATGTTCTGGTTATTCCACTATTCATCGCTTCAATACTTTTAACTCCTATCATATAGGCTTCTGAGGCATCAGTAAGAGAAGTACTGTGGCTTCTCTGAATATGCTGAGGGACCAATACAGCTTCTTTTACTTTGGCAACTGAATCAATCTTTAATTCTTTTACTGCTAATTGCGCTAGAAAGACACCTGGAGAGAAGGAAGTAGCTCGGCCGTGTTGTATATTTCCATGTGGATCCAGCTCGACTTTTCCAAATACTTCTGCAATAGATTTTCTTGTTTTTCTCTCAGTCAGATCTTCCTGAACAACAACTACCGCTTCGCCGTATTTGGTAATTACATTACTTAGTTCACTCAAATAATTGTCCTTATCAAAAAGAATTTCTTTGGAAAGGATTATATGAGGAGCTCTATCAGGATCCATCTGTCCCATAGGATCAACACGTGCAAAAGCAGTTGCTTGTGCCAACCATCCAGCCTTCCGGCCCATTACCTGGTAAACTACTACAGGTGCGTTTAGTACTCCAATTTTACCATTGAATTTACCTCTGACTTTATAGGAAGAAAAATCATTATGGACATTTTTCAAAGCAGTTGCATTATATAATGCTGCAGAACCAAAGCCCGGGCAATGATGTGTTGCAGGAAGGTCATTGTCCACTGTTTTGATTGCATGGATGGCTCTAATATCAGATTCTTCAGTTAATCCTTTAAGCTGGTCAGCTGAATCATTACCACCGATGTATATAATACCGTCGATCTTCAGCTTTTTAAGATTTTCAGCCATTTTCTGGTACTGCTCTTTCACTGGCTTAATACGTGTTGTCTTCAATCCGGCTCCAGGACCGTTATAAATGAATTGAGTAGGATCTGTTCGGGTTAGGTCAACAATATTGCCCGGTACATCAGCATGAAGTATTCCTTCAAGACCGTTAATTGCGCCATAGACTTCATATCCATGTTTTCGAGCTCCTGCAAGCATTCCTGCCACTTCCCAGTCAATTACTGGGGTAGGACCACCAGATTGCCCAATTATTATTCTTTTAATTTTAGCCATTCTTGATTATTATTTTAATGAAACATTCGATTTTATTATTCTTATTTTAAAAAATGGATTGTACCCTTGAATTAGGAAAATTTCTTCAATGAAAGATATCCTGAAAAACACCGCAAAATTAACCAAAAAATCACAAGGCTGAAAACGATTTGTAATCTATGAGATAGAAATCAATAAATAATTCGTATTTGTTAGGTTTGATAGACTGATAGGTGAAGCTGAGATAAAATATAAAAACTTAATTTGTAAAAAGAGAATTATCATAAGCCTCTTTCAACAGCATCTCCTTATTGACAGAAACCACACCCAGGTGCTCACATACAAGACCTCCTCCCAGGTTACTTAAAGCAGCGGTAAATTTTGGAGGCAGGTTCAATCCCAGGCATAATCCTGCAATACTGACAACTGTATCTCCAGCACCTGAAACATCAGAAACAGAACGAATATGTGCCGGAATATGAATATCAGAGTCTTTACCGGAGATTAACACACCTTTTTCAGAAAGAGTAACCAATACATATTGAAGATCCAGCTTTTGCCTGAGCTTTGAAACAACTTTCTTTAGAGAGTCCATGTCTTCTTCATCAAAATCAATTTTCATTCCTTCCCTAATTTCCTTCAGATTGGGTTTGAATAAAGATGCTCCAAAATAGCTGATGAAATTTTTCTTTTTTGGATCAACAATGGTTGGCACTTGATGTTTCCGGGCCAGTTGGATAGTCGTTTCGATTATTTTTCGATTTAATACACCTTTATCATAATCTTCAAAAATAACTACTTGCACAGAATTGATCAGGGAGGAAATTTTTTCTATCAATAATTCTTCCTCCTTTTGTTTCAATTTAAATAATTCTTCTTGATCAACTCTTAAAATATGTTGTGAACCACTGAGAAACCGCTCTTTTACCGTAGTGATTCTATGGTCACTTCTAATAATTGCTTCCCCATTGATATTTCGATGATTTAATAAATCGATAAAGTAATCACCTTCCAGATCATTACCAATTACGGAACAAAGAATTGGTGTTGCTCCCAGGGACTGAATGTTTTTAGCAACATTAGCTGCCCCCCCAAGTCGTTTCTCCTTTCTCTTTACCTGAATAATAGGAACTGGCGCCTCAGGTGAAATCCTTTCTACTTTTCCCCATACATATGAATCGATCATGACATCACCAAGGATGAGGACCTTCATTTGGTTAAAAGCAGAAAAGATTTCTTCCAGTGAGGTATAATTCATTTAATTCAGCGTTGCTAGAAGTTCCTTGATTCGCTTGATGGCTTCTTTTAAATTTTCATCCGAAGCGGCATAAGATATTCTTATACAATTAGGCGCGCCAAAAGCATCTCCTGTTACAGTCGATACTAGAGCTTCATTCAACAGATACATACTAAAATCACTCGCATTGTTTATAGTGGTAGTTCCGTCAGACTTACCAAAGTAGGAACTTACATCTGGAAAGATATAAAAAGCTCCATCAGGGGTAGGCGTATTGATTCCAGGTATTTCTTTAAGTAGTTCAAGTACCATATCCCTTCTTTTCAGATATGTTTTAGCCATATCATAGGTAGGAGTCATGTCACCGGTAAGACCTGCTAATGCAGCTCTTAATGATACGGCGACCACCG
>Ga0316187_10000819_pt1 | contig 25606 bp, 24 predicted proteins | sample CroRivburrow1_MG_FD_204927 | JGI IMG/M metagenome (GOLD analysis project Ga0316187, IMG submission 204927) | Coastal sediment microbial communities from Maine, United States - Cross River worm burrow 1 | ecosystem: Environmental > Aquatic > Marine > Coastal > Sediment | place: USA: Maine...
CGCACTCCTTAACGCGGTGATCTTCTGGTACTCCATCCGGTGGATCGACATCACCGGGGCGCGGATGATCTCGGTGCTCCAGGTGCCCCGTTGGACGGCGCAGATCGCCATCCCCATCGGCACTGCAGCATCGGTCGTCTTCTGTCTGATCAAACTCTGGCTCGGGTTCAAGGGCGATGAAGAGCTCGGCGTGCCCTGGATGCAGGACGGCTAGATGGTCATCCTGCTGCTCAGCCTCGCGGTCCTGCTCGTTCTGGGCATCCCAATCGCCTACGCGATTGGACTCTCATCGCTTCTCTTCTTCGCCCTCAATCACCCGGATCTGGTACAGATTCTGCCACAGAGGATGTTCGCCGGTTTCAACTCGTACACGCTGATCGCCCTGCCGCTCTTCATCCTCATGGGCTTTTTGATGAACGAAGCGGGGATCACGGCAAAGTTGATCGGCTTTTGCCAGCTCTTTGTCGGCCGTTTCCGGGGCGGGCTCGGGCTCGTCAACGTCGGCGCCTCCATGATCTTCGGCGGGATTTCGGGGTCTTCGACCTCGGACACAGCGTCGGTGGGATCGATATTGATCCCCGAGATGGAGCGCCGCGGCTACGACCGGAGGTTCGCCGCCGGGATCACCGTCGCCTCCTCGACCATGGGGATGATCATCCCGCCATCGATCCCGGTGGTGCTCTACGCCGTGGTCGCCCAGGAGTCGGTCGGCCAGCTCTTCCTCGGCGGCGCGATCCCCGGTCTGATGATCGGTGTGTTCCAGCTTGTCATGGTGACCGTCATGGCCCGCCGTTACGGCTATCCAAAAGAGGACATCCACCCCTCGGTGGGTGAGATCGCCAAGGAGACCGCGCTCTCGCTCCACGTCCTGCTGATGCCGGCACTGATCGTCGGCATTGTAGTCTTCGGCGTTGCCACCCCCACCGAGTCGTCGGCCATCGGCGCGCTCTATGCCGCCGTCATCGGTTTCGCCTTCACCCGACGGCTCAAGCTCCCGGCCCTGTGGCGGGCGGTCAACCGGACCGTGATGATCAGCTCCAAGATCATGGTCATCATCGCCCTGTCGCAGCTCTATATTTATGTCCTCGCCATCGAGCGGATCCCCGAAGCCATGACGGCCTACCTCGTGAGCCTCGATCTCGGTCCCACGGCCTTCATGTTGATCTTCGGTTTCATCGTCCTGCTCATCGGCACCTTCATTGATGTCAGCCCTGCGATCCTGCTCCTGACACCGATCTTCCTCCCGACCGCGGTGGATGTCGGGGTCTCACCTGTCCAGTTCGGGATCGTCCTGGTCTCCGGGCTCGCGGTGGGCGCCTGTTCGCCGCCCGTCGGCAACTGCCTCAATGTCTGTTCGGCGGTCTCCGGGTTGGGCATCGGGCCGATCTTCGTCGGTGCCCTCCCCTTCCTGGCCGCCAATGTTCTGACCATGGTCCTGTGCATCCTCTTCCCGGCGCTGGTGCTCTGGCTGCCGTCGCTGTTCATGGGATAGAGATGCCTGAAGCGACACACACCGCGCGTTGCGCGTTTGAGTGGCCCTAGGTGGAAGCCGGGGCGGTGCGAGAAAAAGGAGAAGGCTGATGCGAAGAGTCGGATTTATCGGTCTTGGTGACATGGGGATGGGGATGGCCACGAACCTCATCAAAGAGGGATTCCCGTTGACGGGATTCGACCTCCGGGATTCCCGTCTCGAAGAGCTCGAAAATATCGGCGGCACACGCGCCGGCAGCTGTCGGGAGGTCGGAGAGGCGAGCGACACCGTCTTTGTGATGGTTCTCAACGGCAACCAAGTCAATCAGGCGATTTTCGGTGATGACGGTCTGGCAAAGGGAATGAAGCCCGGTTCGACCATCGTCATCTCGGCGACCATCCACCCGTCCGAGGTCAGGGAGCTCGAGGCGCCGCTGGCCGAGATGGGGATCCACCTCATCGACACACCGGTGAGCGGAGGCAAATCCGGAGCGGACGAGGGTGCGCTCACGATGATGGCGGCCGCGAAGGCCGACGTGCTCGAGGAGAATCGACAGGTCCTCGACGCGGTCTCCAAGGTTGTCTTCCACGTCGGCGAGGAAATCGGCCAGGGTCAGACCGTCAAGGCCGCGCTCCAGGCTTTCATCGGGACCACCTTTGCGGCGGTCTTCGAGTCCCTGGTTCTGGGCGCCTCCGCCGGTGTCAAGGGCGAGACCATGTACGAGGTCTTCGGATCCAGCGGGGTCAGCAGTCCCCTCTTCAAGGGCTGCTCCAAGCTCATCATGGAACGCAAGTTCAAGGACACCGGCAGCCAGATCGCCACCATGTACAAGGACCTCGGGATCACCATGGCGATGGCCAAGGAGACCGGCGCCGCCATGTTCGCAACCGCCGCCGCCTACGAGCTCTTCAGATCGGGGATCTCGCTCTTCCCCGACGAGGACAACTGGTCCATCGTCAAGATGTTGGAGCAGATTGCGGGGGCGGAGGTTCATTGGTAGGAGGGTCAGGAGTTAGGAGTTAGGAGTTAGGACGGTACGGTGACGAGTACTCGCTTTGCACGTCTTACTCCTTACGTCTCACTCCTCACCTGTTTGGGGTTAGAAGTGAGGTCCATCGCACAACACAAGCCCACACGGGCTTTTGACATAGATCCAAGGAGAGAACGATGGCGAAACTTGGTGTGATTACCGACGGAATCAGCAGGGATCTCGAGCACGCCCTTCAGGTGGCAACCGAGCACGATTTGGAATACGCAGAGCTCCAGTATGTATGGGACAAGCAGGTCGGCGACTTCGATGACGATCAGATGGCCAAGGCTCTGGCTCTGGTCGCCAAGTACGGCGTCAAGGTGTCGTCCATCACCCGCCACAACTTCGTCGGCCTGCTGGTCGGCGAGGTCGAGGTCGGCGACACCGTCCACCAGGAACACATGGCCGCCCTGCAGCGCTGCATCGACATGGCCAAGGCCTTCGACACCAAGATCGTGCGGACCATGAGCTTCCGCAAGGAAATGATCATTTTCGGCTACAACGGCGCGGAGGACTGGAACGCCAGCCGCGGCTCGTGGGACAAGCTTATCGAGCTCCTGACCCCGGCGGTCAAGCTCGCCGAGGCCAACGACATCATCCTGTCGGTGGAGACCGGGAACAACGCCATGATCACCTCGGCGGTCCTCGCCCGGAAGTTCATCGACGACATGGGCTCCGACAATCTCAAACTCATGTGGGATCCCGCCAACACCCTCTACTGCGGCGAGGTGGTCTATCCCGACGGCTTCGACGTTCTGCGTGGCGGCTATATCTCTCACCTCCACATCAAGGACTGCAGGGTGGACATCCCGGGCGCGGCGGTCTGGCAGTGCGAAATGGGCACCGCCGAGATGGCGCCCTATCTCGAAGGCATCGCCGCCGGCCTCAAAGAAGAGAACTACGACGGCGTGGTCTCGCTCGAAAGCGTCTACCACCCGGATGGCGGATCCTACGAGGACGGATTCCGCGCGTCGGTCGGCAGATTCAAGGAGATCTTCGGCTAGCAATTCGCTGCGCGAATTGCTGAATCCGCTACAATGACTTCGTGCCTCCCCAACAGGACGGAACGAGGGATTTCCGGCTCGGGGACTGGCTCGTGCAGCCCACCCTCGGCCGGATCGCAAGCTCGGCGAACGAGGTCCTTCTCGAGCCGAGGGCGATGGAGCTGCTGCTCTTCCTGTCCGAAAACGCCGGCAGCGTTGTGTCCCGCCGGCAGATCCTCGATGCGGTGTGGCAGCAGGAGTTCGTCAGCGACGCAACGGTGTCGGGCACCATCGCGAAGCTGCGAAAGGCCCTCGGCGACGATGCCAGGCATCCCCGTTACATCGAAACTCTATCCAAGCGCGGATACCGCTTGCTTCCATCCCCCATCGATGTCCTCGACGTGGCTTCCAGACCAGGCGGAGTCTTTCGGGTCGGAGAGTGGCTGGTCGAACCCGGTCAGAACCGGATGTCGAGGGACGGCGCCACGGTCGACCTCGACCACAGCACCATGGACGTGCTGTTGTGCCTGGCCGAGCGCGCCGGTGAGCCGGTGCCGAAAGACGAGCTTGTCGACCGGGTCTGGCGCACCGAGTCGGTCTCCGACTTCACAGTCGGCCGCCGCATCGCCGAGCTCCGGGAGGCCCTCGGCGACAGCTCTCACACTCCGAGCTATATCGAAGCCGTGCCCGAGCGCGGCTATCGGCTGGCCGCCGCGGTCGCCCTCACCGAGCCCGACGCCAACGTCACACCGTTTCCGACAGTTCAGGTCGATTCTGAGCGCGAGCCCTATCCCGGGCTCGCCACCTTTACCGCGAACGACACCGAGGTTTTTTTCGGACGCGAGGCCGAGACTGCCGCCATGTGGCGCAGGATCAGCAGCCGCCGACTGCTGGCCGTGATCGGGCCGTCGGGGGTCGGGAAAAGCTCTTTCCTGCGCGCCGGGGTGATTCCCGCCGCGCCCCAAGGGTGGAGATCGCTGATCTGCGCGCCCGGCGAGGCGCCATTCATGTCCCTGGCCCGGGCGCTGGTGCCCGAGCTCGCGGGCGACGCCGAACAGGTCGAGCAGCTGCTCGCGTTCGACGACCCGGAGGTGGCGCTGGCGGTGGTGTCTCGCTGGCGCGATCGCTGGGATGAGGCGCTACTGGTGATCGACCAGTTCGAGGAGCTCTTCACCCTCAACCCACCCGAGACCCGAGCCCGTTTTGTCGATTTGATCTTCCGCCTCGTCACCGCAGCGCGGGTCCACGTGGTGCTCGTCATGCGCGACGACTTCGTGTGCGAGTGCCACGCCCACCCGCCACTGTCGCCGATCTTCAAGGAATTGACCGTACTCGGACCCCCGGCAGTGAGTGATCTGCGACGCGCCCTGGTCGAGCCCGCTCGGCGCCGTGGCTTCCGCTTTGACGACGACGACCTACCCGACGAGATGGTGGCGAGCGTCGCAGACGAGCGTGGCGCGCTGCCGCTGCTCGCCTTCGCAGCGCGCCGGTTGTGGGAGCTTCGCGATGGCGAGAGACGGTTGATCACACGAAGGTCGTACGAAACCATCGGCGGCGTCGGCGGTGCTCTCGCCCAACACGCCGAGGCGACGCTGGAGGCCATCGGTCGTGATCGCCTACCTCTCGCGCGAGAGCTTTTCCGCAACCTGGTGACCGCCAAGAAGACGCGAGCGACCCGCTCTGTCGATGACCTCTTGTCGCTGTTTGGCGAGGGCGAGCGAGACGCGGCCGAGCAGGTCCTGCAGGCATTGATTGACGCCCGTCTGCTGACCTCGTTCGAAGAGGAAACGACCGAGGAAAACGGATCGACCGGCCCTCGCCGGGTGGAGATCGTTCACGAGTCGCTGCTCAGAGAGTGGCCGCGACAGGTCGGTTGGCAGACCAAGGACGCCGACGCAGCTCGGCTCCGCGACGAGCTCCGCCAGGCCGCGAAGCTGTGGCAGACGCGAGGGAGACCGAAAGAGCTGCTGTGGACCGGCGCACCGTACCTCGAGTTCCGTGCCTGGCGGGAGAGTTACCCGCGTGGACTGACCGCCACCGAGGAGGCCTTTGCCACCGCCATGGTCGGCCATGCCAAACGACGGAAACGAAGGGGCCGCCTGGTCGCGGCGGCGGTGTTGCTGACGGCACTGGCGGTCGCCGCGGTGACGACGACCTTGTGGCACCGCAGCGAGCAGCACGCACGTCGGCTCGAGGTGCGCCGCCTGAACGAGATCGCCCTCAAGGCGATGAACCGCTCTCCGCCGATTGCGCTCGCGTACGCGTTGGCGAGCCTCGAGGTCATGGACGGACCCGAGGGCCGGTGGCTCGCCATGCAGGCGATCCAGAGCTCGCCCATCCCGCTGGTGATCGGCGAGGATCAGCTCTCCCACCTGGCCGTCGGCGTCGACTTCAGCCCGGACGGGCAGTGGCTCTCGACGGGTCACTTCGACGGGAATCTGGCCCTGTGGTCGGAGGCCGGAGGTGAACCGATCGTCTGGCGGGCGCACGAGGGGAGCCCTCGCGGATACTTCACGCCCGACTCGCTGGCATTGCTGTCCTTCTCGAATGCGGACCCACGGCTCATTCTGTGGTCGATACCTGATCTCCGACAGCTCCGCACGCAGCTTCTGAGCGTTCCCATCCGAGACGATATCGACGTGAGATATGCCAACATTGCCTCCCTCCTCGGACGATTTGATCGCGACAGCTCGGAACCCGGCGGGTGGCGGAGAGATATGGGGTCGTGGGAGCTCATCAACGAGCTCGCCAAGGATCGGCTCCCGGCGGCGGCCCTCAGCCCCGATGGCTCTGACGTTGTGGTCGCACGCGGTGAGGAACTCCTCTCCTATTCCCTGGAGGAAACGGAATCGGATCCGATCCGGCTCGGCCACACACGGTCCGAGGTGGAGTTCGCATCATTCAACCTGAACGGTGACCGGCTGGCGACCGCCCACGCCGACGGCACCATGCAACTGTGGTCGATCCGTGACGGCGCAGCAGAGTCGCTGCAGGAGTGGCCGCGTGTTTCCGAGAGCGCCTGCAATCAGATCCGCTTCGACCCCTCGGGCACTACGATCGCGGCCACCTATGATCTGGACGATACGATGCTGCGGGGTGTTGACGATCCGCCCGCGTCCGACCCGCTGCAACTGGCGGCGGGCGGCATGCGTGGGGCCGAGTTGGCGTTTCACCCTGACGGCCGCTGGCTGGCCACGGCCGAGTTCGACCGGGTGAACCTGTGGCCCATCGATCGGGCCAGATATCCCACGGTCTTACGCGGTCACTCGGCTCGGGTCGAGCGGCTGGTCTTCGCCCCGGACGGCCGCCGGCTGATTTCCTACAGCAACGACGGCACGATCCGTCAGTGGCCGCTCACGGCGACGGCGGGGGAAACGACACGAATCCTGCACGACTGGAAACACACCGTCGAGGCCATGGTCGGATGGATGACGGTCTCACCCGACGGCCGATTCGTGGTGACCACCGGGGGTGAGGACACCGCACTCGTCATCCCCTTTGGCGACGAATCCCCAATGACGCTCGGCGGAACCGACCAACGTGTGCTGCGTGCGGCGATCGGGCCGAGGGGGCGCCTGGTGGCCGTCCCGGGACGCTCCGGCGACCGGCTCGTGGCTCGGATTTGGGATCTCGAGACCGACACCGTCACCGAGGTCGATATCGCGGACGGAGGACCCACGGTCTGGGACTGGTTGGCGAACATCGAGCTCGATTCCAACGGTCGGCTGCTCGTGGCCATCGACGACCAGTTGTTCATGGTCGACCCGGACACGGGCGATCGTACGGTCCTTGTCGAGGGTGTCGGGATGTTCACCCTCGGCAGGGAAAGGACAGTCATTCTGTCGGCTCGCATGTTCGAGTGGAACACCGGGGTCGTCAACGTCCACGATCTGGCCGCGGGAACAACCACCCCATTGACCAGCCACGGCCCGTGGCCGGTCAGCCTCGCCCTCGATCCCACCGGCACCATCGCCGTGACCGGGCATCAAAGCGGCATCATCAAGGTCGGCTATGTCACGGAAGACGAGCCGCACTGGCTCGTCGGCCCCCGGGCACCCATCGCGTCGGTCGCCGTGTCGCCGGACGGCCGCCTCATCGCGTCGGGTGGGTCCGACGGCACCATCCGACTGTGGCCCATGCCCGATCTGACGAAACCGCCGCTCCACGACCTTCCCCGGGCCGAGTTCATCGCTCGCCTCAAGGCACTCACCAATCTGCGGGTAGTGACCGACCCCGAGAACCCCGACAGCTACATCGTCAGGGCCGAACCCTTCCCCGGCTGGCAAACCACACCCGAGTGGTGATCTCGGGGATCTCTCCGACCTTCCCCACCTGATCAGCAGCTTTTCCGCACAACTTCGACATGACTTTTCGCCTCATGGAACCGAATGTGTTCTTAAACACCGAGCGAAAGGAGTGGTTTATGAACCAAAGAATCAAATTCGGTCCGATCGTGGTCGCCTCGGCCATCATTCTGCTCGTCGGCCAGGTCGCCATCGCCCAGGTGGACTGGACCTGGGAAGACCTGTGTGTGGAACCCGGACCCCCAGGCAGCTGGGACTCCGCCAACCACCAACTGGGGGATGTCGTCTTCGACGGCACCACCTACCACATGTACCTCGTGGGCGGGCAGACCGACCTGGCCTGGGATTCGGCCTGGGCGGTGGGTCATTGGACCTCGACCAACATCAACGGGCCGTGGGACTATGACCCCGAAAACCCCGTGTTGGAAACGGAACCGGGTCAATGGGACAGTTACACCATCTACAACATCGCCGTTCGATACGACGGATCGGGCTTTCGCATGTGGTACGGCGCGGCGGCCAGCTACCCCGGTGTCGGATCCGTCGGCTACGCAACCTCCACCGATGGGAGCCTGTGGACCAAGTACCCCGGCAACCCCCTGCCGGGTTTGGTTCCCGGCGCGTCAGGAGCATGGGACGACTCGGGAATGGCCCCGAACACGGTTCTCTACGACGGCTCGATCTACGGCATGTGGTACACCGCGGTCAAGTACGACGGCTCCTACGGTACGTGGAGGCTCGGCTATGCATCCTCGGACGATGGGATCACCTGGATCAAGGACCCCGATCCGGTGCTGGTGGGTACCGAGCCCTGGGAAGGCGACTACGTGTACTACCCGGACGTCGTGCCTTCCGGCGACGGTTTCGCCATGTGGTACAGCGCCCTGGTGCAGGGCCAGACGGCGAACATCGGCTACGCCACCTCTCCCGACGGCCTCCTCTGGGGAAAGTGGCCTTCGAACCCTGTGCTCACCCCAATCCCCCCTTGCAACGTTGCCGACTCCTTTGCGGTGATGATCGAAGGGGACACGATCCACGGTTGGACAACCCACTGCAACGACGTTTACCACGTCACCTCGCCTCTAGAGGTGGTCTTTTTCGACACCTTCGAGACCGGTGACACCAGCTTCTGGGGCGCTGCGATTCCCTGAATCAACTCGATGCTCACAAGGAGTTGCGCGATGAAACCAGACCCTTCAGGGTTCGGAAGGACCAGGCCCGTTCCAGGTCACGCGCGGGCCCCGCCGGCCGCCATAGTGACGCCGAGAATCGGACAACCGACACGCTGCTCGAAAGGAAAAACACCATGAAGAAACAACTCATCACCGTTGCTGTGATGGCGATCATGATCCTCGTCTCACTGCCGTCCATCGCCCAGGACACGTCCGACAAGGGTGGAGGCGGGTGCGCCATCGAAGGCACCTGGTACGGCGCCAACTCCGCATTTCTCAACTTCATCTTCAGGATCGAAAAGAACGCCGCCGGTAGCTACTCCGTCGTCGCCGACGGTTTCTCCGACATGGACTTCATCACCTACTGCCTCGAGTACACCGCCTGGCACGGAGAGCTGGTCAAGACCGGACCGAACACCTATCGGTTCCGGCAGATCGAGCTCTGCGACCCCAACCCCGATGTTCTCGGTCCCCTGCCGGGACTTCTGTTGTGGGCCTCCGAGGGCGAGATGACGATGACGAGCTGTGACCGGATGGAAGCCGACATCCCGACCAACGGCGCCTACTTCTGGGGCAACGGGAAAGTGCCCTTTGTCGATCCCTTTGACGTCCCCTTCCCGGACCCCGTTGTCGGGACCTTCGAGCGAATGCCGCGCCCCTGACGATACTGCCGTACCGCAACCAGGAGGCCCGGCGGCCCCGGCCGCCGGGTTCTCCAGGTGATCCCGTGAAGTGGATGACTGACCTGCAACCCGGCGAGACACCTCTGGGAATTCCTGTAGTAGGCTGTCGGCAACGCGAGCGCTCTTGCGACGCCGATACAGTCTCGAGGAGGATCGACCCTGATGCAGTACCGCGAGCTGGGACGGACAGGGTGGCAGGTATCGACAGTCAGTTTCGGATGCTGGGCCATCGGCGGCAGCTGGGGCCCGGTTGACGACGACGAGTCGCTGGCGGCACTGCACCGGGCCGCCGAGCTCGGGGTCAACTTCTTCGACACCTCCGACCGCTACGGCGACGGCCACAGCGAACGTCTACTGGCCCGGTTTCGTCAAGAACACGGCGACGAGATCTACATCGCCACCAAGATCGGCCGCCGTCTCAGTCCCCACGTTGCCGAGGGTTACAACAGCAAAAACCTCACCGAGTTCATCGACCGCTGCCTCGTCAACCTCGAGACCGACGCCATCGATCTGGTGCAGCTCCACTGTCCGCCCACCGCGGTCTACTCCATGCCCGAGACCTTCGACGCCCTCGACGAATTGGTGCGCACCGGCAAGATCCGCCACTACGGGGTCAGCGTCGAGAAGATCGAAGAGGCTCTCAAGGCGATCGAGTACCCGAACGTCCAGAGCGTTCAGATCATCTTCAATATGTTCCGGTGCCGGCCGGCCGAAATATTCTTCAAACAGGCCCGGCTCAAGCGTGTCGGCATCCTCGCCCGGGTGCCCCTGGCCTCGGGTCTGCTCACCGGCAAGCTGACGTCCGAGAGCACCTTCGCCGACGACGATCACCGGTCTTACAACCGCGATGGCGCCGCATTCGATCGAGGAGAGACCTTTTCCGGTGTGGACTTCGAGCTCGCCCTCAGAGCGGTCGACGAGCTTCGGGAGATCTGTCCTCCCGGGATGACCCTGGTCCAGTTCGCGCTGCGGTGGATTCTGATGTTTGGCGAAGTGACGTGCGCGATCCCAGGGGCCAGAGGGCCCGAGCAGGTCGAGCAGAACGCGGCGGCAGCCGATCTCCCCGCCCTGTCGGACGAAACCATGGCCGCGGTCAACTCGGTATACGACCGGCTCATCCGGGATTCGGTGCACTGCTATTGGTAGGTCCAGTGGAGCCCGCAAGACACCCTATTCGGCCTTCCATCCGCGCGACTCAACTCGCTCGAACTCGAAATATCAGAAGCTGGTGCCTGACAACACTCCACACCCGATGGGCGGCACGCGAGCCCGGAACAAGCTGGACCCATCGCCACCCTGACGGCCTGGAAGTTACTCCCTGCTCCCCACCTCTCGACCGGACATCATCGGCAGCAGAATATCCGTCGCCACATACCGGCTGAGCTTTCGCGCGCCATCAGAGTTCAGGTGGCCGAGGTCGAGAAAATCCGCGTCGGTCAGCCTGGGGATCCCTCGGTCGAGGTCGTAGAAATCGAATGCCTCGGATCGTTCTGCTTCCCTCATGAATTGGGAGTACTCGTCAGTGACCGCATCCGGAAACACCAGACGGCGGTAGTCGTCGGTCACCGGTGGGTTGATCACAACGAGGCGGAATCCAACGCTCCGGGCCAGGCGGCAGCTGTGATAGAAGCCGGCCTCGGGTGCGCCGCCGATGCGGTACCGGTCCATGTGGAGGACTCGTGCCAGTCGGGCGGTTTGGTGGATCATCCTCTTCCTCTGTCGGGGAGAAAGGCTGGACAGTCGTTCCGGCGGGTCGCTCGTGATGCCGTACATTCTGCCACTCCACAGGAGGAGTCTCTCCAAACCGGCGGTCAGACCGTGGGGGAATGCGATGTGGTGACCATACAACGCAAGGTTGGCAAACCCCCTGAAGTAACCAGAGGCCGCCCCGCTCATCCGTTCTCCGTCAGTGAGCAAGGGGGTGGCCCGGATGAGATCGGGGATGGAGGCGTAATATCTGAGGGCGTTCGGTACGTTGTTGTGGTTTGCGTTGAGCGCGCCCGGGGTGACCTCGAAGATCACAACCTTCGGCGGACGATTCGACGCCAACACATCTCTCAGGACGATCGAGTTCGTATAACAACCGGCACCGAGCTGACCCACGGTGTAGGTGCTGACCTTCCGTCCGAGCCCATTGGTCAGCTCGGCGTCGATCAACGACGGGACGAGACCGCGGAGGATCTTGGAGCTGCCGACGATCAAGACGTCGGGTTCTATCTTTTCCCTCTGATAGAGGTAGACGTTGAGGGATCGATTGTTGCTCCTGGGCATCCAGTACTTCAGCCCCACCGCCTGGGACAGCCCGCCAACCACCGTCACCGTGCCCAGGAACCCCGCTATCCGCAGCGCCCATCGCTTTGACAGTTGCATCACCTTCCCCCGTTAGAACTGAAAGTAGTAGTACGGCTGGGCGGTACTCATCGCGGTGGCGACCAGCCCGATCACCACAGCGGCGATCATCCCCTGAGCGACGGCGGGCAATCCGGAGAAACCCTCCTCGAGCTGCGCCTTCCACATCTCCGGAGTGAAATGGAGCAGAAAGGCGAGAAGAATCAGCAGCAGAAACTCGGTGCTCACTCCGGGCCCGATGCCACGGGTCGTGCTCGAGGTCCACATCTGCCCGATTGTCGCCAGCGAGGCGGACCGGAAAATCAACCCACCGATCATGGTCAGGTTGAAGACAACAAAGACCCGGAGAAAGTGACCGGCGAGGGACCACTCCTCGGGACCGGTAGCGGCGCCTGGCCGAAGACGAGCCGTCAGATATCCCTTGACGGTCGAAAGGGTCAACAGGATGCCGTGGTAGCAACCCCACACCACAAAGGTCCACGATGCGCCGTGCCAGAGACCGACCAAACCCATGGTGATGAGAGTGTTGAGGCAGATCCTGCCGAGCCCGCCCTTTGATCCTCCGAGGGGGAAGAACACGTAGTCGCGAAACCAACGACTCATGGTGATGTGCCACCGTCGCCAGTAGTCCGTGATGGTCGGCGCCTTGAAGGGAGACCTGAAATTGATCGGGAAATCGTAGCCCAGCAACCGTCCGGTCCCGATGGCGATATCGGAGTAGCCGGAGAAGTCGTTGTAGATCTGGAACTTGAAACCGTAGATCGCTGCAGCGATGGCCAACACACCATAGTCCATCGGATTCGCGAACACCGGATCCACGACGTACACCGCCAGGGTGTCCGCGATCAGCACTTTCTTGATGAGGCCTTTGAGTATGAGGTAGATACCGGTCCCGGTCTGGTGGGAGGTCGCTCCCGGTGTGCGATCGAGCTGAGGCAGAAATTCTCGGGCACGCACGATGGGACCGGCCACCAGCTGAGGAAAGAAGGCCACGAACAGAGCGAACTCCACCAGGCTTTTTCGCGGTTCGAGCTCGCCCCGGTAGATGTCGATGGTGTAGCTCATGGATTGGAAGGTGTAGAACGAAATCCCGACCGGCAGAATGACGTTCAACGCGGGCAGTGAAGGGTGGAGGCCGAACAGTTGGAGGAGTGCGTCGATATTCTCGACGAAAAAACCGTAATACTTGAACACCCCGAGAACGCCCAGGTTGCCCACAAGACTGACGGCGAGGAGGAGCTTCCGGACGTGAGGACTCTTGCTGCGGTGAATCTCCGCGCCGATGATGAAATCGAGCGCGGTGGAGAAAAGGATCAGCCCGAGATACTTGACGTTCCACGCCGCATAGAAGATCCACGAGGCGACCAGCAACATCGCCTCGCGGGCCTTCCGGTGGCGGAGCAGCAGCCCGGACAATCCGAGCACGACTGCAAGAAATACAGCGTATTGTGCGGTGTGAAACAGCATGGAACCTCGATGATCATCGTCGATCGTTGCCAGCTGGACAAGTGGGTCACATCAGAATGGGGAGGGTGAGAAGGCACCTGATCCTCGATGACCGAGGTTCTTGAGATCGGTCGAACGTGCCACAATGCGCGTCGTGATTCTCACGTCAAACCTCTCGAGTCTGCCGACGAATCGTATGGGTCTGTTGAATGAAACATGAAAAGAACATCCTGATCACCGGAGCGAGCGGCCTGTTGGGAAGCAGTCTGATGGTTCGACTCGATGGCATGGGCGTGGTGACGGGTGTCGGGCACTCCACTCCGGCGGAACGTCTTGTCCCGGTGGATCTCCGCGATGCAGATGCTCTCGAAGCAGTGCTGAAGGAGGCGAAACCGGATGTCGTGGTGCACAGCGCGGCCTACCGGGATCCGGACTTCTGCGAGGATCATCCCGAGGAGGCTTTCCGCCTCAACGTGGCCCCGGTCGAACGTTTCTGTGAGCTGCTGCCCGCGTCGGTGCCGCTGCTGTTCATCAGTTCGGACTATGTGTTTGATGGGGGTGCCTCTCCCTACAGCGAGGAAGATGCAAGGCATCCCGTCAATGAATACGGACGACTCAAGGTGGAAGCCGAGGATCTCGTCCTTCAGCGAGCCACGGGTTCGGTTCTTCGCATCCCGCTTTTGATCGGGGCCGGTCCGACGTGGGAGCGTTCAGGCTTCATCTACAAGACCCTCGCCAAGATCCAGGACCCGACTCCATCGAGCCTGGATGACGCCGGTATTCGTTTCCCCACCTGGATCGAAGATGTGGCCGAAGCCGTAGCCCACATTCTGGGCATCGAGGGGAGCGGGATCTATCACTACTCCTCCCTGGTGGGAGGCACCAAATACGGGTGGGCTCTGGAGTTGGCCGATCTCGCCGGTCTGTCCATGGAACACATCTCCCCCGACCGCGAAGGCTCGCCAACCCACGCCGTCAGACCGGGGAACACGCAACTGGCGGTCGAGAAGATCAGGCACACCGGCTTGAACCGGTTCACCCCGTTTCGGGAGGCCGCGCAGTCGGTGATCGAGGGTTTTGCGTGAGAACAACGCCCTCCACGGCGAGGTGCCCGACCAATTCAAAATGTCGCCGCTATTGAAACCGTCAGCAGAGAGCACGGCGGCACCCGGGGCGATCAACACGTCTCGCCGGCCAGTGTCGCCGGCGACCAAGCGGTCCCCGCATCGATGGCAGGGGCGAAGATGTGACGCCATTCCGGATGGAAGCCTACAATTGGTTCATGGCATTCACCTCGATACACAAGATCCGTTTCGACGACGTCGACGGTGCCGGCATCGTCTACTACCCACAGTACTTCCATCTCTGTCACGCGGCCTTCGAGGATTTCTTCGACACCGCCGCATCGATCTCCTACGCCGAGCTCATCCGGGGACGCCGTCTCGGCTTTCCCACTGTGGCGATCGAATCGAGCTTCAGCGCGCCACTTTCCTACGGCGATGTTGCTGTGGTGGAGCTGTCGGTGGAGAAGCTCGGCGCCACCTCGGCCACCTTCGCCTACCGCATTCGCCGCCGACGCGACGGAGTCGCCTGCTTTGCCGCCACGGTGACCACCGTGCTCATCGATCTCGAGAGCCAGAAACCTCAGGCCATCCCCGACGACCTCCGCGCCATCCTCGAAACCGAGCTGGGCTAGAGTGGATGCCGAACAGGGAAGAGGGACCATGAAGACGAAGATTACAGAGCTCTTCGGCATCGAGCACCCGATCATCCAGGGTGGCATGCACTACGTCGGTTTCGCCGAGCTGGCGGCGGCCGTGTCCAACGCCGGTGGGCTGGGCATCATCACCGGCCTGACCCAGAAGACACCGGCCGACCTCGTCGACGAGATCTCCCGATGCAAGGACATGACCGAAAGGCCGTTCGGCGTGAACATCACCTTTCTGCCGGCCCTCGCCCAACCGGACTACCCGGGCATCGTGAAGGCGGTGATCCAGGGTGGTGTGACGGTCGTGGAAACGGCGGGCCGCAATCCCGAACCGGTGCTGCCGTATCTCAAGGACGCCGGCATCAAGGTGATCCACAAGTGCACCTCCGTGCGACACGCGCTCAAGGCGCAGGCGATCGGCTGTGACGCGGTGTCAGTGGACGGCTTCGAGTGCGGCGGACACCCCGGAGAGGACGACGTGCCCAACATGATCCTGCTCCCGCGCGCCGCGGACGAACTGGAGATTCCGTTCGTGTCGTCCGGCGGGATGGCGGACGGACGGTCGCTGGTGGCCTCGCTGGCGCTCGGCGCCGACGGGATGAACATGGGCACGCGCTTCATCGCCACCCGGGAGGCCCCGGTGCACGACAACGTGAAGCAGGCCATCGTGGCCGCGACCGAGTTGGACACCCGCCTGGTGATGCGCCCCCTGCGCAACACCGAACGCGTGCTCAGGAACACGGCGGTGGAGCGCCTGCTGGAGAAGGAGAAGGCCCTCGGCGCCGACCTCAAGTTCGAGGACATCAAGGACGAGGTAGCCGGGGTCTACCCCAAGATCATGATCGACGGCGACATGGAAGCCGGCGCGTGGTCCTGCGGGATGGTGGCAGGGCTGATCCACGACATCCCCACCTGCAGGGAGCTCATCGACCGGATCATGGCCGAGGCCGAAGCGATCATCAGCCGGCGGCTGGTGGACCTCGTCGGATAGGGGACGCTCTTGTCCGGCCTTCCTCCGAGTTGAGACACGCCCCCTACGGCGCTTTCTCCCAGGTCGTCCCCGTCTTTTCGACGGTGTAGTAGACCTTGATCTCCTCGATCTCGTCGAAGATCTTGGGCACCACCTGGACGGGCATACCGATCTCGATGTCGTCCGTCGCGATGCTGTCGCCGAGCCAGGCGAGCAGGCGGCCGCCCTCCTCGAGATCGACCACGACGACGGTGTAGGGAACGTCATCGTCGAAGCCGGTGGGGGCGGCGGCGATCACCGAGTAGGTGTAGATGGTGCCGCGGCCGCTGACCTCGCGGTACTCGAAGTCGCCACTGAGGCAGTCGGCGCAGTCGGCGCGGGGCGGGAAGTTGGTGGCGCCGCATTGTTTGCACCGCGAACCCATCAACCGTCCGTCTTTGAGATGGACCGCGAAATCGGAGACCTTCGTGTAGGCGACAAAGCTGACCTTGCCGAACCAACTGAACATGATCAACTCCTTTTGAAGACGTGGACGAAGGTGTATTGGCCGATCCCGCCGACGTTGTGGGTCAGACCCACCTGGGCATCGGGCACCTGCCGCTCGCCGGATTCCGAGCGGAGCTGTTTGACGATCTCGACGGCCATGGACACCCCGGTGGCGCCGATGGGGTGGCCCTTTGCCTTGAGCCCGCCGTCGACGTTGACCGCCACATCGCCGCCGATGTACGACCTGCGGTCGCTGATGAAGGGGCCGCCCTCGCCTTTGGCGCAGAAGCCGAGATCCTCATAGGCCATGATCTCGGCGATGGTGAAGCAGTCGTGGACCTCGGCCACATCGATGTCCTGCGCGGTCACGCCGGCCATCTTGTAGGCATCCTCGGCGGCCTTTTGCGCCGACGGCAGCCCGGTGAGATCCGGCCGGCGGAGAACGGACATGCTGCTGGTCGCGCAACCGACGCCGTCGAGCCACACCGTTCGATCGCCGGCGATGGAGTTGGCGACGTCTTCTTCGGCGAGGATCAGACAGGCGGCGCCGTCGGCGTTGGCGCAGCAGTCATAGACGCAGAAGGGCGACGCGACCGGATCCGAATCGAGCGCCTTGGCCATCGTGATCTCTTTTCTGAAAAGAGCGTTGGGATTCATGGCGCCGTAATGGTGGTTCTTGATCGCAACCTCGAGCAGTTGCTCCCGGGTGGTGCCGTACTCGTGCATGTGGCGGGTTGCGAACATGGCGTAGTAGCCGGGGAAGGTGGTGCCGAAGACCGACTCCCACTGGACCTCGCCGACCCGTCCCATCAGGGCGAGGATCTCGGGGGTCGAGAGCTCGGTCATTTTCTGGCAGCCGATCACCGCAACGACCGGGTGCAGACCGGATTGAATCGCCATCCACGCGGTGCGGATGGCCGCACTTCCCGACGCGCAGGCGACCTCGGTCAGCCAGGTCGGGCGGGGGTTGAGGTTGAGGTACTCCTGGACCACGCCGGCGACCGATCGCTGCTTGTGGTACTCGGGGACCGCCGCGATGACCGTCGCATCGAGCCGATCGCGATCGATGCCTCCGTCCTCGAGGGCCGCGCGAAAAGCCTCGAAGGCGAGTTCCTGAACCGTGGCGTCACTGCGTCTGCCGAACACCCCGTGCCCGGCGCCGATGATTCCGATTCGACTCATGTGCTCCTCCCAGCTCTGACCCGGCTTCGCCGGGAGCTATTAGGTATTAAGTATTAGGTATCGCATCGAGATGTCGCCCAACTGTGAACTGTCGACTGTCAACTGTGGACTCCTAAATGTACTGCCCGCCGTCGATCTTGATGACCTCGCCGGTGATGTGGCGCGAGCGATCGGAACACAGGAAGCAGACCAGATCCGCGACATCCTCGGGTGTCGCAAAGCGTCCGAGAACGGTCTCCGACAGTGCCGCGTTCTTGAACTCCGCGGGGATCTTCTCCATCATGTCGGTCAGGACCATCCCCGGCGCCACCACGTTGACGTTGATGTTGAACTTGCCGAGCTCCTTGGCGAGCGACTTGGACATGGCGATTTCGCCGCCCTTGGAGGCGGCGTAGTTCGACTGCGCGAACTTGCCCCGCATGCCGTTGATCGAGGAGATGTTGACGATCTTGCCGTACTTCTGTTCCATGAAGGCTATCGCGGCAACCTTGTTGTAGTTGAAATACCCCTTGAGATTGACACCGATGACGGCGTCCCACTGCTTTTCGCTCATCTTCCAGATCACGCCGTCCCAGGTGATGCCGGCGTTGCAGACCAGGATGTCAAAGCCGCCGAAGGTCCCCTGCACCTGCGCGACCATGGCCTCGGCATCGGCGTAGCTCGTAACATCGGCCTTGACGGCCAGCCCCTTTCGCCCGAGTTTCTCGATCTCGGCGACCACCTGCTTGGCCTCGTCATCGTGGCTACGGTAGTTGACCGCCACGTCGGCGCCCTGTCGGGCCAGTTCGATCGCCACGGATCGGCCGATCCCCAGACTGCCACCAGTGACGATGGCGCTCTTGCCTTCCAGTCCCAGCTTCACCCTGAACCTCCCTGTGTTGTTGTTCGTTCAAAGAACTCGAGGATCACCCCACCGACCTCTTCCGGTCGTTCCATGGGAACGAAGTGGGTCGACTCCCGCACAACGGCGACCTCGGTCGTCGCCAGCTCCTTGGCGGCTCGGCGAGCCGCCGCGTTGCGAAAGGTGTCCGAATGCTCGCCCTGGATGATGAGCGTCGGCACCTGGAGTCGACTCAGCCGCGGCCAGAGGTTGTGAGGCGCGATCTCGAAGATCCGCGCCTCCCATTCCCTCGAGTAGCCCAGACCGAGGGTTCCGTCGGGCAGGGCCACGGTCCCGCAGTCGATATAGTCGTCGAGCACCTCGGGGTCCCAATATTTGAAAATCTTCTTTCGGCGGTATGAAGAGAGAACCGTCTCGCGATCCCCCCAGTGATCCCGGCGAGAGCGGGCGCCACGAACGAGCCTCAATCGACCGCCCATACCCACGCCCTTCATCAGACCCCAGAAGGTCGAGATTCTGCCGGTCAGAACCAGGGGATCGACGGCGACCACGGCCCGAAAAAGACCGGGATCATCGGCCGCGGAAAGCAACGAGATCACCCCCCCGAGGCTGTGGCCGACACCGAGGATGCCGCGCAGACCCCGCCGCCCGAGCTCGGCCTTGAGATCATCGGCGAGCTCCGACCAATCCCGGAGCTCGGCGGCGGGGTCCCGCGACCAGAGGGGACGCGCCGCCATCGAGACGACGTGATGGCTCCGTGCGATCGTCTCGGCCAACTTGCGGTAGGTGCCCGGCGGAAAGCCGTTGGCGTGGGCGAAGTGCACGGTCGGACCGGCACCGCCCCAGTCGTGCCAGACATCGCTGCCGGAGGGAGTGGTCAGAGCTTCGGTCAAACGCCTTGCTCACCTTCTCCTTGCAGTCGCCCGACAAGCTCCTGCCAGCCGTCGAGGTACTCGGGCTTGTCTTCCTGCCAGAGGGTGCCGACGATGATCTTGCGGTTGAGGGCGCGCTCCTCCGGGTCCAGCGCAGCGAGATCCATCCGGGTGATCGTGTTCTTCTTGTACCAATCCCAATTGGCCGGAGCGTCGCCGAGCTCGTTGGCCTTGCCGGCGCCGGTGGGGCAGGGGGCGAGGATCTCGACGAACCCGAAGCCCTTGGTGCGGATCGCCGACTCGATCGCGGCGACGGTCTCGTACGGAAATCCCATGGTCCAGCGAGCGACAAAGGGGGCGCCGGCACCGATGGCGAGGCGGCAGAGGTCGAAGGGCTGCTCGAAGTTGCCGTAGGGCGTGGTGGTCGAGAGGTCGCCGACGGGTGTCGTCGGCGACACCTGGCCGCCGGTCATCCCGTAGTTGTTGTTGTTGATGCAGATGACCGTCATGTCCACATTGCGCCGTGCGGCGTGGATGAAGTGGTTGCCGCCGATGCCGGCCATGTCGCCGTCGCCGGTGAAGACGATGACCGAGAGCTCGGGCTTATAGACCTTGACCCCGGTTGCGAACGCAAGGGCGCGGCCGTGGGTGGTGTGCAGACCATCGGCGTCGATGTATCCCGGCAGCCGCGACGAACACCCGATTCCGGAGCAGAAGACCGTGCGGTCGATGTCGAGACCGATGGCGTCGATGGCGCGCAAGGTGTAGTTGAGGACGTTGCCGACGCCGCAGCCGGTGCAGAAGATGGACGGCCACATTTCATCGCGGATGTACTTGTCGCGTATCCGTTTTGCCTGGTTGAACACACTCTCTCCGATCTCTTTCCGGGTTAGACTCGCTCGCCCCCGTCGACCACTGCCCTCACGATCTCTTCCGGCCGGATGATCTCGCCGCCGATGCGACCCACTCGCTCGACCGCCGCGGAACCCTCGACCGCCTCACGAACGACGTGGCAGATCTGCCCCAGATTCATCTCGGGCACGATCACGCGGTCCATGCCCTCGACAAAACGCTGCACCGCCTCCTCCGGAAAAGGAAAGACCCCCACCAATCGGAGGTGGCTGACTCTGAGCCCCTGCGACCGCGCGATGCGCACCGCTCCCGCCGCCGAGCGGGCCGAGATGCCATACGAGACGATGCCGACGGTGGCTCCGTCCTGGAGGTCTTCTTCGACCCGAGTGAGGCGGTCGGTGTGGTCTCGGATCTTGCCCACCAACCGTTCGACGAGCGCGGTGTGGGCCGCGGCGTCGTCGGTCGATGGCAGACCCCTCTCGTCGTGGGTGAGCCCGGTGACGTAGGTGTGATAGCCGGTGCCGAAGGCGGCCATCTCCGGTGCGGCGTCACCGCCTCCCGCAAACGGCAGGTAACTCTCCGGCGCTGTCGTCGGCGGCCGTCTCGACACGAGCTCGAGCTCGTCCGCGCTCGGCAGGATAATGGGCTCGCGCATGTGGCCGACCTCACCGTCGGTCATGACCAGGACCGGGTTCCGGTACTCCTCGGCGAGGTTGAAGGCGAGCCGGGTGAGATCGACGCACTCCTGCACCGATGCCGGCGCCAAGGCGATGATCTCGTGATCGCCGTGGGTGCCCCATCGCGCCTGGAGCATGTCGCCCTGGGCCGGTTCGGTGGGCTGACCGGTGGATGGTCCCGAGCGTTGCACGTTGACGATCACGCACGGCGCCTCGGTCATGCAGGCGTAGCCGATGCCCTCCTGCATGAGCGAGAAACCCGGGCCGCTGGTGGCGGTCATGGCGCGGCCGCCCGCCCAAGAGGCGCCGATGACCGCGGACAACGAGGCGATCTCGTCTTCCATCTGCATCACCGGGTGACCCAGCCGCGGCATCAGGGCGGCCATCGCCTCCGCGACCTCGGTGGCCGGGGTGATGGGATAGCCGGCGAAGAAGTCGCAGCCCCCGAGGATCGCGCCGTAGGCGCAGGCGACATCGCCCTGGGCGAACTTCCGCCGCGACCCGAGCACTCTCGTCATCAGCTCAGGACTCGTCATGCGAACCTCCGCCGAAAAGCTCGCGGCCGGCCTGGAGCGCCCGGCGGTTCAGCTCCTCGGTGCCGGTGGGGATGTTGTCCATGACCGTGCCCTCGAGCACGTCCTGCGGCACCAGATCGAGGAGAGCCGCAAGATAGCCGAGCATCACCATGTTGGCGACGATCTTTCGCCCGACCTTTTCGGCGGTCGTGGTGAACGGCACGGCAGCCGCCCCTTCCGCCTGGACAAGATCACCGTCGATCACGACGGTGCCGTCCTTGGCCATCTCGCCGACATAGGAGTCGTACGACGCCTGCGACAGCGCGATCAGCACATCCGCACGGGACACCCGCGGGTAGTCGATGGGCTCGGTCGAGACGACAACCTCGGAGCGGGCGGCGCCCCCGCGCGACTCGGGACCGTAGGACTGCGTCTGGACGGCCTCGAAACCGGCGCGGCTCGCGGCCTCGCCGAGGATCACGCCGGCGAGCACGATCCCCTGTCCGCCGAAACCGCAGATCCGGATTTCTTTCTTCATCTGCTCTCAGCCCCCGGCTCCCCGCGCTCGGGCGATGAGGGGCGGGACGCGGTCGTCAGCTCTCTGCCCCGTCTCATCCCCTCCTCCAGCGCGGCAATGTTCTTGTCCTCGGTCCCCGGTGGCACGACCTCTTTGATCGTTCGAACAAGGGACTCGAGCGATACGAGCTCGGCAACCTGGTTGACGAACCCGATCATCAGGATGTTGGCGAAGACCTTGCGGCCGAAGGTCTTGAAGGCGATGTCGGTGGCCTGGAGTCCGAGCGCCCGCACGTCGTCCGCCGACGGCTCGACCAGATCGGACTCGTAGAAGATCGATCCGCCCTCCACCAGGGCGCCGCGATTGGCGTCGTAGGACTGCTGCGACATGGTGACCAGAAGATCGAGCCGATCGTGGACGAGATCGTAGATCTCGCCGTCCTCGATCCCGACATCGCTGGTTGTCAGGCCGCCGCGCGAGGCGCTGCCGTACGACTGGGTGTGGAACGAGTTGCGGCCGTCGAGCATGGCGGCCTTGCCGATGACAAAGCCACAGAGCACCACCCCCTGGCCGCCGAACCCGGCGAAGCGGAGCCTCAACGGCCGGTCTCCAGGGCCGAAGTGTCCTGACGCAGACCACCGTCGAGCTCCTCGCTCAACGACTCACGGCGATTGGCAATGAGCTCCTGCAGACCGTCGCCGAACTCGGCGCGCTTGCGTTCGACGAGCTTGCCGACGACAAAACGGTGTTCGAGCTCATCCTCGGTGAGGCCCTTGGCGTCGTCGATGTGGATCGAGCGATCCCGCAGATCCTTGAGCTGCACCACCGGGTCGCCCATCCCGGTCATCTTGCCGAAGCTCACCGGGCACTGGCTGATGATCTCGACAAAGCTGAAACCTTTCTTGTCGATGGCGTTCTGCATCGATTCCATGAGCTGGAAGACGTGGTAGGTCGTCCACCGCGCGACATAGCTGCCGCCCGCCGCAGCCACGATGTCGGCGATCTTGAACGGGTGTTCGACATTCTTGTAGGGCGTCGTGGTGGTCTTGGCGCCGAACGGCGTGGTCGGCGAGACCTGGCCGCCGGTCATCCCGTAGATGAAGTTGTTGACGAGGAAAACCGTCAGATCGAGGTTGCGGCGCGCCGCGTGGATCAGGTGGTTGCCGCCGATCCCGGCGAGGTCGCCGTCGCCGGCGATGATGATCACCTTCATGTCGGGGCGCATCACCTTGACCCCGGTGGCGAAGGCGATGGCCCGCCCGTGGGTGGTGTGGAGCGTGTCGCACAGGAAGTACGGGCTCGGTATCCACGACGAGCAGCCGATCCCGGTGACGCAGACGATGCCCTTCGGATCGATGCGCATCTCATCGACGGCGTGGGCGAAGGCGTTGAGCACGGTGCCGCCGCCGCAGCCGACGCAGAAGGTGGTGGGCAGGACCTCGCGACGAAGGTACTTCAGCAGTCGGTGGTGCGAGGTTCGTGGGGCTGCCGGGGCGTCGTCGGCGACAAGACCGGCGAGCGGGTCACGGGTTCCGTAGACCGGTCGAAGGGGCGGTTCGTCGCGGTCGGCATTGACCGCGGTGAGTGCCTCGAAGAACTCCGGATCGGCGAGTCGTTTCAACACCCTTTGTCCGCCTCCGTGATCGCTGAGAGGATCTCGCTCGAGGTGTGAACCACGCCGCCGATTTTCGACAGGGGCACCACCTCGCAGTCGACGTGACGCTCGACCTCGCGCACCAGCTGGCCGAGGTTCATCTCGGGCACCAGCAGTCGTTTGAGATTGCTGCAGGCTCGCTGGATCTCATCGATCGAAAACGGCCAGATTGTCACCGGACGGATGAAGCCGACCCGGTGGCCTTCGGCGCGCGCCCTCAGCACCGCACCTTTGGCCGGCCGAGCCGTGGCCCCATAGGCGAGGACCGCCACCGAGGCGTCGTCCTCGACATCCACGTCGACCTGGGCGATCTCGTTTCGCGCCCGCTCGATCTTGGCCACCAGGCGCCGCACCAATCGGTCGTGGACCTCGGCTGTCTGAACGTCGCGGAGGCCATCTTCCAGGTGGGTCGACCCGGTGACATGGACGTTGCCCCCATCGCCGAACTCGAGCATCGGCGGCACGGTCTCGCCGCCGAAGACCGGTTCTCCGACCGCCGCCTTTCTCCGCACGGCGCGTTCGATGGTGTCCGGTTGAGGCAGGACCACACGTTCCCGGAGGTGGCCGATCTCGCCGTCCATGAGGAAGATCACCGGTGTCCGGTACTCCTCGGCGAGGTCGAAACAGCGGATCATCAGGTCCGCGCACTCCTGCGCCGACGACGGTGCCAGCGCGATGATCTCGTGGTCCCCGTGGGTGCCCCAGCGAGCCTGCATGACGTCGCCCTGGGCCGGCAGGGTTGCCTGGCCGGTGGACGGGCCCGAACGCTGGACGTCGACGATGACGCACGGCGTCTCGGTCATGCAGGCATAGCCGATGTTCTCCTGCATGAGGGAGAACCCAGGCCCGCTGGTGGCTGTCATCGACCGCGCGCCTGCCCAGGCCGCCCCGATCACCGCCGAGATCGAGGCGAGCTCGTCCTCGAACTGGACGTAGTAGCCGCCGACGCTGGGAAGCTCTCGCGCCATGACCTCGGCAACCTCGGAGGCCGGGGTGATGGGGTAGCCGCCGAAGAAGTTGCAGCCGGCGAAGACCGCCCCGAGGGCGGCCGCTTCGTCGCCTTGAATGAAGTGTTCCTGCCCGGCCAGACGGGCGAGGTAGAGATCGGTGAATTGCCGGTTTTCAGCCGGCCTGTTCATCAAGCCACTCGTTCACGATGAAGATCGCAAACTCCGGGCAGAGGAGCTCGCAGAGTCTGCAGCCGTGGCACTCGGCCTCCTCGGCCACCACCGGAGGGTAGTAGCCCTTGCGGTTGAGGGTCTCGGATTCGCCGAGCACCCCCGTGGGGCAGAACTCGGAGCAGATCCGACATCCCTTACAGAATTCTTCGTCGATGTAGATCACGTCTCATTCTCGCAACGCCATAGAATTCAACACTTACAGTCAATTTAGCAAGGCCGGAGGCATGGGTCAATGAACGCCCTCGCATTCTTGAGATTGAGCGTCTTGTAGCGCCGACTTTCCAGTCGGCGTCGGTGGCGACGAGATACGGACAAGCGCCCACCAGAAGGTGGGCGCTACAATTGCCCGCATGCCCGGACCGAAATTCAAGAGACCCATGAGCCCGGAGCTCATCGTCGACCCACGATCGACTCCATTCTCTGAACCTGCCTATCGCGGTGTACTACCGCACATGCACAAACCCGGCTGTACCTACTTCGTGACCTTTTGCCTAGCGGATGTTGCTCGGATCCGTGCGATTGAAAGAGAATCCTTGCTCGACGCAAACGATCCACTAAGGATCTTCGAGGAAACGGACCTCGAGCCAACGACGGGCGCCTGCATCCTGAAGGATGAGACGCTGGCTTCCATCGTCGAGGGTTCGCTGCTTCATTTTCAGGGCAAGAGATACGTCTTGAGCGCGTGGTGCGTGATGACGACTCACCCATAATAC
>Ga0316187_10000820_pt1 | contig 25601 bp, 20 predicted proteins | sample CroRivburrow1_MG_FD_204927 | JGI IMG/M metagenome (GOLD analysis project Ga0316187, IMG submission 204927) | Coastal sediment microbial communities from Maine, United States - Cross River worm burrow 1 | ecosystem: Environmental > Aquatic > Marine > Coastal > Sediment | place: USA: Maine...
TTGACCACCTTCTCCTCTTGCGCGAACGCAGCCCCCGCACCCAACCCAATCGCGGCTGCCGACAACAAAACCCGGTGAAACCCAATCTGCATGGCGTGCCCCTCTTGAAAATCTTCTCATGTTCGACCCGCCGGTCGCGGCGGGAACTAATAGCTGACGCTGGCCTTGCGGCGGTCAGAGCATGCCGAGTTCCTTGGCAGTCAGGTCCAGGCACAGCCGTGCCTTCTCGACCAGTTCATCGATATTGGAACGTGTCATCACCAGCGGCGGGGCAATGATCATCGTATCCCCCACCGCCCTCATGACCAGTCCGTTGGCGAAACAATGATCCCGACACATTCCCCCGACCCTACCGGACTCGCTGAAGAAGGTGAGCGGATTCTTCGACTCAACCAGTTCCACCGCAGCCAGGAAGCCTACGCCACGGGCCTCACCCACCAGCGGATGATCTCCCAGTTCGCGCCAGCGAGCCTGCAGGTAGGGACCGGTGTCGGTATCAACCTGCTCGATAATGCCCTCGTTCTGCAAAATGCGAATGTTGGCCAGCGCCACCGCGCACGCCGCCGGATGGCCGGAGTAGGTGTAACCGTGGAAAAACTCGCCGCCGGCGTCCACAAGGCAGTCCGCGACCCGGTCGGATACCATGACGCCGCCGATGGGCAGATAACCCGAAGACAGCCCTTTTGCGATGGGCATGAGGTCTGGTTTGATGCCGTAGTAGTCGCTGCCAAACCACTTGCCGGTGCGACCAAAGCCACAGATGACCTCGTCCGCCACCAGCAATATGCCGTGTCGATCACAGATACGGCTGATCTCCGGCCAATAGCTATCGGGCGGCACGATTACGCCACCCGCGCCCTGAATCGGCTCGGCGATGAATGCCGCCACCCGATCGACACCCAAAGTCTGTATTCTGCTTTCCAGCTCACCCGCCACCTTGAGACCAAACGCCTCCGGGCTGAGATCGCCACCTTCGCGAAACCAGTAGGGCTGGTCGATGTGTTCTATATCCGGTATCGGCAGTCCACCCTGGGCATGCATGGGCGCCATTCCGCCCAGGCTGGCGCCTGCCATGGTGCTGCCGTGATAGGCATTATGCCGGCTGATGATTACAGTCTTGTCGGGCTGTCCCTGAAGGTCCCAGTAGCGGCGCACCATGCGCACGACCGTGTCGTTGGCCTCTGAACCGGAACCGGTATAGAAAACGCGATTGAGGTGGGCCGGTGCGACCTCCGCCAGCAAACCGGCCAGTTCGATGGCAGGCGGGTGGGCGGTTTGAAAAAAACTATTGTAGTAGGGCAGTTCCAGCATCTGCCGATAGGCCGCTTCGGCCAGTTCACTGCGGCCGTAGCCAATGTTTACACACCACAGACCCGACATGGCGTCCAGCAAGCGGACGCCGTCCGAATCCCACAGGTAAACCCCCTCGGCCCGGGTGATCACCCGGGTGCCTTTTTCCCCAAGCGCCTTGAAATCCGTAAATGGATGCAGATAGTGACTGCGATCCAGCGCCTGCAGTTCAGCAGTCCGCCGCGCGGTGCCGGCTGAGCTCATTGACATCCTCCACCTATCAAAGGCGAACCAAGGCAGTATGTTCCTCTACCCTACATGGAAACGGGTAAAGCGCCCAAAATCCATTGCCGAACGCGGCACCGGACCCAGATCGCCGTTTGCCCTGATCGCCGTCATACGTTCAGCAGCAGGTATTCCCGCTCCCAGGAACTGATGACCTGCATAAAAGTTTCGTACTCACTGGCCTTGACCGCGTTGTACGCGAGCAGGAATCGGGCGGGCAGCACGGTGCTGAGCCCCTCGCTTTCGTCCAGCAACCGCAAAGCCTCGCTCAAGCTCCGCGGCAGTTCGTAGGGCAGGGTGTAGGCGCTTTGTTCCAGCGCCGGGGTAGGCTTGAGCCCCTCTTTGATCCCCAGGTAGCCGCAGGCCAGCGATACCGCAATGGCCAGGTAGGGATTGGCATCGGCCCCCGCAACGCGGTTCTCGACCCGCCGCGCATCAGGGCTGGAGTGCGGCACACGAAGACCCGCTGTCCGATTGTCGTAACCCCATTGAACGTTGATCGGCGCCGCGTGGTAGCGGGTAATACGCCGGTATGAGTTCACATAGGGCGCGAGAAACGGCATCGCGGCGGGCAAGTACTTCTGCAAGCCGGCAATGTGCGACATGAATAAATCACTGGCATGTCCGTCCGCGGTACTGAAAATATTGCGGCCGGTGTCCACATCCACCACGCTCTGATGGATGTGCATCGCGCTGCCCGGTTCGGTCTCCATGGGCTTGGCCATGAAAGTGGCATACATGTCATGCCGAAGCGCCGTCTCGCGCATCGTCCGCTTGAACAGAAACGCCTGATCGGCCAGTTCAAGCGGGTCGCCATGATTGAGATTGATCTCCATTTGGGCAGCGCCGGATTCGTGAATCAGTGTGTCGATCCCGATGCCCTGCGCTTCGCAGTATGTATACATTTCCTCGAACAGAGGCTCGAACTCGTTGACCGCGTCAATGCTGTAAGACTGACGGCCCACCTCGGCTCGGCCGGAACGACCGACCGGGGGCTCCAGAGGGTAGTCCGCATCGTGATTGGGCTTGACCAGAAAAAACTCAAGCTCCGGCGCGACCACGGGGCGCCATCCCTCATCCTTGTACAGATCGAGCATACGCCGAAGCACGTAACGCGGCGCCATTTCGACCGGTTCGTCATCCACGTAAAAGGCATCGTGGATGAGCTGTGCAGTAGGCTCTGCGGCCCACGGAACAAGGCGCAAGGTGTCCGAGTCCGGGCGCAGGACAATGTCTATTTCCGCCGGGTGTATGGCACGCTCATCCTCGGGATAGCCGCCGGTGACCGTCTGCAGGAAAATGGCCTCAGGCAGACGCATGCCCGGATCGTCATAGTACTTCTGCGCCGGCAGGATCTTGCCCCGGGCAACCCCGGCCATATCCGGCACAATGGCCTCGACTTCCAGAATGGCCCGTTCTTCGAACCAGGCCTTGATGATACTCATGCCGAGGACCTCTTGGCAGTTGCGTAGTGGCGGCAAGCCGCGCCAAAGGCGGCAAACAGCGCCCTGGACTGGGGGTTCTCCAACGCACGCCATTCAGGATGCCATTGCACACCCAAAGCGAAACCTGCGGCATCCCGAACCCGGATGGCCTCAACCAGGCCGTCCGACGCACGTGCCTCCGGTTCCAGCGCCGCGCCTACGCAATCGATTCCCTGAGCGTGCAAGCTGTTGACTTGCACTTCGGCCTGCCCAAGCAGGCCGTGCAATACGCCACCGGGCTCAAGCCTTACCGCATGGGCTGGCCCATACTGTTGGTCAAGCGGTTGATCGTCCTCCTCCCTATGGTCCATGTGGCCGGGCAACGTCTGCACAGACTGATGCAGGGTGCCGCCGAAAACCACGTTCATCTCCTGAAATCCGCGGCAGATCGCGAGCACCGGGACACCATCGGCCACGGCCTGGCGCATCAGCGGGAGGGTGGTTGCATCGCGTTGGCTATCGTGCAAGGTGCCTGGGGCACTGGCATCGCCATCGTAATGATGAGGTTCGACGTTGGAGTGGCTGCCGGTAAACAACAGGCCGTCGACCCGCCGCAGCCAGACCTCCGGCGATACGGCCGTTCCCAAAGCGGGGATCATCAAGGGGACGCCCTGACTCGCGTCGACCACCGCTTGGATGTACTTTTCGCCTACGGCATGAAACAAGTGGCGCCCGATCAATTTGACGCAGGCGGGAATGCCGATCACCGGGCGGCCAACACCCTCCGACTCAACGTTCAAAATTACCTCGGCTGATCGAGTCAAGACCGCAAAACCATCTGGACCGTCTGTAGGCTTCGCAGTACGCTCAGAACACGTTCGATAGACCTAAACACAATAGCGACGTCCACATGACTGTCAATCCAAATTGCTCCGAAGCCACCGCCTTCCTGGACGATCATCTGGAGATTCAGGAAATCGACATTCTGTTGCTGGACGGCAACGGGGTAATGCGCGGCAAACGAATACAGCGGCAATCGCTGCTTTCATTGTATGAACACGGTGTCTGTTTGCCCGGCTCTATCTTCGGTGCAGACATCTGTGGCAACACCATTGAGGAGACCGGTCTGGGCTTCGACGAAGGCGATGCGGACCGAATCTGTTGGCCGATCGAGGGCACTCTTTCGCCGGTACCCTGGGAACCCACCCGGGGACAGGTGCTGACCACCATGTGCGAGCTGGACGGCACGCCATTCTTTGCCGAGCCACGCAACGTTTTGCTCCAGGTGCTGCAACGGTTTCAGGAAACAGAGCTGACGCCGGTGGTTGCGGTTGAGCTGGAATTTTATCTGATCGAACGCAAACGGACCGCGGCGGGCGGCCCGCGGCCTCCTGTTTCCCGAAGCACCGGGCAACAACTGCAGCAAACCCAGGCCTATTCCATAAGCGACCTGGACGAGTACGGCGCCCTGCTGGCGGAAATCGCGGCGGCCTGCCGCCTGCAGGATATTCCGGCATACACAGCGGTTGCGGAGTACGCGCCCGGTCAGTTCGAGGTGAATCTCAAGCACAGGCCCGATGCTGTCTCGGCCTGCGACGACGCCGTATCCCTCAAGCGCCTGATCAGGGCCCAGGCGCGCAAACACGGCCTGGACGCAACATTCATGGCCAAACCCTACCCGGAGCGGTCCGGCAGCGGTACCCATGTTCATGTCAGCCTGCTGGACAGCAAGGGTCGCAATGTATTCAGCGATCCCGGGGATCCGGGACCGCAGCTCAGACATGCCTTGGGCGGGCTCATGGAGACCATGGAGGAGTCCATGGCGGTATTCGCGCCCAACGCCAACTCTTTCCGGCGGTTCCAGCCCGGCAGCTATGTGCCCATGGCGCCCACCTGGGCGCGCAACAATCGGACGGTGGCTCTACGCATTCCGGCAGGACCCGACGAAGCGAAGCGCATCGAACATCGCCTGGCAGGCGCCGACGCCAATCCCTACCTGGTTGTGGCGGCGGTGCTGGCCGGGATCCACTGGGGTCTGACGCAGCAGCGTGAACCCGGACCGGAAACAACCGGCAACGCGGAGGACCAGACGGAATCGAGTCTGCCGTTGGAATGGATGGCCGCGCTGGAGGCAATGGACACCGGTGAGATCATGCTGGACTATCTGGGCAGCGACTTCTGTCATGTGTTCTTGGAAACACGCAGCGCGGAACGGCGCCGATTCCTGCAAGCGATAACCCCACTGGAGCATCAGTGGTACATGGACACGGTTTGAATTCCACCATACAAGCCCAGGCACGGGCCACCCATACGGACTCCTACTACGCCGCCAGCGCGTCGCCTGCGCCGGTCTATCCCGCATTGGATCAGCCGGTCGAAACCGACGTTTGCGTCGTGGGAGGCGGCATTACCGGGTGTTCGACCGCATTGCATCTGGCCGAAAAGGGCTACCGGGTTGTGCTGCTGGAGCAGCATCGTGTCGGCTGGGGCGCCTCCGGCCGCAGCGGCGGACAGATCATCACCGGTTACGCCTGCGAAATGGGCAAGCTGGAACGACTTGTTGGTGCATCCGACGCGCGGCGCCACTGGGACATGTCCCTTGAGGCCATGCGCCTGGTTCGCTCCCGAATCGACCAGCACGGCATCGAATGCGATCTGCAATGGGGGCACCTCCACGCTGCCATCAAACCGCGACAGGTGCGCGAATTGGAGGAATGGGCGGAGCAGCTTGAGCAGCAGTATAACTATGACCAGCTGGAGCTGCTCTACGGGGAAGATGTGCGCCCGGTGATCAACACCGATCGCTACATTGCAGGCATGATGGACCATGGCAGCGGTCATCTGCATCCGCTCAACTATACCCTGGGCCTGGCCCGGGCGGCCGCGGCGCACGGCGTACAATTCTACGAAAGCACCCCAGCCACTGAGGTTCGCGAAGGCGCGCGGCCGCTGGTCAGTACGCCCCAGGGCAGCGTGACCTGCGATCATCTGGTTTTCTGCGGAAACGCCTATCTGGGTGCGCTGCAGCCGGATCTGCGGCGCAAAGTGATGCCGGTGGGCACCTACATCATTGCAACCGAATCCCTGGGTGCGCACCGTGCCCGCGAGATCATGCCGGCCAATGCGGCCATCGCGGACATCAACTTCGTGCTCGACTACTTCCGTTGCTCCGCCGACCATCGGTTGCTGTATGGCGGCCGCGTCAGCTACTCCACCCTGACACCCGGCAATCTCAAAACCACCATGCGGCCGCGCATGCTCAAGGTCTTTCCTGAACTGGAAGACGTTAAGATCGAGTACGCCTGGGGCGGATTCGTCGCCATAACCATGAACCGGGCGCCGGACCTGGGACGCCTGCGCGACAACATCTACTTCGCCCAGGGGTTCTCCGGCCACGGCATGGCGTTGACCGGTTTTGCAGGCGCCCTCATGGCAGAGGCCATCGCAGGGACCGCTGAACGGCTGGACCTGTTCGCCCGGATCCCACACAACCCGTTTCCGGGCGGTCGCCTGCTCAGGACGCCGGCTCTGGTGTTGGGCACCTTGTACTACCGGCTCCGAGACCTGCTGTAACACCAGCTGATCGGCCGGTTGCACGAAAACGTGACGCTGTTGGTGCAATGACGCCATGTTGCCTACACTGGAATAGGCTCCGCCTCGGCGGGGCGGGCCGTTCAAACCTGGACACGGGGATAGATATGGGACTTCTAATCGGGTTAATCGTGGGATATTGGTTTGGCTGGATGCTGATGCGCTATCGTGTCTGGCCTTGGTTCGACGAGTCCGACACAGAGTGTCAGCAGAAGTTGGCGCGGGTACGTGCGGAAATCCACAATCTGGAGCAGACACTGGGTTAGCGCCCTGGCGTGATAACAAGGGAGGGCATTGGCATGAGATTCTTGATGGGTACCCTGTTCGGGCTGGTTCTAAGCCTGGTGGTGTCTCGGGTCATGGCCTGGCGGAAAGCGCCAGCCGCTGACGAGGGGGATTGCGCAAGCCAATTGGCAGAGGCCGAGGCGCGCCGGGACGCGCTGCGGGCGCGATTCCAACGCAAGCTACAGGAACCTGACGCCGAGCCGGATGCCCCGGCGGCGGCCCCGGCGGCGGCTACGGCGGCCACCCTGACCACGCAGGACGAACCGTCCCCTACTCGGCGTCGGCCAGGACCCGTGACCGATGATTCATCCGGCACGCCGGGCACAAAACCACGGCCGTCCAAAGCAAATGACCTGACCAGAATCGAAGGCATCGGGCCAAAGATCGCGGGGCTGCTCAAGGCCGACGGCATCGAGACCTTCGGCGACCTGGCCAAAGCCGACACGCCGCGTCTGAGTGCGCTATTGGAGAAGGCGGGAAGCCGGTACCGGCTGGCAGATCCCAGCACTTGGGCCGAACAAGCAGCATTGGCGGCAGCGGACAAGTGGGACGCGCTCGAGACGCTACAGGACGGGTTGAAAGGAGGCCGGCGCGTCTGACCCGCTCAACGCACGGCAGACGGAATCGAACGGTGGCCGGGCCCGCATCGGTGCCACCTCCAAAAACCCAAAATAAAAGGGGCGCTGAAGCGCCCCTTTTTTGTCAGTCTCCCTCCGCCGGTTTGCGGATCGTGGAAAACGCTCTGGCGATCAGGTCTGAACGGAAACCCCCAGGGCCTTCAGGGTCTCCATGGTCAATCCGCCGGTGGCCATGCCGCTCTCGCGCTGGAAGCGCTCAACCGCAGCCATGGTGCCTCGACCGACAACGCCATCGACTTCCCCTGAGTAGTAACCCTTGGTCTTCAGAGCACGTTGGATGCGCTGAACGATGTCGGGACCCATATTGGTCTCGCACAATACGGAGCTCCAGCTCATGTGCTCGTCGCTGACCTTCTCCTTGCGGCTGACGGTCTGGTACTCAGCCGGCACTTTGATCCGCTTTTCCTGGGCCGCAGTCACAATTTTCTTAACCTTGATTGTGCTGTAGACCGGCGGAATCTTGACTTTTTCCACCCGGGCCGGGGTGTCCACCACCCGCTTCTTGACGGTCTTCGTGACCGCCGGAATATCCACCACCTTGGTGGTTGCCGGCGTCTTGAGAACCTGCTTGGTCACTGTCTTGTAACTGGCAGGAATCTCCACCAGACACATGATGTCACCGGTGCTGTTGTCGATTTTCTCGATCGGCCCGCGACCTTTCTTCCACTCGACCCGCGCCGGTTCGTCCAGCACCTTCTCGGTGACGCTGGCGTACACCGCCTCAACCGTAACCAGTTTCTTGTCGGCGGGTTCGACCACGATCTTTTCCTCCACCGTCTTGTAGGTGGCCGGTATGACCTTGATCTCTTCAGTGCCTTCCTTGATAAGAACCTTCTCTTCGGTCCACTCGTAAGTGGCGGGCACGATCTCAATCTTGTCCGCGGCTTCGCGCTTCACCACCTGCTCGCTGACGGTGTTGAACTGAGCCGGGACCAAAACCTTGGCATAGCACTCACCCGGCTTTGCGTTCGGGGGGTACAAGCTCACGTCCTGGGGGCTACCCGTGCTCTGTGCATTGGCGCTGACAGCGATCACCCCGACCCCGAGGGCGACGGCGCATGCGGCCATCAGGTGTGTCCGTTTGCTGGGTATCATTCCGAATCCTCGCTTACTCTAAGTGTGTTCAAAACTAAAATGCTGATATCGACAAAGCCGGAGGGCTAAGGCGGACGTGCCGCCGGCTGTGGCGGCATAGAATGCGCGGTGTACGACCGGAGTCGCCACCCCCTCGGGCGCCAAGCATAACCGCACTCGGCGGGAAACGCGCACTGTCTCCGATTAGCGACATGCTGAGCCCGCCACCCCGTCAGCCCATACGAACATCCGGGTTGAGGCTGTAGGTCCCGGTGATGCTGGCCTGGGCAAGCACATGCCCCTCGATCGCAGACAGCACATCGGCTCCGGTAAATCTGCCGGTAACCGGACACCGCGGGCAATCCAGCGCGTACAGGGTGAAACAGTAATGATGCACGATGCTGTCATTCCAGGGTGGACAGGGGCCATCGTAACCAAAGTACTCCCCACCCATATCCTTATCACCGGCAAACCAGTTGCTGTAGTCGTTCAAGCCCTGGCGGGTATTTCCAGGCGCGTCGGGCCCGTCCTTTCCGCCGGCGGTTACCGAACTGGAGTACTGGCCTGCTGCGATACCGGGCATGTCCGGCGACAGATCAACCAGCACCCAATGGAAAAAATCGACCCGCGGCAAGGATGCCGGCACCTCGCGCCCCTCCTGGTTCACGTCATCCGGGCGACTCGGTACATCCGGGTCATGGCAGATCAGAACCAATGACTCCGTGCCCTGGGGCAGGTCGCTCCAGCCCACACCAGGACTGCGATTGGGACCCAGCGTCACATGGTTATCGGGGTCGGGCAGGCAAAAAGCGCATTCCGCCGGCACCGGTTTCCCCTCCCGAATGTCAGGGCTCGTGATCTGCATGCACATGTCTCCTCAGAAAAACGTTTTTGCCGCCCCTGAACGAAGCGGAAGCGGCGCACTGGACCGTGATCATAGCGCCGGAGGGGTGCAGCGCACAGCATCACAACGCACGGGCGCGTCTGATCTGTTTGCTGACTGCAACTAGGGAACCGCTGATCTATTCGTGTACTTGCATCTTGGGACTGAAATGCACAGCTTCATCGTTGCAAATCTTGGCAATAGAGCAACTATTACCCGCGATCCGCGCCTTGAATCTGCACATTTCAGACTCCAATCTGCTTCGTCCAGAATAAATCAGCGGCTCCCTTGTGTAGTGTCTTCCACACACTTGATGGTTGAGCTTAGGCATCGTGGTTACTGACAAGGCGCGGTGAGGAGCAATAGCCAGCGCTATTGCGACGATCCGCAACGCCGTCAGGGACCGCGAGGGCCAGCGCGGATGTTAAGTTATTTGGGAGACACTACACTAGCCACACATCATGCCCACCGCCACGCGCATGACTCAACCAGGGTTACCGAATTGGGATAACGCGCTCACCAATAGACCTGCCGCTGTCGAAAGAGATGCGCGAGGCGACGCGGGGCTCACATCGGGAAGCCGAAAGAAGTGGCGTGATTGCCGAGCTTCTCACCGGGCAGCTTGCACTGGGTTCCTACGTGCTTTACCTCCGCAACCTGGTGCACGTATATCGTGCACTGGAATCCGCCTTACTTTGTCACTCGGAGAGTCCAGGTCTCGGAGACCTGGTGCCCAATGGCTTGTTCAGATCAGCTCCTCTGGCCAGCGACCTGGGCAAACTGACGGGGCCGGGCTGGGAAAGTGGTCTTAAGTTGCTGAACTCGGCACGCCGGTACTCGAATCGCATCACCCTGGTCTCCAAGGATGGGGGCCACCGCCTCATCGCCCACGCCTATGTCAGATACCTGGGCGATCTGAACGGTGGCCAGCTGCTTGCGCGAATCTTGTCCAGGAAAAATGGATTCCGATCAGACCAACTGGCTTTCTATCGCTTCGACGACATCGAACATATCGACACGGTCAAGCGACGGATGATTGAGAGAATCGACTGGTATGGAACGACGCTGATCGACCCTGGCCCAATCGTGGAGGAAGCGGAACGCGCATTCCGTTTCAACATTGACCTGGCCAAAGAGGCAAGCCAGCAAGCGCTCCAGCCCGGTTCACAACGCAGGCCAATAAGAGGCCGCCCATGCACTACTCGGAAACGGAGTCCGCGCGCTGTATCAGATTGCCGATCAGGCGCGAGGTTCTTGAAACCGAAGCCTCCACGTTCCTGAGCATCACCGGAACCCGCTTCGCATCAATCCCATCGGTGATCTCCATCACCGCGAGTTGCGCGTTTTCCAACACCGCCGCCAGCAGGGACTCATAAGTCTGCTTTGCGGTACCCACAATGTTGGGTGGAGTATGTTGAAAATCCTTGAGGTTGCGTTGTGGGAAACGGCGCCTGGCGTTCTCCGCCAACTGCCGATCACTGATATCAGTCAACAGCACGACGTAGCCGAGCACAGTTTCAGGTGTCGAAAACACGGCGTCAGCTCGGATCAGTACGGGCTTGGAATCAAGGGTCGCGCTGCCACGCCATGATCTCTGGTGTGTGAACAGCTCGCTCAGATTGTAGCTGGCGGATGCATGCTCCTCGAACAGTCGTGGCAGATCGGCGAGATGCGCGATGCCGGAGCGGTCGGTCCACATGAGGTTATCGAAGGCGTTGTTGCGCAACAGGATGCCCCCATCGGCATCGGCGATCAGCGCCGGCAAATCCGAATGTGTGATTTGATGGGATAAAGACTCAAGCTGATTGTGTGCAATCATCACGCGCATTGCGCGCAACTGTTGCATCACATCGCCGATGGACGCGCCGATCAGATTCGCCGCCGACCGCTCGGCCAAGGTCCAGTCGTCTGCGGTATGCTCCAGCAGCTGAGTCCATTTCTCGAATGATCGTCTTGGCGAAAGCTCCTCAGGATCTCCTTCGGAACCGAGCACCTTGTTCGGATTGCCCCCCCAGGCGATGGTCCGCACGTGCTCAGGCCTGAACCAAAAAATGTACTCCCCGCCCAGGCGCGATACAGGACAGGACATGACACCGGGTGTGGTGTCTCCAATGCTGTCGAACTCCGGGTAATCAAGCCCTATGCTGGCGGTCGAAAAACAGCCCTCAGCCTGATGGTTGTCCAGCCAGTCGGCCAACCGCTTGAGTTCGTCTTGTGCCGGCACGTCGCCCTGTGACCAGAAACCATCCTGGGTGATCAGCGCAGCGCCGGTCGCATCCAGGGTCTGCAGCAACTTGTCGGACCGATCGAACAGTGCGCTGGTCCATTCGCCTTCCCGGGTTATGGCCTCGACCATGTTCTTTTCGAGTTCCTGAACCGCCAGCTCATTCCGAGTCTGGGCGAGGCTCTCCAGCGCTGAGATTCGGGTGGCGACGATCTCACCCAGCAGCTCCGCAATGAGTCGCATCTCATAGCCAATTCTTCTGGGCTTGGCATGGTTGCAGGTGATAAGGCCCCACAGTGTGTCGCCGATGAGCAACGAGCTGACCAGGGTTGCCTCGACCCCCATGTTCCTCAAGTACTGCAAATGAATGGGCGACATGCTCCGAAGATGGCACAGAGACATGTCGAAACGGTCATTGTTTTCGGAACTCGGGGGCGGCGTCAGTATTGAGGCGGTGTAGTCGACATCCGCCAGCATCCGCACCCGGTTCTTCTTGTACAGATCCCGCGCGATTTGCGGGATGTCCGAGGCCGGATAGCGATTGCCCAGATAGGGCTCCATATCTGGCTCGCACTGCTCGGAGAACACTTCTCCGTGGCCCTCCTGGGCAAACCGATAGATCATCACCCGATCGTAGCCGAACAGCGTTTTGAACAGCTTGGTCGCCACATCACACAGGGATTGCAATGAAGCCGCTTCGGTCACCGAATTTATGCCGGCCTGCAAAACTTCGGGCACGTTCAGGCCGATGTGGCTGACCTGTTCAAACTCGAGCACCAGTTCTCCTGAAGGCGCTCGATGAATTACGCAGTCCAAGCGCGAATCAGGGCCACCGGGCAGCGCCACCGGCACATCGATATCGGAGTCGGCAATAGCGGCCCTGATCTGCCGGCGCAATGCGGCGTCCACCGAATCGATTGAGGATCCGAGCAATTGCAGGCTGCTGTCGGAGGCGATCATGCCAGCGGCGTTCTGACTGGCCCTGACGATGGTCAGATCGTCTTCGCGAACGACCAGCAAGGCACCATGGGGTTGAATGGATCCGGGGAGATGGATCTGCTCGAGTTCACAGTTGCTCTGACTGGCCTGTCCAAAAGCGGGGGGAGTCGCAGGAAAATTGACTACAGTGCCCACTGTTCGACTACTCGCTCAACTTTCCATGAGCCCCAGATTTTTACCCGCGGTCAAACCCGATGTGAAGCGAGGGGGCGCCGTTTATGCGGCTATTGGACGGAACAACATGAGCATCACTTCTTGGTGTTCATGCTGAATCTTTCTGGCTGAGAGCAGCACCTCATGATAAGCGCCTGCTTTGCCTACCCGGCTCGGAAAGTTCCGGATGGTATCGATTCCACTCATCTTCGATCTCAGTGCCTCGACATCGCCCCCGGGCTGATTCAGCCATTGCCCGATGGATTTTCCCAGTATCCCGTCGGACGCAGACCCATCTACCAGCGCTGCGAATGCAGGATTGGCGTGGGTAATGATGTCCTGGGCATTTACCGCCGCCATGCCATCGGGTAGATGGGCAATGATGTCGCCAAATGTAATCCCGGTTATCGGTTGGATATTGTCGGTCTGGCGCAGCGATCCGTAGTGGGTGAAATGGAGTATGTACTGCAATGCCCCATTGCCCTCGAACGACGAGGCTCTGACCATCCAGGTGTCGTTTTTCGTGCCTACACGCACAAGTGTCACCGGCGCCTTGCCAAACCGCTTCGCCGCATCGAGCGCCTGCCTGAGCTTGCCCGAGTCATTGGCCGAAATTTCCAGATCGGTGAGGCTGTCGCCCATCTTCAAACCGATCAGGCGGTGACCTTGCTCGTTTCCATCCATCACGATGAGATCCGATTCGCGCAACATCAGTACGGCATCGGCAGTGGCATTGACCAAGGTACGGTAGCGGGTTTCCAGGTCCCGCAATTGCCAATACTCATGCTCCATATTCCGCTGCGTCTCGAGCAGCTTGTTCTGCACTGAGACCACAGCACTCAGATTCTTACCGATGGCGGTGATCTGGTCCGGCACATCGTGCCTCAGAACAGCGACGTATTCGCACAACAGGCTGCCGCCGTTGGGAAGCGTTTGGTTGATCTGGCTGTGGCCGCAGACCTTCCCCTCCCGGGCGCAACCCAGCATGCTGGCGACTTTCCTGGCGCCTACAGCGTCGCAGGTTTCATCCCAGCGCCGCCCGACCCAGTCGTGAAAATCTTGGTCGGCGAGATCGTTTGAGGCGGTAACATCTTGAATGACTCCGGAAAAGTCGAGCGTAACAAGCAGATCCGGCTGACGCATTTGCAGATTTTTCATTATTTTTGGCAACCTCCGATCCACTCACCGTAGATGCGACAGCCCAGCGATGTTGCGAGCCATCACAACCACGGTGCCGGACGCAGACGTGCAAGGGTCACGCCCGACATCCCAAAGTATACCAGACCCCGAAGCAACAACCACGGCATCACGGCGTTCGGACCAGGGGAGAGCCCGGAAAGGGCATGTGTGCCAGATTGCAAATCAAATAGCCCACGGAAGCCATGGGCCGACACCGTGAACCCATTCAGACCCAGCCCGGTTTCAAAGCCGCACCCCTCACACCCGATGCCCGTTTCAACTCGGATATCTGAAATCGCGCAGATTTGCGCCTATGCCCACATCCAGACGCAGCAACATCAGACGGTGTGCCTGTCGCGCGGCGTCCGCATGGGCTCGGAGCATCCGGCCGGTTCGCCCCCCCACTTCATCCACCGAGTCCAGCAAGGCATCCAGAGTCGTGTAGCGAGCGAGCAGGCGCGCCGCCGTCTTCGGTCCAACGGAACGCACCCCGGCAATGTTCAGCGATGCATCGCCAGTGAGTGCAAAGTAATCGGCCAACTGGTCGGCGCGGACCCGGAACTTATCCTCCACATAATCCGTATCCAGCGGATGTCCGGCGAAGTGATCGAACACCTCCACGCCGTCACGCAGCAATTGGCAGAACTTCTTGTCGGTAGACAAAATGCGCGCCGCCCCGCCCCGGTTCGCGATGGCGGTGGCCATGCTCGCGATCACATCGTCGGCTTCAAAGCCCGCCATCGTAATCGACCGCACGCCCACTTCCAGGAACGTCTGCTCGAACCGTGGCAGGGCTGCCCTGAGTCCAGCCGGCATCGGTTTGCGCCCTGCCTTGTAGCCGGGAAACAGCGCATGCCGCCAGGTCTCGCCGTCGGCGTCGAACACGCATAGCACGTGGCTGGGCGCATGTTGCGACAGTGCCCGCCGCAGGGAGGCCGAGCACGAAGACAATGTGGCATCGATGGCGGAGGCCGAATCGTCCTGACCCACAGCGCCCGCATGTACGCGACGCACGAGGTTGAGCCCATCTACCAACAGAACCTGCATGGGACAAAGCCTCCGTGTCTCGCCGACGACGCGCCTCACACCGTGGTTTCATGAACCGTCGGGTTAGCGTTCCGTCAAGTGAGGGTGTTACTCGGCGTGCCCCTGTGAAAATTATCCATGTGACCGATCGCCTGATCCCACAGTGCCTGCATTGCCTCATCGCTCGCCCAGGCCGTGTGCGGGGTGACGATTACGTTCGCTCGTTCGAGGATATCCAGGATCGGATTGTCCGGCGCGGGCGGCTCGGTGGTCAGACAGTCAAAACCCAGGCCCGCGATGGTCCCATCGCGCAGAGCCTGAACCAAATCCGCCTCGTCCACCAGACCGCCCCGGGCACAGTTGATCAACAGCGGCCTGCGCTTCATTTTGGCGAACTCTGGCGCCGCAATCATGCCCCGGGTAGACTGCGTCAGGGGGCTGTGAAGGGTGATCACATCGGACGTCTCCAGCACCTGGTCGAACGGCGTATACAAAGGTCCCAGCCCGTCGACGCCCTTGTGGGCGGCAAACAGCGTGCGCATACCGAACGCCTGCCCCAGCTTCGCCACACCCTGCCCCAGTACACCCTCGCCGATGATTCCCAGGGTGGAACCGGCAAGATCCCGAATCGGGTGAGTGAAGAAACAGAACTGGCCTGCCTCCTGCCACTTTCCGTCGATCACATCCCGACGAAAACCGATCAGACTCCGCCGCAACGCCAGGATCAGGGCGAACGTGTGTTCTGGGACCGTATGGGTTGCATAGCCGCGCACGTTGGACACGACGATGCCGCGCTCCCGGCAGGCGTCCACATCGAACGCGTCGTAGCCCGTTGCCGGAATGCAGATCATCTTGAGATCGGGCAGCTGTTCGATCGCGGCGCGCCGAATCGGCACCTTGTTGCTGACCGCGATATCGGCGCCCCGCAGACGCTCCACAACCTGATCGGGACGGGTGCGATCGTGGTCCACCCATTCATGGGCGAAACCCGGTTTTGTCATGCGCACCGCCGGCCCAATGGTGCCTCGATCAAGGAATACAATACGGGTCATGGAGTCGGCTCCTGCCTGGATATCAAGCAAATCTGGCTGCTACGCGAACGCCAATCGCATCCAAGGCGGGTGACCCGGCGATTGCGACAGACGCCTTCGTAGACAGCGTTGTCCTGGAACACGGTTGCCGCGTAAAACCCACACCCACCAGACACCCACTGACATCTGGCCCACAATGCCGACGCCTCAGTCCGACGCCGCAAGCAGACTGGCATTGCCGCCGGCCGCTGTCGTATCGATGCAAAGGTGGCGCTCGACCAGGTAGCGCTCCGGAGCGACGGTCTGGGTTTCGAGCGGGATGATCGCACCGGAGCGGCCGGCAAGCGCCAGGCGGATATCCCGAGTCCAGTCGGAGGCACCGGCGGCCGCCACGGCAGCGACCCCAGTGAGAACGGCCAGAGTTTCGGGTGCGACCCAGCCATCCATGGCCGCCACCGGGGCCCCAGCCGCATAAAGGGGTCCAGCGGCAGCCTCAGCGCCGGCAACAACCATCACGGCCACACAGCCCACGCCAAGCGCCTGAGCGGCCTGTGCCAGGGCGAGTTCCACGGTTGGCCCAAGACACAGCACGGTGCCCTTAGGGTGCAGGCTGAGCCGGTTACTTTCACCGGTGGGGCCAGGCAGGGTTTGGGGGTTCAAGTCCAGGGCGGCGGTTTCCGACAGCGCCTTGCGCACAATCCCCCGACTGCCTGAGAGCGCCCGTCTCAGTACCGCAATCTGGTCCGGACGCGCCGCCCAGTTGCGGCCATCCAGCGCATCGATGCGGGTCTGTAATTCAGCGGCGGAGACCGCTGCCCCTGAGGGGGCTTGGTACTGTTCCGGCTTGGTGGTGCGACGAAATCGAGTGAGATAAAGGGGGCCGCCCGCCTTGGGGCCGGTACCGGAAAGTCCCTCGCCGCCAAAAGGCTGCGAACCGACGATTGCGCCGATCTGGTTGCGGTTCACATAGGCATTGCCCACACGGATACGCTCGACGATCTGCTGCACCCGGTCGTCGATTCGTGTGTGCAGGCCAAACGTCAGGCCGTAACCCCGGGCATTGATGGCATCGACGACGCGATCGATGTCTTTGGCCTTGAACGTCGCCACGTGTAGAACCGGCCCAAAGACCTCGCGCTCAAGATCATTGATCCCGGTGACCGCAACCACCGCGGGCGCTGCGTAGGTGCCCTGGGCAGGGACAGCCATAACCTTGAGCAGACCTCCGGCTTTTTCGCAGGCGCCCGTGTAGCTTGTAATGTCGGCCTGGGCCTCGGCATCGATCACCGGCGAGACATCCGTATCCGTGTTCCAGGGGTCCCCGATGGTGAGCGCGTCCATGGCGCCATACAGCATTTCCAGCAGCCGGTCCCGTGCCTCCTCCTGCACATACAACAACCTCAGTGCAGAACACCGTTGCCCGGCGGATTGAAACGACGAGATCAGAATGTCGCGCACGGCTTGTTCGGTCAGGGCGGTGCTGTCTACCACCATGACGTTGAGGCCCCCGGTTTCCGCGATCAGAACCGCGTCCGGGCCGGCATTTGCGGCCAGAGTCCGATGGATAATCTGAGCGACCTGGGTGGAGCCGGTAAAACAGACGCCGGCGATCCTGGGGTCGGAAGTGAGCGGCCCTCCCACCGTCGGACCATCGCCCGGAAGCAGCTGCAGGGCCACATCGGGCAACCCAGCCTGGCGCATAATCTGGACCGCGCGGGCCGCAATCAGTGGAGTCTGTTCCGCCGGCTTTGCCAGCACCGCGTTACCCGCCGCCAAGGCCGCGGCCACCTGACCGGTAAAGATGGCAAGGGGGAAGTTCCACGGGCTGATGCACACAAATACCCCTCGCGGCGTACCCGGCTCCTCCTGTTCAAGCCGCTCGGCCTCGTTGGCGTAGTAGCGTAGAAAATCCACCGCCTCCCGCACTTCGGCGATGCCGTCAAGCACGGTCTTACCGGCCTCCCGGGTCGCAATCGCGGTCAGTTCGGCGATGTTCTCCTCGTAGAGATCGGCCACTTTGCGCAGAATACCGGAACGCTCGACGACGGGCCGTTCGGACCACGCTGCATGTCCAGTTACGGCGGCATCGAGCGCTGACGCGACCTCTTCCGCTGTAGCCTCATACACCTGGCCGATCACCCGTTTGCCATCCGCGGGTGACACGGCCTTTCGTGCGCCGGCCTGGGGTTTGGCGTTTCCAACGAGCATCGGGCCCGCGATCCAGGTGTGATCGGCAAAGGCCTCCCGGGCTTTGAGCAGAGGGGTGATCGAAGCGGGTTCGTTGACCCGGTAACCACGTGAGTTTCGCCGTTCCGGAGCGAACAGTTCGCCGGGCAGACGAATCGTGGGGTTCGCCACCGCGTCACCCAGCGCCTGGATCTCGCTCAATGGGTCACGTGAGATGTCTTCCGACGGGATGTCCTCGTCCACCACCTGATTGACAAAAGAGCTGTTGGCGCCGTTTTCCAGCAGACGACGCACCAGATACGCCAACAGATCCCGATGGGCCCCAACCGGCGCATAGATCCGGCAACGGGTGCCCTCGGTATCTTTGACGATGGAATGCACCGACTCGCCCATGCCATGCAGCCGCTGGAATTCGAAGCTCTGCATGTCGCTGCCGGCCATGGCCAGCACCATCGCACAGGTATGGGCGTTGTGGGTGGCAAACTGCGGGTAAATCCGGTCACGTCGGTCCATCAGCATCTGCGCGCAGGCCATATAGCTGAGATCGGTATTGACCTTGCGGGTAAACACCGGAAAGGTCTCGACGCCCAGTTCCTGGGCCAGCTTCACCTCAGTATCCCAGTACGCGCCTTTTACCAGGCGAACCATGATCCTGCGGTCGTGGCGCTCGGCAAGTGCATACAGGCACTCAATCACCGGTGCCGCACGCTTTCCGTAGGCCTGGACGACCACGCCGAAGCCGTCCCACCCCTCCAGTTCCGGTTCCGAAAGAATGTGCTCGATGACGTCCAGGGAAAGATCCAGCCTGTCCTGCTCTTCGGCATCGATATTGAAACCGATTCGCGCCCGGGCGGCGCGTTTTGCCAGGTCGACGGCCCTGGGAACCAGCTCACTCAAAACCGTCGATCGGTGGGTGAATTCATAGCGCGGATGCAGAGCGGACAGTTTCACAGAAATGCCGGGGCTGGACCGTACATCGCCGGTCGCCTGTTTAGCGATGGCCGCTATGGCGTCGGCATAGGCATCGTGATAGCGCACCGCGTCCGCGTCGGTCCGTGCCGCCTCCCCCAGCATGTCGTAGGAATAGGTGTAGCCCTTGGCCTCCAGCTTGCGGGCGTTGCTCAGGCCCTCCTCGATGGTCTGACCGAGCACGAACTGACGGCCCAGCAGCTTCATGGACTCGCCGACGGCCGTTCTTACCATCGGCTCACCGACCCGTCGCAGCAGCCCTCGCAAGGCGGCGGCGGGCCTTCCGGGGTCGTCATCCAGCACCTTGCCTGTCAACATCAGCGCCCAGGTGGATGCATTGACCAGAGATGAGGAAGAATTCCCGAGATGCGCGCCCCAGTTGGACGGCTCGATCTTGTCGTAGATGAGGTCATCGATGGTCTCGGCATCCGGCACCCGCAACAGCGCCTCTGCCAGGCACATCAATCCGACACCCTCGGCGGTGGACAAGCCGTACTCGGCCAGAAAACTCTCCATCATCGACGGTGACGTCTCCCGCCGCACCCGGTCGATGATCTGCGCACCGGCCGCGGCGACAGAGCCGCGTTGCACCTCATCGAGCCGGATACCGGCGCCGAGTTCGCGCAGAACCGTGGCTTCGTCCGCCGAGTATCGATGGCGAACATCGGAACGTACGTCGTGGCCGCCGCCAGACTGGCTAGATGCACTGCGACTCATTTGGCGATCCTCGGATTCAGTCTCTCAAGTATAGATAGAACCATTGCCCTTCTGCTCGAGCGCGCCATGGCACCCAGTGCATACCAGTCGACTCGCGGCACTACAGCCCGTCCTGGCTGCACCCGTGGCCATCTGGCTATAAGCGCAATGCCCCATTTCTGATGGCGCCCGGAAATGGGATTCATGCTGCGTATGTCAACATCTGGTTCGAGGCGACACCTCCTTGGAGGTGATACCCCCGAGTATGGTGTCCCGTCCCATACGTTGGTGGCGTTTCAGATCGGTGTTGGGCGCGCTTGAATAAGCGCAAGCGAGTTCAGCAGCCCTTGACCTGGACGATGCCGGAGCACAAGCGGGGCGCGGCCAAAAAGCCCCGCCCTGCGCCTCTCAGACCCAACGAAACACGGCGAAGGCGTACACCAGCCCAATAACCAGCGCGCCCCACAGCGTCGGGCCTACGAACGCAAGCCAGGCAAGACAGATATAACCGCTGCCGAGCAGCGAGATGAAGAGACGGTCACCGCGGGTTGTGTCGAGGCCCAGAATGCCCCGCCGTGGGCTGCCGCCGGGTACCGCCAACTCCCAGAGCGTCATCACCACCAGACAGAGGGCGATGAACGCAAAAAAGGCCGCAGTCGGCCAGGTCCAGGCCATCCAGCTCAAACCCATGACTGCGCTCCCCTCCGGTGCCCGGTTGCTTCAGACCCGGCCAAGGGCGAACCCCTTGGCAATGTAGTTGCGGACAAAGTACACGACCACCGCACCAGGAACGAGGGTCAGGGATCCGGCGGCCGCGAGCAGACCCAGCTCGTAGCCGGAGGTACTCGCGGTCCGGGTCATGGTCGCCGCAATGGGTTTTGCCTCCACCGCGGTCAGGGTCTTGGCCAGCAGCAACTCGACCCAGGAGAACATGAAGCAGAAAAACGCGGCGACACCGATTCCCGCGGCGATGGTCGGAATAAAAATTCTCACAAAAAAGTGCCCAAACGAGTAGCCATCCACGTACGCCGTATCGTCCAGTTCCTTCGGCACACCGGACATGAATCCTTCTAGAATCCACACTGCCAACGGAATATTGAACAGGGTGTGAGCCAGAGCGACAGCCAGGTGGGTGTCGAACAGTCCAACCGCGGAATACAGCTGAAAAATCGGCAGGGCGAACACAGCGGCCGGCGCCATGCGATTGGTGAGCAGCCAGAAAAACAGATGCTTGTCGCCGATAAACCTGTACCGGGAAAACGCGTAGGCCGCGGGCAGTGCCACGGACACGGACAGCAGAGTGTTGATGGTCACGTAAATCAGTGAATTGACATAGCCCATGTACCAGGTCGGGTCGGTGAAGATGGTGATGTAGTTCTCCAGCGTGAACCGCTGCGGCCAAAGCGAGAACGTACCGAGGATCTCGTTGGTGGTCTTGAACGACATGTTCAGCAGCCAATAGATGGGCAGCATCAGAAAAATGATGTAGAGCGTCGGTACAAGCCACGTCGCGCGTTTCATCACCATTCCTCATTGCGGGTCATGACCGCGTAGAAAATCCAGCTGGACAGCAGAATTATCAGAAAATAAATCAGGGACATGGCCGCGGCGGGACCGAGATCAAACTGCCCCAGCGCCACTTTCACGAGATCAATGGACAGCAGCGTGGTCGAATTGCCCGGACCGCCCCCCGTCAGCACGAAAGGTTCAGTGTAAATGTTAAAACTGTCCATGAAGCGCAGCAGGATCGCGATGGTCAGCACCCGTTTCATTTTCGGTAGCTGGATGTAACGAAAGATCGCCCAGGGCCGCGCACCGTCGATCTTCGCTGCCTGATAATAGGCATCGGGAATCGACACAAGACCCGCATAGGCGAGCAGGACCACCAACGATGTCCAGTGCCAGACATCCATCAGGATCACGGTCATCCAGGCATCGCCCGGATTCCGGGTGAAATTGTAGTCCCAGCCAAGGGCGTTCAGGGTGTGCCCGAGCAAACCGATGTCGGGCAGGGCGAAGATGTTCCACATGGCCCCAACCACGTTCCAGGGAATCAACAAAGGCAGCGCCATCAAGACCAGACAAACCGATACCCAAGGTCCGGTCCGTGGCATCGCCAAAGCGATGGCCACACCCAGGGGAATTTCAATGATCAGGATAGTGAACGTGAACAGCAGTTGTCGCCCCAGGGCGGCGTGGAAGCGCTCTGAACCGAGCACGTCCTGAAACCACTGGGTGCCGGCCCAGAAAAACACGTTGTCGCCGAAGGTTTCCTGCAGCGAGTAGTTGACCACTGTCATCAATGGAATGATGGCGTTGAAGGCAACCAACGCCAGCACCGGGAGAACAAAAAACCAGGCCTTTTGATTGACGGTCTTACTCATTTGGCGGATCTCATGTCAGCACCCTGCTGTCGCAGTAAACCCGCGTCCGCTCCGGATCGAAACGCAGGTAAGCCCTCTCGCTCGGCACCGACTCACCCTCCCTGACCAGCAGCTTTATGCTGTGAGCACCCAAACGCGTATCGACGATTCGATAGCGACCGGCATCACTGACCCTGACCACATCCACCGGGAGCCCCTGGTCGGCAAAAGACACAAACTCAGGCCGAATGCCGATCTCGAGGACACCATCGGGCTCATTCAGCGCGCTGGCATTGGCAACGGTAACCCGATGACCTTCGATTGACGCGCCCCCGTCCGCCAACTCGCAGGGCAGCACATTCATGCCGGGCGAGCCAATGAAGTGACCGACGAAGGTGTGCTCCGGGCGCTCGAACAGCTCGACCGGTGTGCCGATCTGCACGACTTCACCCAGATTCATCACCACCACCCGATCGGCAAAGGTCAGCGCCTCGGTCTGATCATGGGTTACATAGATCATGGTGCGCCCAACCTCCTGGTGCAGTTCCTTGAGTTTAGAACGCAATACCCATTTGAGATGCGGATCGATCACGGTCAGGGGCTCATCGAACATGATTACGTTGACGTCCGAACGCACCAGGCCGCGCCCCAGGGAGATCTTCTGCTTGCCGTCAGCGGTCAACCCCGAAGCCCGACTGTCCAGGCGGTCGGTCAAGTCCAGCATGTCCGCGATCTGGCGCACACGTTGGTCGACCTCTTTCTCCGGCACATTTCTGTTGCGCAGCGGAAACGCGAGGTTGCCATACACGGTCATGGTGTCGTAAATGACCGGAAACTGAAAAACCTGCGCTATCTGGCGTTGGTCAGGTGGCAAATCGGTTACGTCGAGGTCGTCGAATAGAACCCGACCTTCGGTTGGCTTGAGCAAACCCGAAACGATGTTGAGCAAGGTCGTCTTACCGCATCCCGAGGGGCCGAGCAGGGCATAGGCCCCGCCGTCGTCCCAGTCAATGTCCAGGCGCCGCAATGCCCAATCGGCCTCGGTGGGCGGGTTCGCCATATAGCTATGGCGCAGATGCTCAAGGGTGATTTTTGCCACGTCTATCTATCCGCTCAATCGGCAACCAATGCGCCGTCCGGCTCGAACAACAGCGCATGGGCAACGTCCGCGTACAGGGTGGCCCGCTCGCCAACCTTAAACGTATCGACCCCACGGGCCAGCGACACCCAGACGCTGCCCGCCAGATCGAAATGAATGGTGCTTTCCGATCCGGACAACTCGGTGACCAATACCTCACCTTCCACGGCAACGGAGTCTCCGCCAGGGTCCCTGGGTAGGACATGATGCGGTCGAATGCCGATGGTGTAGGGACCGTCTGCCAAAGCGGCCTGACGATCCGGCGCCCGCCAGCTGACCGATTCCGACAAGACGATCTGATCGCCCTGCTTTTGCACCGAGGCAGTATTGATCGGGGGATCGGAAAAGACCTGGGCGGCAAGCAGCGACCTGGGGTGACGGTAAATGTCGGAGGTGGGACCGAACTGGACGACCCGGCCCTGGTTCAGCAATGCAGTGTGACCGCCAAGCAGCAACGCCTCGGTGGGCTCGGTGGTTGCATACACCACCGTACAATCCCGATCGGCAAACAACTTCGGCAACTCGTCGCGCAGCTCTTCACGCAGCTTGTAGTCCAAGTTGGCCAACGGCTCGTCCAGTAGCACAATATCCGCATCCTTGACCAGGGCCCTTGCGATGGCGGTCCGCTGTTGCTGCCCACCGGAGAGTTCGTCCGGTCGCCGACCGAGCATGGGCGTCAGCTTCAGCAGGTCCGCCGTGCGCTGCACCCGCTCATCCACCTCATCCCTGGAAATCTTCGCAACGCGCAGAGGCGAAGCAATATTTTCGTAGACCGACAGATTCGGGTAATTGATGAACTGCTGAAACACCAGTGACACATTGCGCTTCTGAACCGGCACCTGGGTCAAATTGGTACCCCGAAACCAGACTTCGCCGGAAGTGGGTTTGTCGGTGCCGGCGATCAGCTGCATCAAAGTTGTTTTTCCCGAGAGCGTCGTGCCCAGCAACACGTTGAACCCGTTGTCGACAAAGCTCAGATTTGTCTCGTAAATGTGGGATTCCGCACCCACCCGTTTCTCGATGTTTCTGAGTTCCAGCGCCATGGTGTGGTCGCGGCTCGCTAATGTGTGAGGTTCGAGGAACCTGAAAAACGCGGCCCCCGGAGCGCAGCATTGACGCCCCGAAGGCCGCGGATCCAGCTCAAGCTCAAATGCGCTCTACTTGGCCTCGGACCAGCGCTCTATGAGTTCTTCGTAGGCGATGGTTTCTCCCTGGGGCTTCTCGTTCTCCAGCTTGGCGGCAGGCCCATCCGGCTTACCCAGCCATTCCGAGGGATCTTTTGCCTCGTTGAGGCGTGGACCGCAACCACCGTACACACCGGCCTTCTCGTCCACGGCCTGCATCCGGGCCATGATCTGGTCCATCTCAGAGGCCAGCCGGTCCATCGCCTCCTGGGGTGTAAACGCACCCGAGTTGACGTCGCCAATTTGCTGCCACCAGATCTGGGCCAGTTTTGGATAGTCCGGCACGTTGACTCCGGTGGGTGTCCACAACTCCCGATCAGGGGAGCGGTAAAACTCGACCCAGCCACCCAGCTGAGGTGCCCGCTCGGTGAACGAGTCGTGATTGATGGTGCTCTCCCGAACCACCGTGAGGCCCACATGGGACTTCTTCACATCGACCGTCTTGGAGACGACGAACTGGGCATACAGCCATGCCGCCTTTCGACGATCATCCGGGGTCGACTTCAACAGGGTCCAGGAACCGGCGTCCTGGTAGCCGAGCTTCATCCCATCCTGCCAGTAGGGACCGTGGGGTGACGGCGCCATTCTCCACAGCAGATTGCCGTCGTCATCGACGGTGTTGTTGCCCTCGCTCTTGGGCTTGACCATATCGGGCATAAAGGCCGTGTACCAGAAAATCTGCTGAGCAACATTGCCTTGCGAAAGGGCCGGCAGCGACTGATAAAAGTCGTAATCGGCCGCCCCGGGCGGTGCATATTGCCGCAGCCACTCGTCCCATTTTCGGATCGCATATACAGCGGCCGGGCTGTTGGCGCCCCCACCGCGCGACACCGAAGCGCCCTGGGGATTGCATGAGCCCTCCTCCATGCGGATGCCCCACTCGTCGATCGGGCGTCCGTTGGGCAGACCCGGCGAGGTGGCGCCGGCCATTGACAACCACGCGTCGGTCATCCGCCAGCCCAGATCCGGGGCGCGCTTGCCA
>Ga0316187_10000821_pt1 | contig 25585 bp, 24 predicted proteins | sample CroRivburrow1_MG_FD_204927 | JGI IMG/M metagenome (GOLD analysis project Ga0316187, IMG submission 204927) | Coastal sediment microbial communities from Maine, United States - Cross River worm burrow 1 | ecosystem: Environmental > Aquatic > Marine > Coastal > Sediment | place: USA: Maine...
ATCCTCGGAGGGGGATTCGGAGCAGCCGACCAGGCCCAGTACCAGCAACAGTACCAGCAACAGCACCAGGCCGACCGGCCATGACTTCGACATCTGAGTATCCCCTTTAATAGGCGTTCGATTCGGTATGTGATCTATTCAGACCCGCCGCAGGCGCACGGGGAGCTCGAGGATCCCACGGATGAAGTTGGACTTCAGCCGCTGCTCCGGGCCGATAACTTCGATCCGATCGAAGCGTTTCATGATCTCCTCCCAGAGCGTGCGCAGCTGCATCTCCGCCAGCCGATTACCCATGCAGCGATGAATACCGAAGCCGAAGGAGACGTGCTTTCGGGCATCCGGCCTGTCGATGATGAGCTTGTCCGCATCCGGGTGCATGCCCTCGTCCCGGTTGCCCGAGATGTACCACAGCACCACTTTGTCTCCAGACTTCATCTGCTTACCGCCGATCTCGTAATCACCGACCAGCGTCCGGCGCATGTGCAGCACGGGCGTCTGCCAGCGCACGATCTCGGACACCATGTTCGGGATCAGCGAGTGATCCGCGCGCAGCTTCGCGTATTCGTCCGGAAACTGGTTCAGCGCCAGCACGCCGCCGGAAATTGAGTTACGGGTGGTGTCGTTGCCACCAACGATCAGCAGCATGATGTTGCCGAGGAACTCGAGCGGCCGGCTGATCATGTCTTTCGTGCTGTCTCCGTGCGCCAGCATGGTGATCAGATCGTTCCTGTCGCCAGGATCCGAACTCGCCCGCTCCTGCCAGAGCCCCATGAAGGTGTTGGCCATGTCAGTCAGCCCGGCCTGCACGGCTTCGACGTCGGGCCCTTCGTCCATGCCGGTGGTCTCCGGCGAGCCGATGGAGAGATCAGACCAGTAGGTGAGCTTGCGCCGATCCTCAAAGGGAAAGTCGAATATGGTCGCAAGCATTCGCGTCGTGAGCTCGATCGACACCCGATCCACCCAGTCGAACTCCACGCCGTCCTCCGGCAGGCCATCCAGAATGTCCGTCACGTGGCCGCGGATCACCGGCTCCAGCCGCATCAGATTGCGCGGCGCAACCACCGGCGCCACCGTCTTCCGCTGCACATCGTGCTTGGGCGGGTCCATGGCGATGAAGTTCTCGATGTACTGGCCGTCCGGGCTGTCGCCGATGGCGATGGTCGGAAAGGAGGAGAACACCTCCGGATGGCTTTCCACCTCCATGATGTGCCGATGAGTGGTGATGGACCAGTAAGGACCGAACGGACTCTCCGCAGTGAAGTGGACGGGATCTTCCGCACGCAGGCGCTCGAAGTACGGGCGCCAGGCGTCCTGCTGGTAGAGGCGCGAATCGCTGACGTCCAGCTCGTCGATGGGGGTCTCCCAGGGGTCCGGGAAATCACCGCTCTGCAGCTGGGCACGAACCGATGGCGGTGCCGGCACCTTCACTTCAGGTCTCTGCTCTTCACTCATATCTCAACCTCGCTCGAGTATCAGTCTGGCGACTTCCGCGCCGTGGGTGTTCTGCAGGAAATGTCCGGCATCGGCGATCGGATCGAATGAAGCACTCATCCGCTCCGCCCAGGTCCGTCCCCAGCCTTCCGTGAACACGTCATCCGTGCAGCCCCAGATGAAATTGACCGGCTTGTCCCAGTTCAGGAGCAATCGGTAGTGGAGCGTCTGGGCGGCGCCGTTGCCATTGTCATAGCTGTCGAGCGGTATGGACAGCGGAAAGCGACGGAAGCCGTTATAACCCTCGTCGTTCAGTCCGGCGATCGGCGCATGGAAACCCCGATACATGGTCGCCGCCGGGCCTTCCAGCTCCGGCTCGCTGCCGGTGCCGATGGCCGCGAAGGCTTTCTCCGGCTCCAGCAGACCAGCCGTCATGCACATCATCGCGCCGAAGTCGGGCTTCTCCACGCAGAACCGCCCGCCCTCATGCCAGTTGCGGTTCCAGTTGGTGATCGCCTTTGAGTATTCGTACTCCGGATGGTGCAGCCAGGTGTTCATGATCACCAGCCTGGAAAACTGCTCCGGCATGGTGGCAGCCTGAGCGAGCCCGATCGGCCCACCCCAATCCTGGCAGACCAGGGTGATGTCGTGCAGATCCAGGGCAGTGATCAGCGTGGTCATGATCTCCGTATGCCGGGCGATCGTATACCAGTGGATGTCCGTCGGCTTGTCGGAGCGGCCAAAGCCCACGTGGTCTGGCGCGATGCAGCGATATCCGGCCTCAACGAGAGGCGGAATCATGTCGCGATACAGATACGACCAGGTGGGCATGCCGTGCAGCAGCAGCATCACCGGGCCGTCTTTCGGACCTTCGTCCACATAGTGCATCCGCAGGTCCTGCCAGCTGTGGTAGTTGGGCTGGTAGGTGAAGTCGTCGAGCGCATCGAAGTGCTCGTCCGCCGATCTGACGAAGTCGGTCATTGTGTTTCCCCTGATTGCTGCCGCCAGCCCGCGTCGCGGGCAATCTCTCACTTAACTCCAGTCCCCACACTGCCAGACACGCCCGTGGCGTCAACACAGAGTTTCGCGGTGGGTTGCTCCGACAGGTTTAATACATATATTATGCATACATGCATAACATGGGATTCACTCAAGGCCCGGCGGAACGAGCGTAAACACAAGATCAGATTTGCCGACCTCGACCCGGTTTTCAGCGATCCTTACGCGATCACAATCGAGGATCCCGATACAACGGGAGAAGATCGCTGGAGAGAGAAGCGTCAGTATGAAGAAGGAATATGATTTTGCTCCCGGTGATCGAGGGGCCGTAAGGAAAGCCAAAGGAAAAACCCGAATCACGATCTATCTGGACGATGACATTCTCGACGCTTTCAGGACTCAGGCTACGAAAGAACAAAGGGGCTATCAGACGCTGATAAACGAAGCGCTGAGGGCAACCATACGTTCAGAGAAACCAATGGATGCACAGATGATTCGAAGGATCATTCGCGAAGAACTCGCCAACACCAGCAGCTGATAAGCCGATCCAACCTGCCCTTCCGCCATGCTTGCCCGGACGACGCCAGACATCGTGACCGGGAACTGGCCAGCCACCGAAGTGGGTCTCTCTATAACGCGGTGGTGGTTGGTTGCCGGCGACCATCCAGGCCCGTCAGAGGAAGCCATGGCCCATCTGAACGGGCAGCTCGAGATGCTGGGCCTGACGCTTTAGGCCAGCCAGGCTCGAGCGCTAACTCAGGAATGTCGCGAATACATCCAGCGGCTCACGATCGGATCGCAGCGAGTTGACCGGCGCGGCGTCATCCGTGTAGCCGATCGCCATGCCGCAGAAGATGGTGAGCTCCTCCGGCACGCCCAGGTAATTCCCCACCAGCGCTGGCCGGGTGGCCCAGGCTTCCTGCGCACAGGTGCCAAGCCCTGCCTCCGTGGCGAGCAGCATGAACGTCTGCAGGAACATGCCCAGATCCGACCACTGCGGCGGACCCATCTGTTTGTCCACATAGCAGAAGAAGCCCGCGGGCGCGCCGAAGAATTGGTAGTTCTCGAAAAGACGCTGAATGCGCGCGGCCTTGTCTTCTCTCGGAATGCCCAGCAAGGCATACATGTCTTCACCGACCTTGAACCGGGAATCGCGATAAGGAGAGGTGAGATCAGGCGGATAGATCGCATAGGCGGGCGTTTCCTGAGAGCGGTCTTCCGCCACCACGCCCTTGAACTCGTCCATCCTGGCGCCGTTCAGAACGTAGATCCGCCAAGGTTGCACGTTGCCGCCGGACGGTGCCCGCGCAGCCTTGCTGAGAAGATCCTTCAACAGATCATCCGAAACGGGTTTATCCAGAAACGCACGAACAGACTTGCGCGCATCTACTGCTTCGCTCACATTCAATGAAATCACTCCGAGGTAATGCCCGAGCTAACCTACTCTGAAGCCAGGGCACGAATCAATCTGACCAACGCTTCCAGCAAGACGGGGAAACAATATGGCACTTGAACCCGGACCGATGCAGGTCCTCAGAAACTACTTTTCCACCAAGGAAGAAGTGCTCGACGAGATTAAAACCCTCGACCTCTGGCCCACCACCTACGTTTCCGAACGCATGGAAGAACTGCCACTGCACTGGCACGACGTGGACAACCACGGCTACATCCTGGAAGGAAAGAGCTACCTGCTCGATGAGAACGGCGAACAGGTACCTATCGGACCAGGGGACAAGCTCGTCATACCCGCCGGGGCGCTGCACGCAGAAGGCCAGGTGACCGAGAAGATGGTCTACATCGTCGGCATCAACAAGGCGGCCAATCTCTTCGAGGCGCTGACGATGCACGACCCGGAAAGCAGGCCTGCCGGCCTGGAGACGGGGTAATGCCGCGCCATTTCTGATACAAAAGACGGTTCAGGGTATTCATGACACTAAGGGGACCACCATGATCGATTTCACGATTCCGGAAGAAGCTAAAGCCATCCGCAACAAGGTGCGGAAGTTCGTCCAGGAGGAGTGCCAGCCGGCCGAGAAAACCTGCACGGCGGACAACTTCGAGGAAACCCTCGCCGGTCTGCGGGAGAAGGCCCGTGCACAGGGTCTCTGGTGTCCATTCGTGCCCAAGGAGCATGGCGGTATGGGGCTCCGGCCGCTGGCAAACGCACTGGTGCAGATGGAGCTGGGCGAGAGCTTCCTTGGGGCTCTGTCCATGAACACTCAAGGCCCGGATGACGCCACCATGCTCACGCTGCTGGAGCATGGCACCGATCATCAGAAGGAGCTGTATCTCAAGCCGCTTCTGAACGGCGAGAAGCGTATCTGCTACTCCATGACGGAGAAGGCCGCCGGTGCTGACGCCACCGGGATGCAGACTACAGCCGTTCTCGAAGGAGACGAGTGGGTGCTGAACGGAGAGAAGTGGTTCAGCAGCTCGGCAAGCGTGGCCGACATCGCGGTAGTGATGGCGAAGACCGATCCGGACGCACCCCGGCACGAGCAGTACTCCACCTTCATCGTCGAGCTGCCGAATCCCGGCTACGAGATCGTCCGCAACATCGAGACCATGCAGCCTCATACGGAGCTGGGCTTGAAGCTCGGCGGCTCTCACTCTGAGATCAACATCGAGAACCTGCGGGTGCCGCGGGAGAATATCCTCGGCGGCCGCGGCCAGGGCTTCAACATGGGCCAGCATCGCCTGGCGTACGGTCGCCTCCGCCACGGCATGCACAACGTGGCCATGGCGCAGCGGGCTCTGGACCTGGCAGCAGAACACGTCACCCAACGCAGCACCTTCGGCAAGCGGCTGGCAGACCGGCAGGGCGTGCGCTGGATGCTGGCGGATTGCGCAGCCGAGATTTACAAGGCCCGCCTGATGCTGCTGCACATCGCCTACAAGGCAGAAAACGGAATGGACCTGCGCCAGGAAAACGGCATCGCCAAGGTTTTCCTCGCCAACATGGTTCATCAGGTCGTCGACACGGCCCTGCAGCTGCACGGCGCGCTCGGCTACAGCATGGATACGCCGCTCGCCCAGTGGTATCGGGGCATTCGCTCCCAGCGACTGGTGGACGGCCCGGACGAGGTGCATCGCTGGCGGACGGGGGCCAACGTGATCAAGGCTTTCGAGAAGGATGGCACCACCGCAGGCGCCTGCGGCGGCGAGCTCTTCGAGTAACAGGCCGGAGGCAAGGAGACACCCATGAGCGGCAAACCTCTCATTCTCTACGGCGTGCCCTTTTCACAGCCGGTGCGGGCTGTGGTGTGGCTGATGCTCTACAAGGACACGCCTTTCGAGATGGTCCTGATCAATCCCGGATCCAAAGGGGACAACGGCAGTCGCAATCCGGCCTACCTGGCCAAGAACCCGGCCGGCACCATTCCAATGCTGGAAGACCCGGAGTCGGGTTACGTGATCGCCGAGGCCCACGCCATCATGGCGTACCTCTGCAACCGGTACGGCTGGACCGACGTCTACCCGGCGGACCCGGAAGGCCGCGGCAAGGTGGACTGGTATTTGAACTTCCACCACCGGAACGTTAGGGACGCCTCCGTCGGCCTCGTGGCGCCGAAGATCCGCAAGGATCTGGATATTCCGGAAGCGACCCAGGCGGCAGCGAAAGCCACGCTGACGAACGCGCTGAAAGGCCTCGATACGGGCTGGCTGGCAGACTCCCGCTTCCTGGCCGGGGATGCGCTGAGCATCGCCGACTTCGCCGCCTATGCGGAGATCGGTCAGCTGCGCCCGGAATTCACCAACGTCTACGACTTCGAGCCCTTCCCCAACGTTCGCCGCTGGCTGGACGACATGAAGGGCATCAAGGCGCACGACGAGGTGCACGTGGTGCTCGCGGAACTCGGCGACATCAGCCAGGAGCCACCGGCCATGGAAACCATCAAGAACGCCAACAAGAGCGCTCTCGGCACCCTGAAGGCCAGCCTGGCGGCACTGAGCACCTGAGCGAATGACCGATGTGAAAAGCCGGCGCGACGCCGTATTCGGCGCCGGCTCAACACTCTTCTACGATGAGCCCGTGCACATCGTTCGCGGCGAAGGTGTGACACTGCATGCGGCAGACGGCACCCGTTTCGTGGACATGTACAACAACGTGCCGAGCGTCGGTCATTGCCACCCGCACGTGGTGGAGGCGGTATCGAAGCAGCTCGGCACGCTGAACGTCCACAACCGCTACCTGCACGAGGCCATTCTCGAATATGGCGAGCGCCTGATCGGCACTCATCACGACGGTATCGAGAGCGTGGTCTTCAGCTGCACGGGCACCGAAGCCAACGAAGTGGCGCTGATGATGGCGCGGGCGGCGACCGGCGGTCAGGGCATTATCTGCACCGATGCGGCCTATCACGGCAACAGCACCGAGGTTCGACGGCTGAACAAATGCACCTCGCAGACCGGCGATATCCGTTCGGTGCCCTTCCCCGATCTGTTCCGTTTCGACCTTCAGCACCCAGGCGCAGACCCCCTCACCTGCTATCTGGGCGAGATCGAGAAGACGATCGCCGGCTTTCAGAAGGATGGCGTACCGTTCGCCGGATTGCTGTTCTGCCCCATCTTCGCCAATGAAGGTCTGCCATCCATCCCGGATGGTTTCCTGCCCGAGGCCGCCAGGTTGGTTCGCGAAGCAGGCGGCGTCTTCATCTGCGACGAGGTCCAGGCCGGCCTCTGCCGAACCGGCAACTGGTGGGGCTACGAGATCCAGGGCGTAGAACCGGACATCGTCAGTATGGGCAAGCCGCTCGGCGCCGGCATGCCACTGGCCGCTACCGCCGGACGTCGGGATCTGGTCGAGAACTTCCGCAAGAAAACGCGCTACTTCAACACTTTCGCCTCGACCCCCGCTCAGGCTGCAGCCGGCAACGCGGTGCTCGACGTGATCCAGTCAGAACAGCTGCTGGCCAGCGTCACACGGGTGGGCGACTGGCTGCGCTCAGCGCTCATGCCCTTCATGGATCGCTGTGAGCCCATGGCGGACGTCCGCGGTGATGGGCTGTTCGTCTCCATCGAGTGGGTGAAGGATCGGCAGAGTCGCGAGCCTGATATGGCCGGTGCGCGCAAAGTGGTCGATATGCTAAAAGCCCGCGGCTTTCTCACCAGCAACGCAGGCGCCTACAACAACAACGTGAAGCTGCGGCCACCGCTCGTATTCGCTCAGCAGGAAGCAGAGGCGTTCATCGGTGCCTTCCAGGACGTGTTAGATCACCTCGACCACTGACAGCTACCGCTGGGTTATCGTCACGGCGTTGCTCTTCATCGGCGCACTGATGGTGCCGATGGCGGGCCCGATCAGCGCGGTCGTTATCTATCTGCTCGGTGCAATCGAGAACGGTTGGCAGCTGATCATCTGCATCGGACTCCTCGTGTTGATCGCCTGCACGCCGGTACCGAAGCCACCGGACACCCCGGCCGATGAGACTTAAAGCAGCTCCGCCAGCTTCTGCCGCTGCCAGGCGCCATCGCCAAACAGGAACTGATTGTGCATCTGCCGTTTGTGGTAGATCTGCACATCCGCTTCCCAGGTAAAACCGATTCCGCCATGCAGCTGCGTCGAACGGTTCGAACAGAAAGACGCAGTGTCTGACGCGCTCGACTTGGCCAGCAGCGCACAGCGGAGGGCGTCTTCAGGCTCGTGGTCGTAAGCGCAGGCGGCGTTGTAAACCAGCGAGCGGGTTTCATCGGCAGCAATCATCATGTTGACGATCGGATGCTTCACGGCCTGAAAAAAGCCGATCGGACGATCGAACTGGGTCCGGACCTTGGCGTACTCGGCCGTGGCCTGGAGCTGCCACTCAGCAGCACCCGCCATGTCCGCGGCGATGAGCGTGAGAATCGCCGGCAGGGCGCGGGCCAGCACGGCCTCTCCTTCCCCGGGCTCGGCGATGACGTCTGCCTCCGTCCCGTCAAGCACCACGCGACCCTGATCGCGGCTGAGATCGACGATACGATCCTGGGCAACCGTCACTGAGTCCCGAGGCACCAGGTAGAGACCGATACCGGCTTCCGCCCGGGCAGCGATGATGAACGCATCGGCCTTACCGGCATCCTGCACATACCAGCTGGTGCCAGTCAGCCGATTGCCGTCCACGGTGACGCCTGTTGCGTCGAGTTCCGGCGAGCCTTCCTCGCCGAATATCCCCAGCGCCATCGACATGCCTTCGGCTATTTTCACCAGCGCATGATCCGCCCCTGCTCCCCCGAGCAGGCTTGCTTCACGGAGCAGGAACGTTGCCTGCAGCGTGCCGGTCAGAGGCGTTGGACAGGCGGCCCGCCCGATCTCTTCCTGGATCGCAACTGCTGCGACCAGCCCCATGCCAATCCCACCGGCACTCTCAGGCACTGCCAGCAGGTTCCAGCCCAGCTCCTTCATTTCCTGCCAGGCGGCTTCGTCGTACCAGGGCGCCCGCTCGTTGCCGCGATAAGGATCCTCTGTGCCTGCCAGATGCGGACGGAGTCGAACCACCATCTCTTTCTCGTCAAAAAATCGCGCGGCAGCATCTTTCAGCATGCCGGTCTCTTCATCAAAGCCGAAGTCTCTTGGTTGCGTCATGTTCTTTTATCTCCGCTCAAGGCTGCCTCCTCCGCTCAAGGCTGCTGCCCTCTACTTTGTCTTTGGCAGGCCAAGCACCCGCTCACCAAGAATGTTGCGCTGGATCTCGCTGGACCCACCGGAGATCGTGCCGGTGTAGGTGTTCATGTAGCCGAGCGCCCACTTACCGTCCGCTTCCGCGTTAGGATCTCCGACGTACAGACTCGAACGCATGGCCAGGATGCCGAGCGCAACTTCGTTCAGCTCCTGACCGATCTCGCTGCCCACCAGCTTGCCCTGCAGCGGCATGCGCATGGCGCCACCGTTCAACGACTTGATCCGCGCCCGACGGGCGTTCTGCATGCTCGCTTCGGTTCGCTCGTAAAGCTTCACGATCCGATCACGCCAGACCGGATCGTCCCACACCGGCTGCCCGTTGCGCCGGGTGTTCTTCGCCAGCTCGATCACCTGCAGCACGGCGGTGAGCGGCGATTCAGAGCTTGCAACCGCACCGACACCGGCTGCAGCACCCCGTTCGCTGGTCAGGGTGGACATGGCGACCTTCCAGCCGGCGCCCACCTCGTCCACACGGAAATGATCCGGGATCACTACGTTCTCGAGGAACACCTCGTTGAAGCCGGACTCACCCGTCATCTTGTGAATGGGCTGAACGGTGACGCCTTCCGTGTCCATGGGCGCCAGGAAATAGGTGATGCCGTTGTATTTGTCGTCCTTGTCGTTGCGGGCCAGCAGCAGCATCCAGCTCGCCAGCGCACCCAGACTCGTCCACACCTTGCTGCCGTTGATGACCCAGTTGTCGCCGTCTTTCACCGCCGATGTGGAGAGAGAGACCAGATCCGAGCCCGCACCCGGCTCGGAGAAGCCCTGACACCAGATCTCCTCCCCGGTGAAGATGGGTTTCAGGAACCGCTTCTTCTGCTCCTCGGTGCCATGGATGAGGAGCGTCGGCGCCGTCATGCCGAGGCCGATCCAGTTGATGAAATAAGGCACCTTCGCCCGCCGCACCTCGGCGCTGGCGATGGCCTGAAAACCATCGTGGCCATGACCGCCGTATTCGGTGGGCACATCGGTGGCGATCAGCTCCGCTTCATAGCATTTCGCCTGCCAGTCGCAGAGGTAGCTGCGGTGGTCGTCGTAGGTCACCTCATAGGCAGCCTGGGGCAGCGGCGTTTCTGTTGGCGGCGGACGGTTCTCTTCCAGCCATCGGCGGCAGTATTCGCGAAACTCTTCTTGAGCGGGTGCGGTATCGGACATGTCGAGCCATCGGGTTTTCAGAGCGGACTGGCAATGCTGGCACCCCTTCCGGCTAAAAACAATCAGAGGTGACGGTTTTGATGCAGGCATCCATGCGCCGTGGCATGATCGGGCGTTAAATTTCTGGAGGGGATCGGAGATGTACGACTACCTGATCAAGCAGGCGACCATCGTTGATGGCACGGGCAGCGCGCCCTACGAAGGCAACGTGGCGGTGCAGGACGGCAAAGTCGCCGCCGTTGGCGATGTGGACGGACCGGCGAAGGAAACCGTGGAAGCGGGCGGCGCCCATCTCACCCCGGGCTGGGTGGACGTGCATACCCACTACGACGGTCAGGTCAGCTGGGATGATCAGATCGATCCCTCATTCAGTCACGGCGTCACCAGCATCGTCATGGGCAACTGCGGCGTGGGCTTCGCCCCCTGCCCGCCCGGCGGCGAGCAGAGGATGATCGAGCTCATGGAAGGCGTGGAAGACATTCCCGGCACGGCCCTCTACGAGGGCATCGAGTGGGGACGCTGGGAAACTTTCCCCGAATACATCGACTACCTGGGTACCCGCGAGTTCACGCTGGACGTCGGCACCCAGGTGCCGCACTCGGCGCTCAGAAACTACGTCATGGGTGAGCGCGCCCTGCGCCACGAGGACGCCACCGCCGAAGACCTGACCGCCATGCAGACGATCGTCAGGGAGAGCCTGGAAGCTGGCGCGCTCGGCTTCTCCACCTCCCGCACCATCGGCCACCGCTCGGTGCTCGGCGAACCGATTCCGGGTACCTTCGCCGAGAAGTCCGAGCTGCTCGCCATCGGCGAAGCCATGAAGGACGCCGGCAAAGGCGTCTTTCAGGCCGTACCGGCTGGCGTGGTCGGCGACATCGCTGGTCCGGAACGCTGGACCACGGAACAGGAAGTGGAACTCTTCGTTGAGATCGCCCGGGCCTCCGGCCGCAACTGCACCTTCACCCTGGCCCAGAATGGCAACCGCCCGGACCAGTGGCGTAATTGCCTGGACATCGTTCATCAGGCGAATCTGGAAGGCGTGATGATCCGACCACAGATCACCACCCGCCCCATCGGCTTCGTGACGAGCCTCAAGGCCTACCACATGTTCCAGCGTCGTGAGACCTACCTGAAGCTGGCGGACCTGCCCTTCGAGCAGCGCCTGGCGGAGATGCGCAAGCCGGAGATCAAGGCAGCCATTCTGGCCGACAAGGACGTGCCGCCGGATCAGCCCGGCGTGATGGCCAACGTCTACGGCCTGCTGGCCATGGCCGCGCCGGGCATGTTCCCGATCGACACGCCGATCAACTACGAACCGGAGCCTGGCGGCAACATTGGCGCGCTTGCCGCAGCCGCCGGCAAGGAAGTGCCCGAGTACATGTATGACTTCCTCACCTCCGATGACGGCAACCGGTTCGCCATCCTGCTCGGCGCCAACTTCGTCGACGGCAGCTTCAGCGTGATGGAGGAGATGATTCAGCATCCGGACACCACCATCGGCCTGTCTGATGCCGGCGCACATGTGAATCTGATCTTCGATGCGGTGAATCCCACCTACCAGATCACCCACTGGGTGCGCGATCGCAGTCGCGGGCCGCGGATGCCCATCGAGCTCATGGTGCACAAGCAGACGCTTCGCAACGCCGACCTGTTCGGCATGCCGGACCGCGGCAGCATCGAGGTTGGCAAACGCGCGGACCTCAATCTATTCGATCTCGAGCGGCTCGGTCTCGGCGCGCTGGAAGTCCATCACGACCTGCCTGCCGGTGGCTCACGCATCCTGCAGAGCGCGACCGGCTATATCGGCACCTGGGTAAATGGAGTTCGAACCCGCGAGAACGATCAGGACACCGGCGCCCGTCCCGGCCGCGTCATTCGCGCCTGAGAGCGCGCGAAAGCGCCGTGACGGACCTGATTGAGGCGGCGGAGCGTGCGCTCCGCCAATGGGACCTTGGTCCGGCCAGCGTCGAACCCGTCTCCCGCTCCGAGAACATCGTCTTCCGCGTTGATGCGGTAGATGGTCACAAGTACGTCCTGCGTATGCATCGGCCGGGCTACCACAGCTATGACGGGCTCGTCTCTGAGCAACTCTGGACCGCCGCGTTGGCCCGCGCCGGCGTGGACGTGCCCATCCCGCGAGCGACACGTCGTGGCGAACCCTACGGGCAGATCCAGGTGGAAGGCGAAACCCGATTCGCAGGTGTGCTCGAGTGGGTGGAGGGCATCCCGATGGGTGTCCTTGTCGAGGCAACTGAGGATGTTGATCAGCGAGCCGCTCAATTCAGCGCGCTGGGAGAACTCCTCGCCAGCCTGCACGCGCAGGCCGCCAGCTGGCAGATCCCCTCCAACTTCAGCCGCCACGCGCTGGACGCAGATGGACTCATGGGTGAGGCGCCGTTCTGGGGCCCTTTCTGGCGGGCTGGCGCGATCACAGAGAATCAGAAACAGCATTTTTCTGCGCTCCGTCAGGAGATCCACACCATCCTTAGAAGACTACCCAAAGACCCCGACCGGTACAGTCTGATTCACGCCGACCTTCACCCCGGTAACGTGGTTGTAAACGGCGAGCGTCTGCACGTCATCGACTTTGACGACGCGGCGTTCGGCTGGCACATCTACGACTTCGCCGTCGCACTGAAAAACTATGAGGGCGACCCGGAGTTCAGCACCTATCAAGCTGCGCTCATCAGCGGCTATCGACGCCAGCGACAGATCGATGATGAGGCACTGGCGCTCATCCCGCTATTCCTGCTCATTCGCGCGCTCAACTCCATCGGCTGGGCTGACGCACGGCCGGAACTCGGCCATCCGGAATACGGGCCCGGGCTCGCCAAGTATGTGGAAGAAAGGGCAGAATCCGTGCTGAGCGCGCTCGGCTGATCGATCCGGCAACCGGCGCCTGCTCTCGAGATCTCACGAACAACTCCAGGGGAACCAGCCATGCTTCGATCTGCCATCGTACTCAGCCTGATCACAGCTCTAGCCGCGTGCGGCGAAAGCGCCACCGATACCACCGACGGTCTCAAAAACTCCATCACCGACATGGCGGAAGTTGCGGAGAAAGCAGCCGAAGTCGCCGAATCTGCCGGTGTCGACACATCCTGGTTCTATACGGGCGGTGGGCTGAACAAAGCCTCCACGCTCGAACAGTGGCGGAATGCCAGCAACACCGAACGCCTGGCGTCCGCAGCCGATCTCCTGAAAGGTGGCCTGACGAGCCTGCCGGCGCCCAACGAAGCCATAGACATGGCCCGCACCGTGGAGACAGAGGTCACCCGTATCGCCGAGTCCGGTCAGGATGGCTACATCGCCGACATCATCGAGCCGATTTTAAGCAGGCTGGGCGGATAGAGACGTCGCCTGCGATGTGTGGGTGATGCGCCAAACCTGAACCGGTCATCGCACCATGAATCGGTTCAGAGGTCTGATGATTCGCCCATTCGCTCGCTGTACAGATGCACATCCCGCTGCGGGAACGGAATGGATATTCCTTCCGCATCAAAACGCATCTTCACTTCCCGGGTCACGTCCCAGTAAACGGCCCAATAGTCTTCGGACTTAACCCAGGGGCGCACAACGAAATTCACGGAGGAATCGCCCAGCTCATGGAGACGCACCACCGGCTCGGGATCTTTGAGCACCGATTCGTGGCTGGCAACGATATCGTTCAGAACTTTTTCCGCGTGGGGTATATCGTCCGCGTAACCGATACCGAACATCATGTCGACCCTGCGTTGCCGCTGGGAGTTGAGATTCTTGATCACATCGCCCCAGATCTTGTTGTTCGGAACCACCAGGGTCTGGTTGTCAAACGTCAGAATGGTCGTGTTGACCAGGCTCATGTTATTCACGGTGCCGAAGACACCGCCAACCTCCACCACGTCTCCCACGTCGAACGGCCGATAGAACAGGATCATCATTCCGGACGCGAAATTGGACAGCGTGTCCTGCAGTGCGAAGCCGATTACGAAGCCAGCGATACCCAGACCGGCGAGCAGCGGACCGAGCGAAATCCCAAGCTGGGACAGGCCGATGAGGGTACCCAGGGCGATGATCACTCCACGACTTGCAGAGACGATCATGCGCTTCAGCAGCTGAGAAAGCTGAGTTGCGCCACGGTCCAGCGCCAGCGTAATAAGCCGCTGTACAACCGCAGCGACCTTGAAGGTCGCGTAAATTATCAGCAGGAAGATCAGCCCGCTGAAGAAGAGCCGAGCACCATTCTCCCCAAACCATTCCATCATGGAAGTCCACGCAGAGCCCGCGAGACTCCTCAGCACCGACACGTCCAGCACGTCTGTGGTGATTTCACCCGTCCGGGCGATCAGCTGTGCCTCGTAGGCCCTGGTTTCGAGGCCCTGGGACTGCAGCTGCACAACGATGCCGCGCAGGACGTCGGCGGACAGCGCGACGCGCTGCCGCGCCACCGCAAGTCGGGCAGCTATCTCCGCGTCGTTCGGCAGGACTGACGTCTGGGTGATAAGCGACTGTACATCCCGGCTGGAGACATCCAGGAAAGCAGAGGTACCAGACGCGCGCGCCGTCAGCCGGCGGTTCAGTTCTTCCTCGATAGAGCCTGACTCAATGCCCAACTGGTCGAGCAGCGCGAGGTTCGTCAGCAAGTGATCGAACAACGCATCGACCCGATCGATGCCGAGGCTCGCTCGTGCAAATACCGCCGACTGCTCGGCCGCCGACTGGTCCGGCGTTGGCAGGGTAACCTCGTCAGACAGGCGATCCAGAAGCTCAAAGCCTGAAGGAGGAATCGATAGCAGCAGCCGTTCAATTGCTTCGCGCTGTTCAGGGGCCGGTTCACCACCAGCGTTCAGCGCCAACAGCAGACCAGCAGCGCGATGAATCTCGCTTACCATCGATGTCCATGCACGATCCAGACGGGCATCAATGACCGTCCGGGCCAGAACGTCCTCTGGAGGAGTGTCGATATAGACCGCCTCCAGCTGGGTGACGAGCGCGCGGAGTGATTCCACCCTGGCGACTGTCTCGGTGAGCTGCGACAGTTCGGCGCTTGCCGCCGATGCAGACTGCGGGTCAGCTTCCGCCGCCATGGAGCCGCTCGCAGCGACACAGACAATTAAACCCGCGAGCGCAACGGCCGGTAGGAATTTGCGAGTGGGGACCCTGAGAGTCTTCATTGACCCATGTTCCTTAATTCCGATAGAGCGATTCACGGGATTCGTCTAGGTCTCTAGCGCGCAACACCCAGCCCTCTACCAAGCGCCGCCCGGTGATCTTCCGTAAACCGGGCTGTGAGGCTGGTGCCCGGCAGCAGCTGGAAACCGTGACAGGCAGACGGATACATCAGGAATTCGACGGCCACACCCGCCTCCAGCAGCTTTCGCGCGTAGTCGATGTTCTCGTCCCGGAACAGATCGAGCGCGGCGGTGAACATCCAGGTGCTGGGCAGACCCGCGTGGTCATCAACCCGAGCCGGAACCTGGGGCGCTTCGGCAGCTGCGTCGCCCAGATAGGATTCCCAGCCGAAGCGGTTGCGGGCGCGGGTCCAGACGAACTCGCCGACCAGCGGATCACCCGGTTGCGCATCCGTACCCGTCAGGTTGTCGAGCATGGGATACGTGAGATGCTGATGGCAGATTGCATAGTCGCCGGTATCCCTGGCCCGAATGGCAAGCGCGGCAGCCAGCCCACCGCCGGCACTCTCGCCACCTACACCGATCCGCACGGGATCGACACCCAGAGATTCGGCATTCTGATGCAGCCAGGCGAGTCCGGCATAGCAGTCATCGAGCGGCGCGGGGATCGGGTGTTCCGGCGCCAGACGATAGTCCACGGACAGGATCACGATGCCGAGCTTCGCGCAGAGCTGAAGATTCGAAATATCCGACCCTTCCAGCGACCCCATGATGTAACCGCCGCCATGAATGTGCAGGTAGCCGGGACTGTCTGTAATCTGATCTGCTGGCCGGTAGAGAAAACAACGCACATCCTGATCCGCACCCGAGACGGATATCTCTTCCCGGACCACGCCCGCTTTGTCCGCATCACCCATGACCGTGTTCTCGGCGCCAACCTGTCGGAACAACGCCAGGTTGTCCGCCGTGATGTCGGTATTCGGCATTGCCTCGATGATCGGGTGCAGCTCTTCAGCCAGCAGATGCTTGGTAGACATTATTCTCTCCTCTCGGGTCTTCAGCGGCACTCGGCCAGTTCGATCGGCGAAGATCGAAGCTCTACGCCAATCAGTGCGGAATTCAGGAAACGTTTTGTGGCGTGGGTGAAGGTGGCAACGAAGTCACTGGCTTCGTGGCGGAACTCGACGCTGCTGCCGATGGGGACCTCGCCCACCACGCGGGTGGAGATCGGCTCCTCGAGCGCGTTCCTGGCATTGATGGACACCGCGTCGATGGCATCATTTCGCAGCCGACCGATGGAAATGACCACGGTCTCTCCAGGCACTTCCAGGCTGCTGCGTGAGGGAATGACAAGGGTTCGAACGTTGGTTCGCGCCGCGAGGCTGGCGCAGCCCACCCGGGTCGACAGATCGTCGAGCAGCACCTCGATCCGACTGATTTCCGCCCGGGTTGCGGCTATTTCGTTGGCAACAGCCGGATCATCTGCCCGCGCCTGCAGATCATCCAGACGGGCTTCATACTTTTTGAGGTCCGACTTGAGGCCATCCCGGGTCTGCTCCGCGTTCTGAGCGATTTCCAGCTCGAGCGCTTCCCGCAGGCCACTCTCTTCAACAGCAGTTGCCAGCTGCCGTTGCGTCGCGCTCAGAGTTTTCAGCTCCGCGCTCTGTTCGGAGATTTTCGCCTGCAGCGGCGCGATGGCCTCGTTGATCAACGCCGCCACGTCGTCCGGCGATATGACTGCAGGCTCATCAACGCCATCCTGCGGCGCATGCAGCCAGTAGATCAGGCCAAGCAGGAGCACGATGCCCGTCAGGCTGACGAGCCAGAATCGTTGTTCGTTCAAGCGAAAGTATCCTGGATCCCCAAAGCAAGCATGATAATGCAGATTCGACTTCGAGGCTGGTCTCCGCCTGATGAACGCCGGCCTAGTTTCTCACCAGTTATCCTTGAAGGGTCTCAGATTCGCTTTCCCCGTTGATCAGGCGTGGTTCCACCAGGGCGTGTCACTGAACGAGCGGAGGTCCATCTCGAAGGTCCAGGTGGAGCGATGCTGGCGCGCCAGATGCAGATAAGTCTCCGCTACCTTTTCGGGCAGGATGATGCCATCCGCGGCACCCCGGGTCTCGCGCACTTCCTGGAATCGTTCGGCGCCGAGCATCTTGCCGACCGTATCCGGCGCATCGACCATCCCATCCACCAGCACGTGGGCGACGTGCACGCCCTGCTTGGAGAACTCCGCATTGAGGGTCTGGCAGAGCATGCGCCTGCCACCCATGGCTGCCGCATGGGAATGCTGACCGGCGTTGCCGCGAACGGCGGCCGTGGCTGAGGTGACGATGATGGTGCCACCGCCCCGTCCCACCATGTGCGGCGTCACGGCGGAGGCCACCCGGAACAGCCCGAAGCAGGCCATGCGCCAGCCGAGCTCGAATGCTTTATAACTGGTTCCCGCCAGGGGGCGGCTGCCAATCTGAGCGCCCAGATTGAAAATCACCACCTCGATGGGGCCGATCTCTGCTTCTATGTGCTCGACTCGCTCCTCGATCGCCCCTTCATCCACCGCATTCAGCAGGAAACCGGTTGCCTCACCACCTTTGCCGCGGATCTCCTCGACCATCGCATTCAGGCCTTCCTCGTCGCTTCGCCGACAGAGGACCGAGTGGTAGCCCTCCGCTGCGAACTTCTTTCCTGCAGTGCCGCCGATACCTGCACCCGCGCCCATTACCAGACAGACTGGTTTCGTCATCTTCTTCCTCTTTCGTTCGTACTGAATTCGTCGCTTACGCCGGCTGATCGGCGACGACAGCGCCGGAGGCGAGCAGCGCGCTGCTTCGCGCTTCGTCATAGCCGAGATCGTTGAGTATCTGCCGGCTGTGCTCGCCGAGCCTGGGCGCGGGGCCCGCTATCTCGCTCGGGGAATCGCTGAACCGGGCCGCCGGCACAGCCTGCCGCACCTCCCCGAAGCCTTCATAGTCGGTGCGCGAGATGGATCCATTGACCCGGATCTGCTCGTGGTCGAGCAACTCCACCCGATAGAGCAGCGGCGCGCTTGGCACATCATGCGCATCGAGCCTGGCGAGGATTTCGTCCCGCGGCCACTTGGCGATCTCTTCCGCGGTAATGCGTTTGCGCTCGTCTCCGTTCCGGCCTCTGGCCTGAGGCGTGGCGAAGCGCTCGTCCTCGATCAGATCCTCCCGGTCCAGCGCCCGGCACATGCCTACCCATTCCTTCGTGGAGATAGCGCCAGCCGTGATGTAGCCGTCCTTCGCTGCGAAGACCAGATCCATGGTGCCCTGGCCACGTCGGGGATCGTATTCGTTCTCTGCATAGGTGAGTCCGCCCATCCCTTCCGGCCAGAAGAAGGCCAGCATGGTTTCCAGCATGGACAGATTGATATGCTGGCCCCTGCCTGTGCGCTCGCGATGAAAGAGTGCGGAAGAGATCGCCTGTGCGGCGGTGACCGACGTCACCTTGTCCGCGATGATGATGCGGAACATACCCGGTTTGCCGGTCTCCCGATTGGCCTGGATATCCGCAGCACCCGACAGTGCCTGAATCACAGGATCGTATACCCGTTTGTGCGCATAAGGCCCCTGCTCACCGAAACCGCTGATGGACACGTAAATGATCCTCTCGTTCAGCGCCCTGACTTCTGCCTCTCCGAAGCCCATGCGCGCCATGGCGCCGGGTCGGAAGTTCTGGATGAGCACGTCTGTTTCCCGAATCAGATCCTTGAGCACGGCCTTGCCATCATCCGACTTCAGATCCAGCACGATGGAACGCTTGCCCCGATTGCAGGAGAAAAACATGGGCGTCACACCGTTGTGTGGCGTCCCGAGATGCCGCATCTGCTCACCACCCGGTGGCTCGACCTTGATCACATCCGCGCCCTGATCGGCCAGCATGGTGGCTGCCACCGGCCCGGAGACCATGGCGGTGAGATCGAGCACCCTGATGCCTTCGAGTGGTCCCCCTCCGGGTGACGTCATGATCTATATCTCCTGCCTGAAGTTGACGGCCGCAGCACGCTGGTAGGCGGGCCTTTCGCTGATGCGGTGACGGTAGCCGTCCAGAACCTCCGGCAGTTCGAGCCCGTATGCATGCGCCCATTCGAGGCAGGTCATGAGCATCACATCGGCCAGGCCGAAGCCGCCGGCCATGATGAACTCCCGATCTTTCATCTGCGCCGCCACGACACCCAGATGCTTCAGCGCGTATTCCTTTCCAGAGGACACTGCGGCTGGTGCTTCACCGTAGATGTGCGCCAGATCCCGGTGCCGACGCATGACGTAGAGACTGGTTTCGTCGATCTCGCCATAGATATAGCAGCACCACTCGTCCTCCCGGGCGCGATCCCTGGCAGCGCCCGGGCGAAAAATCGCCTCGCCGGGGTAGTTCTCGATGAGGTAGCGGCAGATGGCCAGGCTCTCCGACAGGCGGAAATCACCATCCACCATGGCCGGGACTTTCTGCTTCGGGTTGAGGCGGGTGTAATCCGCAGTCTGAGTCTCCCCTGTTCTGGGCCCGATGGGCATCAGCTCATAGGGAATGCCGAGTTCCTCCGCCACCCAGACGGGCCGTAATGTTCTGCTCGTGCCGGCGCCCCAGAATCTGATTTGTCCGGTTGTTTCACTCACGGCCTGCGTCCTCCTGACTGCCTGAGACCAAGGTACGCCTGGCTTGAATCAAAAGAAAATGAATATATATCTTCTCTGCTCTAATATTATTGAATAGCCATCCACCAATCGGACCGCATGGACACCGCAGACATCGCCCTGATCCGAACCCTCGCCGAGGAAGGCAGCCTTACCCGGGCGGCTGAGGTACTGCATCAATCTCAGCCAACCCTGAGCCGCAAGCTCGCCCGTCTGGAGTCCAGACTGAAAACCAGCCTCTTTCATCGCTCGCCCACCGGCCTGGTGCCGACCGACGTCTCCCACTACATCATCGAGGCCGCCGAACCTCTGGATACCGCGCTCAGAAAGATCGAGCGTCACGTTGAGCAGCTCACCCAACTCGAGACCGGTGACGTGAGCCTCGGCGTCGGCCCGATCATCGAACAGGTGCTGCTACCGGAAGTCCTCGGTCGGTTCGTGCTGGAGACCGGTAAGGTTCGCATCAACACCGTAACGGATCATGCGGATACGCTGATCGAACTGCTTAGAAGTGGCAGGCTGGACGTCATTGCCGGTCCTTTCCGCGCATCGGACTACCCGGACCTGGTCGGTTATCCGCTGATTTCCGACAGCATGGTGACCGTCGCCAGGTCCGGACACCCGCTCTTCGATCCGGGCGATGAAAGGCAGCCTCAGGATTTTCCCCTGGCCGCTCCTCTGCCTCAGGGCTCACTCTCCAGCGGCGATGCGCAGGTGCCGGAGAATCAGCGCATCGCCAGCGACAACTACCCGTTGCTGATACGGGTTGCGCTCTCCGGCGACTGTATCTGTCGCGGGCCTGCGCCCCTGTTTCGCGATGAGCTGTCGAGCGGCAAGCTGCGGGAAGTGAGAACCCGCCGCTCGGTCACCTGGGAGAGCGCCGGCCTGATCCGCCCCGAATCCACCGAGGCTCCGCTGGTCAAGCTGCTGGTGCGCTTGCTGGTGGAAGGGAGTAGGCAGTATGGTCGCCGGACTTAGTTTTCAGGTGATCGGGAGCACGACATGAAGGACTTCGCAGGAAAGCTGGCGGTGGTGACCGGCGGCGGCACGGGCATGGGTCGCGAGCTGTGCCTGCAGCTGGCAAAGGCCGGCTGCAATCTGGCGCTCTGCGACGTTTCCGCAGACAACATGGCGGAGACCCGCCGGCTCTGTCTTGCCGTCGACGACTCGCTCACCGTCAGCACGCACCTCTGCGATGTTGCCAGCGAGGAACAGGTGAACGCTTTCCGGGACGCGGTACTGACAGAGCACGGCACGGATCACGTCCACCTGCTCTTCAACAATGCCGGCATCGGCGGTGGCGGCAGCTTCATCAACGACGAACGGGAGCAGTGGGACAAGACCTTCGACGTCTGCTGGTTTGGCGTTTACTACTGCTGCCGAGCCTTCCTGCCCGCTCTGATCGCCGCAGACGAAGCGCACCTGGTGAACACCTCCAGCGTCAACGGCCTCTGGGCGTCGCTGGGCCCGGATACGCCACACACGGCCTATTGCGCGGCCAAATTCGCGGTCCGCGGCTTCACCGAGGCACTGATCACCGATCTCGCCCTGAACGCGCCGCACGTGAAAGTCTCTGTGGTGATGCCTGGACACATCGGCACCCAGATCGTCGCCAACAGCATGGCGTACATGGGGCGGGACCCGGACAGCCTGAGCGCGGAAGATATCGATGCCTTCCGCCAGCAGCTGGTGGATGCCGGACTGCCTGTGGGCAACCTGCCGGACGACGATATCCGCGGGCTGATCGCGCAGCAGGCTCAGGCTTTCGAAGCAGAAGCGCCAACCACCGCCGCCACGGCGGCAGAAGTCATTCTCGACGGTGTGAAGCACGAACGCTGGCGTATTCTGATCGGCGAAGATGCGCATGTGCTGGATGCAGAGCTTCGGGCAGCGCCGGAGCAGGCCTACGACCGGGCGTTCACCGAGAGCCTCTTAGCACGCGGCCACTTCGCGTCGCTGATTCAGACGGCGGGGGCGGCTGTCACTCAAACTCAGCAGGCGGCGCCCAGCTAACCGTGCTCAACGAGCATCGTCTGAACCTCAGATATCTGCCGTGATCGTTACCCAGCCTTCGCATTGCGGGCAATGCGTGACGAGCACTTCTCTCGATTCAGCGCCGGGGCCCAGCGGTGGAAACTTTCTCAGCTCGAAAGGATGAGCGCTGGCGTCGAAGGGAAACTTCAACCGGCAACCCGGGCACTTCAGCAGCGTGCCGTTCCAGCGATCAGCCTGCTTCGCTTCAGTTCTTCCGTCTGCCTTCATTTCCGCTGCACATAGTCCTGAATTGCGACTATACGCCAACTGGGTCACAAAGCCCTCGGAGCGGCTGAACTAGACTGGGTGCTTGTCAATGCGCCCGGATGGAACCCGTGCTGCCGAGACAGCTGATCAACCAGCCCACACTCGTGCGCCTCATGATGGGGATCGCGCTGATCATACTGCCCGCTGTTGCCTGGATAGATTTCCGCCAGGGGTACTATTTCTCAGCCGCGGTGGAACTGACCGCAGCTGGCGTTCTGCTCGCCATGGTGTTTCTCATCCGATCTCTTGGCGTGCACCGTTCTATCCAGGTGACCCTGGTGCTCATGTGTATCCTGGCCGTGCTTGGCAGCGTGGAGAAACTGGATTCCACACCCAACTTCGCCTGGTTCTCCGTCATGCCGTTCCTCTACATTTCCGTTGGCGGCATCAGGCTTGGCAGTATCCTGACGGCTGCCCATTTTTCGGCAATCGCGGTGTGCTATCTCTCATTCGCCAAACCGGTCGTGAATTCACTCCCCGTCGGCATCTGGATACAGGTAGGGCTCGCGTTCCTGACGGCAACCGGCATCGCGGTCAGTTACGAGCGCGTCCAGCGTCAGCTCAGGAAGCGCCTGCACGCTCTGGCTGATCATGATCCGCTAACGGGACTGCTGAATCGGCGAGGCATGGAAAAACGGCTCACGGAGCTCGAGAGTTTTCTGCGCCGCCATGAGGTCCCCGTCACGCTGGCGCTTCTGGATATCGATCACTTCAAGAGTGTGAACGACGAGCACGGCCATGACGTCGGCGACAGGGTGCTCAAGGAGCTGGCTCGTGAGATGAGAAGTGTTTTTCGCGAATCAGACTACATCGCCCGCTGGGGCGGCGAGGAGTTCCTGGTTGCACTGACCAGCACGAACATCGCTGCCGCGACCAAGGTGCTCGAACGTCTGCGCGCGCAGATCGCCGAGTCCAGCGAGTTCTCAATACCTTCCCTCACCTTGAGCATGGGCGCTGCAGAATGGAACGCCGGTGTTGATCTGGCGAGCGCGCTCAAGCAGGCGGACGTCGCGCTTTACGGCGCCAAGGGGAAGGGTCGGAATGCGCTGGTCCCGGCCATTGAAGCGGATGGCAACCACCCGGAATCCGAACCGCCGGCGCGGCACGACGCGCTCCTCAATCAGGCTAGCTAAATCCCTACTGAGGGTCGCGCAGGTTTCGCCGACCGCTTCTGCTTCACCTGCCTCTTGAGCCTTGGTATCTGCGCGCAGTTAACACACGGCAGCATTTCATCCGGCAACAGTCATTCATACCGCTGCCATACCGCTGCAAAGTTGCTGGCGTCTTATGGTATCTATGTACGACCACTCATCCCGGAGCATGCGCCATGAGCAAACCCTTCACCCTGGCAACCGCGGAGTCCCGGGTCGGCGACAAGCTCGGCGTCAGCGACTGGGTCTTCATCGATCAGGTACAGGTCAACGTGTTCGGCGAGGTAACGCGCTGGCGCACGCCCGGCCACTGCGATCCGGAGTACGCAAAGACAACGCCCTACGGCGGCACCCTGATCCATGGCTTCCACATGGTGTCGCTGCTCTCCCACTTCTACCGGGATGCGAATCTGTGGCCGGAAGATGGTGCCTACCCGCTCAACTACGGGCTGGACAAGGTCCGGGTGCTGAAACCGGTCATCATCGGCGACGGCGTAAGGCTGCGATCACACATCAGCCTGCTCACCGCCACCCCCAAGGGCAACGGCGAGTACCTCCTGAAGACCTGCCACGAAATCGAGGTGGACGGTCTTGCCGACAGAGCCCTGTATGCGGAATACCTGACCTACTGGTATCCCAAGCCTGAGGCCGGCTAGACGCCCATCTTCATCGCGCCGAGAAAATCACGCTTACCCAGCGGCACGCCTTTCGAGCGAAGGATGTCGTAGGCGGTGGCGGCGTGGAAATAGAAGTTCGGCAAGGAGAATGAGAGGGCAAAATTGACGTTGGTAAACGGGATCTCGTTCCCGCCCAGCTTGAACGTCAGGTTGCCGTCAGCAAGACCGTTCACATCGTCGGCACTCATCCCCTTCAGCGTTTCCAGCGTACCTGCGGTCAGAGCCTGCAGTGCGGCATAGTCCATGGGCTCGTAATTCGGCGGCAGGAACACACCCGACTTCATGGCATTCAGCGCTTCCAGCGAGTGGTGCGTGATGCACACCACCTGGAAATGAAAGTTGGCCATGTCGTCGATCAGGCGGCAGTCGACGATGTCATCCAGCGCCATGCCTTGCTCGGCACAATGATCAGCACCTTTCTGCAGCACGCCAACAGCGGCTTCGACAATCTGGGTGTAGGAACCGACGGTGAGATCATAGAAAGAGGCGGACATGTGAGTTCTCCCAAGTGGTTTGTTTCTGCAGCCATTCTGTCGATTTAAGTTGCTTGATGGAACCGTCGCCTGAATTCGGACTCGAGCCGGTTTGCGCAGCCAGCGTTCGCCGCTCACAATTCAGGCCGAAGGAGAGAGACCATGGACAGCAGCGCAAACGGCCCACACACCGCAGCAGATGAGGTGCTCGACGCGGCCAGGGCGCTGGCACCCATAGTCGCAGCCAATCGCGACAGCAGCGAAGCCGACCGCCGACTCGCCCCGGCCATCGTCGATGGCATCAGGACCGCTGGACTGCAGCGCCTTACGCTGACCAGAGAGAACGGCGGGCTCGAGATTCCTCTGCTGACGGCACTGCAGATCTACGAGCAGCTGGCCGGTTACGACGCCTCGCTCGGCTGGATCGTCTGGAACAACGCCCTGCCCTGCCTGTTCAGCCGCTTTCTGCCACCCGCCACACGAGCAAAGGTCTTCGCCGACCCTGACTGGCTGCACGCATCGAGCACGCGGCCGAGTGGCAGGGCAGTTGAGGAAGTGCGCGGCTATCGGCTCTCAGGCCGCTGGAGCCTGGTTTCCGGCTGCGAGCTGGCGGAGTGGATTCCATTGACCGGACTCGTCCCCGCTGCAGCAGGTGACGCCCAGGAGATGCGCTACTTTTTCGTGCACCGCACGGAGCTGGAGATCCTGGACACCTGGCACGTGGGCGGCTTGCGCGGCACCGGCAGCCATGACGTGGTGGTGGACAATCTGCTGGTGCCCGAGGCGCGAAGCATATCGCCAAGCGATCCAAGCACCGCCAGCGGCCCCTACGGCTGCATGCCCATCATCGCCACCTTGAGCCTGGGTATGGCTGCGCAGTTCCTGGGCATCGGTTCTGCAGCGCTGGCCGCTACCGAGCAGCTAGCCACCAGCCGGGTTACCGCCACACCGGTTCCTGACATGCGGGATCA